>JACCEC011231597.1_pt1 | contig 26340 bp, 33 predicted proteins | sample 7450121 | NCBI WGS metagenome assembly JACCEC01 (sample SAMN15323455, study PRJNA562643) | freshwater metagenome | isolation source: river surface water | place: USA:Blue River Watershed | collected 2017-08-18 | reverse complement strand
ATGGATCCATTTTGAAGACGTAATTCATACCTTGAAATTTTGATGGATTTTCTACAAATTTTGCTTCATGTGGTATATCACGTACGCGACGTCTTGAACCACCATCATCATTTGACATTGCTGGTAATTTATTTGCAGATACTACAATTTTCCATGTTGGTTCAAATGGTCTTGATTGACGCTCAAATAGATCACGTGCAGATTGTGGATCACCACCTGTCAAACCTTTTATAATTTGCATATTCAATGTAACATTACCTTTACCATTGTCATTAATTTCCTGGAATGATACTAAACGTTTATTCTTTATTGCTATTAATGCAGAATTTGCAGAATTTGCAGATTCACGTGAACCTGTTAATAATGATGGATGACCAACAGTTGCATATTCACCAAGTAATTTTAACATTAATACATCAATTGTTGATTTACCATTTGCACCCGTTTGTGCTGAATTCATGCCTGTATAGAAATGTATATTTTCTTGTGGACATCTTCCAGATAAACAAGATGCATGAAATCTTATGACATAACGTCTTACAGATTCATCAGGATACACTTCTTCAAAGAAACGATTAATAGTACGTTTGGCTTCATCTGATACTTCTGAAAATTCTTTATAATCATAACCAACAGATAATGTCATACGATCTAATGGTGTTGATGGACGGAATTCATCATGTACGAGATCATATACACCATTATCAAAACCAAGTAAATCATGATATGTATCTAATTCATCATAGAATAAATCATTAAAATATATTGTTTTTAATGCATTATTATTACCAATAGTACCATCTTGTGTAATTTTCTTTATCTGACGTAATTTTTTATTGAATTTCTTAAGATAATCTACATGTGCTTTCTGTTCAGGTGTTAATGTAACACGTGCTCCTGTTCTCAAAGATTCTGTGTCATCACCATTTGTAGACGTGTCATCTCTTTTTGTTTTCTTATTTGTTGTTTCTTCATCTTCTTCTTCATCACCAACACCGTATTGTTCAAGAATATTTTTATTCTCACCAATTTTTTTACTTATTTCTATTTGCCAATGTAATATACTACGTGAGATCCACATACTATCAGAATCACGTTTCCATTTGACACCATTAAAATACCACCATGTACCATTTGAGAAAACATGTTGTGGATGTGATATATGGAATACTTGTCCTATTTCATTATGTAATAAACCAATAAATTCCAATGCATTCTTACGATATGCATCAACTAAAGTTTTATCACCATATTGTTTGACATGTTCAAGAAAAAGATGAATGTCATTCGAACTATCAAAACCATCCCAACGTGATCTTATTTTACCTTCACGATTTGAAGAACGTCCTTCTTTTTGAAATAACCAATCAAAGTATTTATGTGTCCAGTCTTCCCACATTTCTAATGTACCACCTGCACGTTTTAATTTAATACCTGTTTGTATCCACGTATCGTAATCATCTGCTTTTTCTACTGGTATTGACATTAACATTGCCTCTAATGTAGCTTCACGTGTATCTGCTAATTTTGGTGCATCATCTATTTCATCACTTTTACGTTTTGATCCTCTTGATTTTTTTAATGGTGGAATGTATTCTACAATTTGAGGAATATGTTGTAATGTTATTTCTACACCATCTTCTGATATTAATGGTTCACCTATGTCATCACATGGTGTATATGTAAAAGGTACCAATGGACAATATGAAATCAAGAAATCAGAAAATACACGTTCTGTTTCTTCTATACATTCTTGTTCATCATCACTTATAGGAACTAATAATGGACGTTTTTCATGCAATTTTGAACATAATGGTAAACGAAACATTCTTCCATTACCATAAACACCTGGATCTAAACCAATGAATTGTGGAAAATGTTCAATATTATTAAGGTCTTTCTTTGGAAACATATCACGGAATATATCACGTAAATGTTTGCAATCTTTAAAATATATACCTTTTGTTAATATTACATGAAATGATATCTTGTCATTATTTGATGAATTTAATACTTGAAACCAACTCATTTCAATATGAACTTCATACACAATTTTTATATATGACATTGCACGTTGACATATTTTTTGTAATCTACCTTTAAGATCTTCATCTGTTGGACGTAATGGAAGATTATTATTAACAAAGTCATCTTCTTCTGAACGGAACGGTCCTTTTAATTCAAAATCAAAATACAACTTGACAGGTTGTGATTCGCGGAAAAATTCATAAAAATTACGTGATACATATTGATCTACTGCTTCAGGATCACGTATTTTTATGTCATGTAATAAGTCTTCCCATTTTTCTGCAAATGCATATTGTTTTGTCACATTATCTTTACTTGAACCTACATCACGTGCTAAAAATATTGTAGAATCATTTGGTGAATAATTTATCCATTCATTGAATTGTGTTAATCCATTACTACCATTCACAGTTTTCTTCCAACGATCTTGTGGTATACGATCTTTTTTACCTCCGCCACTTACATTATTTGCACTAATACGTACATTTGCACCAAATGTTTGACGTTTACGCTGTATTTTTTGAGGTGGTGCTGGAGCTTGTGGGGGTAATGGTATTGATGGTAAAGATACAGATGAATCTTCTGATGCCATTTTACTTTTTATTAATATACACTTTTGTTTGTTTTTGGTTAAATAATATTTTTTTATAAAAAATTAAAAAAAATGAGTATAGAGGATTTATTACATTTTACTAAATTACAATTTCATGCAATCACGAATACGACACAATTCATACGTATTGATAATAAATTATTTTCATTGATACAAATATTAAACATACCTTTTATTGAATTACAATTTGGTATTTTTAAATCATTTAATAGTGAAACATATGTTATTCTTTCAAAACATGTAAATCAACAATCTTACACAATTGATCCTGAACAATACCAAGAAATTCTCGAATATGAAGAATTCAATGATCTCATACTACATTTTGTACATACATTCTTACAAGATCGTTACATCACTGAAGATGTATATCGTGCATTACTTCTTAATAATATGGATGATTTACGTTCATGTATTAATACATTAGTACGAAGTTAATCAACTTCTTCAATACGTTGTACTACTTCTTCATCTTCTTGTTCATCTACTTCATCAAGTTCTTCAATGATGTCGTTTGTATCACGTACATTTACATTTGAAACAACACGTTCTTGTTCTTGTTCAACAACAGCAACTTCAATGGAATTTACATTTATTTGTATAACAGTTGTATCTGTTATGTAACGTGGTGGAATTTTTGATACAAGATGTTTATTTGTTTCACCATTATATATGAAATCCATTGTAGATGCTACGTAATGATAATTTTGTGGATGGAATGTTAATTTTATTATTAATTTACCACATGGTTGTTGATTTTGTGAATAACGTGGAAAACCAAAATTTGGAATTACAATTTCATCATTACCACCAATACCAAATGGTTTGTGAATATCTAATGCATTTTTACTTATTTGTAATATACGTCCATTTGGATGTGGTAATGTACGTATAAATTCAAATGAATCTTCACGGAATGATTCGATAGGTAATGAAATATGTAAATCTTGATTCACACGTTTATAATAATCATTCCATATAGAACGACGTGTTCTAAATGTTATATATACATCACCATATTGTTTTGTTTTAGGATTAAAATGTCCTTGACCTTTAATTTCAATAACATGTCCTTCTGGTGAACCTGGTTCTAATGTTACATTTACCTTCTTCTTTTTCTTACGAATTGCATTCACAGATGCATCGTAATATTTTGCAAGAAATTTCACAGTATGTTGTGTCGATTTAAAAAAATCTGACATCTCTACTTCCACGTATTCATATATATTATATTGATTTGCTTGATTACCACCTAAACTACCTAATAATGCTCCGAGACCACCACCACCTTCACTACCACCACCTAATAATGCACCAAAAATATTTCCAAGTGGATTTGCACCATCACCACCACCTGATAATAATGAACTTGTAGTTTTTTGTACAAATTCATCCATTTCTGCATCCATTTCTGGTGATATAGAACCTTCTGGTAATGATTGAGTTGCAAGAGACTTCGCAGTTTGAATTAAATTTGGTAATAATCCTTCCATTTTGTTTTAATTTAAGTAGTTCATAAATTAATTAAGTCAATTTTTATAAAAAAAAATTTGACTGTCCGTAAAAAGACGATGTACTTTTTTATTCAACTATTCAATATTTTATAAAAAAATAAGAAAAAAGAATGAATGAAGTTGATAATTTCTATTCAACAGTAGAACGTAAAGCACAAAATACAGAAGAACGTCTTGAAACAACACAAATTGCTTCATTACGTCTCTGGAATAATTTTATTAAAGCTGTTAGTATTGCAACATTTGTTAATTTAAATTTACCTATAATTGTTATAGATTTTGCTTGTGGAAAAGGTGGTGATTTCTTTAAATTATTACAATTATTTAAATCAATTCAAAAATATGCTGGTATTGATATAACACGTAAAAGTTTAGATGATTTTGAAGAACGTATAAAATCTCAAAAAATTCCCTTACCACCAAATTTTCAATATCAATTAAAACATTTAGATTTACGTTTTCCTATACCAATTAATGATTTTGATAATCAGTTCACATTGATAAATATTGGTTTTGCATTTCATTATTTTTTTGAAACATTAGAATTTATTAATAATTTCTTTCAAAATATGTCACGTGTATTATTACCAGGTGGACGTGTTATTATTACAACACCATGTGATATTACATTACGTCAACGTTTTGAAAAAAGTATTTATAAGTCAGATGGTCGAGTTGAATTACGTGTTATATCAGAAATAACAAATGATCTATTATGTCGTGTCGTACATTTATATAATAAACCACATGCATATTTCTTTGAATTATATGATGCACCTAGATGTCCTGCTGTTAAAGCAGAAGAGTATTTTGTACATCATGAATTATTACAACAACTTTGTAAACAATATGGTTTTGATATTATTTATAAAGAGTCTTTTTTAAATTTTTTAAAAAAACATAAGAATCATTCATTAGCTGAAAATATGGGTGTTAATGGTTTAAATATTACAATGAGTGACGCTTCTATTTTAGATTTATATCAAGTTATTATATTAGAAAAACAACAAAATATTGGTAATACTATTGTTAATCAAAATGATTCATTTGATGCATTTGGTGATGTTGATGATTTTTTTACTAATGTAAATACAACAACAAATATAGAACCTGAATCACCACCATATTCATCAACTGTGAATGATGATTACGATTTTTAACGTAACTAATGTAATGGATTGTTTCCAAATTGTTTTACATGTTTATGTACATATTGTAAATAAAAAAAAGTTTCCAAGTGTAGTTTTTTAATTTTTAAAAAAATGGAACAACAACAACAACAAAAGAGAGGACGTAAGAAACGTGGTGGTTTTAATAATTTACAAGATATTATAAAATCACAACCTCCAGAAAAACATTTCAATCAAATAACAGAAAATTCAACATTTAAATTATTTCCTGATGATCTACCATGGCAACAACAAACAACAAATGTAAGTACAACAACACCAGTAACAACGAATGTTAAAATAAGTAAAACTAAATCTTCAACAAAAGAAGAAATTTATCAAGATGAAGAAGATCTTGATAATATTGATTTATTTCCAAATGATGATGTTATTGAATATGAAACAATTTATAAAACACAATCGAGTAGTAATGGAAATCGTACATTACATATGAATAATGTACAAGACATCAATGACATATATCGTCCACAACAACAAGGAACAAGTAATGTAGAACAACGTAATAATCATGTTCTTGATATTGGTTTAATACCAGAACATTTACGTATTATTGACGTATCTTCTTTTTTAAAAAATGACGATTCTGTTACTGTTCCAACAACACCAACAAATACAAAAGAACCTGAATTATATCATCCGTTACGTGTAAATTTTTATGATGATTCAGAATATAAATTAGTAAAAAATTATAAAATTGATGATGACATATCATGGCCATCACGTTCACCATTTGCATGTTGGTGGTGTTGTCATACATTTGATGATTATCCAAAACCAATTGCAATTAAAATTGATGGTAAAAATATTAAAGTAATGGGTAATTGTTGTTCGTGGGAATGTAATAAAGCATATTCTATAAAAAATTTAAAAACATTATCATTATTTCATACATTTTATTATCGTTTATTTAAAGAATCAAGTGATCATATAAAAATTGCACCATCACCATTATGTACAAAAATGTTTGGTGGTTCAATGAGTATTGAAGAATATCGTGGTTCATTTCATAATATAAAACGACGTGTTTCTATGGATGTATTATCAAATATAAATATTACTGTTGCAAAAACATTTATATATGATTCGAAATATGTTGAAAATAAATTGTTCGAAAAATCAAATAAAAAACGTAAAATCACAACAGACTCATAAGAATCTGGAGATCATTGATTAAGTTGTTAACATTCCTAAAAAAAGTGTATCAACAAAAAAATTTAATGTATATGACGTCTTTGATAATGTTTTACATATTGGACTTCCAGACATTGCTAGTGAATAAAATATATTATTCATATTAAAACTACATAATCTACCATATGTTGTATTGACGATACTTGCTAATAAGACGATACCCATTGTAAAAAATATATATTTTGTTGTGTACATTATTACTGTGACGATTGTTAATTGTTGTTGTTCATTTGAATTAATTGTGGAATCTCTGTGGTTATAGTTCATTAACATGTTTATATATTTTTTTTATTTTTTACTTTTAAAACATACAAACTTTCACAAAAAAAATAGACGTATTAATATAAAAAAACAAAAAAAATGGAAGATGTCATTTTTGTAAATAAATTAGATGCAGTTGCAACAACAATAGGATCTGAAACTTTATTAAGTTTATATCCACAATTAATACGTATATCTAAAGTATCTGTTGAAATACAAACATTTATACGTGTTATATTAATTGCATTATGTTCTTATATTGTTATGAATAAACATGAAGGTATACGTCCAACATATTGGCAAGGTATTGTAAATACATTACATATCATGTCAAGTTATTACGCATTTCAAACAATTAATACAGGTGATGCATTAACATTATTTTATACATATCCAATATGGAATTTATTATTTTCACATATTTTACTCAAGGAATCTATGACTATCAAACAAATTGGAAATGTTATTGTCGGTGTTATTGGTGCTATTTTAATTGCTGAACCAAATTTTAAAAATTCAAGAAAATTACATGGCATTATGGCTGCATTATTAGCTGCTATTACAGAATCTATTATGTATATAACATATCACGATCCTGGTCCAAAAACATCTGTATCACAACGTATATTTCAATTATATGGTGGTAGTGTACCATTTGTAAGTATAGTATTAGTATTACGTTATTTTTGGGTACATCATAAGAAAACAGAAGATTTCTTTCAAAACGTATCATTACGTAATATCCTCATGATTATTGCATTTAATATATTTATTGGTTATACAGCACATCAAGGACGTGCATGGGGTGCATTGAAATTATCTGCACCATTATTTAGTTCATTAAGTATGACAGGTATTATTTCGGGTTACATCTTTTCTTATTTTTTTGAGAAGAAAAAACCAAATAAACAAATTATTTTTGGTGCAATTCTGATATTAATTGCAAGTATATTGTCATTTTTTGAAAAAGATATCATGTTATTACATGAAAAACGTAAAAAGAGAAAAGAAGAACAACAAAAAATTTAATTTAATATACTTATACAAATAATAAAAGAAAAAAAGAAATGAGTTTACATTTAATTATTGGTCCTATGTTTGCTGGGAAATCAACAGAATTAATACGTCAATTTAAATTACATAAATTTATGGGACGACGTATTCTTGTTGTAAATCATTCATGGAATCAACGTTACGGTTCTACATCTGTTACTACACACGATTCATCTATTATAGAACATGAACATGTCATGACATCTGAATTTTTAAATGACATTTATTCTTATCCAGATTTTAAAAATTTCGACGTTATTCTTGTTGAAGAATTACAATTTTTTACAGATGCGTTCGATGTCATTACAAATCTTGTTGAAACACATCATAAAACTCTAATATGTTCTGGTTTAGATGGTAGTGCAGAACGTAAACCAATGGGTGATGTATTACGTCTTATTCCTTACTCTGATACAACAATAAAAATACATGCATTATGTAAAAAATGTCGTGATGGTACACCTGGTATATTTAGTTCTAGAATTAATGAACATACACAAGATGTTGATGTAGGTTCTGATGATAAATATGAAGCATTATGTCGTACACATTTTTTACAAGAACATCCTGAATTAACACATTAACACATTAATGAATAATAATATTGTAAAAAACGTATTAATTTTGTAGCAACATGTACATCTAAAAATAATTCAATAGATGCATCTGGTAAAAATGTAGTATTATACATATTCATATGTGTCGGATGTATTATATCAATACCTTGTAAATCTATTATTAAATCTGCAATTTCACGTAAAAATTGTTCCATATTAAAATATGAAAAATCAAAATTTGGTAGTAGACTTAAAACTTGTACCAAATCTTGTTGTAATGTTATACGATTTAATTCACCATTTAATTTAACCCATCTTCGATAATTTTGAAAATGTAATGAATGTAATACATTACGTATTTGTTCTGTTGATATCTGTATTTGTTGTTGTTGCTGCATTTTTATATATTTTTGTATTTAATCAATTTTTATTTATTAAGTCATTTTTTTTATCACATGTTATTATAAAATTAATATGTACAAATCGGTTCCTTCAAATCCTTCATTATACGAACGTGCAAAAAAAATTGTTTATGCACAATATTCTAAACCTTCTGCATATCGTTCAGGTGCTCTTGTAAAAAAATACAAAGAATTAGGAGGAACGTATCACAATGTCATTGTAAAACAAAAACATTTTAACAATCACAACCTTGTTATCAAACAAAAACGTCGGAGTTCAAAAAAAGACGAACGTCCATTACATCGATGGTTTGAAGAAAAATGGACAGATGTATCACCAAAAAAATATTTAGATACAAAACATTATCCATTGTATCGACCAACAAGACGTATATCTTCTAAAACACCTACTACACGTCAAGAAATTAGTTCCAAAGAAATTCAAAAGCAATACACACGTAAACAAAAAATTCGTGGGGATTCTAATTTACCTACATTTAAAAAACGTAGTTGTTAATTAAAATTTTGGTGGTACTAATAATGGTACAGTATTTCCAAATTCAGCTTTGTCATTTGTATGATCTACACCAAATTTCTTCATTGCACTGAATCCATCCTTCTTTTTAGTTGTTGTACCAACAACAATTAATCCAATTAAACCAACAACAAGAAGAACAACTAATACTTTAACAAGATAAACATCTTTACTCATTAATGCTTTATAAACATCACTTTTTACATAAAATTGTAAATATAACATATATACAATTGGAATAGCAAGGAGTAATGAAAAAATTGTATACATTGCATTTAATGAACCTGATGAATATTCTTTCTTTTCAGCACCAAATTTACTTTTAGTAAAAGCAGACATGATATTTCCAAAATAAGTTGTTACTTTTGAAGTATTGAGTGACATTTTTTATTATTTATTTATTTGAAAAATTAATTTTTTTTTATTTATGCACAAGAGAAAAAAATTTAATAAATTCCAGGATATCTACAACGCAATTTATCACGTGGATCTACATCATCGATAGTTTCATTACCACCGATACCTCCTGATTTACAATTAGGGAAAAAATCAGAACTTGGAATTAATTTTGATTTTGCAGGAACTAATTTTAATAACTCCGGATTTTGTTCTGGTTTCATTTTAAGATATGCATCTGGTGTTGGTTCACCAGGTACACGTAAGTTACCAACAAGTACATTACCAAATGTTACAAAATCTGGAACAGCTGATGACATCTTTGCATCACCATTTACAACTTCATGTATTAATGGTCTACCATATGAATATACAGAACGTTGTTGATTACGATTTACTGCATAACGTATACTATTTGTAACAAGACGTTGTGCTACTTCTGGTGGAATTGGTTTTGATGCATCATCATTCATATCACGCAGATGTTGTTTATTATATGTCATACCTTCTGGCATTTTTGTATCTTGTTTTGTTGTTGTTGTTTTTGTTTTATTTGTCGCTTCCATTTTTGGTGCAGTAATTATTGCTTTATTATTACTACTCGGAGAAGTTTTTTCATTATTTTTATCTTTTACAATTGGTACAGATGTCGATTCTTTTGGACTTGTGGATGGTATAGATGTCGATTCTTTTGGACTCGTAGATGATACAGATGTCGATTCTTTTGGACTTGTAGATGATTCTTTCGAATTTAATGTTGTTGATGATTCTTTTGAATTTGATGTTGTTGATGGTTCATCGGAAGTTGCAAAGAAATTTTTTACTTTTGGAACGACATATTCACATTTATTAATGAATATAGATACAATTAAACCAATAATAAATATTGTTGCATTTTGATGTTTAAAACTAGCAATAAATGACAAAAATAAAATTAATATGGAAATTAACGAAATTATCATATGTGATTCTAAAAACATTTTTTTTTAATTACATCTTGTACATTTTTTTTTCAATATTTATATTTTTAGGAAAAAAATTTGTCGCGTTTAAAATTGGGTTACAATTTTGGTTACTTATAATAATAAAAATAAAATAAAATCATTTTAAAAAAATCAAAAATGTCAACTACTGAAATTAACACCACTACTACTGTCGATGCTACTGAGTCAAAGACTAAAAAACCTGCATATTCTTCAAGATTTGCTAAGGAGTATGAATCTGTATTCACTTCATTAAAGAATATGGAAGATTCATTCTTAGCTAATAAGAAGTCAATTCTTGTTGCTTTACGTGATTTACAAACTAAAGTTACACGTTTAGAAAAAGAACAAGATAAGTATCAAGCTCGTGCTGCTAAACGTCGTAATAATCCTGATCCTGCTCAATCATTCGTTGGTGTCAATCAACCAAAACGTATTCATGCTGCTTTATTAAAGTTCCTTGATGATAACAAAGCACAATTACCTGAAGATTGTCGTACTTGTGTTAGAACTTTCATGAGTCTTAACGAAGTCAATCGTTGTATCTTAAATCTTGGTAAGGTTTCAGGTATTGTTGCTGAAAATCAATACAATTTCAACAATGAAGGTGCTAATAAAGCTCTTGTTGCTTCATTACGTAACTTATTAGTTGATATGTGTCCTGAAGGTTTTTACAAGGATGATGCTGGTAAGAGTGCTCCTATTAACTTCGGTTCATTAATCCCAACACGTAAGATGAGTGGTTATTTCAATCATTTATTAACTCGTGATGATGAATCAAATGCTTACGTTGAGAAACTTATTGCTGATAAACGTGCTAAGATTGCTGCCGCTGCTATTGCAACTGCTGAAGCAACTACTACTGACGTTAACGTTGATGTAACTCCTGTTGAAGCTACTACTACTACTTCAACTGAGGAACCACCAGCTAAGAAGGTTCGTCAAATTAAACGTAAGGTTACTGCATAAATGCATTTTATTAACAGAATAAAACACTGCTTAATACAATTGTATAAACATTGTCATTGTTGTATGAATATTTATATTTAAAATTATTGTTAATTAATTAAAAAAACAAAAAAATGCCTATTTATTATTCACAAAATTATACACAAAAAACAAATGACACGTTAAAAATGTACATCAAAAAAATACAAAATGAAGACGTAGATAATATAAAAAAATACAAATACATTAAAAAAATTTACAAATTTTTAAAAAATAAAAAATCTTTGATACGTCTAATAGATAGAGATATCAAAGTTTATATAAACACAAATGCAGGTTCACATTTGCGTTTTGTTGAATGTAACTCACGTGGAGATCCTGTTAAATTAATGCAAACTGTTAAAAATGTATTTGAGTTGGTAATAACAGATCGTATTAATAATCTTCCATCAATTAATTCATCCAATTCGACAGATTCATCAGAATCCGAAGAAGAAGAAGAAGACGATAGATCATCTGTTGGATCGTACAATGGATCAGACGATTAATCTCATAAATTCAATATAATGAAGATAATTTGCACGTGCAAATATTTGTGTTTTTGCTATTTTAAACCAATGTACCATAACATTACGCATTCTTTGTTTAAATAATATTAATAAATCAAATTTTTTACATATTTCCAAAAAATTCTTTTCAATCACATTAAATTTTATTGATCTTATTACATCATTAAATGACATTGTTGAATATATTAATACATCTTCTAACATGTAAATTATATTTTCAATCATATTTTTATGAATTTTCTTCTCCGGAATTTCATAAAATTTATTAAATAAATTTATGTGACGTTTATATACATCACGTCTTGATTCCATACGTAAACATTGACGTAATATCTCTTGTGATTCTATTTCAATTGATTCAATTTCCATTTTTTTATATTTTTTATTTTTTTAGAAAAAAAAGTCCATAGGACAGTCCATAAAAATACATCGTCCTTTTTTAAGCAAGAATACAAAATTCAAAATATTCATAAAAAAAATGTGTGACATGATCGATGATGATGAATTCATCGTTTCAACAACAAATCAATCGTTATCATTATCAGAAGATTATAATTCAGATAATGAAATTATTCAACATTTAAATAATTTAGAATCAAGAATTCGACAATTTGGTTTAATGGAAGATGATCAAGATGATCCTAATGACGAAGCTGTTATATTTATAGAATATGACAATACGTTGTTTGATTTATGTAGTGCTGTTGAAATTTTTAATGTTACGACAGAGTTACGTGATTCTGAAGTATGGGATAATTTCACAGATTGTTGTGAATCATTACAAACAAAACATTTATTTTTTCCATTAGGTCATTTACCATTTACATATGATCCTGATATTCTTCATAGAGTTCTTGATAATGACATCGAGATACAAAATGAATGTTTATGGGAAACATCTATTATTTTACTGTTAAATAAATTGTCACTCATATGTAAAGAACATGGTGAATATGAAATACAACGTTCTATTGATGCAACAAATGAAATTGCAAAAGAATGTATTATTTCTGGTAAAACGTTAAATTCTCTTATTTAGTAATTGAATATTATTATTAAATAAAAAAATGGGTAATTGTTTTGGTTCAAAAGATGTTGTTGATTCATATGATGATCAATGTCCTGATTTAGATAAGTGTACAGAATTTAATTTTAAATTCGACGAACCTGTATGGGTTGTTAAAGTTTATGATGGTGATACATTTACAATTGCAAATAAAATGGGAGGTGTATGGTATAAATTTCAAGTACGTGTTAATCGTATTGATTGTCCTGAAATTAAATCAAAAGATTCAAATGAAAAAAATAAAGCAATGGAAGTACGTGATTACGTTGCTTCATTAATATTAAGAAAAAAGGTATTATTGAAGGGTATTCAAAAAGATAAATATGGACGTTTATTAAGTGAAGTATATGTTGGTGACATGAATCTTGCTGATCATCTTATTGCTAAACATTATGCTGTATTTTATGATGGTGGTACAAAAGCAAAAATTGATTGGGCGACATATTAATTAATTAACATATTACACAACATATGTATTCATCAGTTTTATTACTGGAACTTGATGTTGTCATAGATAATGATTCCATTTTTTTTGGTGTATAATAAAGATCTTTACCACGTACAATACAATGTTCATTTATCCAATTCCATTTGTTGGATGAATATTCTTTTGTATCAAATAATGGTAAACGTTTGTCTTCTGTATTTAATGTAGGATTTTGATAAATTAGTTCACGATCAAATCCTTTGATAGATTCATATATTTTTGGTACATGTAATGTAAATTCATCAAATTTGTATAACCAGTAACGGTCGTCTTCTAAAATAAATTCTTCTTCTTCATATAACATTTTATTTTTAATTAACAAAACAATAAATTTCAAAACATATTATAAACAAATATCAAGAAGATCACGTATATATTTTTTTGCTTTTGGTTCTAGAATTTTTTTATGATCTGCATTTTGTTTGTCAATAAATAGCAACATGTGTATCGTACCTGTTTCTAATGATGACATTGAACTATTTGAATATACATCATGTGTTATTGTCCATTCATCAATTGCTGAATATTGTTTCATTGCAAATTCTGCACTAGTTGATACAAAATTCATATGATATGTATGAACTATATTGAAATAAAGATCATCATAATATTCTTTGGAATATTTCAAGACATCTTTTGTATTTTCCGGATCGATGAAAAATGTTTTTGCAAAATTCGTAGTAAGACGTTCAACATCTTTTTGAATCATGGAATCTACAATATTCAAAAATACCATTTTGTATTTTTTTTCTAAACTTTTTTGTGTCATTCCAAAATCTATTATTACAATTTGATTTCCACGTAATAATATATTACCACCATGTAAATCTAAATGCATTACGTCAAATAATAAATTATTTGCAAAACTAAAACGTAGAAATGTATCAACAACAGATAATGGTAATTTATCAACTTTATGTAATTCGATTCCTTCAATATATTCCATACATATTACGTTGTCATTACATAACTGTGGAATTAATACAGGTGTACATAATTCTTCTATTTTAAAATTCGCATTCAAAAGATCGATTTGAAATTTTAACATCTGTGATGCTTCTAATTTGAAATCATATTGTTTACGTATGTTTTCCATTAATGTTGTTGCACGTTTTATTAAATGGTAATTTTTCATTGTTATTTCATCGATAACATATAATAATGGATATAACCAATTGTAATTCGTATGTATTTTTTCAACAATTCCTGGAATTTTTACTTTAAATACAACAGGACCATAACGATATACACGTCCTATTGTACCACAACCAATAACTTGTAAATCTTCACGTTTTAAGACGTCTCCTTTCCATTTGTGTACTACATCAACTATTTCATTTTCCATTTGATCTACTTCATTTTTTGTAAATGAATCTCCACCTACATCTGATAAAAATGTAACATTTTTATTATGACTTGCGTATAATTGTAAAATTTTTGTAACAACAGGACATTGTTTTAATATCCAGTGATAAATCGTTTTCAACATATTCTTTTTTTTAAATTAATTATATACAATATTCAAATAACAACACAAACGTACACTTAAACATTAAACCATGAAACAACAATATCAAAATCACCTGTTTGTTGTACAATATAACCTATATCTGTTAACGTTTTTGTTAACTTTTTTAAAACTTTAGGACGACACAATGGTATACGATTAATATATTCAGGTATTGTAATTTTCATTCTTGTAACACCACATTGTTGTAAAAATGCAATTTGTTCTGCAACTTGTTGTTTATATACATCATATGCATTCTTTTGTAATGTTTCTACATATTTTGCACGTTCTATTGTACGACGTAATAAATCATCTGCACTTGACATTCTTCTTTTTATTCATTACATAGTGATAATATTTTTAACATATGAAACTAATGCTTCATGTGATAAATTATCTTCCCAGAATTTACGTGCATTTTGTGCAATATCTTGTGCTACATCAGGATTTGTTTCAAGATATTCAATTGTTTCAATAAGATCACTAAGATCTTCACGTATTTCAATGTAATGTACAAGTGGTTGTAATTTATTTGTAAACCATAATTCTGATGCTACCGTACTTGAACGTACTTTTAATATAACACATCCACTTGATAACATTATGCCTAATCTACATGCTGCACAATGTCCTTCTACATATATTAAATATTTATGACGTATTTGTTCTGACATTGGTACATAAAATGTATCACTTACTGGAAAACTTACAGGTGTATTTATAAATCCCATTGGTTCTAAATAATGTTTACGTAAACGTTTATCATTTAATGATGTACAACGAACATCAAGTAATGTTGTACCTTGTTGTTCTGTAAATGTAAATAAACGTAAACGTTGATTTGTAAAATATGTACGTCCACTACCTGTACATGATCCACGAAAAAATGCAATACTTTTTTTTGTTGACAATAATTCAATTGTTGTTGGTACTGCAGATGTAAGATCACGTATACTTGTACGTGACATTTGTGGTTTATAGATATAATCTGGAAGATATACACGTTTTGTACATGCTTCATAGTCTTCTGTTGGTGGTATTAAACGATCTAAAAAACGTTTACCACCATAAAATGAATACATTGGTAATAAATCATTAGGACGTAATGTTAATGTTAATGGAATGTCTTGATGTGGATCGTGATCATTTGCATCATACACAAAACCATATGGTTCTACAAGTAAATTAAGAGATTCATTATATTTATATTGTGGATAATCACGTTTATTTATACAAAATACTGCATCTTGTATATTACCACGTTCTGCTACTTCTGATATCATATCTTTTAATTGCATACAAAAATGTGTACCCCATTTATACGATTCATTACATATTATACCACCATTACAATACCATTTCTTTTTTGGAAATGACATGTGTTCTTGAACATTACCATCTGGAATTCCAATAGGCCATGAATTCTCAAAATCAGGATTAAAAAATGGACAAAAACATACAACACGTCCTTTATATATTGCAACAATGATACCACTACGTAATACATTAAATATATATTCAAATGTACGACGTAATTGTATTGAATAATCTTTTATTGGGATTGGATTTGTATCAAGATCTTGACGACGTAAAATAAATGGAATTATTACATTTTCCATTATTTCTTTTGATTCTATACATGTAAAACCATTTAATATCGGAATAGTACGTAATGCTTCATATGCTTCTTCTTTTGTTTCATATCTTGGTATACCATAGGGTGCATTTCTTTGTTGTTGTACCCATCTTTCCCAATCAACGTCTCTGTATTGATTGATTGACGGGTGATTAATAAAGTCAATAATCCCACGAAACACATAATTTGACATATTTATTTATTAATTAAATAAATATTTATTGCATTGTTTAATTATATTTTTTAAAATTAATTTAAAAAAGTACATTGTATTTTGAAAAAAAAATTTCGCTTTCAAAAAAGGACAATGTTCTTATTCATACTATTCATTTTAAAAATTCATTAAATTAAAAAAAATGGAAAGAATTCAAAGAAATAATTGGACATTACAAGATTTTCAACATTTGTCACCATCGACACGTGTGAATTTTTGTGATTATCATTGTATGTGTACAACATTTAATTCACCAAATGGTATTGGTAATACAAGATCAAGATTAGTATCACAAATAAATCAAGAGTTTATTAATGAACTCAATGTTTTCAATTGTTGGATTACAGAAATTCTTACACCTCAAGAAAACATACAAAGAGAACGTCATCCACAATTTGTTCCACTTGGACAATAAGTTTTATAAAACGTAATGGAATGCTGCAATAACAAAAACTAACATAATAATTTTACGTATCAATGCTGCAATGTGTATTGTTGTACGTGTATCATTTGTTGGATCATAATCAGGTAATATGATATCAAATTTTGATAAAAGATAATCTGGTAATAACCAATTCATTAATGGATCAAATATATTTACAATAAATGCTGTCATAAATTGCATACCAATAATTGTTGTAAATGCATCTGATTTACTAAAAAAGTTTGTGTTTAATAAATTTAATAATGTTGAACGTTGTGCCATTTTTTTGTTTTTATTTTCTATCTACATAAAAAATTTACACGCTTTTCTATATTTATTTTGTGCTTTAAGTTTTGAATTACCTAATTTCATATACATCTTTATAAATTTTTTTTCTGATAACATACGTTTCCTTCTTCCAAAACTTGTTGATGTTAATGAATTTACATCTGATAATGTTAATGTAATTACGTCTACATATGTTTCACCTGGACCTAATGATGTTTTAATATTTTCTTTTGGTCTTTCTTGTGGTTTATTAAAACCTTTAACCACATCATTAGCAATATTTTGCCATTCATTGGAATCGTGGTCATATTCATCTTCATCTGGGTCATTGTTAAAACCATTTATATGATCATAATCATCTGTTCTTGCAATTATTATAGAAACACAAGGAGATGTTGTGTCGTTGCTATGTGTATTTAAAAAATCTTGTATCTGACGTTTCTTTATTACTTCTGTTATTGCTTCTGCTTTTTCAGTATGTCGTAGTCTTGATTTTTTATAATAAATTTTTAAACCTTGTAAACAACAATCCATAATTGGTCCATATAATTCATTAAAATATCTTCTTGATTCTTCATCAATATAATAAACTATTTTAGTTTGATGTCCACCACCTAATTTATTGTTATATCTGATATTGTAATCATCGTAAAAATTACTTTCTCTTACAATATTTGTATCTAAGCCTTCTATATCAAAATCAAAATCGTTATAAATCCAGAATACTTTGGAATTCACTTTTGTTTTTAGCGATGTAATTTAAACATTTTTGTAATTGAGTTCTACAAAACTCATTTGGAGGTGTATATGATTTATATGTATATAACATTTTTTATATTATTTATTATTGCTTAAATAAAAAAAAATAAAAAAAACATGAACAATAGTTACGAGTTACATCCAAATCATTTTGTTACACCACCAATCGATCGTAATACATTAGAAAGAATATTATATCCAATAGTACCACGTGATATTACATTATATTGGACTGCATTAACACATTCGAGTATTGACGTTATTCTTGATGATTATCCACAAGATTCTGTACATATATTTTATAAAAATGGACATCATGTATATGGTAAAAATTATGAAAAATTAGAATTTTTAGGTGATTCTATTATACATGCATCATTAGCAATGACATTGATACGTATGTATCCTGATAAAGATGAAGGTTTTCTTTCAAGAGTACGTATTAATATTGAAAGAAAATCAGGATTAGCTGAATTATGTAATCAAATGGGTTTATCAAATTATATCAAAAAACATCCAGAATTAACATTAACTGAATCGATGTTAGAAAATGTTTATGAAGGATTCGTTGGTGCATTATTTGAAGATCAACAACGTTTCTTGTATAATGGATTACAAAGAAGTAATGAATTTATAGTACGTACATTACGTTCAAGATTTGATAATATACATGATATACGTATTGATGATAATTTTAAAGATACTGTACTTCGTTTACTTGATAGAAAAGTATTTGAATCTATTGATTTTGAATATCATTCACAAAATAAAGTACATTACATTGATTTAACATGTACATATGTCGATCCTAAAATTAATTACGTCAGAACACATGGTTATACAAATGCTGAATTATTATCAATTATGAATTCTATACCTATTCTTAATATAAAAATAAAGAAGGTGTCACATTCAGGACGTAATAAACGTGAAGCGGAACAAGGTGCTTGTGATAAATTAATGAAATCTATTGGCATACGAATGAAACGTTTGTAAACTGATTCCAACATGTGGGTTATTTTTCTAGAAAGAAAATTCTTAAAAATAAATATTATTAACTTATTCAATAAATATCAATCATTCATATAAAAAAAATGGAAGAAGTCATTCAACGTTATCTAAATCATCATCACAATAGTGGTGAAGAAGATGTTTTTGATTTTCTATTTGAAACAATCAAAATAGAAAATAATAATAATGTTGAAAGTGTTGAAGGTTTAAAAACCTTATTTTTACAACATTGTAGTGCACTTGCGATTCTTGTAAATGGTGACAATGGTAATTTTAATTGTAAAAGATTGTGTGATATTACAGGTATTATGTGCGAATTTACAGTAAAATTCGTACAAGAAACTGATGATGTCATTATAAAATTCTTTTGTTATCATAATGAATCATATTATCAATATTATCGTAAAACAATTGATACTTTAAAAAAATTATTTAATAATCAAGTATCATATGATGAAATATGTAATACAGATTTACGTGTATTGCATCCATTAGTATCGAAAATGATGCATGTACTTCGTGAAGATTCATCAAGTGATCCAAGTTGTTATTCTGAAATTCATCCGGGTATTTTTAATTCATTATCTCCAGAGCAATTAGTTCAAGAATGGGAAATTTTAGTAAATTTTAATGATTTATCATTGGTAACTATAAATGCATCAAAAGGAACTCCCGTTCCACAAAACGTTGTGAATCATTTTTTAGATCAGTATTCATCAAATTCAGAAAAATTATTATCCACACTCGTATTTTTAATATCAATATTTACATGTAATCCATTAGTGGTATATGGTGATGTACCTCTTTACAGTTACGATGAACGTTTTATACAAATTATCCAACAAGCATTACAAGTTGATGAATTACATAAACGTCAAGTTGCAAGATTATTATATGCATGGAAAATACGTGGTATTAATTACGGTAATGTAATAGAAAAATTTGAAACTACATGGATAAGTACACAACGTGTTATTGATTTAATTTATTAATGTTATTAAAAATGTTGTATGAAATTGTATTTATTTTGTATGCATCATTTGTATGGTATGTATTTAGTCGAGGTGTTACATTAGTTATAAGTAAAAATAATTTATTATTTAAAGACCGTATTGTATTATTATGTAAAAGTATAATGTTTTCAATTACGTTTCCTTTTATATTAATAACATGTCCAGAACTATTATACAATTCTGAATTATTTATTGATGATTTATAAAGTAAAAAACATTTAAACAATTAAATAAGTAAATATAATATGAAATGGTTTTAGGAGATGTAGTAGCTGGTGGTTTATATACATTTACATCTTTTATGATGCGTTATTACATTGATCCAGATGAACTTACATGGGTTGATTTAATTACATGGTGGTATTCATATGTTATACTACCATTTAATATACTTGTATTAATAAGTGTTGTATCGAATAAATATACTGATGTATCTATGCCTATGTTTTATGCATCTAGATATCTAGATTATGTTTCAACTGTTGAAATTTTAAGAAAACGTCAATATGAATATTTTCATTTAGATGTATTTCATCATGCAACTGTACCTCTTCTTATAAGACTCGGATGGGATGATAAATATTTATTACGTTTTTGTATTTTTTTAATTGGTATTGCTGCAGCTGCATACACATCACGTAGTTCCACAAAAGAATTAGTTGATGATTCTTATTTACAAAGTTTATCCATTGTACAATGGACACAATACGTCGTTGTTGTTGTTCATACAATACGTACATCATCAAAGTTTAAACGTGCTTTATTTTTCACATATATGGCTGTATTTACTGTGTTAGTTGTACAATATTCTCTTATGTACTCGTCGTAGTTATTAGTTATTCCGCATTTGGAAATAGTATTTTGTCTACTGTTGTTCTTACTTTAAATAGTCTGTGCATAATAATACCTAAAAGTAATAAAATTATTAAAACATAAATAAATTTTTTTTTAAAAACACGTGCGATTATATACGCACCTAAAATAGTTAATAACAAATCTACAATAGCAATATTAAATAAACGATAACTATGTATACCTGTACCAGGTGCACCTAGAATATCTGACATTTTTTTATTTACAAATACATACACATATTATTTCTTACATTTTTTGTTTCTTATTTGTAGTTGTTGAACTTGCAATACATGGTGAACGTTTGACACCTTTTGTTTGAGGTAAATAAAAACGATAAAATCTACATTTTTTCTTCATCATGTATCCAAACATGTAATATTTTCCAAATTCATTAACACCTTCACATACTGCATAATTAAAATCAATATCAGTATTTATGAATTTTGGTAAACCAATACGTTCTAATAATGCAGTATCTTTTTTAATCATGTTCACAGTAAAACTATCTTTATACTTTTTACCATCTACTTCAATTTCACCTTCTACATATAATCTACCAAGTATTTCTGGTAATGAACAAAATTGTTCTAATACTTTCACATCGCTACTAACGTTAACGTCACAATCAATACCCATAGCTTTTGTTTCAAATGACATACCATTATTACATGTAAATTTACCTTTTTTTACATCACCATAAATTTTATATACATTACCCATATTACCACCATGACGTTCAATTGCTTTTTTCCAATAATTAATATCTTCATATTCTACAGCATCAAGATAACTTGCTGGAATGTCACGAATATACTCAATATTCATTACAGTTGATGTTGTTACTAATGTATTTATTTCTTCCATTGTTGCAAAATCACGTAATGGTATGGAATTAATTGATACTATTTTATCACCTTCCATTATATTCTTTTGTGATACTATTGAATCTGTTGCAATACCATTAATTTGAATTAATTTTATACCATTTGATGATATATATTTATTTATCATACCCCATTTAATATCTATAGAATCACGTTCTAAACGTTCACGAAATGTTTCATAACATTGTAATATTTCACCATGATATCTTGATCCAGATGTTGTTGATAATATGTAAAATTTCTTTGCAATATTATTATATACATATGGTCTACCATCACTTGATGTATAAAATAATGTACTTACAAATGGTGACATACCATGAATATGTACAGTTACATTAACTGTTTTTGATTTAATTTCATGATAATATGGAAGATAATTTACTTTTACAATATCCATTTGAACACCACGTGGTAATTCCATATATTGTAATACATCAATACCATTGATTGTAAATTTTGTTGGTATACCATTTGAATTATTACATTCATATACTATTTCTTCACCAGCAAAACGTGATTGTAATAATTCAACACTTTTTTTTACATTCATTTTTTGATCATCAATGTATGTTGTAAATAATTTACATTGAGAATTTGATGAAGAATAATGTTCATATTCTGTATTGATCTTTTGATTACATATATAACATATAAATGTACCACATGAACATTTACATTTATTACATCCTTCTGTACGTACATATTGTTTCTTACAATTCACATTAGGACATGTACGAACATTTACAGATGCTATAGTTTCTTGAATTAAACATGTAAGTTCTTTTGGTTCTTGTTCTTGATCAATAAATGTTGCTTCATTACAATGAATACATTTACATTGATCACATTCAATCTCAAAAGAAGCATTACATTTATTACAATTTCTTAATTCGACACCTGCTAATGTTGCTTGATTTCTAACTTGTAATTCTGAATATTTTTGATACATGACAGGTGTTAATGAGTTCATTAATACAGATTCACTGTATTTAGATGAACAATTTGCGTCACATATACATTTTAATTCAGTTTTACCACCTCCGTAAACTTGTTCTTGTACATAATGTGAAATACAAGTTTTACAAACATTATGATCAAATTCACAACAAACACGTTGATCATCTGATTCAATAACATCAAAACAACATAAACATTCAAACATTTTTTACGTAATTGATAAATTAATTAATTTAATAAACATTAATTTTTTTTTAGGGAACTCCGAGAATTTTATTTTTTGTTCGGAAAGTCATACGTTTCGATATACAGCTTTGCGACATTTTTGACAAAATTTGAGATTTTTGGCATCCTACGGATTTTTTAGAAAATAGGATTCGTGGTTGTTAAATATTTTTTGAAAAAATTGGATGATCATATACATTACGAAATTCATTATTCTTCGTACGAAAATTCGTTAATGCATATTCAATACTTTTACGTATACCAAATGTTCTAATAACCTTAGCAACAAATGCGGAAAATGATGGATCACAACATTTTTGTTTTGCAAGACGTCTTGTTGCTGTAAGATCAGATAATGTAAAAAATATAAGATCAACATGTTCTTCTTCAAACTCATTGAATTGTAAACGTGTGAGTAATTCTAAAATTTCTGTCAAACATTCAAGTAATTCATCATGTTTTATTGGATCAAAAAATTGTTCACAAAATAAATCAACAGAACACGTTGAAAAATCTAAATCTTCAGATGTTAACGCTTTATAAAAATTTTTAGTACCAACTTGTATCCAACGATTTGTTTTCGTATTCTTAATTTTTTCAATTTTCATTTTTTTTTCTTTGATAGATAAGTAAAAAATAATTTTAAATTAATTTTAAGTCTTAAAACATAAAATGCCACATAAAACTGTTGGATCACGCGCTGAAGTATTTCATGGTAATGCTGATCATACATCAGGAGGTTTAAAAAAGAGTGATTTACTTCAAAATGACAGAGGTAGAATTGTTAGTAAGAAAAAGAGTGTACAAGCTACTAAAAAGAATCAACTTGAAAAATTAGGTTTTATTACTAAACCAGGTAAATTCAAGCTTTTCAAAAAGAGTGATGGTTATTAATTTTAATTAATTTAAAACCACGTCTTGCATTTTTGAAAAAAAAATGTTTAAAACCACGTCTTGCATTTTTGAAAAAAAAATGTTTAAAACCAAGTAAATGGTGTCATTAATTGTGCAATAATACTTTGTTGATTTTTAGCAACATATGCTAAACCTTCGACCCATGTTTTTGTAATATCGACATCACTTGATATTAAATATGAACCAAATGATTCAAATAATTTCGTTAATAATGCTAATAAATATAAAATAGGACCAAAAATTAATACCATTAATATACTAAATGTTGTTGATATCCATCCCGATGATGTTTTAAATCCTAAAAATGTACGTAATGTAGTATTTGTGTTCAATGTTATTGATATTAATATTGAATACACTGTCAAGACAAGCATAAAGATTTCCCATTTTGATAATTTAGGTTTTGGCATTTCTATTTCTGTAACATCAATTTCAACATCGGTGTCAACGTCTGCTGTAAATTTTTTTATGATACGTGATGTAAATGGTGTTAATTTTTGAATAATTGACATTTTGATATTGTTTTTATTTCTAAATACATATAAATTTTTTTATGACTCTGATTAATAAAATAAAAAAAAAATGTTAAAATCTCCTAACGATGTTCTTATAGAATCAAAAGATGGACGTGGTAATATTAATATGAAAGGTACTGTAAATATAGATACTGCAAATATACGTAATTTATCTTGTAATGCTATTAATGATATTAGACAACAAGTTCAAGATCTTAGACGTCAAATATCTTCTGCAACAACAACTACTACTGTCGCTGCACCAACAAATGTAAGTCCTACGAATTTACAATCTGTTGTTCAACAAGTTTTACGTCAACAACAATCACAACAACAACCATTGTCTAACGACAATCAGTTAATTAATGCACGTTTGAACACATTACAAGATCGTTTAGATAATCTTGAAACACGTATAAATGATGCTTTAGTTTCTATTGATGAACGTATTAGTGCGATAAGTGCGATCAGTGTATCTGGAACAACAACAAATGAATCTCCTTCAGATCCAATCCCAATTAACAACAACGTCGTAATTCTACGTAAAACTCCTGTTACAAATAAAAATGTAAGATATGCATGGTAATTCATTTACCATTGAATTCACACTTGTGTGCAAAAGTAATTAACATAACGAATCTAAAATATGATAAACTGATTTTGATTTCTTCTGAATTATTTTGTGTGTGTCATTTAATAATCCTTTTAACAAATATGAATTTTTACATACAGTAGGTGTATTATGTAATTGTTGTGCAACTAACTGTAATACATCTTTTGGTTTTAATTTTTTATACTTACTCAATGTCATTTCAATATAAATCTTATTTGCATTCCATGTACGTAATTCTTTACATGTAACACCAAACTGATTCAAATATTCATTTACCATAGAAGACGTCACAGTAAATATACGTCCATCTTTTTTGTTTTGATTATACAGCTTTTTCATAATTTTTATAATTTTACGATTGTCAACAAATGATGTATTTACTATACCTTTTTTACCAATGAAACTAATATGTAATTTTGTTGGTGAAAATTTTACATGTTTTGGTTGTAATGTTGTAATACCGTAATGTTTATATTTTTTTGCATATGATTCCGTACCAATTCTAAAATTACATAATAAAATCAAATGTATAATAACACTACATTGTTGTACATCCGAATTAGATGAATGTAAATCATGCATTATTTTTGTTAATAATTTTGGTATACATTTGTTAACTTTTGAAATAATATGTGATCTTTTTGAATGACGTGAATCTTTATGTTTTTGTGAATATATGTATTGTTTTCTACCTTTTGAATCCGTACCAATAGCTAATAAATCTTT
>JACCEC013179361.1_pt1 | contig 26361 bp, 21 predicted proteins | sample 7450121 | NCBI WGS metagenome assembly JACCEC01 (sample SAMN15323455, study PRJNA562643) | freshwater metagenome | isolation source: river surface water | place: USA:Blue River Watershed | collected 2017-08-18 | reverse complement strand
TATGCCGGGTTTCAAAGAGGCAGATTTATTAGCTACGAATCGTGGAGCTATTTTTTCAATTTTTGGCTCAGATTTCAAGGCGGGTCATTTGAAAATAAATCCTTCTATTCATCTAAAATTATCCCCAAAAACAGAGGCGATGTATGAATATAAATTTTCTTTAGGCAATGGTATTTTTCAAAGTACAAGCCGATTTGCTTGGCGAGAAATGAAATACGATTTACATAAAATTGAGCTAAAAAGTAAATCTTGGTTTGTGCGGGCGTATTCGTTATTTGATTATGGCGGTAAAGCATACGAATTGGGAGGTGTTGCCAATGCTTTACAAAATATACGATTAGCCAATCCTGAAAATGGAAATTATCCGACTGTGGCATCTAACTATTTCAATGCTTGGAATCAAATATTTGCTGCGGCTCGTGGGAGTGGTTTTGCGGGAGGCTCTCTTTCGGGTGTTTATTTACCTGATTTTGAGAAAGGAACAAGTCCGACAAGTTTTAATATTTCTCAAATTGCAGGTAATCAAAGTCGGGAAGATGCTGCTAAATTAGCTTTTGATTTGACCAAAAATCTCCAAATTAATCCAAATCAAGCATTATTCAGACAAATTACCAACCAAGTAGCTGATGGAGTAGGGGATTTGTTGATAAATGGAACGAAAATCAAAGGAGCAGCTTTTGCGAATACTGCTAGAAATTTTGATTTTTCGGCTCAAAAGTCATTTGATTGGAATTCAACAAATTTAATTATTGGCGGTGCATATCGACAATATGTGTTAAAATCAAACGGAACTTTATTATCAGATGGTGCTAATTCTCCACTAGGAGTTTCTCCAAGAAATTCAATAATTAATTGGGAATCAGGTGTTTATACTCAGATTCGACAAAAATTTTTGAACGATAAATTATTATTTTCGGTAGCTACGAGAATGGATGCTTTTAAGAATTTTGGATTGAAATTTTCGCCGAGGGTTTCTGCTGTTTATTCGGAGGGAAGGCATAATTTCAGGGTGAATTATGCTACTGCATACCGAGCTCCTGCCCAACTCGACCAATATATTTATTTAGATTATGGAAGTATTTTATTGATTGGGAATACAGAAAATGGATTCAAAGGTTTAAATGCTGCTGGCACTGCGTCGGTTATCATTCCAAAAATTTCTCCCGAACAAATGAATTCTTGGGAAATTGGATATAAAACATTGATAAATAAAGATTTACAACTTGATATAAGTTATTACAGAAGTTTGTATAATCAATTTATCGGAATTGTACGCTTTCAAGGAAGAGAAGATGGTTTATTTCCGGAAGGCAATTTTCAATCTAAAACTGGTGATTGGGCTAAACCTACCAGCGACAGAACAAGAGGGCGATTTATTCAAACTTGGGCAAATTTCGATAAACCTGTCATCACCGAAGGAGCATATTTTAGCATCGATTATCGTTTGAATACCCATTTCAATCTTTATGGAAATTATACATGGGCAAAAATCTCTTCAATTGAGGGCTTAATTGCAGGTTTTAATACTCCTAAGCATAAGTTCAATGTAGGGGTTCAGGGAAATTGGTCGAAAAAGATAAATTATGCCCTGAATTATCGTTGGAATAGTACTTATACTTATTTTATGCCTTTTGATGAGGGAGAAATTAAAGCTTTCGGGACATTAGATGCACAAATAAATTATGTGATTGCCTCGAAAAATACGACATTGAAAATTGGAGGAACAAACCTCTCCAATGCCAATGTTGTCAGTGTTTATGGCTCAGCTCCGATATCTCGACTATTATATGTAGGAGCGGTTTTAAACTTACCTTAAAAAATTGTGATGACCGAAGGAATTTTCTTCGGTCATCACAATTTTTAGTTTTCTAATTCTAATTTTTTCCCTTTACCTGCTCCTTTGGATTGTTTGATGCGGTAGTTGAGCGTAAGGTTGAATTGTCTTAAACGACCTTGAAAACTACTTTGTGTGATGAAGTTTGCTCCTTCCGAGATGTTTCTGTATTTCCTAGAGTTGAAAATATCTAAAATATTGAAATTCAATGTTGCTTTTCCTTTCAGGACATCCTTACTTGCCGATAAATCAAAGAAATAAACAGGCAATCGATATCCTTGAACAGTTTTTTGTTTAGCTTCATAATTGCCTCGAACTTGTAAATCCAAGCCATTTTTGAGCGAAAACCTTGATGTTTGGCGTACAAACCAACTGTCTGTATTTCGTAAATAGGAGGCATCGATATTGCTACCATCAATTTTTGCATGAAATAAGTTAAAATTCATGTCTAACTTCCACCATTTTGCAATCGAATATTGCCCGGTTAGCTCTACACCATAAGCATTTTCAGAACGTAAGTTTTCAGGACGTGTACTTGCAAATCCATCAGCTCTTACTTGCCGAATACGTTCGATTTTTCCACTGGTATTTCTTACGTATAAAGATGAAGTTAAAGTACCTTTCTCGAAGTATTTGATATATCCTGCTTCATACACATTGCTAAACTCTGGGTTAAGGTTAGGATTTCCGCTGAAGAAATTTCGATTATCCGAAAATGTAGCAAAAGGACTCAAATCATTGTAAAAGGGTCTTCTTACCCTTCTGCTATAGCTAATTTGCAGGTTATTATCTTTCGTAATTTCATAATTTAAGTGGGCACTTGGGAATAAATTACTATATTTTCGAGGATTGACTTCATTAGTTTCTCGTAATGTGGTTTTTACATCAGTCCACTCTGCCCTTAACCCTGCTTGATAGCCAATTTTTTTACTCTTATTACCCAAAATACCATAAGCAGCATGAATATTTTCATTATAAATGAAATAATTTTTCAAACCTGGCAATACTTCCCATTGTTGGTTTTCATTTTTCTGGTTTACTACATAATCATTGACCATATCTCTGAAACTGCTTCGTACTCCAGCCTCAAATTTACCTTCTTTCCCTAAAGGTTTTGTGTAATCGACCTGTAATAATAATTGTTTTTCGTATTCATCATTCAATGAATTTTGTACCAAAGAACGATTATTCAACAATACTTCCGTAGGGCTGAAATAGTCTTGGGTAAATAATTGGTCAGAACGCTCCCAATTATCTAAAAATCTTACTTCGGCATTTAGCTCATGCCCTTTTTGTTGGTATGTTTTTTTGTAACTCAACACATATTCCGAGTTTGGTTCGGTTTCTTGTTCATCTTGTTTTCTTTTGCTGATTTGGTAGAGGTTGTCTGCTCTAAAGATATAGTCTTCATATCTTAAGTTGGTAATTCTTCGAGCTTTGCTACGTCTGTACAGATAAGATGCGGTTAAAGTGTTTTTTTCGTTGAAATAATAATCTAATCCTCCTCTGATATTGGTATTAAAGCCTGTCAATGTGCCTCGATTGGCTTGAACTAAATAAAACGTAGTATCGTTGTTTTGTCTTTCTTGATTAATCCATGAACGGTTTGGACGGATATTATAAGCAATACTGTAATTGACAAAAAAGTTGATTTTATTTTTTCTGTAATTGATGTTCGCTGCTCCACCATAATTGACTGGTTGCCCGGTTATAATATCAAACGAACCATTGAATCCTTGCTTTTGGTCTTTTTTCAAGATAATATTGATAATTCCTGCCATACCTTCTGCCTCATATCTAGCGGACGGATTAGTGATAACTTCAACTTTTTCAATCATACTTGCTTGTAAAGATTGTAATCCTGAGCCACCTTTAAAACTGACTAATCCTGAAGGCTTGCCATCGATTAAAATCTTTACATTGTCGCTCCCTCGTAGTTTGACTCCTCCTTCAGCATCTACCGAAACAGAAGGAATGTTGGTCAGTATATCATTGGCAGTACCTCCAGCATTAGCCAAATCTTTACCTACATTGAATACTTTTCTGTCTAATTTCACTTCCATCGTACTTTTTTCTGCTTGAACAACCACTTCTTTGAGGATGCTGCTCGAACTTTTTAGCTGAATGATACCCAAATCTATTTTGGGATTATCTTTGCTAAGCGTAATAGTTTCGGTTTGATATTTTACGTAGCCTATGAATTCGATTTCTAGAATTACTTTGGAAAAAGGTAAATTTAGGTTAAATTCTCCTTTTTCATCACTTAGACCGCCACCGATAAGTTTCTGCTCCGAATTGAGTACCCGAATACTAGCAAATCCCAAAAGTTCTTGCGTAGAAGCATCAATCAATTTGCCTTTGATTTGAGCTTTGTTGTTGTTATTTTGTCCAAAACTGAATTGGAAAAATAAGATGAATACAATTATTATACGTGTTTTCATTGCTTAGGTTGAAGCCTGAAGAAACTTCTGAATAGTTTTGTAGGGTTTGAGGTAAAAAGACACAAGCGAGTGCTTCGGCATTCGCTTGTACCATGAAAATAGGATGATTTTTTCGTTAATGATTGCTAGTTTGCTCTGGGAAGTCAAATTTATTTACAGCTTGACAAGCTCCCGAACATCCTGCACATTTATCTGATTTGGCAGAAAATTGCTTTTTGATTGTATTTCCTAAAAATAACAATGCCCCGACGAACACACCGCCGATTACAATATTTTCTATCATCGAATTGCCTGAATTATATGTTGATAATGATGCTCCGAATGCCACGCATACAAAGCAATTACATCTTGAATAATATATGTTTTTTGATATCCTCCGTGATAAAATGTCTTTTGTAAAGATTCTTTATCGAGTGTTTTGAATAAATAGACAATTCGTCGATGTACTCCTTCCAAAATTGACAAAGATGCTTGAATTGGTAATTCCACATCCGCTAATTCTGCCCAAAGTTTTTCATTATATCCTTTCACAGTTGGATTGTCTTCGGTCAGTGCCAATCGAATTCGAATATACATATTGATGTGGCTGTCTGCTAAATGATGAATCACTTGGCGAGCAGTCCATCCTTCAGGTCGGTAGGGCTTATTCAAATCGGAATCGGATAAGTTTTCTACTAATTTTCGTAATTTTTCTGGAAATTCTTCCAAAATCTGAATATGTTTGTCGGTTTCAGCTAATGAATAAGCATCCTTTTTTTGAAAAGGACCGATAGGAAATTTGAGAGCTTCTAAGTCCATCATGTTTTGTTTATTTCCAATAACGTTGAATTTCTGCCAATAGTTCTGCATGTACAGCAGAGCCAACCACTACATCTCCGCCAAATAAATACCCATCGCCTCCAGAAAAATCGCTTACGGTGCCACCTGCTTCTTTTACAAGTAATATTCCAGCAGCCATATCCCAAGAATTTAAGTTATATTCATAAAATCCATCGAAATATCCACAAGCAGTGTATGCTAAGTCGATAGCTGCCGAACCAATTCTCCGAAGTCCATGTGTTTTTTGCATCAAAGATTCTAAAATGAGCAAATATTTGTCTTGATTTTCAAATTTATAATAAGGAAAGCCTGTTGCCAACAAACTTTCGCCCAAATGCTTATTTTTAGAGACATATATAGGTTTTCCATTTCTGAAAGCACCTCCGCCTTTGGTTGCAGCATAAACATCTTGAGTACATACATGATAAACAACCCCCACCAAAATATCTTTACCTTTGGCTAATGCCAAACTGACCGAATAATTAGGTAATCCGTGAATAAAATTAGCTGTGCCATCTAAAGGGTCTATTATCCAATTGAAGCCTTCTAAATCTTGCGAATCGGCAGTGCCTTCTTCAGTAATAAATCCAGCCTCTGGAACAATTTCTTTCAACTCCTTTACAATCAACTTTTCTGTTTCTTTATCGACATACGACACCACATTATTGACATCCTTATATTCAATAGCATCCCGGTTGAATGCAAGGGCTTCTTGGGCAATAAATGTACCTGCTTTTATGGCAGTTTCGACGGTTTTTTCGCAAATTTTAAGTAAATCCATCTTAATTTAATCCTTGAATATTTTTACCTTTCGGATATTTAACATTGTATTTGATAATCAACTCTTTTTCTTCTGAAGCTGCTAGATTCAGATTCCAAGTTAATTTGCCAGTTTCTTTGTTGAAATCAGCCCCTTTGGCTTCTTCCAACTCTACTTCTATTCTACTATCTTGTGAAACTGGGATTTGTTCTTCCAAAACCAAAGATACATTTTCTGATTTCGTATTTCTGATTGAAATCTTATAGCCAAATTCTTCTTTTATGTTTGAACCAATGGTTTTGTTTGATTTATAATCTTTTATTTCTTCTTTTTTAGCAATGATTTTTTTGTCTCTTCCTAAAGAAATTTGCATGGTATCTTTGGTGTCGGCATTTCCAATTTGGGTATTGCCAACAAACAAACCTTCAAAATAGATATTTGCCATGCCAGGCAGTAGATTATATTTTTCCCAATCGACAATTTTTGCTACCAAAAAGGCATCTTTATCGAATTTAGGCACGCTGTAATAATTGAAAATACTTGGTAATGAATGGGATTGAATATCAACGATAGTCGAATTATTACCTGAAATAACCGTATAAGGTATCGTAATATCAAAATTTACAGCAAGAGTTGTCTGAATAGTTTCAACCGCAAAAGTAATTTCTTGCGTTGCCATTGCTGCATCTGCCATTGCCATTGGGGCTGCAAATTTCAGATTTCTGTTGCTTGGCTTCTGTTCAGGCAAAGGTTCATAAATACTCAATTTACTTGTTTCAAGTGTTGGTTTGTCTCCACCTTCCGAAGGATTGCTGGTGGATAAGGTTAGTTTGACATTTTTCCAATCGATACCTGTGTTTTGAAAAATTTGAGCTTTATAAGCTAAATCAATATTTGAACGGACATTTTTGGCACGGATGTCATAGCTGGGCGACCAAGCTGCTCCAGTAGCAATGTAAGTGAGATTGATTTCGGAGGTTTGATTGGTCTTGCTACTGAGTAATAATTCGATTTCTCCAGCAGGACGGCTCAGAGAAGAACCTTGTTCTGTCAATTGACTCTGATATTTCTCAACCTTGGCTTTTAAATCATTGGCTTGTCGCACTAATTGCATCTGACGAGTACCAATTTCGGTCAGTTTAGTACGGAAAAAGTCCATCATTTCTTTCAATTCTTCAGGAGCGAGTCCTTCTTTTTCATTTTTGATATTGGCATTAGCCATCAACATATTTCGTTCGTTATCAGCAACTTTAATCAGTACCTCCAATACCTCTAATTCGTTTTTAGTATTTTTTAAAGAATCCTCCAATAAATTACGTTTTTTATTAGCTAAATGATTTTCACGAAATTTAACTCCCAAAATTATCAAATCACCTTTGGCACCTACCTGAATGCTATTGGCAATAGTTGATTGGGCGATGTTGCCGATAATAAGTCTATTTTGACCTTCTTTGATATTTGCCTTGACTTTAGCCTCAATTTGAGCTTTATCAAGAAATACCGTAATGTGTTGATTGTCAGCGTCGAGAGATTGCTGATTTTGGGCATTAACAGCATTTGTTCTAGAAAAGAGCAAGCATACTAATGCGAAGCTGATTGAATTGAGTTTCATTGGATATTGTTTTATATGATAAACGTCTGGTTTTTCAAAAATATTGAATTGAAAGGTTGTCGATAGACAATTTTACTCAAAATAAATCTTTTATGCCTATTTTTTGAACGAAAACTATAAAAATATTTTTTATCTGTAAATTAGAATCTATAAATTGCCAACTAACACGATATTTTTTAATCATGATACAAGAAAAAAATCTGAGGAGATTTACAGAGAATATTTTTTTAAGTTTAGGGTGTCCGAAAAAAGATGCAAAATTGGCAGCAGATGTATTGGTTTCTGCGGATTTGCGAGGGGTGGATTCGCACGGAACAGCGAGATTAATCGGGTATGTTCGTTTGTATGATCATGGACGTTTGAATCCGAACCCCAATATTCAGATTATTCATGAAAGCCCTTCTACAGCTGTGATTGACGGTGATAGGGGCTTAGGTTTGGTTGTTGCTCCTCATGCGATGAAAATTGCCATGAAAAAAGCAAAAAAATATGGTTCAGGCTGGATTTCTGTTCAAAATTCCAATCATTTCGGTATTGCAGGCTATCATTCGATGCTTGCATTGAAAGAAGATATGATAGGTTGGTCGATGACAAATGCCGCTCCTTTGGTTGTTCCTACCTTTAGTTTGGAGAAAATGCTTGGTACAAACCCGATAGCGATAGCGATTCCAGCAGGAGAAGAGCCAGCTTTTGTGGCTGACTTTGCCACCACTGCCGTTGCGTATGGAAAAATGGAAATTTTACAAAGAAAAGGCTTGCCTGCTCCAATTGGTTGGGTACAAGATGCCACAGGAAATGCAACTGATGATGCCAACGCCATTAAAAATGGTGGAGGTTTACTTCCTTTAGGTGGCGATAGAGAACATGGAAGCCATAAAGGATATGGTCTAGGGGCAATTGTCGATATTTTTTCAGGGGTATTGTCTGGTGCTAATTTCGGACCATGGGTGCCTCCTTTTGCTACCGCAGGATTTCATGGTGTAGCAGCCGAGCAAGTCGGTAAAGGAACAGGGCATTTTATTGGAGCGATGCGGATAGATGCTTTTCGTCCGAAAGAAGATTTTAAAGCAAGTATGGATACATGGATTAAGCGTTTCAGAAATGCCAAACATATTGAAAATCAACCAGTATTGATTCCCGGAGACCCTGAGCGTTTATTAGAAAAAGAAAGAAGAGAGAACGGTATTCCCCTCAATGAAAAAGTGATAGAAGACTTGAAAAATCTCGGCGAACGCTTCCACGTAAAATTTTGATGAGTTTCAGGATATGGATTGGTAAAAAACATTCATATCCTGAAAAATAATCAAATTATTGGTAAACCATGTACTGAATTTTTGGTTGCTAAGAATCAAGTTTAGTTTAAGTATTTTATAAACTAATTTCGTGAGTTGGAGTATTTAACTACAAAAACTACGGCGAAACATGCTAAACAAAATTATATGATATAAGTAATTGACATATTAATGGAGAGTAGTTATAAATTTTGCCATTTCCGCTTGAGTACCTATGCTGATTCTTGTCCACATCCCTTCTTCCTCATAAATTTTTGTTCCTTGAATATTATGTTGGCTGAGTATTTGGAAATAATCTTTTTTTAATCCATTTAATGAGAAATATATAAAATTTGTATAGGAGTTAATGGTTGTTAGATTTAACTTACAAAGTTCTTGAACGACATATTTTCTTGTATTTGTATTACTCAAATTAGATTGATAATAAAAATTTGTATCTTCAAGTGCGGCTTTTGCGGCCAAGCAAGACAAGGCACTAATATTACCATTTACTGAGGATTGAAATTCGTTAAGTCGAGCAATCGTTGATTTGTGAGCAATTCCATAGCCTATACGTGCACTTGCCAAGCCATAAATTTTTGAAAATGTTTTGACAATAATGAGGTTTGGGTATGAATTTATGAGTGGAGTTAATGATTTTTGTCCAGAATATTCTAAATAAGCTTCATCAATTAGAATAGTTATTTTTGATGAAATTGATTGTACAAATTTGGACAATGCTTCAAAATCGCAAATAGTTCCAGTAGGATTATTTGGATTACAAATATAAATTAGTTTGGTATCAGGATTTATGCTATTTTGCATCGCCCTTAAGTCAATTTTTTTTTCCTTTGTTACAGGAATTTTGATTTTGTGCATCCCTAAATTATCTAAAACAACGGTCCAATAATCATAACTTGGGTCTGCAATCAAATAATTTCCTCCTATTTTGGTGGTAACGTACCTCGCAACTAAATCGAGTATTTCGGTAGAACCCGCTCCCAACAATATATTATCAGGAGAGACATTGTTCTGTTCGGAAAGAGAGGAAATAAGTAAAGATGGAATCTCCCATTGATACCTATTTAAGAGCTTTAAATTTTCTTCAATTGTTTTATATACTAAAGGAGATGAACCATAGGGATTTTCATTTGAGCGTAATAAAATAGGTCTTGGTTCTATATTCGAATCTATTGAATTGAAATATTTTAGTTGGGGTAATTTTTCTATAAAATTACTACCAATGAGTGTAAAACTGGTTTGTTTTATCCATTTTCGTCGATTTGTTTCCATAAAATTTTTAAAAGTCTTATTACTATTAAGTTTATTGGCATGATGAATTAAAATGTGATATTATTTGAATAATTAACGTTATAAGTTAGCTATTAGTCTAACTATGTTCTAAATAAAAATAAGCCAATTATTCGTAGACAAATCATTGATATATTTTAAGCTACAAAGTAAACTACTACGTTGAAATTAAGCATTTTTTACAATCTTAACCCTATTTTTACAAATAGTCCCAAGAAAAAGCAGTATTTTTGGGCTATGGAAAAAGTTAAAGCAAAAAAACATCTCGGACAACATTTTTTGAAAGATTTGGAAGCGGCTGAAAATATCGTACGCCTACAATCTTTACACGAAAATTATACCAAATTACTGGAAATTGGGCCGGGAATGGGCGTATTGACGCAATATTTACTGAAAAGGACAGATTGCGATACTTTTGTTGTAGAAATAGACAAAGAGTCGGTCGAATATTTGAATAAAAATTTTCCCGAACTGAAAAACAAAATTTTTAGTGAAGATTTCCTCCAAATGGATTTGTCCAAATTATTTGATAATGAGCCTTTTGGAATTATTGGAAATATGCCTTATAATATTTCTAGTCAAATATTTTTCAAAGTATTGGATTTCAAGCATTTGGTAAAAGAGGTAGTTTGTATGCTCCAAAAAGAAGTTGCCGAACGAATTGCAGCTAAACCTGGCAAGAAAGATTATGGAATATTGAGTGTATTTTTACAAGCTTATTACGATATTGAATACCATTTTACGGTTTATCCGCAGGCATTTATCCCACCACCAAAAGTAGATTCTGGAGTGATAAGATTGAGAAGAAATTCGGTGGAAAAACTCGATTGTAATGAGAAAAAATTCTTTCAAGTAGTGAAGGCAGGATTTGGACAAAGAAGAAAAACACTCCGAAATGCTCTCAAACCTATCGGATTAAATTTTGAACATCCTTTGCTCGACAAACGTGCTGAGCAATTGAGCGTACAAGATTTTATATTATTGACCAATTTATTTAATCAGACAAGCTGATATTTTTTTAATAAAATGACAAATTTTGAGCTAACGAAGGAGTATTTGGAAAGTTTGGAACAAGCGATTGTACAAAAAGATGAGGTTTCGCTTCGTGCCGAAATGGAAGAATTGTATCCTGCGGATATTGCTTCTATTTTATTTGAATTGGATGGAGAACCTGCCCATTATTTGATGGGTTTGGTGGATACTGAAAAAGGAGCTCAGATTTTGTCTCATATTGAGCCTGATGAACGTAAAAGATTCATTCGTGAACGGTTTACGGTTGAGGAAATAGCTAAATATGTCAATCTTTTTGACTCGGATGATGCCGTGGATTTATTGAACGAGCAGAGTATCGAAGTCAGGGAAAAAGTAATTGCTCTTATTGAAGACCGTGAACAAGCTCGCTTTATTTTGGATTTATTGCATTATCCAGAAGATGTTGCAGGTGGTTTGATGCAAAAAGAGTTGATAAAAGTTAATGCTAATTGGACTGTCAGTGAATGTGTGGAGGAGATTCGTCGCCAAGCTGAAGATGTGGAGAAAGTCTATGCTGTTTATGTGGTCGATGACGAGCAAAAACTCAAAGGAATTGTATCGTTGAAGCGGATTATTTTAGCCCGTAAAAATACAAAAATTGAGAATATTCTCGATGATGAAATTGTCTTTGTGGAAACTACTCGTCCGGCAGAAGAAGTGGCAGAATTAATGCAACGTTATGATTTGGATGCAATTCCGGTAGTGAATACTTTGGGAAGACTTTTAGGGCGAATTACGATAGATGACGTAGTCGATTTTATTACCGAAAAAGCAGAGGAGGATATTCAGGTGATGGCGGGTATCACTGGGGAAGCGGAGGAAGATGACAGTGTTTGGGATTTGGCAAAAGCTCGTTTGCCTTGGTTGATTGTCGGTGTAATTGGGTCACTTTTAGCAGCAACTGTCATTGGCCGGTTTGAGGGGGAATTTCAAAAAGTAGCGGCATTGGCGGCATTTATTCCAATTATGGGTTCTACAGGTGGAAATGTAGGCATTCAAACTTCCTCATTAATCGTTCAAAGTCTGGCTGAAAAATCGGGATTAGCATCAAGTTTGTCGCAAAGATTATTTAAAATTCTTCTGGTTGCTTTGGTAAATGGATTAATTATTGGAACGCTGGCAGGTTTGTATATTTATGCGATTGGGCAGACTCAATTGTTTTTTGTGGTTTGTTGCTCGTTAATTTCGGTAGTTGTGTTGGCATCGCTGACAGGAACTATTACTCCCTTGATTTTAGATAAATTAGGTATTAATCCTGCTATTGCCTCTGGTCCATTTATCACAACTGCCAATGATATTATTGGTATTGGCACGTATTTGATGATTGCAGATTTGTTGTTAAAGCTCTAAGATTGCTATAAAAAATGAATAAATTTTACCAAGATTATACCGAATCCATTCAACATTCTCTCGAAGATATTCAAAAAAAGAGTGATAAAATTGCTCTTTTTCGCTTATTTTTAATCGTTATAGCTTCTATAATAGTTTATCAAATATTCAAAATCAATGAAATTTTTGGAATAGTTTCCTTAATCTCGGCGATTTTGGGATTTTATTTCTTGGTGAAGTATCACGAGAAAATTGATAGTGAAATTCTGCTACAAAAAACAGCTCTTGAGGTAGTTAAAAATGAACAAAATTGCTTACAGAAAAAATTAAATAAATATGATAGAGGGCTTGATTTTGTTAATCCTCAACATATTTTTAGTGAAGATTTGGATTTATTTGGCGAAGGTTCTTTGTTTCATTTAATCAATCGCTCAAAAACAAAAATAGGCAATCGACTTTTAGCAAATCAGTTACTTGGCGTAGAAAGTAGGTATTCTGTGGAAGAAAAGCAATCGGCTGTGCAAGAACTCTCTGATAAAAGTGAGTGGCGTTTACGTTTTTTTGCTTCTATGTTTGAAATTCCGAATGAAGAACAAGAAATCAGTGACTATTTGAGTAAAATTCAGCAACCTCCTCCGCTCATCGCTGAAAAATTAATAGGGTTTTATGCAAAAATTATTCCTTTTGTCTGGATTGGTATCTTGATTTCGTTCTATTTCTTACCTTTCAATATCAATTTATATACCATAGCCGGAATTGCTCTTATTAATTTTCGACTGTCAGGAATCAATAAAAAACATACCGAACAATATTTTGCTTCAGTTGAAGGTGGAGGAAGATTGATGCAGAAATTCAATGTGGCTGTTCGACTTTTGGTTGAAGAAGAATGGAAATCAGACATATTAAGAAAATCATTTCAAAAATTACCTGTATCACAACTTGCTGAACGGAATCCAATAGAAGATTTTATACTTATTCTTAGGAAATTGGACATTCGTAGAAATGCTCTCGCTTCTGTTTTATTAACAATTATTTCCCCGTTTCAGCCTATTCAATTAATCAAATTGAGGGCTTGGGTTTATAAAAATCCAGATTTTTTCGAGAAAATATTTGAAGTTTTAGGCACTTTCGAATTGTATGCAAGTTTAGGGAATTTAAGTTTTAATCACCCTGAATGGGAATTTCCCAAAATACTCCCCGACAAACATGTTAGAATTTCAGCCCGTCAGCTTGCACACCCTCTAATTAATACCGATAGGGTAGTAGCAAATGATTTTGATTTATCGGAAAAGAATCGAATTTCATTGATAACTGGCTCGAATATGTCTGGAAAAAGTACTTTTCTTCGCACCATTGGTATCAATTTGGTATTGGCCTACGCTGGTTGTCCAGTTTTTGCAAAAGAAATGTCGCTTAGTTTAGGTATTCAATTGGTTTGTTATATGCGTATTAAAGACTCTTTATTGCAGAATGCATCAACTTTTAAGGCGGAAATTGAGCGGATTAAATTGGTTTTAAAGGCTATCAACGATAAAGAAAATGCTTTATTTTTAATTGATGAGATGTTGAGAGGTACAAATTCTGAAGATAAATTGACTGGCTCAATGGCATTAATGGAAAAAATTGCACAATCTGAAACTTATGCTTTTATCGCAACACACGATTTACGAACCACAAATATTGCTCAAAAATACCCTGATTTTATTAAAAATTACTTTTTTGAATATTCAACCCAAAATGGAGAATTAATTTTTGATTATTTGATTAAGGAAGGGGTTTGTAAAAGTTTCAATGCGTCTTTGATTTTAGAGTCAATAGGCTTAGATGTTAAAAATATTGACTAATCATTTGGGTTGCTGTACAAAATGGATTTCGACACAAAAATCGAAACCCATTTTGTAATTTATCAAAAAACTAAGATTTAAGGCTTAAGGCAACACCCTCAAATTTGATCCCTTCCCATCCGTATTTTATAAAATTTCTGATATTTTGATGATTATTAGAGTCAGGATTTTCTAATACATCAATTCTATAAAAATCTCCGAAACAGTTCAAGGTTTGTTCCTTATTTAGGTTTTGTAATTGGGCAAAATAGAAAAGTTTACATGAACCAGAATTTTGACCCGCTTCGTTTTTTGTATCTCCGTTTTGGAAAGCCGTCGGATTGAATTCATACATACTTTCGATGATAGCTATCGTATCGTTAAAGCCGATAGTTTCTGGTTTACTGTTGAGCTGTTCTAAAAATGATGTGAGCGTCATTGTTTATGAAATTATTTAGGTGTTATAAATTGTTGAAGCCATCGTTTGGCAGCTTCTTTATTGCTGAAAGATTTCATTGGGATAGGAGGTTGGCTAAACTGAAACAAAATATTCATAATCAACTGAGACAGACCTGGCTTACCAACCATTGCCATTGCTTTATAAAGAATAGGTAATTGTTTTTTGGAAAATATTCTGGTTTCCTTATCAGGTATTGGCGAATCACACAAAAATATCAATAACGGAACGGGAGTATTTTGTGTAATTGATTGAACCAAAGCTACATTTTTGGATATATTCTCAATAGTTCTTTTAGGATTTTTTGAATATGAATATAAAATTCCAGAATCGTCGAATTGATAATCGGCGATTTCGCCAGAAATTATTGGCAAATCGGGTATCTTAGGTGAGTTCATGAAATTAAATCCTTGCTTTTTTTGTTAAAATGCTGAGTATTAGTAATAAAATGGCAACAAAAGCTAATCCTATTCTTAAATTATACCATTCCGCTAAAATACCAATACTCGGTGGACCCACCAGAAAACCTAAATATCCAAGCGTCGTTACCATCGAAAGAGCCATTCCTTGTGGTAATTTTGTATCATTTCCAGCTTGACTATAAATAATTGGAACAATAATAGATAGACCTAATCCGACGATAAAAATTCCACCGAAGAAAATCCAATGATTCAGTAGAATTAAAGCAATGATTAAACCAAAAGTTGCCAATACGCTTGAAATGAATAGCAATTGTTTATCTCCAAAATGAATTCTGACTTTATCTCCGAAAAACCTTCCGATAGTCATGGTAAATGAAAAAACAGAAAGACCAAATGCTGCGGTGGACTCATCGGTTTTCAATATATTTTTTGCATAATTACTTGTCCAATCTGCCATAGAGCCTTCTGCAATCATGGCTATAAACGCAATGAATCCTAGAGTGAGCATCATTCGGTTTGGAAGAACAAATAAAGGAGAGTCCGACTCTTGTTTTTGTGGAGAATCGTTGATTAAAAATGGAAAAATGATACTCAATGTTCCGATTCCTATCAAAGAGCTTGTCCAAAAATGCCCTTCTAAAGTTTCAAAAAAACGGGCGAAAAATGCACCTGTTAAAGCTCCAATCATCATTCCAACACTAAAAAAGGCATGAAATGAAGACATCATGGGGCGAGCGTGGGTTTGTTCAACTACAACAGCTTGGGCATTCATAGCGACATCCAAAGCCCCCATAAACATTCCTAAGAGATAAAAAACAAAAGTGAGTTGCCAAATATTTGTTAGATAGGGGATACCAATACTAATCAAGCAAAAAGGAATAAAACTTAGGATTGTTGCCCATTTACTTCCTTTTTTACCTATCAAAATACCCATGAGAGGCATTGATGATAAAGAGCCAAGAGCCACAAATAGAAGAACGAATCCAAGCGTTGCATTGGAAAGTGAAAATTGTTCTTGGATACGAGGTAGCCGAGTACTCCAATTGGCATAAATAAAGCCACAAGTGAAAAAAGTCAAACTTACAGCTAAGCGATTTTTGAATAACATTCTTGTTTTTTTAACACAAAAAAGCGAAATATTCTCCGAAAAACATCGAATATTTCGCTTTTATTAAAAAAATATGCTTAATCTTCTCTTTTCCCCAAGAAAATACTCAAATAATACAATAAGTTAGCGACCGCTCCAGCTGCCGATACGACATAAGTAAGTGCTGCCCATTTGAGAGCATCTTTTGCCATGTCATGTTCTCCGTTAGTAACTATGGCTTTTGCTTCCATCCACTTCAATGCCCTATTACTGGCATCGTATTCGACAGGAAGGGTAATTAAGGCAAATAAAGCAATAGCGGCATTTGCCAATACTAAAAATATCAATACGGATTGTGCTAAGGCTGTATTTCTTGAAAAAATATACCCCATAAACATAAATCCAAACATATAAAAGAGATTCATGCCTTTGGTGGCAACATTTACTAAAGGAACTAAAGAAGAACGCATTTTCAGTGGGGCATAAGCAACAGCATGCTGCACAGCGTGTCCGCACTCATGAGCAGCTACCGCAGCAGAAGCAGCACTAGTTCCGTGATATACATCGTAGCTCAAATTAACCGTTTTGTTCATGGGGTCATAGTGGTCGGTCAATTGTCCTTCAACCTGAAGGATACGAACATCATAGATGCCATTATCGTGTAACATTCTTTGAGCAACTTCTGCTCCAGACATTCCATTTCTCAATCTGATTTGAGAATATTCAGTAAATTTACTTTTTAATCGTCCTGATACCATTAATCCCAGTAACATAAAGACGATACTTATGAGCATTACCATTTTTTTGTTTTTTGAATATCAATAATTATTTTTTATTAGCTTGATAATATTGCTGGTAGAATAGCCATCCACCAAGGAAATTGTCTTCACTTCCCCTCCATTTTTTATAACAAAATCCGCACCAACTATGTTTTCGATACTGTAATCGTCACCTTTGACCAAAATATCAGGACAAATTGTCTCAATTAATTCTTTAGGAGTCGATTCATCGAACAAAATGACAGCATCTACAAAAGCCAAAGCCGCCATCATCCTTGCCCGAGCATACTCATTGATAATAGGGCGATTGGCACCTTTTAATCTCTTTACGGACGCATCAGTATTGAGTCCCAATACTAATTTATCCCCTAAATTCCTTGCTTTTTCAAGGTAGTCAATATGTCCAAGGTGAACAATATCGAAACAACCATTTGTGAATACTATTTTTTTTCCTTCGTTTTTCCAATGTACAATTTGGTTTTTCCCTTCATCTTTGGTAAGAATTTTATCGGATGTCATAAAAATTTAAGATTTTTTTCGGGTAAAGAACGTTAAAATGAATGCAATTATTCCAAATAATGCTACAAAAAATAAACCCTGAATGGCATGTAGAAAAGTTGCTAAGGTAATCCCATCTTGTTCGGAAAGCCCATAAAGCACGACAATACTACCAACTAGCAAATGATAACTTCCGATACCACCCTGCGTAGGAGCAGCCATACCAATAGAACCCATCGTAAAAATGGTTAGGGCTGTCAAAACGCTTAATCCACTAGTTTCGGGTAGGGCAAAGCACAAAATATAGGTAGTGATAAAATATAAAAACCAGAGTAAAAACGTGTAAAATATAAAAAGTGCAGGGTTTTGAAGATTTTTGATACTCAAAAAACCACCTGCCAAACCACTTACTAAATCTCTGACTTTAAGGAATATTTTTGATTGTTGGATTTTTGATTGAAATTTTTTAAACAATAAAAATCCTAATGCAAGAAATATAATTACTATTATCGACAATATCAGTAAAGAAGAAGTGTTGGTAAATTTTTGTCCAAAATACGCCATGAAAAAACCTTGCAGACGGTCGAATTCCAAGAGTAAATTGAGAAAAATTAGTAGTAGAAGAACCAACACATCAATTAATCTTTCAGCAATGACAGAGCCGAATGATTTTTCAAATGGGACATCCTCTATTTTATTTAAAGTACCACAACGAGCAACTTCACCTGCCCTTGGAAAGATCAAATTTGCTCCATATCCAACCAATACCGATAAAGTAGTATGGTAAATATTCACACGATAACCTAGCGGTTGGAGCATCAAAGCCCAACGTGCAGCCCTAACCCAATGAGCTGCAAGAGCTAAAACTCCGGAAATGGCAATAATTGTAAAATTTGCTTTTTTGATTTTTAGCCACACATTCGCCAAATCAATATCTTTGAATACCAACCAAAGCAAAAAAAATGCTATTCCTAATGAAATGAGGTATTGAATTGTTTTTTTCATGAAAAAAATTATTTGATAAGCCTATTATTCTCATCAGGAAAAATGATTTTAGGTTGATGATTTTTGGCTTCTTCAGGAGAAATCCAAGCATAAGCAATGATGATTAAAATATCGCCCACTTGAGCTTTTCTTGCTGCTGCACCATTCAAACAGATTACACCTGAGCCTCTTTCCCCTTTAATCACGTATGTTTCTAATCTTTCACCATTATTATTATTAACGATTTGAACCTTTTCGTTTTCGATAATTCCGGCAGCATCCAATAAGTCTTCGTCAATCGTAATACTTCCCACATAATTTAACTCAGCTTGGGTTACTTTCACTCGATGAATTTTCGACTTAAATAAGTTTATTAACATTATTAATTTAATTTAGATGATTTATCTAAAAATGCCTTACATTTTTGCAAAATTAGATAAAATGGTTTTTGAAAGGAACATTTTCGAGTCTAATTAAATTCATTTTTTTTCATTGTGTCGCTATTCTCTGCCGATTCGTCATTGAAACTTTGGAAAATACGTCAATTTATTGATAAATTGCAGAAAATTAAATCAATTTTAATGCTGAAAAAACTTTTTATTTTATCGCTGATTTTTACTTATGTAGGTGTCTCTAAGGCACAAGATGCCCAAATTTTTAAACCTGATAGTATTCAAAGAGAGCTAAAAGCGACCCGAATAAATACACATTTGAAAGTTGATGGGAAATTAGATGAAAGCGAATGGAAGCAAGTTCGAGCATCTTCTGATTTTGTACAAATTGAGCCTCTTCAAGGAGAAAAGCCAAGCCAAAACACTTATATTCGGGTGTTGTACAATAAGCAATTTTTATATTTTGGAATATTTGCGGCAGATTCATTAGGAAAAAAATCAATTCGGGCAACTGATTTTAAGCGGGACTTTAATTTTCGTCAGCATGATTTAATTGCTTTGAGCTTTGATGGTTTCAATGATAAACGCAATGCGATGGCTCTTGTGACAAACCCCTATGGTGTTCAGCGGGATTTATTGGCATTTGATGATATTTATTTTGATGTTGATTGGGATGGATTATGGCGTGTGCGTACCTCCCGAACCGATTCGGGTTGGGTAGCAGAAATGGCAGTTCCTTGGCAAACGTTAAGGTATCCAAAATCAGCTGATAGTTTGCAAAGTTGGGGATTTAACGTATTCAGAAATAGAAGATTATCGAACGAACAATCTGCATTTTCAGCATTTCCAAGAGTTTTCTCGAATTTACGGATGGATTATGCTGGTAAATTGACACATTTACAAGCCCCGCCACCTGGTACAAATATTAGAATTCAGCCTTATTTATTGAGTTCGTACGATAGTTATTCTTCTCCCGATTTATCGAGTAAAGACACCAAACTCAAGTTTGGAGGAGAACTTAAGTGGGCAATCAATTCCAATGCAATTTTGGATTTGACAAGCAACACAGATTTTGCTCAAGCAGATGCCGATAGACAAGTCAATAATGTGACTAGATTTTCAGTATTTTTTCCTGAAAGACGGCAGTTTTTTTTAGAAAATGCCTCTCTTTTTGGTGTTGGCGTAGGTCCGAGTGAGGATTTTTCTGGTGGATTCATGAGGGTACAACCATTTTTTAGTAGAAGAATAGGCTTGGATGATTCGGGGAATCCAATTCCGATAGATGCTGGAGGTAGATTTGTGTATCGTTCATCCAAACAAAATTTTGGTTTGATTGCCATGCGTCAAAGAGGAAGAGACGAAACGCCAGCAACAAATTTTTTGGTAGGTAGATATTCAAAGAATTTTGGAGAACAAAATAGGATTGGAACCTTATTGACACTAAAAAATCGTCCTGATGGCTCAAATATCGTTGGGGCTGTAGATGGATTTTTTAGATTTAAGCAATTCCATTCTCTTAATTCTATGTTAGTTTATTCTAAGTCCACAGGTTCAGGAAAACAAGGTTTTTCAGGTATGACCCAATATACATTTACGAATAATCAGATGAAAATTTGGCTAACTCAATCGGTAGTTACGAAAGATTTTAATCCAGAAATGGGCTTTGTTTCTCGGACAGATGTAATTGGTACAACACCTGGAATATTCTATTTTAATCGTGGAAAATGGCTTCCGAAAAAATATATCAGGGCTTATGAGCCGGGTATCATGACGGAGTTTTATCATCAAGCCTCTACTGGCAAATTAATTGAAAGACAATTGAATTTTGGACCTTTATGGTTCAATTTTCAGAATGGAGGATTTTTAGGCTATATGGTTAATCCAACTTATCAAGGTTTGACCGAAGTATTTGAGCCATTAGGATTGGTCATTGCTCCCGGAAATTATAATTATATTCGTCATCAATTGTATGCTAGTTCGGATCCCTCAAAAATGCTCAATTTTGTACTTGATTTTAATTGGGGGACGTATTTTGACGGAAAATTGATAGCAAATGATTTGAAGGTTCAATTTGCTCCAATTCCTAATATTTCGATTATTGGACAATTTAATCGAAACTATTTCAAATCAGTTGGGGTAAATAATGAGACTAAAGCGGTAGATTTATATTCACTTGAAGCTAGATTAGCACTCAATCCCCGAGTTCAATTGATAAGCTTTTATCAGAGAAATTCTGAAAATCAATCGCAAAATTATAATGTCAGACTCTCTTGGGAATATAAGCCTTTATCTTATTTATATCTAGTATTCAATCGTCGAGGTTTTAATGCCAATACCCGACCAAATTATACCAGAGAACTACAAACAGAAAATCATTTGATTGCTAAGTTGAGTTATTTAAAGCAATTTTAACAAAATTGTTAAGAAATATAACGTTTTTGATAATTGTTTTGGTCTTTTTCTTGCTAATATTTTGTTTAGACAAACGTACCTAAAAGGAAAATGAAAAAACAAATTATCTTAACACTATTATTGATTTCTGTGACATTTAAAATTTTCGGACAATTAAAGGTGGGTATTAATCCCACTAATATTACCTCCGGCGTACATTTAGAAGTTCAAGCAGTTGATTCCTCGAGATTTGTGATTCTTCGAACAAACGGTAGAATCGGAGTTGGCACCATTAGTCCGACTGAAAAGATGGATATCGTTGGGAATTTAAAGTTTAGTGGGGCATTTATGCCAGCAAACTCGGCCGGAAGTGCAGGACAAGTATTGGTAAGTGGAGGGGCAGGAGCAGCACCTACGTGGCTAACTATGTCGGCAACGAATACACCCAATATTTATTCTGCTGATGGCACTTTGGCAGGGAATAGAGTTGTGACACAAGGAAGCAATACTCTAAGGTTTGACGGAACGGCGGCTACGGGAGGCTCGGCATTGTTTAGTAATGGGACGGGTTCTAATTTGACATTGGCAGCCAAAAGCACAACTGGACAAGCAACTTTACAAGCTACTGCAGGTAGTACTTCACTCAATTATGTTGTAAATGGAGGTGCTGCAACACAGATAACTTCCACGGGAGGTACTTCCTTAGATATTGGTAATACCAACGCAGTAAATTTGAATTTTCTGACCAATAATGCTACCCGAATGACTGTGTCAAGCACAGGAAATGTTGGGATTGGCACTACAACTCCAGGAAATTTATTAAACGTTTACAATAATACAAATGCAAGTATCGGAGATAATTTCCCGATGGTCAATGTATTTTCAAACAATACAAGTAATAATACTATTTCGGTTGGTTCGGGATTATCTGGGGCTACTTTAGTAGGTATTCATGGTTCGGCAGGGGTAGGGGAACTTCTCCAAAATTCAAGATATTTGGGTTCTCCCGCATTAGGAGCAAATATACAGTTGATGACAGGAGTTACGACCGCCAGCCCCAAGGCATTATTAACTGCCACCAGTGATGGAAAAATTGGTATCGGAACAATTACCCCCACTTATTCTTTACATGTCCTGAACTCTACGCAAAATACCCGTGAATTGTTAGAAGTGACTGATTCGACATATATTAATTCATTGGATCTTAAAAGTCCTAGTTCTCAGTGGAGAATCATTCAACAAGCATATAGTAACGGAAATCGACTCGATATTTATGACCAAAAAAACAGTAAAAATGTGCTAACTTTACAGCCTCTAACTGGTCATGTAGGAATTAATAGAACAAATCCTTTAGGACAAATTCATTTTGGATCAAAGGGGTCTATTGGGGCGAATCAATTTTATAGTGGAGCTACTTTAGATGGATTTATGATTGATACTTACATTAATACAAGTGTCCAAAATGGAAATACTTATACCCGTGTAGCAGATTTGGTTGTAGGTTCTCCGAAAACTACTTCAGCTGGGGCAAGTATTTTTAGATTTTTGACCAATACCAATGCCGATGCAGGGGATACATTGGTTGAAAGAATGAGAATTCATACCAATGGTTTTGTGGGAATTGGTACATCTACACCGAATGCAAAATTAACTGTAGAAAGCTCAGGTACTTCTGGTTCAACAGCGGGTTCTCAAGCAATTTTTAGAGATTCTGGTAGTGGAAATGCCATTATAGGTTTACAAACTCAAGGGATACGAGTAGGATGGATTGGTATGGATAGAACAAGTTCGACGATGTATTGGGCAAATGATGGTACAGGAGGGGGGAATGCTCTTGCCAATGCCAATATGGTATTGACTTCTGCTGGAAATGTAGGAATTGGTTTGACCACTCCATCATCTCCGCTACATGTGAGTAGCTCCTCAAGCACATCTGTTTATATCAACAACACAGCAGGGGACCCTGATGGTAACCTAAAATTGAATGTTCCTGCCACTAATAGTACGGGTACAATCAGTAATACAGAATATGTCTTGTTTTTAAAAGCTGGTGCTAATATTGCCAAAATTGCAATGAATACAACTGCTACAGGTGTAGATTATGTAACATCTTCAGACAAAAGAATCAAAGAAAATATCAAACCAACCCATTATAGTATAAATGATTTAATGAAAATTGATGTTACGGATTATAATTTTATTACGGATAAAAATAAAACTCAGCAAGCTGGTTTTTTAGCTCAAGATTTGTACAAAATATATCCTCAGGCAGTCTCAATGGGCAAAAACGACGAGTTAGATGAGAATGGATTGCCTAAAAATCCTTGGATGGTTGATTATGGCAGACTCACGCCACTGATTGTAAAAGCTACGCAAGATTTGAAGAAAGAATTGGATGAAAAACAAATATTGATTGATAAACAACAATTACTTATCAATCAGCTATTGAAAGATGTCGAAGAGTTGAAAGCTAAAATTAAATAATTTATCAATTAAAAAAACTATCCATTTGGATAGTTTTTTTGCTAATAAATATTATTTATTGATTATATTTTTGCCCAAAAGCTTTTATTATTGGATAAATTCGTTACTTTGTATCTTTGAAGTCGTCTAATAACAAAAAAACTAATTATCAATTATGGCAGAAAATGAAAAAAATATTGCTGATAAAGCAACAGAAAAACTAAATGAGCTAAAAAATGAAGCTGGGCAAGTAGTTGAAGATTTAAAAGCAAAAGCTTCGGAATTAGTTAGTGAAGAAAAAATCAATGAGGTAAAAGCAGAAGCGGCAGAGAAATTAGCTGAATTGCAAAATGAAGCTTCGCAAGTATTGGATGCTACGAAGGCAAAAGCTCAAGAATTAGCAGGTGAAGCCTCTCAAGCAGTTGAAGGCTTGAAAGCAAAAGCATCTGAGTTAATCAATGAAGAAAATATTAATGCTTTGAAAGCAGAAGCCAACGAGAAGTTAAATGAACTTCAGGAAGATGCTTCAGAAGCAATGAATGCCGCAAAAGCGAAAGCTCAAGAATTAGCATCCGAAGCAAGTGAAAGCATTGAAGAAGCAAAGGAAAAAACGAAAGGTTTTTTCTCGAGATTATTTGGCAAGTAAAAATTGTTTTTAAATGTTGCGGAGATTTCCCTCCGCAACATTTACTTTTGGGCATAGCCAGGTCCTTTGATGAACCTTCCTGGAGTGGCGTTGGTATGCTTGCCTTCCTTAATTACCTGAATGCCATTCACTAATACATGTTCTACACCAGTTGAAAGTTGATGAGGTTGTTCGAATGTAGCATTGTCTCCAATTGTTTTTGGATTGAAAATCACAATATCTGCATAATTTCCTTTAACTATTCGCCCTCTTTTTTTGATTTTTAAGTTATCGCATGGCAATGAACTAAGTTTCCGAATTGCCTCCTCCAAACTGATTACTTTTTCATCTCTGACATATTTACCCAATAGTCTCGAAAAGTTTCCATAAGCTCTCGGATGCGTACTTGATTTCAAGAAAACACCTTCGGGTGCCATAGAGGCAGCATCCGAACAGAAGCTCATATAAGGTAATTTTATTTGTTTTTTGATATTTTCTTCGCTCATCAAAAAATATACAACATCAACCCTTGTTCCATCATGTATCACTAAGTCCATTGCTGTTTCATACCAAGTTTTCTTTTTAAGATTGGCTACCTCCGCTAATGTTTTTCCTATATATTTTTTGAGAGAATCTTGTTTAAATCCTATTAATAGTGTCTTATCAGCACCTGCAGCTAAGCATAAATTTTCCCAAGAGTTTTGGGGAGTGGTCATCTCCAAAGTTAATTTTTTACGAATAGTAGGGTTTTGTAGCCTTTTTCTCCATTCGTTATACCCCCCTTCTTGTACCCAAGTAGGCATGGCAGCATCTAAGCCAGTAGCACCAGCAATATACGTGTACATATCTGTAGTGATTGGAATTTTGACCTTTCTGGCACTATCAATTTTCTGAATTACCTTATCTATTTTTTGCCAATTATCTTTGCCAGCAGCTTTTAAATGGTATATTTCCGAACGAATATTGGCTTTTTTTGAAATCTCAATCATCTCATCGACTGCTTCCTCTAATCGATTCCCTTCGCTACGTAGATGGGCTACATACATTCCATTATATTCACTTGCAACTTTTGCTAATTCGATTAATTCATCGGTTTTTGCGTATGTTCCCGGAGTATAAATCAGGGCAGCTCCCAAGCCCATTGCTCCTTCCTTCATAGCCTCTCGCACCTCACTTTTCATCTGTTCGAGTTCGGTTGGTTTTGGTGGTCTATTTTCAAAACCTAAAGCATTCGCCCGAACGGTGGCAGCACCCACAAAAGATGCAATATTAGTCGAGACACCTTTTTTTTCTAAAAAGGTCAAATACTGCCCCAATGATTGCCAACTAATCGGATATTTGATGTCACTTTGTGATTCTTCCATAAATGGAATCATTTCCTTTTTGATTGGCCCCATAGAAGTGCCTTCTCCCATTACCTCAAGCGTAACTCCTTGAGATATTTCCCCCAAAGATCTACCATCTTGAATCAAACTTTCTGTACTCCAACTAAGCATATTAACAAAACCTGGACTTACAGCCATTCCTTTGGCATCGATGGTGTTTTTAGCATTACATTCACATAAATTGCCAATAAAAGCAATTGTATCTCCATTGATTCCGATATCTGCATTGAATGGTTTTTTCCCATTTCCATCATAAATTAATCCATTTTGAATGATTAAGTCGTACTTTATTTTTTTTTCTTGGCATGATACCAAAGAGGTAAAAAGAATGAGTGATGCTATCAGGTATTTCATTTGATGTTGCTTATTATAGTTATAAAATTCAATGACAAATCATGCCACATCCTTTTTTAGCATTTCATTTGGGTTAGCTGATAAATCAGTCTTACTTCCCATCCATGCCTGATTTGATTCCGCATTAACTCCTACGGAATGTATATTAATTGCGGCATTATAATCTCTGTCGATGATAATTCCACAATTTTCGCAATTAAAAACTCTGTCTTTTAATGTCAAATCTTGCTTAATCCATCCACAGCACGAACAAGTTTTACTTGTTGGCTCAAATCTTCCTACTTGAACAAGC
>JACCEC012496428.1_pt1 | contig 26373 bp, 59 predicted proteins | sample 7450121 | NCBI WGS metagenome assembly JACCEC01 (sample SAMN15323455, study PRJNA562643) | freshwater metagenome | isolation source: river surface water | place: USA:Blue River Watershed | collected 2017-08-18 | reverse complement strand
TGGCGGGCATCACGAAGGATCTGCATGAGTCCCTCGCTGGTCACTCCCAGCGTTCGCTTGATCTTGGCGGGGCCGGTTCTCCAGACATATGCCCACCTCAGAGCCTCCCGGTACTTAGGCGGCAGCGACCCCACCCTGCGCTCGACCTCCAGGCCGTCCAGCGTGTCCACTTCCTCCCTCGGCTCGGGGTAGTGCCATTGACGGCTATTGCTGATCGACTGCCGCCACATCGGGTGCTGTCCGGGCGTGAACCGCACAGCGACAAACCTTGCCCAGTTGCACAGGCGCGTGTGCATGTCGGCGTGGTGCGGGTCCACAGCGAAGAAGTCGATGGCGTCACGCTTCATTGAGGCTCCAGCAGTTTGTTTTGAGTTATCAGTTGGCGTATCAGTGATTCGTCGTGCCCCCACTTGACCCAATCGGCCAGGGCGGCTTTGGCTCGGCGAGTGCGCTCCTCGGTGGGGACGGCTTTCCTGCCCCGTATGCTCTGGATGATTCGCGCTCCGCAATACGGGCACTTGATCGAGTAGGCGGGCCATGCGGGGGCTTCTCGTCTAGCGGCGCACTCGGGGCACATCCATGCTCCAGAGTTCAATCAGCGTGATCGCAGCGCTTAGGGCAACATGGGCGCTCACATACAGCAGCGTCCACAGCCACCACACAGGCGTAGCGACCAGCACGAACAAGGTGATAGCCACCTTGCTCATGCCGCCTCCAGCATCTTGCGAATCCACCGCACGCCACCCAGCGCCTTGAGCTTCTCCCGCTGTGCCACGCTCAGGTTGATCGAGGTCGGGAAGTAGTTCTGCACCCTGTTTCGCTTTTTCGGCTCGGGCTTGTCTTTCTTCGCGGGCGGCACCTCAATGGGCAGCGGCTCCTTCGTCAGCACTTGCATCCAGTTCATCGCATCAGCCCTCCGAAGGGGTTCGCGGTATCTCTCCATAGCCGACCCTGCTTGATCCGGCTGACCACGGCCTTTGTGACGCCGTACTGAGCGCCAATGTCCGAATAACGGCCATCAGCCACGCGAATCTCACGGGCCAGAGACTCCGACAGCACAATGTCGGGACGGGCGCGGCGGGCCTGCTGCATCTTCAGCTTGCGCTCAAGCGTGAATTCCTGAGCATTCATCTTCCGCATATGCACTGCGGGCGAGCGGTACACCAGATGCTCCGGGTTCACGCAGTCCTTGTGACCGCAGGAGGTGGAGTAGTAGCCCTTCTTCACCTCATGGCCCATAAGCCTCCACATCACCTTGCGTGTCGCGGTCATCTTCTCGCCGTCATGCACTTGCGGAACGTGGTTGGCGCTGTAGCCCTGCCAGTGCCAGCACTCGCCCTCCTCGACGCATCGCGCCCGCAAGCTCTCAATCGTGTGAATCGTCTTCGCTCGGATCACTCAACCCCCCATCAGGTTTTTCAACGTATCAGCCAGTGCGTCCATCTCATCGACGCCCGCCAACTTCCAGGCCCTGCGCTGCCCGTGGATGCCGTCCACGCTGCTGTTTGCGTGGTGGCGGTCGCACAAAGGCACCGTGAGCCAGTTACTTGCCCGCTGCGCCATCCCCTGCCCCTCTCGGATGTGATGAACTTGAGCGGGTGTTTCGCCGTGGCCCAGGTGTCGGCATAGGTAGCAGCCAAGCGCAGCGACCCGGCTCATGTGGACTCGTTCGGCTTTGGTACTCATGCCGTTGCCCTCTCAATCGCTCTGTTGCTGGCTTCTTGTGAGCGCCACACATCAATACGCGCCTGTGCGGCCACCATCTCCCATCGCAATTTCTCTTCAACCTCTACCGCCGTCCTGATCCCGGCAAGCAGGTCGATGTACTCAGGGTGTGAGTAGGCGTACTGCTCTCGGGCGTTGGCGGCTTCGGCTTGGCTCTCTGCCATCAGGAGCGCCTTCTTTGATTTGCGAAATTCGTCCAAAAACACGCGATTTGCCTTGGCCTCGGCGTATCGGCTGGCGTTACGCAGCATGTAGTCAATGGCCTGGTGCGGATCGATCTCGCGGGTCATTTGCCCTCCAGACGGTTGATGCAGCACTGCACATAGTTGGCAGCGTCTAGCAGTTCTTCCTGCAAGTGCGTGAGCCAATCAATCAGCAGCAAGTCGCCTCGTTCCAGCGTGACGCCGTACTTGCGGATGCCGACCCGACTGCGGTCCAGCAACTTCTGGCGAACCTGTTCGACGATGGGGTCGGTCATGCGGCCTCCCGACTACGAGGCACGGTCAAGATCTGGTAGACGCCGTACAGGCGGGCGAGCTTGTCTCGCATCTGATCGAGCGCCGTATCCCAATCCACATCCACATACCCGCCGTATCCGCTCACCAGCGCACGCCAGGGCTTGCGGGATTGGCGATAGAAAACGATGGGCTCGGCCTTGTGAATAGCAGCCTGCTTGACCGCCTGCGCCCACCAGGCAGGACGCGACAGGGACTCTCTGCGCTTGACCTCAATCGAATAGCCGGGGATCGCCAGAATGTCGCCCTTGCTCACGTGGCGCGGGTCCGTATTGCGAGTGACCTCTACGCCCAGTTCTGCGGCCAGGAGCTTCGAAAGCTCCAGTTCAGCCCGAGCGCCTTTGTTGCGTTGACTAGCGCTCATTCGCCACCTCCAGCACAGGCAGTTGCACCACATCCACATCGACTTTCACCCCCGCCGACAGCAGCAGCGTGTAGGCTCGGTTACTCAAGAGTTCTCCAGCGTTTTCCGGAATAGGCTTGTCGTGATCGACTTGCAGGATCAGGAGCGTTCTCATTGCTGCACCTCGTACAACTTCTTGTATTCCTCGTCGGGGTCGTAGTCGCCGGTTAGCTCCAGCGCTTTGAGGACTTCCTGTTCGTCCATGTCCTTGCCGCGACGACGCTCGTTAAGGAGTTGCATCGCTTGGGCGTAGGTCATGACGGGCTGACGCCAGATCGTGTGAACACTCATGCCGGATGCCTCGTAGCCACATCACGGGCAATCCGCAGGACCGCCGAAGCCACCGGCACGCCGCTCTCGGCCTTGCGGACGATTCGATGCGCCCAGGAGGCATCAATCGATTTGCGCGTCACCTCACTACGCATCTGACCCATCTTTGCGAGTTCGGCGCGAACGCGGGCAGGGTCGGCCTTCGGCTCCGGCAGACGCGGCGCTTCAGGCTGTGGGGCCTTGCGGGCCAGGTTGCGAAACTCAATCGCATTTGGGGCGCGTTCGGGCAGGTTCTCCAGCGCCCAAGCCAGCGCCTGAAGGTTGCCGGCGAATCCCGACAGCTCGTGCGCCCAAACGGTCTTCACCGCCGAAGGATCGACGCCCTCGTAACCACGCAGAAACGCCGCGCCGTAGGTGGCCGACAGGCGATCAAAGAGCCGGTCAACGGCTTGCAATTGCAGGGACATCGAACACCTCGATCACGTTGATGGATGGGTCTTTCGCGGCCACACCGGGCGCGAATTGAGCGACTCGCTCCCGCGCCATGCGGGCGCTTTGCTCGGCAAAGGACTCGCCCCGCGCTCGGCCACTCGCAGCCTTGGCCTGCCGCTCGGCAAACCACTGCGCGGAAAACCCCTGCCAGCCGTACTCGCAGCACGCCTTCACGGCTTCGGCCAGGTCAACGCCAGCCTTGCCCGCCTCACGGCGCAGCCCGGTCAGCACGGTTCCGGTGATCGGCCCTGCCCGCTTGGCCTTTCGGACCTCGAGGTAGTCGGCCCAGAGTTCGGCAGGAACGCCCTCGGGGGCGGTGGCGCGCTTGCGCGGCTCTCCCTCAGTTGCGTTAGCAACTGTCTTCTCTTCTCTACTCTTCTCTTCTCTAGGCGTTTCCGGCGTTTCAGTGGCGTTGCATGGCGTTTCACTGGCGTTTCCAGGCGCTTCTTGGCGTTGCCGCTCACGAAACGCCTTGACGCGCTCGGTACTTTTCTCGTCTTCGCGCTCACGCTTGGGCTGGCGCTTCTCCCAGGAAGCAACAACCCCTCCAGAAGTCACCAGATCGCGCTCAGTCATGCGTTCGTAGATGGCCTGGGACCTACCCTCGTCCAGGCCCAACGCGCAGTCCATAGCCTCAAAATCGACCGACCCGACGTTCCCGCGTTCTTCGGACTGACTAGCAGCCTCCAGAAGGCAGGCCCACACCGCCAGGACTTCGGCCACAGAGGCACCCGCCTTGCGGGCAACCAGTTGGAACTTGGGGTCGTTGACCGACCCGTGATGCCAGCGAAACCAATCCATCCCAGCCATCAGGCCACCTCGATCCGGTAAGCCTTGACCTTCTTGCCGTTGGGCAAGTGGACCCAGCGATCAACCACGTTCACGCCTTGGCGACGCAGTTCGCCGCAACGCTGAGACAGCGAGAAGCACTGCGCTTTTTGAAGTGCGTCCACGGGCGTGAGCCATTCGCGCTTGAGCAGCGAAACGAGCGTGTCTTGCATGGTCATGCGTCGATCCCCCGGCTCTTGATCTGCTGGTGATCGTCAGCACCTGCCCGCACGTTCCAAGAAGGCGGCACGTAGGGCTGGCGGCTGCTGGAGTTCGTGATGCGCTGCGGCACATCCAGCTTCACGCGCTCGGGGAAGTAGTGAGAGCCAACGCCGTTCGGACGCAGGGGGCCGATTGCCAACTTGCTCATGCGGCCTCCCGCTTGAAGGGGATCACCTTGCCGCCTGCATCGGGCAGCGCCTTAAAAAACAGCGAGGGCACCGATTCGGATAGCAGCGTCTGAGCCGCCTCCTTCGGGTCCATGTCGTTTTGCTGCGCGAACCAGGCCAGCAGGCCCATTTCCGCGTCCGTCAGGTCGAAAGAGATTTCAGGCATCTTGTGGGTTGCTTATTGGTCTTTTTGAGGAGGGAAACAGTCACCCGAAAGTCGCTGGTGACTACATCAACAGGGCGTTGATTGCGAGAGGCGCTTGAGACACATTGGCCTCATGGCTCTCGATTTCTTTCAGGCGTTCCAAGATCAGGTCACGCGCCAGTGCTGCGGGCTGCTGCCCGGTGAGGCGGGAACGCTCCATGAGTTCGGCATACTCACGGTCGCTGAGAGACAGCTTGATCGTGTGCTTGCGAATGTGGGCCGGATCGGCGTACATACGTCCTCCTTTCAACGGGCGACGGCTTTGGTCTTGCGGGAAACGGTCTTCGACTCCGCCAACTCAGGCCAATACAGATGCCAGTCGTCCGGCCTCAAATCCTTACGTGTGACTAATCCTTTCGTGGCATCCTCGACGGCAACGCATCGCTCTAACGGAATACCTCGGTCCTTCCAGTTGCCTACGGCCTGGACGGTCACGCCCAAAAGGGCGGCCAACTTGGCGGGGCCTCCAACGGCCTGCGCTGCTTTTTCGATCGGGGATTTGTCCATGCCCAAATCATACACAATTCGTGTATCAAGTCAACAGGACGTGAATTCGGGGGTCAAAAATGACCCCATGACTCCGTGGCAATACGTAGAGGCCGAGCTACAGCGGCGCGGGCTAGCTAACTTGTGGCTGGCCGAGCGGCTGAACACGACCCCGCAGGCCGTCAGCAACTGGAAGACCAGGGGCATCCCCAAGCGGATGCTGCGGTCAGTGGCCGAGGTCTTTGGCTGGTCCGTTGACCAGATTGAAGGCATTGAGCCGATTGACTTGGGCAGTCATGCCCGCCCCGTCACAGAGGAAATCAAGATCCCGCAGTTCAATACCGGAGGGGCGATGGGCAATGGCGTGGTGCTGCGCGACCAGCCTGGAATCATTAAGAGTTGGCACGTGTCCGCCGAGTGGATTCAGAAGAACGTGCGGAACTTCACTGCTCACAAGAACCTGGCTATCGTGACCGGGTTCGGCGACTCGATGCGCCCCCTCTTCAATCCTGGCGATCCCCTCATCATTGACACGGGCGTCACCACAGTGGATTTCGATTCGATCTACTTTTTCCGCGTGGCCGACGAGGGATTCATCAAGCGGCTACAGCGCGTTCCCGGCGAGGGCCTGGTCGCCATCTCGGAGAACAAGGGATATCGGGATTGGACGATCAGGCCTGATATGGACTTTCAGGTCTTCGGGCGGGTCATCAAGGTATGGCGCGGCGAAGACTTCTGATGCGTCTTCCAGCCCTGCTTGTTCTTCTGCTTGCCGGCTGCGGAGACCCCAATGAAAGGCCCATCTACGGCGACACGGGGCTCCCAGTGAACTGCCGCGCCTACATTCAGGTGGCAATCGACGGCTATCGGTCAAGGCAGTACACCGCAGATGAGGCTATGGCTGGACTTGAGCGCAACTGCGGAGCGCACGGCCATGCGTGGGGGGCGAAAAAGTGAAAAGAAAGCCGGGCGCTATGGCCCGGCGTGGAGTCCGAGCGCTGCAAACGTTCGGTTGCGGCCCTGCAGGCCGCAGTGAGGCTGTGCGCTTCCCCGTTAACGCGGACAAGCTGCGCCCCGTCTTGCGCCGCACCCAGCGATCCTAGGTAGTTGGGTGCAAGCGCCAGCTAGGGCGCTATACAAGTTCATCGGGATTAACGTCCCGTGGCCACGGGATTCACCGAAGGCAATTCGATGAAGCTCGCTGTGAAGGTGAGCGTCCATGTGGATGTCGCCAAGATCGTGCAAGCGATTTTGGTGTTCCTCTGGATGCTGTGACCTAGGGACGCGGGGCTTCGGCCCCGCCCTCTGAACTTGCCACATCGCCGCCTACAGGGGCGGCTTTTTTGCGCCCGCATCGTACTACGTATTCAAATACGTAGTCCACACCCCGCGGCGTAGGGCGAAGGTGACTACGTATTCGAATACGTATAAAAACCCAAAGCCTTTGCTGTGAAGTCTTTGGCACCTTCACAAATTTTTTATTGATTGCTCCACGTTTTGTTGAATCAACTCCACAATCCGTGTACATTCTCCACATCGGTTCACGGTGAGCCGCAGGAGATGGCAAATGTCGATCAGCACCTTGGAAAGCGCAGCCAGCGTTCGCGCACTGGATGCCATGTGGGAAGAGTCCGACCGCCTGTACGCGGCAGAGCAGTACCACGCAGACCGCGTTCGTGACGAAATCAAGCGTGGTGATGTTCACGGCGTCACCGACCTGTCCGAGCTGCGTATGCGCTACAGCAGCGCCCACGGTCAGAGCTTCCTGCGCCGCCAGACCCTCGCCGAGTGGCTGGCCGAGCGCCTGGAAGAAGGTCGCGGCCACAAGCAGGAGCCCACGCTCGAAGAGGCCATGGAAATCCTCCTGAACGTGGCCAAGGGCCAGGACATGCGCGAGTGGGCCTGCGCCCTGCTGGAGGCGGTCGCTATCGACTTCGGCAAGGAACGCGCCATCGAGGAGGCCGCATGAAGCCCTCTCACTTCACCATCCCGCGCACCTTGGCTGAGTGCCACTTCGCCCTGAACGCCGATCCGATTGAAGTCCCCGAGAACCGTGGCTTTGACCGCGATGACCGAATCGTGATGTGGGGCTGCGCTTTCGCTGCCGTGAGCCTGTTGGTCATGGTCGCAGTGGGAGCGCTCAAGTGAGGGGCGGCGACGAAGGCTCTCAGTGCTGGGAGGCATCAGTTGACTGGGGCCTGTTCGAAATCGTCGCGCAAAAAGAAGAAGGCTATTTCGGACCCGACTACTGGGTGGCTTTCAGGGATGGCTACGAACCCGACTCGAAAGTCCCGATGGGATACGGCAAGACCCGCGAAGAAGCAATTGAAGACCTGATTGACCAGGAGAGCATGGAATGAAGCAGATTGCAGCAGCACTTGTGAAGGCGCAAAGGGGTTTTGCCCCTGCGCTCAAGACCAACACGAACCCGCATTTCCGCAGCAAGTACGTGGCTCTCGATGGCTGCATTGAGGCGGTCATTGACTCACTCAATGCAAACGGCATCGCGCTCATGCAGCCGACCCACGAATGCGCCGATGGCGTGACCGTGGAAACGCTGTTCGTGCATGAGTCGGGCGAAGTAATGTCGGGCGGCAAGCTGCACGTGCCTGCTGCCAAGAATGACCCGCAAGGCTACGGCTCGGCCCTCACCTATGCCCGGCGATACAGCCTCATGGCGGCGTGCGGCATCGCTCCCGAAGACGACGATGGCAACGCTGCCAGCAAGCGTCCTCAAGTCGTGGCTGGCTCCTTTCGCAGCAGTCCCACCATGGGCGAGTTTGAGTCCCTGCCGAAGGATCAGCAGGAGTACATCAGCGACCTGGCCGTCGAAATTGTGGCGATGGTCGCTAGCCAGCAGGACGAGCAGGCATGGCGCAAGGTCGAGGCCGAACACCTTGACGACGCGCAGAAGACCGCGCTGTGGTCCCGCCTGGATGCCAAGACCCGCGCCAGCATCAAGAAGGCCGGCCAGGCCATGAAGGAGGCGGCATGAAAACGGGAGGCCCAGCTTTCCCGGCCTGTCTTCGAGACACAGCAAAGAACGGGAAGCAGGCCCCATTGCAGCGAGTCGCAGGCATGACCCTGCGCGACTACTTCGCTGCCAAGGCCATGCAAGGGTTTGCGTCAACGCTTACGGGCACTGCGCCAGTGAAATTCGATGCGCTCGCCAAGGACGCATACGAGATGGCAGAAGCCATGCTCAAAGCACGGGAGGCGGCATGAGCGCCGAGCTACTGAGCGCCGCAATTGCAGCAGCCAAGGCGCTGCAACACATCACCGCCGCATCGCCTCACGACGAGGCTTTCTATGGCGGCGTGTATCGCCAACTGCTTGACGCAATTGGAAAAGCCTCCCACGAGACCGGCCCGTGTGACAAGTGCCAAGGCGACGGCAAGCGCTGGAGCCACAGGTGCGGAGAGGTGGACTGCGAAGAGTGCGATGGCCTCGGCTGGTTCCTTGATGGCGAGGCAGCCCTTAAGCCCAAAGAAGTTTTTCAACAGAAGGAAGCGTAAGCATGGAAATCCAAATCGAACACCATAACGATCAGTTCAACGTGAACCTGGCCAGCAAGCCGGGAGCCGAAGCGTTCCTATCCATCAAGGGCGTTCGCATCGTCAGCGGTGCTAAGGGAGACTTTGTGAGCTACCCCGCCCGAAAGAACGAGCAGACGGGCAAGTGGTGGAACCACTTCTGGGGCAGCGATGCCTTCAATCGCGCTGTGCTGGAGAAGGCGCAAGCCTCGATGCCGAAAGCAAAGTCTGGCAGCGGGGCTCGTGCGGATGAAGACATCCCGTTCGCCAACCCTTTGCGTGGCGCGAAGGCTTTGGTGCAGTGAGAAAGCGCAGCGCGTACCGTCCCAAGGGCGTCATTCTTGATGTCATGGGCTGGCTCAAGCAGGGCATGGTGCCGCTGCGCCAAACCGGCGATGCAGCGCTAACCCTCAAGATCAAGAATCACCTGGCCATGGAAGAACTTCGCTTGGGCAGGGGCGGCTACGACGATGTAGATGTGGTCATCGCCGCCCTGAACATGACAGAGGCTCTCTCGCGTCTTCGCATTGGCAATCAGTTCGCTAGCGCAATTTGCGCAGGCCAGGACGCGCTTCTAACGATGGCACAGCGCGGGCTGAAGCTGGATCGCTTCGTCTTCACAGGGCCTGAGTTGGCTGCGGTGAACTTGGCGATGGCCGTTCACGATGCACAACTGGACGCTTGCACCGTCGCGGAGTTGGAGAAGGCTCTAGGCATCGTGCAGAAGGAAATCCGCGCAAAGAAGGCGCGAGTCATCCAACTGGAGGAAGCATGAGCGACGGAGGAAAAGGATCGGCTCCGCGCCCCAAGAGCGTGAGCGATCAGGAGTACGCAGACCGCTGGGACGCGATTTTCGGCCGCGAAAAGCGGGAGAAGGCTTTGCAGGAAATGGTCAATGACGCTCAGAAGCTTGGCCTCTACGACGACGAGCCGGAGGACGAAAAGTGAGCATCGACGCGATGCGTCAGGCGCTGGAGGCGCTGGAGGCTGCACCGACCTCGTGGCGCGCACCTGACGTACAGGCTGCCCTGCGCCTCGCTATTAAACAGGCCGAGCGGCAGGAGCCGGTCGAAGGCCATGTTTGGCAGGAATGGACAAAAGAAGGAAGCCCCTCCGGCATTGAGCGGTGGGTAGTGAAGTACGGATACTTCCCACCAGACGCCGAGCGCAAGCTTGTGCGCGAGGTACGTCCCCTCTATGCCGCCCCACCCCAGCGCGAGCCGCTAACGGATGCGCAGATTGAGCCAATGTTTCGCGCCAGAGAAAAGATGAAAGCCATCGGCGAAAAGGATGCTTGGTATTGGTATGCGTGGGGCATCAGCGATGGAGAAACCGCCCACGGGATTGGGGGTGAGGCATGACCACAGTCACCCGCGAAATGATTGCTGCCGCGCATGACGTCATGCTGAAAAGAGGCGACTTGATCCTGTCGGCCCGGCTGCTGGAGATCATCTATCTGGCGATGGATCAGGCGGCAACGCCAGACCAAACTCCATTTGACACCTGCCCCACCTGCGAGGCACTGGCCCGCACGGTGATGATGGATCAAACGGGGAGAGACGCATGACGCGACCCGACTATTGCCCAGTGGCTCAAGAGCCGTGCCAAGCCATGTGCGTGCAAAGTGACGTGCGGTGCATGGTCCGCGACACAGCGCCCCAGCGCCAGCCGCTGACGGATGAGGAGATCATGCGCACCTTCAACGAAGAATGCCGCCGAGATACGCAGCGCAATGAGGTTCTCACACTCGCCCGCGCCATCGAGCGCAAGCACGGTATTGGGGGTGAGGCATGAACAAGGCAATGCAACGCGCCATCGAGCAAGGCTCCCCTGAGTTCAAGCGCTACGCCGAGTACGTCACAGAGGCCATGCCTGATGTTCCACTCGCCGTGCTGCGCGACCTGTTCAAGCACAACGCCAGCGTGCGGGAGTATCAGGACCACATGGAGCGCATCAAGCGCAACGCTCACAGCGCCGGGGGCGAGGCATGAACGATTGGCTCATCGGAGCGGTATGCGTTGTCGCATTGCTGGTTGCTGTCTTGGGTGGCTGGGTAGGAGCGCACACCACCGTCGCCACTGAATGCAGCAAGCTCGGTTCTTTTTATGTCGGAGACAAGATCTACGAGTGCAAGGAAAAGAAATGACCGACCACGAAATCCTCGCCATCGCCATTTGTTTCATGGCCTACGCGACCGTGTGGGAGAAGGCTTATTGGACAACGATTGTGCTGGTGATTATTGCCCTGGGGGTTGTTGAACTTGGAAGGAGAACGGGATGACTGACCGCGAACTGCTGGAGTTGGCTGCGAAGGCGGCGGGGATTGCGCCGCGCACGTTGTGCGAGCCCGTCTATGGCTACGAAGGCGGCCCCAAGTTGAGAGAGGGCGGCATTTGGGACGGTCGGACGGACAGCCCTTTGTGGAACCCCCTCACCGACGACGGCGATGCGCTGCGGCTGGCAGTGAAGTTGAAGATGAACGTGGACCTATCTGGGAACAGGTTGTGGGTAAACGTAGGCAACAAGTCCGTCACGCACATCTCGCAGGAAGACGACCCCTACGCCGCCACCCGTCGAGCCATCGTGCGTGCGGCTGCTGAAATTGGAAGGGGGATGGCATGAGCTTTATTGAAGTCACGTTCCCGAAGTGCGGCCCTGACTGCACCCAATGCTCGCTGCTGTGCAAGCGGGCGGACATGATCGACAGCACCTACGCGTCGAAGCTGGCGTTCATGATGGAGTGCTTGATCGTGGACTACCACGGCAACTGGCAAGCGGCCTGCGACCTGCTGGACGAGTACAAGGCCGAGTGGGCAAAGATCAATCCGCCGCCGCCGACATTCATGGGCGAGCCGATGCCACCTGAACGCCGCGAGCGCCTCAAGGACTTGGCCCAAGGACGCAAGGTGCGGATCGGGGGTGACAAGTGACCCCGCTGATTGCCGAAATGTTCAAGATCGCGCCCGACCCGGAACTGATGCAGTGGTTCGATGCGTCGGCCATACCGCCTGAGCAAACCGTCAATCTGGATGTGGTCAACGACACGCCGCTGCCCTTCGACAAGTGCGCCATTGTCGGCATCGAGGGCGATGCAAAGTGGTTGATCTTGCTGAACCAAGTTGAGGATGTCGTGGGTTACACCGGCTTCACGCTGCATCTCGGACATCACATCACGCACCCGGTGTTCACGTACATCCGAACGCCAGATGGGGTGCGGGTGAATCCGCTGGCCGAAGAAAAAGACACCTACGATCCGCAATTGACTCGCGGCCTGCTGGCGACCGTAGGCGCATGGTTGCGGTCCCTGTCACCCAGCTCTGTGGCGTACACCGCCACCGCCCGCAAGTCGCTTATCAACAGCAAGCGCGCGGCCAGGGGTAAAGGCCCGATTCTGTTCGACTGGCGCACCGTCAATGTAGAGCCAGCAAAGCCAAAAGGCGACCACCAAGGCGGGACGCACGCTAGCCCGCGCCTGCACGACCGGCGAGGTCACTGGCGCACGATTAAGAAGACCGGCAAACGCGTGTGGGTACGCAACTGCAAGGTGGGCGACGCCAGCAAGGGGGTGGTGTTTCATGACTACGCAATCAAGGAGGCAGCATGACCCAACAACCGACCGCCCTGCGGCTGCTGAACGTCTTTGGTTACAACAAAGATGGATCGCTGTTTTGGAAAACGAAGGCCGGAAACGGACGGATTGCGGCGGGCACGTTGGCTGGCTACCCGACAACCTGCGGCGGCCGAAAAGTGATGTACCAAAAGAAAGCGTACTGGGTTCATCACATCGTCTGGCTAATGCACAACGGCAATCTCCCTACGCAATTCGTAGATCACATCAATGGTGATAGGTCGGATAACCGGATCGAAAACCTGCGTCTATGCAGCCAGTCCGAGAACATGCAAAACCGCAGCCGTCACGGCATCGGCGAGTCAAATCTGCTCGGAGCGCACAAGCGCCGAGGCGGAAAGTGGGAGGCCGCGATAACGCTTCGCGGACAGAAGCAATGGCTTGGCGTTTTTAGCACCGCCGAAGAGGCTCACGCCGCGTACTTGTCAGCAAAGAAATGTGTTCATCAATTCAACCCGGAGCCGAGGCCATGAAAGATGTTCATGAAGAACTGCGCCGCCTTCATGCGGTCAACGCGATGCTGCTGGAGGCGCTGGGCGAGATCGAATGGAGCAATGACAGCGTGTGGCAAGCAGATCGTGCCCGCGCCGCCATCGCAGCCGCGAAGGAGCAGGCATGACCCGCGAAGACATCATCCACATGGCGCGGGAGGTTTGGCCGCGTGCGGTTCTGCCGTTTCCTGAACTTGAACGATTCGCCGCCCTTGTCGCCGCAGCCGCGAAAGCGGAGGAGCGGGAGGCGTGTGCGAAGGTGTGCGAGGACATTGACTTCAATGAAGTGCTGGATGCCGTCGAGTACGCGCATGTGTTCGCAGCCGCCATCCGCGCTAGACAGTCTCTCTAATTAAACAAAACGAGGCAGGAATGGAATACCTCACCAGCCCCGAACTGCACCAACTCACTGGCTATGCACGCGCCTCCTCTCAATGCACCTGGCTGAGAGAGAAGGGCCTACCGTTTCGACAGGACGGCAAACGACTGATCGTTTCGCGTGAGCATATCCGCGCCTGGTTGGAAGGTCGGCCCACCATCGTGTCGTCCGGTCCTAATTGGGCGGCAGTGAGCTAATGCCCAAGAAATCGAAGTACCCCCGTCTACGCACCAAGGTCTACAAGGGTGCGAGTGGGCAGGCGTATGTGTACTACGTCTACGACATGCGCCCAGAGGGCAAGCCAGACATTCGGCTCGGCTCAGATTGGGCCATTGCCCTCCAGAAGTGGGAAGACCTTCACCAAAAGAAGCCGCTCAATCGTGGTCGGCTGCAAGAGGCTTTCGACGGCTGGCGCGAGGAAGTCCTGCCGACATACGAGAACCGAGACACTCGCAGCGGATACGCGAAGAACCTTCGCAAGATCGCGCCTGTCTTTGGGCAAATGACTTGGGATGATGTGACGCTGCCGATCCTGCGGCAGTACCTCAAGAAGCGCAGCGCGAAGACTCAGGGCAACCGGGAAATGTCGCTGTTTCAAATTGTCTGGAATTACGCGCTCAAAGAGGGGTTGACGGAAAAACCGTGGCCCGCCGTGGGTGTGAAAAATTGGAAGAACGAGGAACAGGCTCGTGAGTACGAGGTCACAGACGAATTGTTCGACGCCGTGTACGAACAGGCCGACCCGCTGCTGCGAGACTGCATGGACGTAGCCAGCGCCACGGGCCTGCGCCTAAAGGACGTTATCCGGCTCACGATGCCTGTTGAAGGGCAGTTGAAGTTCCGCACCTCCAAGACAGGTAAGTGGGCATTCTTCGCCGTGGAAGACTCCCCCATTCTCCAGGCCCTGGTCAAACGCCGCGAGGGCATGGGCGCTCATTCGGTGATGCTGCTGACCACCCACACGGGCCGCGCCGTCACGCTTCGGATGCTTGGGGATCGTTTTGTGGATGCCAGGGAAAAAGCCGCCGAGAAGGCCGCTCAATGCGGCCAGGACGATCTCGCTGAAGAAGTCCGGGGGATGTACCTGCGTGACATGAGAAAACGCGCTGCGGACCTGGCAGGCGACGTTTCAGAGGCTAGCAAACTGCTACAACATAGCAGCGAGGCATTGACCAAAAAGCATTACAGAATGCGGGCTGTAAAGCTCAAACCGGTGCGGTGAGTCCATTGGCGCATCGCAAACGGCTCATTGGGAAATTTGCTCATCCGTAGGCGTTTTTTTGCGCCAAAAATCGGGCGCTAACCCGCATGGTTAAGCCATTTCGCGGTGAGACTCAAAATCCCCCGCCGCAAGGCGTGCCGGTTCGATTCCGGCCTCGGGCACCATAGGTTTCTAGCTACAAAAAGCGTAGCAATAGGCGCATCCCAGGCGCAACCGTTGGCGCAAACGGCTATTCGTCGGCCTCCATGAGCGCCGCAATCACCCGCTCGTTCGGGTCTTCGTACATCCGCAGGACTCGCTTGATTTCGTCCTTGACGCTGACGCTCACATATGGCGCGAGGTCGCCCTCTAGCATCCGCAGCAGCAGCTCGGTGCGCTGGCAGTAGTTCTCGACATGCTGGGTCATACAGCCATCCTCCATAGAAAGATTTGGGCAAAGGCATACCCCGCCCACATCCCCGCGAGGTTTGTATCTCCCTTGAGATACTGATCGACGGAGACCAGGGCGTAGGAAATGCCGGTGGCGGCGATTAGCCAGTGGCTCATAACTGGCTCACATCAATGACTTCGCCCCGGAACTCAACCAGGCCCTCTCCGCAGACCTTGACGACTTCCGGCCACAGCAGGCGACCATCCTTGAACGTCAGCACGGCAAAGCCTGAGCGCCAGTTGGTCGGCCCCTGCTCCAGATAGTCCGCGAACTGCGGGCCAAGTGGATCGGCCAAGGTGCCGGTATCGACCCCGTACCGAGTGCCACGGTAATCGTCGTACGGCGTGACTTTCAGGCTGTGTAGGTGGCCGGTCACAATGTTGACGCCAGAACCGACCGTGTTGTTATGGGTCGCGTGGACACCGCCCTTGTAGCGATGCTTGATGACCGTATCGGAGCCGTTCCAGACCGCCCAGCAGGGTTGCCACGCCGGGAAGTGGTCTTTCAGGGAGAAGCCGTGTACGTGTTCGTACTGAGGAGCGTTTGCCGCAAGGCGCGATTCAAAGCGGGCGTCATGGTTGCCCAGGCACCAGACCAGGCGGGTGTTGTGACGGGCCTTACGCGCAGCCTCTTCAATCTCGCCCAGCGCAGCATCGCAAGCCCTGAGTTCTTCAATGACCGAAGGCGTGCGGTCCCAGCCAATGCGGGGATGGCGGCTGATTGATGCGCCGTCGAAAGCGTCGCCGTTGTTCACCACGGCCTGCGGCTTGATCTTCTTGATGAAGTGCAGCAGCGCCTTAAAAGCGGTCGTCCTAATCCCGGGCCAGAAGTGCGCGTCAGAGAAGGCCAGCACCGTACCGTTCAAGATGCCCAGATCAATCCGCTGCGGCGTCCTGTGCGCGGTCTGGAGGTGCGCGTACATCGGTGCCCGAGGACTGTCCGAGACCAGCGCAATCCCGCGTTTCATTTCCAGAGACCGACGACGGCGATGCACCATGCTCACATCGACGCCAATGATCTTGGCAATCTTGGCTGGAGACTTGTGGGTATGCCAAAGTTCAATGAACTCTTCTTCAGAGACACGGGGAGCGGGCATCTTGTCCTTCCGTTACTTGAATTGCTCTAGGAACTGGTGAAGCAGGTTGCCCTGTGCGTCCACTTCCTTTTCGTCGTGGTCGTCCAGGCCCAGCGTGTAGCGAATCGCGTGTTGCAGCTCGTGGCAAAACGTCGCCGCCTTGACTTGCGGGGAGAGGTCTTTACGCAGCCTGATCGTGGCGGTCTCTGCGGCGCAGTGGCCCATCTCGCTGATGACGCTGGTCTCCTCGACGGTCCAGCGAATACCAGCGAGGGTGAAGGACTTGGGGATCTTCATTTCCCTACAGACACTTCTGCGGCGTATCGCTGCAAACCTGCCGCTGTTGCTGCCAGGCTTCTAGCGTGGTCGTCCATCGCTGCAAGGTAGCGGGCACATTCACCGGCAATGGCGGCAAAGGGGCTAGCAACTGCGCTGGAGGCGGCGGCACTCTCGGAGGCTCGACCAAGGGCGGCTTCGTACTCGCGCAGCCGGTCAGCATTAGCGCGATCAAGAGCCAGATTGCGGGCTTTCTGTTTTTGCAGTTCACGGTCCAGCGCCTCCACTTGCTTTGATAGGTCTTGCTCTCGCTTGCGGGCGGCTTCGCTGGCTTTGAGCGCCTGCGCCTGCTGCTCGATGCGAACGGAATTCGCGCCCATGACATAGGCTTTCCAGTGGGAGGCCATCAGGGCGACCAGCAGCGCGAACGCTGCAAGGGTGTAGGCGTAACGGCTCATGACTCCCCCATGCACTGCTTGTATTCGGCCTGGCGGCGGCTGGTCAGCCCGCGCAGAGGCTGACCCTTGAAGCGGTCCCAGCGCAGGATTTCCTGGCAGGCTCCGGTGTAGTCCAGGGCGTTGACCTTCTTGACAAGCGTAGAGCCGCAGAACGCCGTGGGGCCGATGTTGTAGGCCAGCGAGGCGAAGGCGTCATATTCCCGCTGATGCAGAGGCACCTTCACGCATCGCTTCATTGCGCCTTCGTACTTGCTCACATCCTGCAAGGCGCGAATCACGGCTTGCGGCGGGGTGATGCGGTCCCCAGACTTAACGCCATCAGTGGTGCCGAAGCCAATCGTGGCAACGTCACCAGCCACGGGCGTGTACGCTGTGTCGCTGTAGCCTTCGTGCAGCACCAACGCACCAAAGGCCGCAGCCGATAGCGACAGCGCCGCAATGGCGATACGGTTAGTCATCGCTGCGGCGGGTGCGAGGCTTGCGGCCAAGCAGGCTCTGCACCGTGCGGGTCTCGTAAATCCGGATCAGGAACCAGAAGATCGACAGCAGCGTGGCAATGTGCGGAAGCAACTCAAACAGACCAGCCAAGGCAGTCCCTACGCTCACGCTGTCCATGACATGCTTGGTGCTGTCGCTGAGGGAGTCGAACCATTCTTTGAAGTACGTCATGGGCAGAAATGAAAAAGCCCGCACAAAGCGGGCTGGTGGGACTTTTGAGTGCCTTGGGGTTTTGGCAAGGATCGGCAAGAATCAGCGCATGGAACCATGGATGATTGCCAACCTCCTAAAGCCCTTTGGGGCGCTGATATTGTTTGGATTGATTGCCCTCCCCGTGCGATTGCTGGTGCAAAAGCACATGAAGGAAGGCAAGTTCAAGCGGTTCTTACTGACCCCGCTCAAGCGCAAGTAGGCCGCCTGTGAGAGGCAGTGCGCCACGAATAGCGCCCTCCTCCAGCGCAAGCAGCCCCTGGGGCGTGACGCCCTTCTTCATCAGTTCGGCAGTAGTCTTCGGGTCCAGCATCGAGCGGGCAAGCTGCTCGGCCATCTTCTTATTGGCGTCGCCGTAGACCACATTCCCGGCCTTTTGCGCCAAGTTGCCGGCAATGCTTGCCGGAGCAAAATTGCTCACCCATCCAGGAAGGCCCGAGCGGGCCATCATGTTGGAGAACGCCAGCTTCTGCACCGTGTCAGACCCGACGCCGCGCCCTGCCGTATTGGCAAAGTCCAACCCCTTGAGGTCGCCGCCAATAGCCTTCAGCACCGCCATCTGCTGCGGCGTGAACGTATCGGCCAGCGTGGCATTCGTGCGGCCAAGCGCAGACTGCGCCGTGCGGTCACTGAAGGCTCGATTAAATGCGGCGGGCGTCATGGTGCCCTGCACGTTGTTGGTTGAGCGCTCAAGGATTGCCTGCGCCACCTCGGCCTGGTTGACCGGCTTGGACAGTTGCGCGAAGGTTGTACGGGCTGCACCGTATTCAGGAACCTGTGCCTCGACGGCATTGAGCAGCGCGTTCTTGTTATCCACGGCTGCGCGTCGGGCGTTTTTGCCCAGGCCATCGGCTCCGGCGAGATTCTCGATTACATCATCCAACGCCCGCTTCATCGTGTGAGCGTCCTGAGTCAGCATAGAGCCGGGAGTTCCTGGGGTAACCCCAAGAGGCCGCCCATTCGGCCCGACCATGCTGGAGGGCTGGGGGGGCGTCGAAGGACGCAGCGAGAACGGACGCCCCTCGTTTGCCGCAAGGTTTCGCGCACTCGACAGCGCCGACTGCATCTGAGGACGCGCAAGCAGCGACTCCAACTCAGGCGTTAGCGTGATCGTCTTGCCGTTTGCGGCGGCGTACAGCGCCTCGGTTGCAGCCTCTCGCGCCTGAACACTTGCGGCCTTATCGCCAATGATCGAGCGCAGGGCGGCGATACGCGCCTCGTTGTTCGCCAGTTGACGCGCAGCCAGCTCGTTCATCGCCACAGGATCGACTGCCGTCGCGGTGCGCTGCATCGCCGCCAGGCCGGGGTTTTGAGCCACTTCGGCAGCGGTCGGCATCGCGCCCGTGACCGAGGGACTAGCACCAGCAAGGTTACGCATCGCGTCATCGGCTTGGTTGCCCGCAGCCGTCCGCAGGGCGCGGCCAATGATCTGATCGCGTCCAGACTGATACAGAGGCTCAACGAAGGACTTCGCCACCTTGCCGCCCGTAATGAGCGTAGGGACGGCTGCGCTCGTAGCTGCGCCTAGACCAATGTTCTTGGCGGTTTCTTCGCCACTAACGGACGGCTGAATTGCACCCGTGACAGCCCCAAGCGCCATAGCGCCGGGGATCGTGTTCACACCGGGAATGAACATCGTTGGCGCAAGCGTTGCGATATTCCCCGCAATGTTTCCAGCCGTTCCCGCGCCGGTCTTCAAAAGCGCCTCGTCACGCTTGCGAGATTCGGCCACATCCTCACGGCTGACAGCGCCGATCCACTGGCCCGCGCCACGCGCCATGTCGGTGACCGCCTTGCCCCAGCCTGCGCGAAACTTGTCCACGCCACTCATGGTGTCGGTGAAGTTGCGGGCGCTGCGGGAGATTTCGTCGTTGTCGATTTGCTCCTTGACACTTTTGGTGCCAAACAAATCTTTGGTCAGATCACGGCCACCAGAAGGTGCGGAGTCGCCAAACAGTTCCGCAGACAGATCACGGCCAGCCATTATTTGACCCCTTGAATCGTGAAGCCCTTGGCGCGAAGCGCCGCCGTCACTTCGGCGGTTGACTTTCCGCTGTTGCGGGCCGTTTCTGCAATGTCGGCCATGGTTGCGACCTTCGGCGCCTCAACAACAGGCTGCCCCATGCCGGAGAAGTCCGCGCCCTCGTACGGGTCGGGCACATAAAGGCCGGGATCGAGCGTCAGGCGCTTGGCGTTCTCACGATAGGCTTGCAGGTCGTTGCGGCTGCGCTTGTAGTCGGTATACGAAAGGTTCTTCGCCTGCTGAATCAGGTCCGCGCGCTCATGCGGCAGAAGCGCCTGACCGCTTGCAAGTCGGTTCGCGTAGCCTTTCACCTTGTCGGGGATGCTGCGGTTTGCGTTCACCAAGTCGATTTCACCTTCACGCACCGCAGAGGTCGGGTCCAGCGCCTTGATGAACGAATACACCATCGTGATATCGCCCTTGGCGCTTGGTGCCTTTGACGCCTCCATCATGGCGTTGTAAGCACTGGAGCGGGTGAACGAATCTTTCGTCGCTGCGCGGTACTTATCCTGCAAGTCCATGCCAGCGCGGGCGAGCGCAGTCGGGTCCGCAGTATTGACCGCAACGCTCGTCTTGGCAGCGCTTGCAGCGGCGCGGCGAAGGTCGAAGTCTTGGAACGCAGTGTTCGGAACAACCTGCCCATCGACAAGCATGAACGGCTTGTTCGGGTCGTTGGCATCGGCAGAATAAGCCTCGCTCACGTTGCCGTCGCCAATCTTCACTAGCGAGTTCCCCACGACCTTGTACTCAGCCTCCTTAGGCTTCATTGCCGCAAGGAACGGAGCGCCAAATTTAGACGGATCGGCCTTTGCCATCTCGTACATGGACTGCGTAAAAGGGTCCACGCTGCGCGGCTTGAAGTCGGCAGTCGGCCCATTCATGCCAATGAATCGAGGGTCCATGCGATTAATCGCATCGCGCAGCGTTTCCTCGGAGGCGGCATCCTTGGCGCGGTCGTCCCGCTTCCACTGAACTTGCTCCTGCGCCAACTGATCCAACATCTTTTGACGCTGAATCTCTTGCGCGGCTTGCAGGGAATTCTGATACCCATGCAGCCCGCGCCCCAGCGCCTGGCCGAAGTTGCCGCCACCTAGCAGGCCAGCCGCAAGTTGCAGCGTTGCCATGCTCTTGGGGTCGTCCCAGCCGTCACCCAGCAGTCCCATATCGCCCCCTTAAATCGAAGAGTCCACCAGGGACAGAAGCCCCGCAGCCGAAGCAGCAGCCTTGGGTTCCTTGCGGCCCTCGGTCTTGCCGTACTTCTGGTAATGCGCCTGAGCGAACTCATCGGGCGTCATGCCCATGCTGTCCTTCGCATAAGCAGCGGCCACATCAGGGTTCTGCGCGAAGTAGTCCTTCGTGGAATCACTCGCCGCCGTGATCGTGGGCGTGACGTTGTAGTTCGGCGCAGCCACCGGCTTCTGGGTCGCAGCGGAGTACTGGAACGGCTGCATGGCAGGAGCGGCTACGCGAGTCGCGGCAGGCATGCCGCCCGTGTTGCTAGTGAACGGGTTCTTCGCCACGCCGCCGCCCATCAGAGCGCTGCCCATCTGCATCATCTGGTTGTAGCCCTGCGAGTACTGCGGCGAGGTCAGGTACTGATACTGCATATCAAGACCTTGACGCTGCATATCGTTGAGGCCACCCGACTGCATCTGCTTCGTGAACACGCTGTTGGCAGCGTTAAGCAGGCCAGAGTTGCCGTCGGTGCCATAGACGTACTTGGCCACGTTCGGGTTCATCTCTTGACGCTGAGTAGCACCTCCACCACCAGAAGTGGAGCCACCAAGCAACCCACCAATCAGCGGCGCGGCAACAGAGCCGAACAGTGCATCATCGATACCAAACATTCTTTTTCTCCTTGTCTTTTAGCCTGCGAACATCAGGTTCGCGCCGTAGGGGTTGGCGGTGCCATTAGGCGCGGTGCCGAATCCGAGGTTTTTGTAAAGCTGAGACCCCATCAGAGCGCCGCCAAGAACACCTCCTGCCGTCGAGCCTTGAGTGGCCTGCGAGGTCGTGCCGTAGCCGGTGTACGGAGTCACAGCGCTGTTCATGTTGCTAACCGTATTCCAGGGCGCGTTCTGGTACGTGGTGCCGGTGTTATAGACGCCCTGCCCTTGGTTGGTCATGCCGGTGTTACCCATGTTGAACAGGTTGGCGCCAACCTGCATCTGTTGCAGGTCGAGGCCACGGTTGTTCGTATAGAAGCCCTGATCCATCCCGTACTTCGTCAGCGCGTTAGAAGCGTTGGCCGTCTGCGCGGCAAGGTCGCGGTTGGCGTTGCTTTGAGCGTTGGAAAAGCCCAGGTTCGCCATGTTCGACGCAGTGCCGTACATCTGCTGCTGCGCCTGCTGATACGCCTGGTTGTACAGGTTGGCCGACATGTCGCCCTGCGCGTAGGCAAGACCCTTGGCGGCCAGACCTTGAGCGATGCCTTGACGAGAGCCGCCATACTGACCAGCAGCCGTTGCGCCCTGGTTGATGCCAGGCATCACCTGCTCGTTAAAGTTCTCCGACAAGCGCCGCATGGCGTTGTTCACCACCGGATCGAGCGTGTCGGTGTTCACCTTGCCCGACAGCATCCGGCTAATCGCGTCGGTCGGGTTGGCAGCGCCGAGCGAACCCAGCGCAGAGGACGGGTCAACCTGATAGCCGTTGATTGTGGGGATGTTCGCGGCAGCAGGCGTAGCGGCAACAACCGGCGAGGCGGTCGGTGCGGCGCGTTGCTCGTTCTGACCGAATTTGGAGAAGTGAATCTGCGCGAACTCGTCCGGCGACATATTCACAGTCGATGCCAGGTTCGGGTCGTTGTAGCGGTTGGCGTAGGCCGCAGCCACATCGGGGTTGGCCTGGAAGTACTTGTTGCCGTAGTCAGCGCCGCTCGACCCCATGTAGTTCACAGCACCGCCAGACGAATAGCTCGGCGCAACCGGCAGACCGGCCTGCACTGCGCCCGGCGTCAGGTTCTGCGAGGCGAGATTGTTCTGAATGGAGGCCGTGTAGGCGTCCATGTCGTAGGTGCCGTCCGGCTTGATGAAGTCGTTCAGATTTGCCATGTTTCCTTACCCCAGAAAGTGCCAAGCACTGCCGTAATACGCATACACACCCGCGCCGCTGCCGGGATTCCATGTGGTGCCATCGGCTAGACGCACATCCCCCTCTCGGGGTTTCGTCGGTGCCGCGTAGGTCTTGTCAATGTGGCCCGCAGCCACCAGCGTGATTGCCGCAGAGATACGGCGCAGTTCCTCTTCCATGAAGCGCCGGAATTGATCGGGTTCGCTCGGCGCAACACCCGGCGCGTAGTACGCAGTGCCAAGGTTCGGCGTTCTCACCACGCACCCCCTTCGGCCACATCAAGGTCGTAGGAGTCCAAGCGCCACTGGTACGCAGTACCTGTCTCAAACCGCACGGCGATGTAGCGACCCGAGACGAAGCAGTCGTTCGCCACGGTGCTGCCGATCGTGTGAGCCATCGTCGGCCCCCAGGTCGGATCGGTGAACGGGTCGTTGCTTGTGCCGATCTTGATATTGACCGTCTGCCCCGTGTTTCCCTGAATACGCGGTCGAATGCCGCGCACTAGCTTGATGCCCTCGGGCGCACCCAGCGACAGGCCACGCCGCTCAAGGTAAGCAGAGGGGATCACGCCGTCAAAGCTGGACGATGAATCCATCATGTACAGCTTGGTGTTGGCGCTAGCCAGGATCGTGCGCGAGGTCGAGGGCACAAAGTCGGGACCGTCCCACAGCGTCAGGTCAGAGTCCCACGGTGCGCTGTCCTGATTCCAGTTGCCCGCCAGCGAGTTATCGACGGGGCCGTAGTTGGCGTGGTTCAGGTTCGGAATCTGTCGGAACGAGACCGTCTTGTCCTTGTAGTTCCACACCATTGCCATGTCGCAATAGGTGGAGCCGATGCTCGGATAGCAGATGAAGACCTCGTTAAAGAACGGATTTTTGAAGACGAAGCACAGGCCCGCGCCGTTCACATCGATGTTCTGGAACAGGTAGCGGCGGGTCTGCTTGTCCAGCACGCTCTCAGCGCTTTGGCCGTCGTGCACGAACACATCGTTGCCGCCTAGAACCACGTGCATCCCGTCAACCTCAACGATGCAGTTGCGGTTCAAAGCACCCGAAGCGCCGAGGACTTTCGAGAAGCGGAACACATACGTGCCGCCCGTGAAGTCCATGCGCCAGCAGGAGTTCTCCTTGTAGACCATGAACGAGTCACGGAGCTGGAGACCGTCCACGATCGGGTCGTAGCCCTCGGCAAGGTCAGTCTCGCCCGCGTCCTTGGTCGCGTCAGTCGGATCCCAAGTGACAGGCACAGTGCCCGGGTCTGCGGTATGCGACCACTTGACCATGTACGGGTAATTCGTGCCCGACTTCGTGACGTTGAGCGCGATCAGATAGTTCTTGAAGGCGCGGATTGACTTGCACGAAGTAGACGCGGGCCAGTTCGCCAGGTCAACGAACTTGCTAGCGGTGTTTAGGCTCCACGACATAGGAGCCGTGCCGTCACCCGCGTTCAGGATCGGGATACCGGACAGCAGCGTGGAAGTCCACTGGTTCGCCACACCCGTGCGAGGCGTCAGGTGCGTGATATCCGTGTGAACTGCCGTGCCGCCCGTGTTCGTGACACAAAAGATCTTGCTGGCCGTGGTGTAGATCCAGTACCGCGACCCGCTGACGGTGCAAGGCAGAACATGCTGCGGGGCAAACGAGGGAGAGTTATAGACCTCGCCGTGGCCATAGAACTGATACGCAGCGCCGTCCAGAAAACGCACGTTGCGGGCATCGCTCCAAGCGTTGTTTGGCAGTTCGTGCTGGGAAAGGTCTTTGATGACGCCGATTGATCCAGCCTGTGGCACACGAACTATGGGCATCGGACCTCCGGGGGACTCTGGGAGCGCAAACGCTCTGCGATGAAACTAGCCTCGCAGTGGTTCGGCTGGAAAAAGAAAAGCCCGTCAATCGCGGGCCTTAGAAATTTGTACGGCTGCTTGTGTCTGAGCCGCCATGTTCGGCTGGACAGCGTTTCATCTGCCCAGCCCCCCAGCAGGGTGTTTCCTAGCTGGTCAATCGCAATCAGAATTTGCTTTAAGCGGGCCATGCGAGTGCAGGCAGTTCAGGCTCAATGTCGGCAAAGCTAGAAGGCATCGGGCGAGTGCCCGCCTGCACCTCGGCCAGCATCTGGTACAGCTTGGCCCAGGTGGCATCGCGCTGCGCCACGCAGTACTGGCCCTCGGCAGCGAACTTCGGCGTCGGGCTGGTGGCGTACGTGCAGGCGCTCATGATGCCGTCGTAGTTGCGAGTGCGAGCAAAGGCGTCAAGGCGGGCCTGCGTGGCCTGGACAATTTCTTGCTCAACTTGTTGAGCCACAACCCGCTGCTCTTCAGCGGACAGGGCAATGACCTCCCATTGCTGCACCCACTCGCCGCCAATAAAGGCCGGAACCGTTTCGGCCAGTCGCTGAGTCAAGCGATCAGTCGCAGGAGTTTGTGATGGCTTGACCGCCAGCACACCAAACTCGGCCAACAGATCATCAGGCAGAGGACCTGCGGGGAAGGACGTTTGAGGCGTATCGCGGATCAAATCAGTTGGACTGTACGGATACTTGGCAATCACCCCGTCAACGATTTTCACATGCATGTTTGCTGCTCCTTAGCCAAAATGGTGAACGCCGACATGAATTGTGCGAATCCACGGCGCCGCATAAACTTTGCCGCCAAGCGCCTGCCACCGCTGGCAAAACGCATAGTCTTCCGACAGGAATTCTCCCGTCTCCTCATCCACGCCGGTATCAAAGAAGTGCCGCACTTTATCCTCTGGCTTAATCGAGCCGACCAGTGTTGAGCCAAGTTTGCTTTCTCGGACACTTGGTGCCATCCGGTCAAACACATTACGGCTAATCAGCATCAGCCCGGTGCCGACGCTTTTAACTTCAACGCAATCCTGAGAACCAACGCGGACGGCCCCGCGAACGTAGTAGTCGTGCGCGGCAGCAGGCAATTGGAGTGGCGCTGCGCCGCGCAGCGCGGCTTGGTGGACACGCGCCCAGTTGATGTACTTTTTCGCGTACAGCCCGCCGATCAGGTCTTTTCCTGACTCAATCATCTTCACGACACCCGACGCGTCAAACGCAACGTCAGCGTCAATGAAAAGAAGGTGCGTGCATTCAGACTTCAAAAAGCTATGCGCCAGCATGTTTCTGGCTCGCGTCACCAGGCTTTCATTCGTGACAAAGTTATGCTCGAACGGCAGCACCCGAGAAAGGTTGAGCATCGACGATGCGTAACCTGCCGTGCAGTTGCCGCCGTACATCGGCGTTGCTATGTAGACCTTCGCCGCGCTCATGCTTGATCCAGCTGTTTGCGGATGACATGGAGCATGACCTCCGCCTTGCGCTGTTCGCGGATGTTGGCCTCAAGCAATTCCGTCAACTGCATCCTAAATTCCGCCATGCCGTCGTCCATAGAAATGAGGTCAAGCGCCAAGCGGAAGTTGTCTATGTTGACTTGATATTCGGTCACTTCTTTGACGCGAGCGTCAAGCGCACCGTTCAAAATTTGCAGCCTGTAATTGTGATCCATCGTTATGCCTCAAAAGAAATCAACGCCGCGTGAGTTGGCCGGGGCAGTAGCAGGGTCGCTGAACTTTGCGCCAAACCCGGAGGCCGACCATGCGTACACGGAAACATATGGCGAAGATGCGTGAGAAACAGCAAGGGCATTGCCGCCAGACGAAAAGGCGACATCCTCGGCGACGTTTGGCGGAAGGGTGGTTGGGTTACTAAACCGCGCGCCGAACCCGCCAGCCCCTGACCACGGCCAAACAGCGACGTATGG
>JACCEC011525447.1_pt1 | contig 26399 bp, 39 predicted proteins | sample 7450121 | NCBI WGS metagenome assembly JACCEC01 (sample SAMN15323455, study PRJNA562643) | freshwater metagenome | isolation source: river surface water | place: USA:Blue River Watershed | collected 2017-08-18 | reverse complement strand
TGGGGGTGTCCTCAGATACGGGCAGGGTTTCGGAGTCAACCCCTGTGCCCCAAACAACGGATTTGAACAATCCGTTTTCTGCGTAGACGGTAGCTACATCCCCCTCAACCCAGTGGACCCGGGCTACCCAAAGGTAGTCACCGTCTGTGCCCTCATAGAGGACCTGTGCGATCTCTTGTCGATGACTTTGAGGAATGTCTACTTGAACAACTCGCACCCCTCGGCATTCAATAGCGTGGAATAGCTCCGCCAAGAAGCTTGTTGCCGATCGCACTCTCTCGAGTTGTGTTGTGTTTTGGCTCATGACTTCAAATCCTCCAAATTTTCGTAGCCCTCAGAGATCGACAGGGGATAAAGGGACTCAATCAACTGGGTAACGAGGGACTCCTCGTAAGGGTTCGGACTCACAGTCACGTTGTCCCCCTCACGGGTAATGTAAAAGCTTAGGGCTAGGTTGTCCTCTTGATTTGCAAAATCCCTCTGCCGGATCTTCGATGTGTAGACTACTTGGCACCCTGTTTGTTGCGCCAAAGAGTTGCACCAATGTCGCGCCGATGGACCTCCAAGGATGTTTGCTCCCAGTTGAGGGAGATCTGCCAAGATCAAAACTTTGGAAGGGTCTTGAGTGCTTAGCGGCAGGACACTCTCATCTAGGCGTGTGCAGTAGATTTGTAGACAACGCCCCTGATCCTCGTCCCAGGGATGGGAGCACTCAAAATCTAGGCGTACCACAGTATTTTGAGGGTCTAGATCGAGCCATTTTCGGGCAAGAGTGCGTAAAGAAAGCGTTTTGCCGCTGGAACATCTGCCTTTGATGTTGTAGGCTTTGGGGGGGGGAAGGTTGTCAAGCACAGGAGTGTCAGGCATAAGAACCTCAGAAGTGATTGTGGGTGTCAAAATTTGTCTTGATGAAGGCAATAACCCGTTCGATTCGCTCCTTTCGGATGGCACCCGAAGCGGCGTAGAACCCTGTTGCCTCTTGCAAAATCTCAGGAGGCACTCCCGATGTGTCTACCTGGTAGGTACACCAGATGTTATCCGGCAGTTTGGCATACTCTGGGTCCATTTCAACCAGCGCGTATTCCAGACACGCCCACCAACTGCCATTGGTTGTGATCTGGTTGCTTACCAGCCCGTAATCTGGAGTATACGACACGATAGAGTTATGCATCCGACTCGGGGAGCCCGCTCGGTAGCGGAAGATTTCAACATGGTCGTTCATTGATGTGCCCTCTGGGGAATCATCCCCTACACAGAGGCTGCGGAATCGAAGGACGCAGTTTCAGAAGTCCGAAACCGCATCCTCCAACCAAGCTACGAGATCCTTGCACCCGAACGCTTGCCAACTGTTCCGTACTCGGATGGCGAGAACCTGAACTCCCGGAGTCCTACGTTGGATTCTCTCAGCTAAGGTTGACGCGGGAAGGTCGTTGGCAACTAGAGCCGAGACAGCACTCAAGGGGAAATACCTGTAAGAGTGCCCCCGAAGTTTCTGTTGCGCTTGTGCAATCTCTGCGGATTTGTCCCCCGGATCAATAAACTGTACTAGGTGAACCATGTTAGTTCTCAGGCATTGTTTCTACGGCTTCGCGTAGCTCTAGCCGTCTATAAGATAGATCAAGCATGTTGGATCGGAAGGTCACGGCTTCCTGATGTGTCAGAGGCTCATCAGGGCGAGAGAGGCAGACCTCTACACCCAGGGTGTCGTATACGGCAAATACATGATATCGTCGCTCAGACATGGAGCACCAATGCTTGAACATCCTCGGGCAGTAGGGAGTTCAACACTCCCAGGGGGGGGTGGCGTTCCGTCTTTTGCACGGGCTGTTCCGAAGGAGTAGAAGACTGCTTTGCAGTCGACACTCTCAGCAAGTCCTCGGACCAAGTCTACTAGGTCAAGAGCCGTTTGATGCTGGGCAAAGGGACCTGCCAAAAGCCCTCGTCGATCCCCGTCCTTGACCGAAACGTAGTAATGTCCCGAGCGCGTGGCTACAGGCTGCTCTGAAGTCATTGTTTTGTCCGTTGGAACTAGATGCCCTACCTGGGGGTTACGGGATTCGAATTGGAAGCTTTATCCGGGATTCTCTTTCCGTCCCCCCAATTGAAGGTGAAGATTTGGCAGTAGGACATTTAGGACCTCAAGGAGGGCGGAAAGACACTAAAGAGTGTTTGTAAGGACTCCTTGAACTTGGATGGGGGTGCATTCATTGCACAGGGAGTCTGGTCTACCAAGAAGCCTCGACCCCATAGCTTTATAGTGCCGTCTTCCCAAATGACTCTCCAACATCCTCGGACCCATTGCCCGTCTTTGCCCAACCACCCAGGGAGACATTGGGAGTACTCATCAGGGGGCTCGGGGAGATCCAACCCTTGTGCCTGGGCATTGTAGATAATTCCTGGAATTTCATGGATTGTCAAGGGGTTCTCTGACACATCCCTGTTGTTGAAATACACTTGATAATAGTCGAGATCTCGGGGGTGGGGACGCACCTTAACAGAGTGCTTGTACGTTGGGGGAAGCTTTACAAACCCATTCTGGATAATCCAATCGAGAGGATAGATTCCTTGGAGAGTTTTTTGCAAATACGTTAGTCGCTCTTGCAGGTCTTGATCTTCACGATCGGAACTCATCTGATCTCCTTGTAAAAAATGGTTGTTGCAACGTGGAAACCCCTGTTTAGAGCCGCCCTTTCTGTGTTCAAGTCCCCTGTATCATCCGGACCCACAATCTCAAAAAAGTTGGCTTCCAACCCGTCTGGAACTTGGCACAACACATCTGCGATGGAGGGTTTGAATAAACTAGGGTGCCCATATGTGTGCAAGGTGGGAACTCGGCAAACTTCTGTCAAGCTGGGGGCTTTTTCCGTACAGATTGGATCCCAGATGAAGGATTCATTGCGTAGGTTGCATAAGACAACCTGCCGGAGAGCCCCCTCACGGCGAACCAGAGGTTGATACTTGGCAACAAGAGTTTGCAGTTCCTCATCACTCTTTTTTGGAATTTCAAAGGGACCTTTACGCATCATTTTCCTCTCGGCTGTTCTTTTGCCTTCACGAAACAATTGAGTGCCGACTCTCGACGGATTCGCAACAAACTAGCCCACAGTTGAAGGGCAGTTGAGTTGTCAGGGCAAGGGATGTGCCCCATCAAAACCTTGCCCCTGGAGTAGTACAAGACATTTTCATGCCATGCGAGGGACACACCTTGTGCCCCAATCGAGTAGCCGTTGATCCCTTGCCGTTTCAACTGGTCGTGCAGGTAGACTTGATAGTCTTTGGCAAATTCGGTTTCATTCATCAGCCTAACCCCCCCGTTGGTTTCAGGCTCCCCGTTTCGCTTTGGCGACAGCGAGGATTTCGGCGTGGTCAAAGGACATATCAGGCAACGCATCCAAGGACCACCATTTGACATCCTTGGCGTCGTCATCTGCCTGTGGGGACACGTCTGCGATAAACACTGTGGACATGTAGGCAATCGAAATGACGTGTCCTCGCGGGTCCCGTCCAGGTTTGCCGAAGGCTCCAACTTGAGTCATGTAGCCCACTTCAAGGTGGGTTTCCTCCCGAAGTTCCCGACGAGCCGCAACCTCCAGGTCCTCGTTCTCGTCCACGAATCCGCCAGGCAAGGACCAACACCCGTAGAAAGGGGAGTCCTTTTTGCCCCGCTTGATCAGGAGGATGTGTTTCGCCCCATCTTTGGCAACACCGACAACAACGTTGTCTACGGTAACGGATGGGCGGGGGTGAGCATAGGTGAAAGGAGTCATGCTTTCCAAAGGGGGTGTGGGGTTATTTCATCTGCACCGTGGGATTCTAGTTATTCCCCTAGATTTGGTGCCTCTTGCGAATTTCTCGGGCTTGCGCCTCTAAAGCCTCAGCCTGTGCAAGAGCCCGGGCGGGGGATCGCAGGGTTTCTTGACGATCAAACTCATCCTTGAGGGCTTTATTCAAATGCCATTGGAAGAGTCGACTTTGGTAGAGATCCTCGTCCTCCAGCTCCTTGGACTCACGAACTACCCGAAGACCCGTACACTCATAAGCGTCGAACTCCACATGATATTGGTCCCCCTCTTTGGTCGGGGGCTGAACGGCGTCCGACAAAGCCTTGATCAAATCTTGGGGAGACATGTCATTCTCCAAAGGGACATCGATCTCTCGAAGGACCTTATGCAAGATTGCCCGAACCGGGGGGTTCTTTGGGAGTCCTGAGATCCCCTTTATGTCGGGGTATGCCCTCCACCCATGGGGGTCGGGGCTCACACGATACTCGATCGTGGGCATCCAAGGGTCGTACCGGAAGGTCGCGATGGTTTCTGCGAGAGCCCTTTGCATCTCAGAATTGAGTTCCATTTTTACTCCTTTGTGAGAGTCCGCTTACACCTGTTGAGTGAGCCCCTCGCGGGCTCGTAGGGTCTCCACCCGCAGGCTCATCTCGGACAGCGCCGCTGCCGTGATGTCCTCCGTCAGAGTGTGTACCCCGTGCGCCTTGATCCAGTAGGACACAAAGGCGCGGCGAGCCGCAACATCGTTCAGGATCGTGTGGGAGTACCCGTAAAGGTCCTTGGTGACCGTGTCAGAGGTCAAAGGCAACCGCAGAGTGTTGGCGATCTTGCGCACGCGGCTGGCAGTCAGCTTGTCCAGAATAACCATTGCCCTGGTCCCTCTTGCCCGCATTAGCGGGGACATAGAGGTTACGGGAACCGGGGGTGAAGGATTCAAGTCGGGCTATGGCACATTTGAACCATAAGGCATGCGTAAGTGCTTACCGTGCTCCTCAGAATCTATCTCGATTCCTGCCCATAGTGGAATCTGTCGAATAACATCATCCGCGTCCATGAGCGCGGAACCCTTGTACCTAATGGTTGTCACGATAAACTTAGGGTTGACCGCTTCCGGGTCATACATCAGATTTAGTCGAAGCTCCCGACCGTTAAACTGAACTTTGATGTCCCGACCGTCATCGCGAAACGTAATATTGCTGCCTTGTGTGTTTGCTGCGCTCAACAACGCAATTCCCGCACCATTTCTCATAACGACTCCTTAGCTAAGCTGTTTAACTCACATCAAATTAATATCCCAAGCATCAACCCCTACATGCACCTGCCCATCCTCAGTTTGAACTGAGTAGAACCACCGGCTGTTCTGGTGATGCTTGGAGTCTCTAAACTCCCGGTTGACCACAACCCCCCTGTAGACACCCTCAGAGTAAACTTGGCAACACGCTTGCTCTAGCTTCTCCCACTGGACACGGGCACCCATAGGCAAGGGCTCTTTCCGCCTTTTCCGTAGGTTGTCCTTAAGCGTGGCAACCTGTTGCTCTAGCTGTTGGATTTCTTTCTCGGCGTCCTCAAACGTTTGCACTCACCACCCCCGGTCTTGGTCTAGGGTATACTGCCCCTTCAATCTCAACGAGCCTCTCTTCGTCCCCCGCGTCATTCGTAGGGGCTCACACATGTCATCCCCAAAGAGAATCCAGCGGCATGGGTATGCCTTGATCAAGTCCAGCAACAGAGGAGCGACATACCCATCAACTTCCCGGTACTTCTCGAGAATCCCCACACAAGAGGGGTCCAGGTAGGTGTGCCCAAAGAAGAACCTGTCTTTGCTCTCCCCAAGGCGTTTGTAGCGCACTGGCTTGCCGCGGACTACTTTGCCCGCCCCCCGAAGCCAGGACTGAAGGATGACACCCGAGCGTACCATCCTGTCTTTGTTCCCCCAAGGGTTCCCCACATAGCCCTGGTAGTAGCTGTTGAGCTTTACCCCGTTTAGGGGAGTGAAGCCCGTCTTCCAAACGTAGAGGCAGAGCTTGTGCTTGGGACTGTAGGCGTAGTGGTACATGCCCATGACTAACTCCTCAGATGGACGGTGACGGATTCAAAACTAGTATTCCAAAGGCATTGGCGAGAGGTTTTGCTGTGCAACGGCTGTGGCTACTTTCCAAGCTTGTCTAGCGGTCGCAGGGGCACAAGACCAGTGCGAAAGAGCCCAACCAAAGGTTCTATGCCTCACCCTGTAGATCCATCCCCGTGCAAACGGGTGCCGTTTACACACCCAAGCAGTTCGGTCGCCCTCAACTAGAAGCTTTAGGTCCCGTTCCCATATCTCGAGGTTGGTCATTCCCTAAGTCCTTTGCTAGCCTACGGCAATTTTCACCACGGCAGTCAGTGACCCCAACAGAGCTTTCACCACCTTGACGGGATCCGTATCCTTTAGAGGACCGTCTAGGTAGAGGAGTCCCGGCTCTAGATCCTCTTGTCGTCCTTCGATTTCAAGGGACGCCCCAAATGTCTCATATTTGTACAGGTGGACGTAGAACGTCCAGGGGTGAGATTTACAAACCCCCTTTACAGAGTACTCAGTCCGGGTCCAAGCATACTGCGGAAAGGTATTCCGCAAGTCTGCCATTTGGGCGTCTGAGATATCGACTTTGTGTTGACTCATTTTAGACCCTTAGGAAAGTAGAGATTCACACCAAAGGAACTTTGGTGATCGACCCATCCGCTTGTCGCTGGATAGCGACGTAAGTCACCTCGGCTGCCGTGACACTCACGGGGGCTTCAGAGCCATCCACGCTGGACTCAACCTCAACCGATGGACGTGGTGCCTAGCCGCACCAAACGTGTCCAAAATGTCACAACATCTCTGACTCGCACAGGATGGTCAAACGGAACATCCCCGCATATGCGGGGGAAACGATCTCTCCCCGAGGGTTTGTGTCTCGCGGCAGTTTAAATTTTGTGATTTCTTGGTAAGACATAGGGTCCTGCGTGCCAACCCCATAATCAGTTGGTCGGCTCTTTCTTTGAAGGTCATGCTGGTATATCCTTACGGTATTTCGCGGGACGTGTACCCGACATGTATTTGAACGGGTATCCCAGTTTGCGTCCTCTAGTGGCAAGGGAGCTTGCACAGTCTATAGAGTGCCCGGTCTTTTGAGCAACCTCTGCAACCGATTCACAGGTCTGCCAAACATCCAAGAAAGCTTGGACTTTGTTGACCCGAGGGACGGGCACTTTCTTAGGACGCAGGACCCTACGATCGATTCCCATGGAATTTCCGTGGTTCGTGACAAAGTTGTTCACCTTGTCGAGAGACACCCCTAGGCGTTGGGCAATCTCTTGTTTGGTAAGCCCCTGATCCCACAGGGCACGAAATTCCCCTTTGGTGCAGAAGGGCTTTGGGCACCTGCGGGGGACATCAAATCCTGCTTTACGACACGCAGCCGCTTGCATGGAGAACACATAGGGGGAGATTCCAAGAGCCGCTGCCGCGTCATCCCTGTTGCCGTACTGGTTATAGGCTTCAATCAGTTGTTTTGCTCGCGCTTGGTAGTCTGTCATGGTTCCTCTACAACGGACGGGCTTCAAGCTCCCGTGCTGTCTCGATCATCGCATTGGATTCTGCCTCAAAATCCTGCCAGCTCAACTGGAGATTAAGCCCCGCCGTTGACGTTGATATCTACCACAGGGTTACGGGAAAGTCACAGGAAATTCAAAAAGGTCTGAGAGCAGTTGGCGTCCCCACAATGAGGCTTGGTGTTTCAACAACCCCGGGTTAGCCCGGGAAAACTTTATGGGCTGCCCAGAGCAGGGCATCATTGATACCCGTCAACAGGATCATGGAGGTCTTGTTCGCAGGGCTGTAGGTTGCCTCGATGTTGATACAGGGCATGACCTGTTCGTTTTCAACAAAGCTCGCGTCCACGTCGAATCCCGTGTCCAGAAGTAGCTGCCACAAGCGATCAGCCTCTGTGTACATATCCGCGGGAGGTGTGACCATCACAACGTGCGGGAAAGGGAGCGCGCAAGCGTAAGGATCCTCCCCTTGCAGCTTGGACACCCCATCTCCACTGTCCGTGGTTGTGAAATTGTGGTCTTGCAACCACTGGACCGTATTCTTGATGCCTGGGTCTAGGGTATTAGGGTCAACGTTCATCTAAGTTCCTCCTCTAATCTGCGGCCTTGAAACCGTACCGTTGCCTTCTCTCGGGAGTATTCCGAGTCGCGATAAATCGTAAAGCTCCCTCAGCGCTGTCCATGTCTCCAAATAGAGCCACCTCTGCACCGTCATCAACCCCATCAATTCGAATTTGGACAGGCTGCTCAACAGATGGGTACAGTGACACGTCAATTTGGTACAAGGATTGTTCATACTTGGGCCGTTCAAAGGGGGTCATTTCGGACAATGCCTCTGCTAACAGGCCCTCTGTCATCTGGGACCCTTGACAAAGGTTTCCCATAATCTTGACTTGGAGCTGCTTTTTGAATTTGTCATGGAACCGACAGGGGACGTTGTAGATAGACAGTCTCTTACGCTCCCGCGCCTCATGAATGTTCTGTGCGGTCTACGGCCAAATTGTTTACCCCTGCGGGGTTTCGTTTGTTGTGCATGGATGGTGGTCAACCCACCCATGCCGCTTCCAGTGTGACGAGCATTTAACCCAATCCCATCACAACCCTGGTTACCCCCTATGTTATTGGGGCCGGTTCGGGTTCCGGGATTTCGCTATCCTACCTTGTCCCCTGCCAAGGTAGGAATCACGCCCAAGTTCGTACCTGGTGCTAGGGCCTCTAGCCCCTAGCATGTCCCGCCCACGTTCGACGGACCACTACGACACAACGGGTCGTAACCACGGCTTGGTTGACTACCCACACGCGGATGGGTATGTCGTCTTATCCTGGGTGCCGAACATCCAGCACTGTGGCCGCGAACCACCCAAGGATTTCAACATTGTGCTTCGCGGGACACAACGCCTACATCCTTACCCAGGAGATCTCAGACGTGATGCCAACACCCGTCATTTCGACGGCCAGGAATCAAACCTGGTTTTCTGAGACGTTCTTCGAAAGTTGGGGCATCGATAGCGGAACATCCCCGCGTATGCGGGGGAAACCATTAAACGAACGACCCCTATTTGTTTGGGAGCTTATCCGCCGCACAGGCGAGCCCCATCGTTTCTTGGGGGTTGTTTCCAACCTCACATACTGGTTACGGGAACTGGCTCCAAAGTTTCAAATTCGGAGCAAACTTTCTGGATAGCGTCCTCGGGCCGGAGTTCTACCGGACGTTCCATACCGGGCTAGAGGTCGTGGATGCTCGCTATGGCGAGGCCGTTCAACTTATCCGAGGCTTCCACCGCCAACCACCCACAAGACGGAGCGGAATACGGAATCACTGACTGTGGGGCAGGCACCCCCAATTCACCGAGGATTTGGTTGGGAGCTTGTGTCCGCACGGGACTGCCCTCGTTTCTTGGGTTGTTTCCAACCTCACATACTGGTTACGGGAACGGGTTTGGAAGTTTCAAACTCGGAGTAAACTTTCTAGGAAGCCCTTGTAGTCCTTTGCAACTCTCTCGTAGGTAGTCCAGTGATTCATCCCTGGCCCCTTGGATTCTCGGTAAAGGATCTCCAACCCTGCAACGCTATCCGCGCTCAACTGGAGATAGAGGGATTCTGTTTGGAGAGTCGTCTCGCCGCCTACTCCGTCCCCAGCCATGTTGGTGCGGATAGTATAGGTGCCCTTAGCAAGCCCCAGGTCTACGGCAATCTGCCTGCACAGCCTCTTTGCCATTCGATGAAAGTCTTGCTTGTCCGGCAGCCCATCATCAGGATACTTGTCCGAGTAGATTCTCAGGAGTTCCTGTTGTAGGGTTGGCTTACTCATAATGAGGGCCGTCCCAGGACCCGCTAGGAGGCATTTCCTTGTCTCCGAGCGTCAAGTTCGATCGATCATATGCTCGGCATTTCTTGTCTCGGCAGTAAGGGCCGCGTCAACCTGGAGGGATTGGTTTGGGCTCAAACTTGCCTTGTTCAGAGGACCGGAACTAGGTCCTAAAGACGGTTACGGGAATCAGATGCACCTCGTAGCCAGACACCAAGAAGTCCTTTTGCTTTTCGGCAAAGTCATTGGCACTTTGGAACGTATCGAAGAACTTGGTGCCTCCCCCAAATTGAGAGACGTAGGGACACCCACCGCTAGGGTCGTCAATAGCGAGATACCCGCCTTCTCGATTGACCTTGTGCTCACTGTAATAGCAGGGGTACGCCCAAATGATAAACTTGCAGCCCTGGGTGATACGCCCTTTCCGCAGGTCTTGTTCTAGCAGTTCAACGGCTTTCATGTGTGATCTTTATGGGGATCCGTCCCCTGTACAAAGGGGTTACGGGATCGAAGGTTCAAGTTTTAAGAAACTCGTTGAATCGTCAGTGTCTCTTGCATGCAGCGTAGCTGCTCTAATCGCCGGTTGTAAACGGAACATCCCCGTGTATGCGGGGGAAACCAACGCGAAACAATTGCCCGCCTGGAAGGCAGGCGGAACATCCCCGTGTATGCGGGGAAAACATTGCCGTAAACGAGCTGGGCGCTTCTACTCAACGGAACATCCCCGTGTATGCGGGGGAAACAAGTGGTGCGGCGCCTGCGGCGCCTCCGGGCTCGGAACATCCCCGTGTATGCGGGGGAAACGCCTCTGGGGCTGCGGGGGGCAGGTCTACAACGCGGAACATCCCCGTGTATGCGGGGGAAACTGCCGCGTACTCTGCCGAGGTGACGAAGCCACCGGAACATCCCCGTGTATGCGGGGGAAACGGTGCGGGCGCGGTTGCCCACATCGTAGGTTAATCGGAACATCCCCGTGTATGCGGGGGAAACCTTGCGGGCAGCCTTGTCTGCCTCTTGCTCTTCCGGAACATCCCCGTGTATGCGGGGGAAACCCAAGGTTAGAGGATACAACATCGTTGCCTAACGGAACATCCCCGTGTATGCGGGGGAAACTTGTGGAACGGTACGTTAACGAGACTTCTGGAATCGGAACATCCCCGTGTATGCGGGGGAAACGCTCCAAATGATCGTCGCGTTTGGCGCGACACGCCGGAACATCCCCGTGTATGCGGGGGAAACGATCTCCGTTGTGTTGGGCTTAGTCACACAAGCCCGGAACATCCCCGTGTATGCGGGGGAAACCCAGTGGTTGGGCGAGAACTCCGCCGCGGGTTACGGAACATCCCCGTGTATGCGGGGGAAACGCTCTTTAGGAAGGTCAAAGACTCAGCCAATGCCGGAACATCCCCGTGTATGCGGGGGAAACTACCCAGCAACACCGTAGCGATAACGCTGCAATCGGAACATCCCCGTGTATGCGGGGGAAACCCTGTAGTAAATACAGGAGAATTGCTTGAGCCTATCCGTTTCGGCTCCAGAATTTGAGATCCCGACCTCAAATTCCATTAGACTATCAAAGAGATTCAAGGGGCGCACCCTTGTAACCCTAACGAAGTTTCAGCATTCCAAGCCCAAAGGCTTTGCCCTGTCCGATTCCGTAGTATAGAGATTGCAAGGCTTTTTCAGGATTTGCCACGTTTACAGTGCCTGAGACTAACACGGGGGCGGTCTTGATGTTGTGGGTCCCCTTTGCGAAGGTTTCAAAGGGAAGTCCCTCAACCGATCCTACAAAGCTCTCAAACCCTGCTTGTTGGAGTCGTCCCTGCACCCAGTCTCTTAAAGCCGTGCGGGGGTCACACCCTTGCATTTTAGCTGTTGTCCAAACAGGACGGTCATCAGATTTGACAGCATTCAGCCGAATCTGAATTCTCAGACCCTGCCCCTCGGTGAATTGGATGCCCTCAAGGGATCGACATCCGGGGGTCCGGTCGATTTGCTCTTGTTCCTTCGAATCCATCTCAAGATCCTCATGGTCTGAGATAAGGAATACCTGCAGCCCTGTCTTTGTCTCAGCCGTATGCCACACACACTGTCCAGCCCACCGATAAAGAGTCCGATGGGTTTGGTATGGATCGCGAAACAGTTTGTGCCAGAACGCGGTGTCTGGGATTTCAATCTTGTGCAAGTATCGCATTAGGACACCTTCCAACGGAGTTCCCGACGTTCAAACATGCCTAATGGACGACCCCGGTCCAGGTCAATCGACCGACGCACAGGTACAGGGCTATCCTGTAGGTATTTCTTATCCCCCCAATTTGCTGGGACGAGATGGAGATCTGCCGTACACTCCACACGGCGACGCAGCCATCGCCGGTCTTTGCGAATGTCTTCCATTCGGGATGTTAGCAGACCCTCAGCCTCTTGAAAGTCCGAGACAATCACGGGGTCCATTTCCCCGGAAGCCAAGCAATTGCTTCGCCCAAGGTATAGGGGGAACACAGGGGACTCTAACCCCTGTTGAATGCAAGCCAGCAAGTCCCGGTCCTTGTGCTGTACCAAGATGACCGCATGAAATCCTGTTAGGTACTCTCGGTTAGAGAGATCGAGCTTTTCTGTCAATTTAGGGAGGACAAACTGGTTAGCCTTCGCTAGTCTATCCTTAATACCCCCTTTCAAGGAAACAATGTTGCTGCCATGGGTCTGGTAGTCCTCGAGTTTCTGCTCATACACACTTTGCGTCATGAGCCCCCAAGGACTCTCCCACATCGGGTGTGAGTCATTCTTGCGAAAATTGACCCCCAAGGCTGCCCCGTAGAGGCCCGCCAACCCAGATTTGGTAGGATGTGTCACCGTAGGGTGAAGTCGACCTTTGCCAAACGTGGGTGCCGTTTCTTGAATGCCCCATGAAGCCATTGCCCCATGTAGATTATGAACAAGATAAGCCATACGCCCCCCGAAAACATCCCCGCGCAAGCGGGGGAACCTTTACAGGTTCTTGATGGTGTTGAGAACTTCTGCCAAGCTGGGGTCGTTTTCGGACAACCGACCCCATTCCAACATGACCCCCGCATCCCCATAGCGATGACGAGACTTGTGGATCGCATCCTTCAGACGGGTGACAGCCCCACTTGCCGTCAGGTGTCGAACCACCTTAGGATCCTCAAAAGTTGCCTCTTGGCATGTGATGCGATTGGAACGAGTCGTCTCAATCACTGCATAGAGGGTCTCAGCACCCTCAGAGCGCAGAGGGTGAGCTAGAATAACCCCCAAGTAGTAGGCAAGCTGGTCCAGCACTTCCACAACAGGTTTGCCAAGATTCTCTGCCAACAGGTCTACGTCAAACTTCAAATGCTGATACACAATGCCCGTGGCATACTGAGCCGTCCCCAGCATGCCCGCACCCTGGTCTTTCTTCAGGTCATCGATCGCCGTGAAGTAGTCATCCTCAGCATCCATGGGGGTGATCCCCAAGGCATTCTGAACCCAGCTAGCAGCATCAATCGACTTCGCCTTGTTAACGGCATTCATGCGACCGCTGGCAGACACCAAGAAGTCCCCCTCTCCAAACAGGTCGATAGCCTTCTCCCCCTCAAGGTTCAAGACTCCGGTATTCTTTGTGTTACCCTTGGTCGCAAAGCGTGCCCCCTGAGCAATGCGCTTACAGAGTTCTCGCCAAGTTTGGAACTCGTCCTCTGTAAGAAACATGAGGTTTTTGCCCGCTTCCTCCTTAGCTTCCGATTCTTCCTCAGTAGCGGACCTCTCAGATTTCACTTCCCAGATGAGATTGATGAACTTTCCTGCGGGGGTTTCTTTCTTTACCGTGATAGCCTCAACCCCTGGGTCGCCCCCAAAGAAGTAGTCTCGCTCCTTGTTTGTCAAGAACCCCGGTTCTAGGAGAGACTTGAGGAAGGACTGTGCGCTAAGGCGCACGGATCCAAAACCTGGCTTGTTGTCGAGCGCGGCTTGTTTGCGGACCTGTACCTTCCAGTCGTACTTCTGGCATTGGCTGCTAATACGCAGTCGCGTAGACCCGCCATATACAGCAGTCTTGAGATCGCCACTAGCCCCCCGGTTGATTCGAGAAAAACCGTGGTCTGTCAACATATGCACTGTAATCTTCATTCTGCATCTCCCTGAAAGTGCCCATCGAGAACAAACCCTTGTTCATTCTCATATACCCCGTACCCAGTGAAGGCTAAACAGAATAGCCCCACCACGTCTACATTTTTCTTTACCCACTCACCGTCACACAAAGCCTCTTGAAAGAGCTTACGAGCAAACTCGTTTCGACGTACCAACCGGGGGTCCAACAAACGGCTCAGATTCCATTTTTGCTTTTGGGGAGAAAGCCTCTTAAGACTCTTGCCCAAGTGCTTTAGTACCTCCCGTTGAGATAGGGGCTCCCCGTCAACAAGTTCCCAACTAGGCAGAGTGTCCCGACGACTTGCAAGAATCAGCAGACTGTTGATCACAGGGGACTGAGGGTCACTAATTTGAGTGACCCCCTTTAGTTCCTGCACTAGGGAGTACCGAGCCCCGCGCACCTTTGCGGCACGATCCAAGCTATGGGCACTCCGGACAGCAAACTTCTCGGTTTGACTGAGACTGTTGAACCATTTTTGGTATTTACTGTAAATCTCGTTCATCACTTCCTCCCAAGGTTACGAATTCGGCTGGTTAGAATTCAAAGGGGCTCTCTATTTCTTTTTAGCCAAAGCAGCCCGAAGGGCTTTACGAGCCTTGTTGATTTGTTCTACGGTTGTTATAGACTTTGCTGGGGTGAACTCCTCAAAGCCCTTGCGGATAACCGGGTCAAGGTATTCAACCCAGGCGCCAACGCGGGCAAGATTGGTACCTGGCATCTGAAGAATCTCCTTGAACTTGTGGTACGTTTCTTGGTCCAGCCAAGAGTCAACTTCACCAATTCGGGGGTTCTTGACAGGCCACCAAGCCGTTTTCAGAGCACCCTTGAGAATCTTCAGTCGGGCATTCACGGTGTCCAGAATCGTCTGAGCATCCTCGGGGTAGTCAAGGCAGACGTTGAGGGAATCTAGGTCTAAGATTTGGTAGGATTCAAACCCGAATCGCTCGGCTTTGCCGTCCGTTGTCATTCCTGAGACCCCCAGGGTATAACCCTTGACAACTTTTCGGTTCTGCAAAGCAGGAACACTCTTCCAAGTGCTCTCCCCCCCGTAAGCACAGGTTAAGCTGAGCCAATTGCGGTAGGAGCCCCGATAACCCTTGATGTTCTGCACCCCCCAAAGTTTGCCGTCTTTTGGCTCCTTTGGGTACTTAAAGTACAAAGCGAATGGGTGGGACATAGGTTTGCCCCCGTCAACCATGCTTGTTAGCCATGCTGGGTGGGAGTACACCCGCACATGGAGGATCACGGGTTGTTCCCCTAGGTCCGGAAAATACCCACAAGTTCCCAGCACAGGTGTGTCCAGGTGTACCCAGTGTGCCATGCCCCACATGTGGGCAAACAAACTGTATGGCATGGTTCCATCAACCAGGGGACCACACAAAGTAGGGGGATTGTTCCGATCGCCTAGGGTGCTCCGAGCAGGAAACTTGTCCGCGGGGGTCATCCAGAGGAAAGTTTGTTCCGTTACAGGGGGCACAAGAGAGGCACCCTGAACGTGTTGGACCCCATATTCCTGCCTCCAAGGGAGATAGGGGGGGTATTGGTCCTCTGCGTTTTCTTGTGCGTACACAAGGTTCGCGGCAACCGTTTCCCAAAGTGTTTTCCCCTGCAAGAGGAAAACTGCGCTCACTTGCCCTCGACTGCTGGGCTTGTAGTTCCCTCCGTTCGGGCTGTGGGCATGAAATTGGCTTGCAATAAGACAACAGGCTGCAGCGGGAACGCTCAGACTGGAAACCGTCCGACTCCAAGTCGTGGTACTTACCCAAGCATTGCCCCGGTCGGAAGTCTCTCGACAAGCCAGAATGCTTGACAGACCCCCCGAGTCCTCCTCGTCTGAACCCTCATCGTCTGAAGCTTTCTTTCCCTTTTTCCCGTTGGGATTTTTCTCGGCGTCCCATTGGTTAGCAAGCCCTGTAGGCACCTGCATAAACCGGGGACCATCCCCAAACAGGTTGAACGCATCCTTGTATTGGTCAAAGGCTTTCTGAAGTTCTTGCTCTGACAATTTCCAATTGGGGGAGTAGGACTCATCCAACGTGCATGCCGTTTGTACCAGCATGCATAGAAATTGGGTAATCGCCATATCCCAGTCAACCTCCCGACCATCAATCCCCACAATAGGGTCCGAACAGAAGGGGCTGATCTCCGCAGGACAAGCAAGATTGCGCTTGCCACTTTGCCGCACTACAGGAATCCACGGGTCAGAGATCAAGTTGAACTGCATTACACACCATTTCCCAGGTTGGGACTGCAGAGGTTACGGACGCAAGGTTGGAAGTTTTAAGACGCCCCCGTTATTCGGGGAAGTCGACAGCCACAATCACCAGGTGATCGCCATCATGCGGAACATCCCCGCATACGCGGGGGAAACGCAAGGCGACGGGCTGTCGACGAAACACATGTGCGGAACATCCCCGCATACGCGGGGGAAACATATGGTCGACAAGTGCCGAGGTCTCGATCTCGCGGAACATCCCCGCATACGCGGGGGAAACCACTACCGAGCCACCTAAGCTTTCCTGGCGGGACGGAACATCCCCGCATACGCGGGGGAAACCTCAATGGACTCTAGGAACCTTGTGGGTCCAGACGGAACATCCCCGCATACGCGGGGGAAACGCCCCAGAAGTAGTCTACCCCGGTCCAGTGTTTCGGAACATCCCCGCATACGCGGGGGAAACATCAGGCTCAGGCTTAGACTCCTTAACCTGAGACGGAACATCCCCGCATACGCGGGGGAAACCGCAGACCCCTCGGGGATCGTGCCTTCGACCGCGGAACATCCCCGCATACGCGGGGGAAACGTGGCGCGGGTGTATGTGCTGTGGTCGTACATCACGGAACATCCCCGCATACGCGGGGGAAACCCGGTACACGTCAGCCGCAACAGCGGCGTGGGCGGAACATCCCCGCATACGCGGGGGAAACCCAGCCCAATACTACGCAGTCAAATGCTGTGACGGAACATCCCCGCATACGCGGGGGAAACTTAGGGTATCGCGTGTTGCGTGCGGGGGATAGGCGGAACATCCCCGCATACGCGGGGGAAACGTTGAACAGGTTGTCCAGAATGCCGCTCGATTCCGGAACATCCCCGCATACGCGGGGGAAACGGTCTGCAGGACGAGCCATGCAGCATGACACAGCGGAACATCCCCGCATACGCGGGGGAAACCCTGTAGTAAATACAGGAGAATTTAAAGAGGACGCTTGAATGGGCTCCGAATTTCCCAATCCAAGCGGTGAATTCCTGTAGAATGTCAAAGACCTTTACAAGCGTGCCGCCTGTAACCCTGTTACGGAAATCAGATCAACTATTTCAATTTCCGCATCCCTAATGTCGGACAGTACTCTAAAATCCCTTTAGGAACGGTCACCTGAAAGACCCTTCCAGTCATCTTGCCAATCAACAGGGTTGAGAACTTGCCTTTGTCCGGCAACTCGTCTAGTACCTTGTCCCGCTGAATCTGCGCGTGATAGTCATTAGCATGCACCTTGGGGAAAGCCACGGAGGGCTCAATCCCGACCATGTAGCTGTACAAACTGATCGTGGATTCCTCCCAAGCCAGTGACAGGTCGCCCCCCTGGGTTTCTACTGGGTAGTAAGGTTGAATGCACCCGTCTCGCAATACAGCCAACCGTGCTGTAATCGTTCCAATCGTGTCTCGTGTCACAAAGGGTCGGTCATCCGATTTTACAGACATCCCGGACTTCGCAAAGGACTTGGCAATCGCGCTAGGCGTGCCTTGCCAACCCGCTGCGGTACTCTTCTCTAAGTACTCCTTGGCATCTGTTGTGCGAGCGTCCTGCACATCTTTAGGCACGTCCTTTGATTCATAGACTTCAGTCATTAGTCTACGGGTATCCCGAGGAACGAGGATGTCGGGGTTCCGCTCGATTGTTCTAAGAGTTAGCCACAAGTCTGCAACACTGTAGATCAACGGGCTGCCAGTGCAGATCTCCCTCACGGCTTCCTTCCAAGTCTTTATCCCCTCAGGGGCAGGAGCAATCACCGTCACCACAGGGTCGCCCACACGGGACTCCGATTCAGCGGGATTACCCCGTTCATCCCGTAAGTGTCTCCAACAACGTCCGGATCTTTGCAGCAGTACATCTAAAGGGGCAAGATCCGTAAATAACAGGTCAAAGTCCAGGTCTAGAGATTGCTCTACCACTTGTGTAGCAATCACCAACTTTCCCTCTCGATCTTGGCTACTACTCCGACGACCTGCAATCCTTTCAACACTCTGTTCTTTCTGAGCACGATCTGGGGGGAGAAACCGGGCATGGATAACCAAGGGGTTTAGATCCTGGTATTGAAGATAGGTCTCTTGTGCTGATTTGACCGTGTTCCGTAAGAGGCAGACGTTTTTGCCAGAAGCCAGGGCTTTGCGGATACTCACACTCACGGATTGCCAACTAGGACGAATAGCAAACACAACTCGCCGCTGGTACACCCCTTGAACAGGGATAACCTTTGGGGTGCCGTTACCCACAATTGTTACAGCCGGAAATGCCTTGTCCAAAGGTATCCCAGCCGAGGGAGTCATAGACAAATCTCGCTCTTTTTGGTTTACCCAAGTTGCCCGACCATGCAATGCCTCTGCGGCAAGCAACTGTCGATCTCTTTGGCAGAGAGTCGCAGACATGACGATCACGGGAAGCCCCCGGCTAACAAGGGCTCGAATCAAGATACGACACAGCATGAAAGTGTGGGCGTCATAAGAATGCACCTCGTCTAAGATGACAACCTTTTGACTCAGAAAGTGCATACGCAGTGCCCAATGCTTGACCGCAATTACTGCCATCAAAGCTTGGTCAATCGTTCCTACCCCAAAGTCAGCACCTAGAGCCCGTTTACTGCCCCGGTACCAAGACATTCGGTTAGAACTTGCTGTGCCGAGTTCACCTTCATCTGATTCAGTGCCCTCGATTTCCAAAGCTATACGGTCAAACTCTAGCTTAGCCCGCTTCCTGGTTAGTGTTGCCGTGGCATGTGCAAGAGCAATACTCACGTTAGCGGTCTCAGTAAACGTGTGGCTTAGGTACTCTGACTTGCAGGCATCCTTGTTTAGTACCGTGCCCAAGAGTCGTCGGTAAATGCCGTCCGTGGTTGCGCGAGTCGGAAGAGCAAAGTAACAACCTTTGACCAAACCTTTGGTCAAACATTTGTGCGCCAATAGAAGCCCTGCCTCGGTCTTACCAGAACCCATGGTGTCCTCAATCATATAGAGGGTCGCGGGTTCGGGCTCAAGGTCCCAACAGGTCTGTTGCAGGGGGGTCGGATTTTGGATATGCGGGAACAGGGTCTGAATATCGGGAGCTGTACTCTTCACGATCGCTTTGTGGATTACGTCTGACTTGCTGATAGCTCTTTGAGCAACCTTAAGAGTGGCTTCCCAATAGTCTCTCAAGGGCATGGGGGTGTCTTTGTACTTGAAATGCCATTGATCTGACCCTAGCCAGTCTGCGATGATTGCCAGCGCAGCAATGTCGTGACTCAATTCAACAGGGAGCCGAGGAATTGGGGGTTTCCAAGGGGGTGGCAGAATCCCCACATCAGACAGTACCTTGTCTGCCTCCAGGATGAAGGACCGAATAGTCAGTCGAACGTCTGACTCACGGACGAGGGACTCAGCGGATTTCCGATCACCTCCGTCCTCGTTTGTTGGGGGAGCCCCGTGGTGTGCAAGAATGCACCCAGCAACGTCATTCCAAGAACTTGCCCAACGGGTGCCATCAAGGATTGAGACTCTCTTAGTCCGGTCAAGATCGAAGTCTTCCGCCCAAAGGCGCCAACCCACAACACTATGGTGGTTGTTTTTTGCATTGTATTGGGTGCCATCCTCGGGAATTCGAAGTCCTCGAGTGATTGCCACGGATTCGGCCTTGGACCCACGATGCATGCACTGAAAGTGCAGGTCAAATTTGCCAAGGTCGTGAAGAGCCATCAAGGCAACGATGTGCCCCTTTACGTTTTCGCGGTCTGAGTCTGGAAGCCCCCACAGGTTAAGAATCCGGGTTAGGATCTCAGGACTTTCAGTTAAAAGAGTGTGCCCACAAGCGGCAACATCTAGGCTGTGGTAGACGAGCAAATGAACAGGGCAGCTCTGTTTCCCGTCATTGTCAAGCTTTCCCCAAAACCGATACATGATAGGGCTCCAAGTGCGGAACATCCCCGCATACGCGGGGGAATCTGGGTCGGGTTACGAGTGCTAGTCCACAAATTCAAAGGGGGCACCATCTCACACCAAAACATCCACGCCAGCGAGTTCCTCAACCAACAAGGACCGTACCCACTGCTGAGGGGATGTCCAAGGTGGGGCACTGGGATTCAGACGACTGGACGTTGTCGATAAGGGCATCTAGAAACTCTAGGATCAAGGGAACTTCCGTTCGGGTGTCCCCATAGGCTCGTATGTAGGCGACTAGGGCTGCCCGACCAAAGACCAAGACCCTTTGACTCCACAAACCCAAAGCTGTAGTACAGCCCGGGACCTACCCAGCCGGGGGTTGAGATAGGATTCTCTGCCAAACGGTTGTTCACCTAGACATCCTACCGGTTGTTCCACACACAAATCCCCCTTTGATTTCATTCTCGAGGACCCAGGCTATTAGCCCTCAGTGGGCTCCTTTGCGAATTCTTCGTCAACCATTTCTTGGAACTTGGACTTAAAGCGATCTTCCATTGCAGGGTTCGCGGCAAGGGCATTTTGGACGCCGCATCTGGCATTGTGTAGCCAATTCGCACCCGAAGTAACGACCTTAGTCGCGAACCATGCGGCGTTGTATGCACACATGCCGATGTATGTGCGGACACACTTGCCGTAAGGGGCGGTTGTGATGCTTTCGATTTTAGCCACGTCCGCGTTCTCCAAATACTCAATCCCTTCGGGTGGGCAATCCCACAGGCCCGTCACTTGCAAGGCACACCATCGGGCGAACCTTTCGACCACGGGGTACGCATCGATCCGCTTCAAGTGCCGCCGCTTCGAAGCGGCGACCTTGGTACGGTCATCGGGCCGTCCATCCACAAGAGTGCCACTTAGCTCCACAAGATCCAGGTTGAGGGTTAGGGTCCGGGTAATTGCGTAGAACAGGGCATCAAATGGGTGTTCGCTTGCGTGCAATCCATTCTGGCACGGGACAATGGGGCCCCCTTGGGTGTACACCCTCTTGCGAACATTGAAAATCCTGTTTCCGTATTGTGCCCTGCCGTTCACGTTGAACCAATAGGCCCTGACGCTATTTCGCTTCATGTTCAATACCCTCGGCTCATCCTATTAAGCCCTCTTGGGTTAGTTACGGAACTGGCTCACACACATTCAAGCGTTCTATTGTCAAGACCCTAGGGCACTAACTAAGCCCCACATCGGTTGTCCCACACACAAACACCTTTGATTTCACTCTCTGTGCAGTGCGTGAAATAGGGCTGGTTGAACTCACGCCCATCGCTGCGAATGTGTCCGATGATGTATGAGGCTTTCTCTAGGGGTCTGTGCTCTACGGGTGCCGTATACAGCCGCCCAAAGAAAAAGCTCAACTCATTGGCAATACCCACAAATCCGTGGTGATCCTCGAGCTTGTCTAGGCGTTTGCGCGAGTCTGGGCACTCGCGTTTGACGAGGTTCATCAGGTCCTGCGCAACAGCAAACACGGTCGCAGGTTCGTGTTGAATCCAATCCCCGTTGTCAAGGTCCTTTCGGTGTTTGACTACAGCATCACCCCCAAGGGGCAACAGAATATCCTCAACGTCTTGTTGCAAGATTTGTCCCTTCAAGATAGCTTTGTCCGATGCTTTGCAACTGGCGATCTCAGTGTGCAAGGCGCCATTTAGGTCCTTATACGCGGTAACGATTTCCATGGTTGCTCCTACTTAGGTTTCTTCTCAATCTCCAGTTTCAGTACCAAGCGAATTGGAACCTTCCATTCGGTCCCACACTCGCACTCAAAGGTCTGATCCAACCATTCCCCTGGAGTCGGGTAGCTCAGGTAGTCATTCCCAAAGTCCCTTTCATACAGGTCCCCGCAAGAGGGACAAGGGGATTCTAGCGTCCACCCGGGAAGGTAGAGCCGTTTGATGTCAAGCCCCTCGGAGGCTTGAGAGGCATTGCGAACTAGTTTAGTCTTAGACATGCTTGGTCCTTTTAGATTAGAAGTGCCGCAACCTTTCAATAGCGATCTGGCTGTCAGCTTGTACCAACAGGTCCTGGGACTTTCTCAGGTCCTGAAAGGCGGCACTTAGAAACTCTGGAGCAACCTCATGGTGGTCATCCTCCTGGGAGCCCCCTAACCATTCGTCCCGGACCAGAGAGCCATGCCGGGACAACACCTGTTGGAAGTGCTCACGCAAGGACTCCAAATCGGTAAGCAGGTTGGCATATTGTTGGTCCGTGACCGTGCGAACGCGAGTCGTCATGGCTATTCTCCGGCTGTTCTCTGTTTTAGAACAGGGAACATGCGCGAGTCAAATCTCTGCCTCTTGGCAAGTGCAAGAATCTCTTTCTGGGTTGCTCAGGTGTGAGCACAAGCCCATCTTTCCACAGGTCCCGTGTGAGTTTCACGGATTTGCAACAGGCAGTCCCCGCCGCAGTCACAAAGTCCCTCACTGGTCTCTACTTTGACATTCTGGGCATTAGCCTTCTTGACCTTGGCTGCAGCCTTCTTGACCTTGGCTGCAGCCTTCTTCTCTGCGGCAAGTCGTTCCGCACGGGCTACCCGGTAAACGTCATAGTATCCCATCTCAGACTCCTTTACCGGGTTTTCCCCCAGCTACATAAGGGTTACGGAACTTGAGGGCTAAACTTCAAAACCGGAGATTCCTGATGGTCGTCTCAGGCAACCCTGCCAACTGGTTAGATCGAGTCGTCCATCGCCAGTTCGTGCATCTCCACCTCAAGGCGAGTGCAGGCAAGGGTCTTATCTGACCCGGGCAACCAAGCCCAAGATCTGCCATCGCTGTCGGCAAGCGCGTCCGTCACTTCGACGCAAGTGCAGTTGTCGTCTGCATCGCCGTCTCCAATTGCAATCCGCAGAGATTCGCGGCAAGCCGTTTCCGAAGGTCCAAACGCGAGCATGGCGCCCGTACCATTAGGGTCATTGCTGTAGATTCCAAACATGGGTGTCTCCTTATCGAATGTCGTAGGACACGTTGGTTGCCATGCTGTCCCCCGCATCAACACCCTTGCGGGTGTCCGACCACAAAGCCCTATCCTTTGGAGCGGACTCCCACGGGTTGCGCTCGGTCCAGAGCACTTCCCGATCAAATTCCATGCGCCAATACAGGCGCCCTCGATATTCCGTAGCCTTTGTTGTCTTCATTTCCCGTACTCTTTCCCCTACATAAGGGTTACGGACTAGAGTCCAAGGAATTCAAATTCGGCTATCGGGTCCCAATCGTCCACGGTCACCGTAAAGCCCGTGCAATCTCATGACACATCCCCCTCACTTACCCGACACCAATTAGTGTGAGTCACCCAAAGGGAAATAGGGGTGTCAATGACCTCCCGGTTAAGGTCATACAGTTCTTTCATGTCGGCAACGAACTGCTGTACCGCTTGTATTTCATCCCCCGTATCTGGGTCAAAGGGAACCCCCCGACACTCCACAGGGTTCAGAGCACAGTGCCATATAGGTTTTATAGGGTCCTCAGGTTCTCCGTCAGGACGCACAGCATAGTACTTGTTGTCTCGAATAACTACCGTTGAGGGGTCATAATGTATCCACAACCCGTTTCTGTAAGACCCGATGGACTCCCCGTTGACTAGGAAATCTCTAGCGACCATCAGCAGGAATGAGGATTCCCCTACAGGCCGGGACAGGAGTTTTGCTAAGGACTCGATCCTTAGGTCCTCTGCCGGGTCACGGGAGTGCTCGGAGCATTGAAAGTAGTGTCTAGGCATGGGCACCAAATAGTGAATGTTGCTTGTAGGGGGCTAACAACTCGTCCCCTACAAATCGGCGTCTTCAAACCCTCGAAAGTACCAATCGTTGCACGGATCTGTGGGGTCGGGTCCAGCGACAACAGCACGCCACAAACTCCCCTGGAGGTGGACCTCTACCACACCCTTGTTCGTGGCGTCCCATTGAATTTCTGCCGTTGAGTGGGGCGCAGAGTAGGGCCTACCCCCAGTGTCAGTGCTAGCATACAAGCACGTCTTCGTGCGTTGCTGCACACGCCAGCGCCAACCCGTCACGGGGTCAAGACAGGACATGCCCGGAATCCACACTTCGCGGTGCGGGTCCTCATTCGCAGTAAGGTTGCGGATCTCCGTGTTTTGCTCACAAGTAATCTTGTTGCCGTCATACCCGCCACGCGGGTTGCGCGGGGGGCTGTTTCGTGACTGGTGGGAGTAGCAGGTTGTGAGCCCGCAAGACGGGCAAGTTTCACTGTCCATGATGTCCTCAGTCTTTCAGGAGTCACCCCCTACATAAGGGTTACGGACTAGAGCCCAAGGAATTCAAATTCGGTTATAGGATCCCCTCAGTAGGAACGTTAAAGGAACAACATGTCTGAACTCCAAACCCGATTGATCCGTCTCGCATACCAGAGGCCCGAGGTTAGGCCGGACTCGGCACGCATGTTGAAGCGGGCAGATCAAGCGGCCCGGTGGACTCTAACGGACCCGGCATTCAACTTGCGGGAGATCGTCAAGCAGCTAACTCTGTTGGAGGATCACTTAGCACAGCCTAACAAGAGATGTATGGACTGCATTCGTAAGCACCTCATTACGGTAGAGGCGTTTGCGGAGGAAGCTACAGCCATGGATGTTACGGGGGCTACATCCAAGACCTCAAACCAGCTAGCGGAGAGTGCCCGTGTTTGGATGGAGCAGGTCATAGACGGGCGGGATTTCAAGGAAATCGCTCAAGAGGTTCGCAACACCCGTAAAGTGTTGATGCCTCAGGTATGTGACCCTCGCAGCCGAGTTGCTAGCGTTGCCGACAGGTACTTAAGGCGTAATCAGCTTTGTGAGCATTTTGGAGTGCCCTTCCAAGGGACGAGAGGTAGAGATGGGCATTCTTAGCCGGGGAGTTCAAGCAGGGGTCTTAGAGGCTCCACCTGCAATGGTCAAGGCCATCACGGATTGGGCAACGGACGTTCACCTTAGCAAAGCCATGTTCTTCTTACCCCCTGAGGACCTAGGTCGAGGACAAGATGTCAGACCTGTCAAGAAATTCTTAGCAAGTCAAACTCCAGAAAATTGGCAGGCTATGCAACAGGCTTTAGGGCTTCAGTTGAAGTGGGAGAGCGGGAAATTCAACGACCCTACTACTTGGAAGGGGCTTAAGTTCAAAAACCTCTTGAAAGCGGCTTTGGCTGAGGAAGATGAACGGGCTCAGTCACGGGCTCAACGGGGTAAGAGGATTGAGCAACAGTGGAATGTTGTTCGAGGACTTTTATCTGGCAGCCGTGTCGTGACACCCCCTAAGACTTCTGAGGGCCTGTTTGACCCCGCTCGGCACAAGTTTCGTCTAGACCTCTCTGGTTGGCGGTATCTGTCTAAAATTCCCAAGGGAGTAGATCTGCCTGCTATGGTGGATGTTCAGATTGAGACTCTTATGAGTGGCACTGCGGCATCTTGGGACAGCGGGGCCTGGATTTTGTCTCTGCCCTTGCTGAGCAAGGACCTTTACCGCAATATAGACGATTTGACTCGCTACTTGAGTCAAGATTTAGCCGAGTCCATCTATCACGAATGTCAGCATATGGCTCAAGACATTCTTCAGCGAGCGATGCACAGCAAAGGCCAGGGGTTGCCTGGAAAAACATTGCAGACACCCCAATGGAAACAGTATGGGCGGCCTACGCAAGCATTAGACCCCTTTGCCCTGCACAGTTTGGATGACCTAGAATTTTATCCCGTGCTTCAATCGGCAATCAGCAAGATTCAGCGAGGGATTAAAACGATACCTCAAAATGACCGAAGGGATGTGCTTGAGATGGTCATGGATGGCACCTGGAGGGGCCCAAATCCAGATTTTCAGTACGCTAAAGGGTTTCTCGCGGACCTTCGAAAGCACTCCCCCGCCAAGTGGAAAAAGGCTGTAGGTGAGATCTTTGCTGCCTCCGCAGCATTGCTTGGACCCACTGCCCGTAGAGCCTCCCTTAGCCCCTACTACAGTTGGACTCGTCTGTATCCGCAGGTGAGCGAGACTGCCTTTGCAAGCATGGTCCAGTATGCTGAGCAAGAGAGTGCAGAGATCAATGCAGACCCCCGACAATCCTTGAGTATGATCGTGTCCGATATGGGTTGGGCAGGGACCCCGTTGCCTGCCAACAAGCATCATTGGGTCTGGCAATTAGCAAGTGCCTTGAAAGTGGATGTCAAGGCTGAGTGGGACGCTGGGGCGGCTAGCCGGTAAATTACCTTATAGAGCCCACAAGGGTAGGAACCTAATCCAAGGACTGCTATGTCTGACCAAGTTCTTCGCCAAAAACTGATTCGATTAGCCCAACAGAAACCTGAGTTGCGGAAGCACCTGTCCCCCCTGTTGAAAACCGCCGGGGAGGATAATTCTTACGGGGCTGGGCACTTTCCCCTCCCAGATAAGTTGCGCTCTTTCAAGAAATTTGTTTATTTTCGAGGAC
>JACCEC011843263.1_pt1 | contig 26422 bp, 22 predicted proteins | sample 7450121 | NCBI WGS metagenome assembly JACCEC01 (sample SAMN15323455, study PRJNA562643) | freshwater metagenome | isolation source: river surface water | place: USA:Blue River Watershed | collected 2017-08-18 | reverse complement strand
CCCCTCCGTATTTTTTGCAATATTCAATAACATATAGGAGTTTTTATCATGTCCAAAAATCAAGAGCAATTCCAAATGATGGTCGATGAAATGTATTCGGTTATCACCAAGTACATCAAGGGCGACAAGTCCCTTGACCAAACTTTCAGTGGCATTTACCCATTGAAAGAATTTTTGGTGGTAGAAGATGGGTTGTCCTCTCTCTCCAAGAATGAGCTGTGGGTATTAGTAACTGATTCACGGTCACCCAATGTTCTCCGGATTGAGTTTAATCCGGAGTTGAAAAACATTTTGAATGCTAGTGAGCTGGCATGTTTGTTTGCCTATCACCATGGTCACTACCCTATTCGTAACAGTATCTTGGATGAAGTACTCCAAGGCGCCTTGCGTAAAATGGCAAAGCGTCGGCTCGGGAATGGTTTTAGGATGTCCGTGTTTGATGCTATCGGATTCCTGAAACGCGGAAGTTTGTATTCTCGCGTTAAAGACTTCACTGAAACGGTGACTCGGTCGGTGACTGGCGATAAGCAATACTTTGCTGACAATGGGAGAACTCCAGGGACACTAAACCTCCGCTAATACCAAGGGTGGTGTAATTAGGTAAACCGTGTGCATGCACACGGTTTACCTTTTTCTTTTTTCATAAGGAGCTTGTCTATGTTCAGCATTGATGGGATGTATTAGGGGAGGTAGCTTATATCCAAGCAGTATTATTGAAATTAGTTTAAATGTTACAGAAATTGAATCTTCAAAGAAAGTTATTGATGCAATTATAAATAAATTAAATGTATCGAATTAATTACCAACTCTTAAATAAAAAATAAGTTTTGATTTGTTACTACACGGGAACACTCCCGTGTAGTAACAGTTATGTTTTTGGTATAATCATGCTTCTAAGATGATTAGCATACCTAGCTCTATCAGCCATAAAGAATATCTTTTTTATTTTTTCTCTAAACATGGTTTTATATAATTCAGCAGCATCTGAATATCCTTCAATGGTAGATTTAAACACACCTAAATCATAACCGCCACGTATTTCAGCATTGCCCATTGCAATTGTCTTATTAACATAAATATATCTTTTTACTCCTAAAATAGCATGTTCAGAAATCATATCCATAGAAGGCGCTGTTAAATTACTTAGTTGATCATCAGCTGCTAATATTACGACAAAATAACTTACCACTGGCATAATGTTAATGCTACGTAAAAGTATTGTATTTGGGCCTACAATTTCCGTATACGCTGTTTTTGATATAGGTATAGTACCATGTGACTCTAATAATGCTTTGCTTGACCTAGATAGTGCAGAAGGCTCATAATTGAATGATCCAAATGGAACCGTAGGTGTCCATGGTGATCCTATAGTAAAATTCTTGACAGTAACAATTATTTTATTTTGTGTTAATGTAGTAGGAATTCTATATACTTGTATGTATGGATAAATTCTATCATCAGTATATGGTGTTTCCATATACCTACCATCTACTGCAATAGTTACCTCGGTACTACCGATTAATTGATAGTCTACTAACATTTGATTATAAAAAACTAATTGTTTAATTCGTTCATCAATAGATACAATACCAGGACCTTGATCCCAAGTATTATTTTTTATAGAAAATACTTCAGTTAAAATTTCATTAGGTATTTCTGCTCTAACTTTATTGATACAATAATCCCAAACATTAATATGCATAATTTTCTCCTAATCTGTTTCATTATGATTTTAATCACATATTACTATTATGGGAAATAGTTCCCATAAAATTCTCAATAGGAGATTTCTCATGGCTATTAAACTTTATGCGTGTGGTGGTACTGGTACAGCAGCTGCGTCTCGCGTTGCTAAATCTATGAACACATTTACTGGCGGTAAAAATGTGCTAGTAGCAGATACTAGTGATAGTAATATCAATCATGGTGAATTCCCTGATGTATTTATTTTGCCTAAGCTACCTAACGATTACGATGGTAGCGGTAAACTCCGTAGTAAGAATGCGGAAGCTATTAAAAAATATGTACCAAAAGTTTTAGATCAATATCCTCCTGAAGAGTACAATATTGTTATCTCTTCTGGTGGTGGTGGTAGCGGGTCTGTATTTGCACCATATATTGCACAATCCATTATTGATAGTGGTAAGATTTGTTTTATCATTATCACCAATAATGTTGGTTCATTGAAAGCAATGGATAATACTTTCAATACGCATAAATCTTATATCTCTATGAACAAAGGTAAATGTGTACCTATGTTTGTAGTGGATAATACTGATATTAAAAAAGCAGATGCTAATGTAGATTATATTATTTCTGCGATTGATACATTGGTGAGTACAAACAATTATGGTCTTGATGGCTCGGATATTCTTAATTTCCTTCGTTGGGATAAAGTAACTGAGCAGTCAGCAGGTCCAGCAATTATTACTGTAGTAAAAGATAATATTCCAGCAGAGATTAAGGATATCATTTCTGTGCTTACTCTTAGCACAGAAATGAAAGAACCGTGTTTTAGTTTTGTGCCAGAATATACGGCGGCTGGAGTTTATGATAAAGATATTATTAATCAAGATAATTTTCCAGATACACATTTTGTGATTAGTAAATCAGCGTATGCTGAGATGTTTAATGCATTACAAAGCGGATTAGAAAAAGAAAAGAAACGAGTACAAAATAATCGTTCTGCATCTGATAGTGTAGAACTAAATTTTACTGCAGATGACGATGATATTGTCCTTTAATTAATTGTAGTATGTACCACCCATTTGGGTGGTACATACTACAAATTCTTTTTATTTTTAACATAAATTGAAAAATTATAGACTTACTAATATATAGTAAAATAAAAGAGGTTTCCCATGCAAACATATCCTGGGCTTAGTAGTATTAAGAAATCATTTGTTTTTACAGAAGAAGAAATAAATGAAGAAAAAAATAAAATATTAAAATCTGTCACATTACATATTACTGACTTAATAGAAGAGCTAAGAAGATATTTATTTTCACATTTACAACTTACTTTAAGAAAAGATTATTTAGATCCAGAATATAATATTAAAATAAAAGAAATTTCTTTTTGTATTACTATTGTTAAGCAATATACAAATGAGATTTTAACATTCGAGTCTGAATGGGCAAATGAGTCCGAAGATAATGTGTTTAATCATCAAAGTGTTATTGCAATATTTTCAGAAGCAATAGAAGAATTTAGCGGTATTAATACGCAAGCAGTAGAAGATACAATTTTATCTAAAAAAATGATTATTAAAAATCAGTATGTAGATCAAATGCATAAAGTAATTACTCAAATTATTAGTCGACATGATCTTGATGCTAATATAGATTTTTATATCACAGAAAATGGTCAATGGAATATATATTCAGTTGATTTTAAAATACATAATTTAGCTGGATATATTTTAAATCTGAAAAAAAATAAAATCGATTATTCAGACCATATTAAAACAGTTACAGTTGTTGTACGTAAACACCCAGATTTTAGAGTAATCTCATGGATGAATGATAATTACGAAAAAAATATTAAAGATATTGCAGAAGATCTTTTTGCTACTGATGTTAAAAACATGGTGACCGCCATTGAAGATAAAGATATTATTTTTCATAGTTATTTAGTACAAGCTAGAAAAATATTAAGATCAAGAGACAATAAAGATTTTAGAAAATATTTTGGTACGTAGTTATGAATAAATTAATTAAAATATCTTTATTGCAAGAAATAAAATCTTTATCTCAAGTAGAAATAGTTTTTAATAAAGCGTTTAATAAAAAACAGTTTGTTACTGACTATCGAGATATATTTGCAGAATACTGTTTTATTAATTTTACACAATCAAACATAATTAGTTCATTTATAGATACCTTTGATTTAACTAAATTGATATTAGATAATTACAATCTACCAAAAGAATTGTATAAAACATTTTCTGTCTGGATAGAAACTTTATTATTTGACAATTTTAATTATCTAAAAAATACAATAGGTAATATAGACAATAAAAATAATATCGGATATCCATACACACATGGTAATTTAATTATATCAGTTAATGGTGATTATACAGGGCTGGTAATAATGTATAAAGATATGGATACAAAATTTATAGATTTAGTAAATGAGGTATTAACGTTTCGAGAAGAAACTATTTGTACCGTAGAGTGTTTCTTAGGTATTACGTTATCAGAGGCTACAATAGATTCACTAAAAAGAATTAGTGTGATAGATGACACAGAATAGTATTTACTGCTAGCTGCATGTGCAGCTAGCAGTAAATACAGTTATACAAATTCTATACTAAAATTCACAATACCATTTGTTAATAATGCATTTCTAATAGTATTTTCTTGATCAATCGTAATATTATTAATTGTTACTATGCCAGTAGTTAATTGGTTAATAGTAACAGAATTATCTTTAATCCAGCTCTGTGCAAATATTATTTTTTCATTAGTAGAGGTTTTAAATAAAAAATATTGTAATGATCGAGGATCTCTTACACTACCAGTTGGTAGTAAAGGATAAACCGTTTGGTGTTTTACATAAACATCGGCTTCTCTATTAGCTAAATCAAAATCCATTTTACCAATACATTTCATCCGTTTGTGTGAAGTACCTAAAATATCTGGTGCATAGGTTTCAAATGAATATACTACATTAATATCAGGGTTAAACATTTTGATTCTCCTTATGTTGATAATATTAAAAAAGCTTTAATTATGTAGATATATAGTAGAATACTTATAGGAGATTACTTAATGAATTTAAGTGATAAGTCTATAAAATTTATTACTAATAATCCAGACAATCCATTTTGTTTAACAGTAGATGAATATAAGCGAGATGTTAATCCATTGTCACAATATTTTGCTCAATTAACTTTTTACTTATCTAAAATGACTGGTGACTCAGAACAGCAAATTAGAGATTACTATAAAAAAACATTTACTAAAAATGGTATATTTGAAATTAAAGATCCTACAATGACTGTAGTTAAAACTAAAGATAATGGAGATAGAGAAGTAGTAAATATTAAGTTATCAAAATATATTTCTGAGTGCGTTTCCCTTAGAAGAATTATTTCTCCTACTTTAACGGTATATGAAAATCCAAAAGTAAAACAATCTATTTTATCTGATTTCCAAGATAATAATATTAAGCTAAGAAATGCATATAAAAAAGAAATGTATCGTTATATTAAAAATGGCGATAAACTTAAAGCACTAGATTATAAACTAGAACAAGAAAATAGAAAGCGAAGTAATAATGCAGTGTCTGGTGGTCTTTTAACTCCTTCTACTCCATTATTTAATAAATCAGGTCACCCAGCATTAACAAGTACCTGTCGTGTCACCTCTGGCTTAGGAAACCTTAATAATGAAAAGATTATTGCTGGAAATCGGCATTATTATAATGCACATATTGTAATTAATAATATTACTAGTATTTGTTTATTAACTAATTTAGAAGTAATAAAACTAGCTATGGATAGTTATAATTTACATTACCCTACAATAGATGAATGTATGCAAGTAGTAAAGTATAGTAGTCAATTATACTGGGAAAATAAAGTAGCTGATAATGTGATTTATGAATATCTTAGTAAATTGTCAGAATTAGAAAGAGCAGCATTTGTGTACGTTGGTGACATTTATCATTTGTCTATATACAATCAAAAATTTATATCAGAATTTATTTTTAATTTAGCAGAAAGAAAATTTGTAGATGTTGAATATGACGACACATTTAACTTATTAAAGAAATATCATTCTGATATTGTTAATTTAGCGTCAGTAGTTTGTGCTGACGTAGTGAGAGGTAAAGACATTATGGAAGAAGATATGTCTAAACCTAAGTCTATTACACCAATTGTTCGTTCACAAGTAATTGCCTGTGCTAAAAATATACACGAGACATTAGAAAAACATAGAGTATTTATTAGAGCATTTTTTGTTACCCCAAATATGCCAGCATCAGTTGCTAAATTACCACAGTCTATCCGAAGAACTGCATTAATCTCTGATACAGACAGTACACTATTTACAGTAAAGCGTTGGGCTGAATGGTTATTAGGAGAAAAGCACCCACTTGATAATAGACGATTAGCAATTTCGTCTACTATGATCTTTTTTGCTTCACAAACTATTACTCATATCCTAGCTATGATGAGTAGTAACTTAGGTGTAATTAAAGACAAGTTATTTAGAATTGCAATGAAAAACGAATATTTCTATTCTCCATTTTTAACTACGTCTATTACTAAACATTATGCTGCGTTAAAAGAGGTGCAAGAGGGCGTTATCTATGCTAATCCTGGTCCCGATATTAAAGGTGCGCATTTAATTACTTCTAAGGCGCCTAAAGAAATTATGCAAAGGGTAGAAGATTTATTAGTAGACATTATGGAAGAAGTAAAACGTACAGTATCAGTAGATATTACCTCCGTTATTAAAAGAATTTCTGATACAGAACATTACATTTATGATTGTCTTAAAAGAGGTGATCAAGATTATTTCCAGAGAGCAAAAGTAAAAGATAAGTTAGGGTATAAAAATCCTGATAGTTTTACTCCGTATCAACATTATGAATTTTGGGAAGAAGTATTTGCACCTAAATACGGGAAAGTAGACCCTCCACCATATGGTGCAATTAAATTGTCTGCTAATATTAAAAGTAAAACTGATATGGAAAATGCAATTGCAATGATTGAAGACCATGATATTAAAGATAGATTTAAAAAATACTTAGTAAGTAGGAATAAAACAAAAATGTCATCATTTTTGATTCCAGATCAAATTGTTAGAGCGCAAGGAATTCCTTCTGAGTTTTTAGCTATAATTGATGCTAGAAAAATTGTAGCAGAAAATTGTAGAGCATTTTATATTATCTTAGAGACGCTTGGTATATATATGCAAAATAAAAATCTTACTAGATTAGTTTCTGATTATTATCACAATAGTAAAAACCCAGTAAAAGATATGATCCTAGATGCATAACTTGTAATAGCCTACTGGGATATCCCAGTAGGCTATTACAGAGATAAAACATAATCTAGATTATTTTTAAAAGACAAGTTATTATTAAATGTCATAGGTGTATTGTGTTCATTATTATTTATAAAAATAGAAACCATTCTTTTTAATTCATTTAAATAGGTTTTATTATAAACTGGTATATTATCATTTATGTCAAATAATCTTATATAAAAAGAAATTTTAGAATATAGTAATGCCCACAACTGTTGTCTATTTCGTAATGTTTCTGGTAACTCTGTGTAAAATAATTTATTATCACTAAAACTAGGAATATTTGCTAATAAGCCTGATAAATAAAGTTGTTTCTTCTCTAGTTGTAAAAGACTATTTTTTAGTATTAAATCTATTCTAGTATCTAACTTAGTAGGAATATAAAAACTATGTGTATTTCTTTTAGATATAGGAGTTTTAATTCCTATTTTAAAATTACATAATCTGTTAAATAGAGATATGTTTAAATAACTTCTTATCATTCCAGGAATAACATACATCCTAACAAATTGCATAATACTTTTTTGTGTAGGTAAGTTTTTAGATAATTCATTATCCATAAAACCTTTATACATAATTCCCAATTTTACCATGTTAATAGAAATAACACAAGCATCTCCGCCAATAGATAAATTTGTCCCATCTAGAATAGGTAAATCTAAATTAGTTTCAGGGTGTAATAATAATTCAACAGGTTCAATATTTTCCCAATTTTTATATGCTTCTATGTGGTCAAAAGAATCTTCATGTCCAATTATAATCTCATGGTTATCTTTAAAAAATTGCTCTTGAAATATTCTACCACTACCATATGGTGTCGTTAAATTTAAGTTAGAAGCGGTTCGCACAGACTTTAAAGTAAGTAATTGGTAATATCTATCAATTGGTAATACAAAAGGTATATTTAAATTTTTAATCAATTGTACTAAAATATGGTTAGACTTTACAGCGCTATCAGAGTTATGATAAAATCGTTTTACATATTCAATATTTAACTCCATCATTTTAGTTATGTGTAGCCATTCTGGTGAAATAAAATTAGGTATTCCATTTAATGGGCCTGGATCTATTAGTTGCATAAAGAAAACTCCTTAAAAAAATAATTCAATATGCTATAATATAGAACCAGTATGTTAATTCATACTGTGCTGAAACACGGAAGTACTAGTCAAAAATATTTTGCTGATATATTACTATATTGGGATTCTTTCCCATTGATTCGTTTCCTAGGAGAAATACCATGGCATTTGATACTGGCAGCAATACCCCTAAAGCTCAAACTCAACAAGAACAAACGTTTCAGCCTCAAGATCAAGCACAAGGATTTTCATCTACCGCAGATAGCGGACTGGACCCTTTGGCTGGAATGTCTTGGGGTACGACACTAAACGATCTTACCGCGACTGGCGGTGATGTAACTGGCGACGCTATTGCTCGATTGATTACTGAGCAAGCGGTTGCTATTAAAGAAAAGTATGGAGTGCAAATTGTTGCACATCAAACTAGTCATCAAAATTTTAATATTGGCTGGAGTGGCGTAGCAATTGTTGGTAAGAAAACTGTAAATAATAAGAATATTAGCGCTGGCGTATTTTTGTTTTGCGAAGACTCTGTGGCTCAAATGGCGCCACGCAAAGTTCGCATTAATGAGCTAGGGTCGGATAGTACCACTTTTGAGCTACCAGTGCACCCCATTAACGCATGGGAAGATCCGGACGCCCAAGATGTAATTCGTAAGCGCCTAATCAGCTTGTCAGGTGACAATAACACTAGATTGGCAGCAGTGCATTGTGTGCCAAGAAATTATGTTATTAACGATAATACAAAAGAAAATAACATCAACCTAATTAAACTAGTAGCTGCAGAAATTATTGGTCAAATTAATAAAACCGCCGGTAGAGAACCATTTATTCTTCGTGGGTCTTACGTAAAAAATGGCGACAAGGTTGTCCAAAACGACAACCATGTCTTTAAGTTGGATTATCGTATTAATCAAGGTCCTGACCCAGTAGATCTATTTGGTAATCCTACTCGTGCAGACTGGACACTAACTCTGAAACGTACGCCAAATGATAATGGCGGAAATAATAACACTATTAGAGCTTTCCGGTCTGAGCAAGGAATTATGGCTATTAACGGTTATACAGATTTTCTGTATGCCGGGAATGAACAGACCCAATATATGGTGGGTACTAATACTATCCCGCCAAGTTTTATTCCAGTACCTGTAATCACTAATATTTCCCAATTGCATAATAATCTTTCTGAGTTTAGCGTATTGGCGCTTTGCCAGCCCTTGGCATTGTTCCAAAATAGTAATTTCTTGCAGAAGTGGGAACCTTCTGCGGTATTTGATTCTATTCACAATATTGGTGCGTTGAACATTCAGGGTATTCGACCAGGTGGTGCTTCTGGAGTGCGTATTAATACTCATGTTCCTGAATGGAATATGCAAATGCTTCAAAGCACATTTGGTGGTATGATTCAACCAAACGGTTTGATTTGCTTTGACGTAAACTCATTTACTACCAATGGTGGTATTCTTGAATTGCTCTTGATGAGTACTATTAAAAATCCTAATGGTGCTCAAGCTAAAAATATTTTGATTAAAGAATTTGATCGCGCTACGGCAGGTCGTTTTAGCAAGGTGTGGAATCTTGAGTCTCCATTGGCTCAGCGTATGGGCGTATACCCAACTGGCTACTGGAATTACCAAGATAAAGTAAATGGTGTGTCCTATATGCGCGATATTCGCGCTATTGATTATTTGGCGGTTTGCAATGCAGTGGCCGACACAGTAGCAGTAGATAGTCGAGTTCCTATTGAATTTATTAATGATTGGAATTCTACAAGAAATCCGCAGCGTACTCCAGATTTCCAAATGTACGGCACTATGCGTGCAATCGAACGGGTGGTGGGACCGTCTTTTGTTAGCACGGGTCACGTGCATCGTATTGCGGTACAGGCGTCACTACTGCGCACTTTATTGAACCTAATCAATACTGAATTTAATTATCAAGGTTATACATACTCAGGTATGAATATTTCACTAGAAGCCCAGCGTGTACAATCTAGTGGATTTAGCTTTGACCCTGGCGTATTTGGTCAAGGTCTAATGGTAAATGCTTCTGATGTCGCTTTTGGCGTAAATGCCTTTAGCGGTAATAGCTCTGGTAGTAATATGTTTAACTTTGGTTCATCGTCACCATTGTCATCATTTATGTAATATAAAAATTATTTAACTATACTCCGTGAACTTAATCGTTCACGGAGTATAATCCAAATATGCTTTTTTATATTTTTCCTCTTTAGGAGGTGTTAATGGGATGCTATCAGAAATTAGAAAAATATGATGATATCGGCGATCCAAATAATTTAAATTTTGTAAATGATTTAGTTATTACGACTAATGACGATAAAAATAATTTAATGCAAATGATTAGAACTGATTTAGGATCTAATGAAAGTTTTAGTCTATTACCTACATGCAGTTGTGGTAAAACTAAAGGTGAGCGTAGACTTAAAATGATTTGTAATAAATGTGGCACTGAAGTTACTAGACCTATTGAGGATGTTAAACCAACACTATGGTTAAGAACACCAAACGGAATAACTTCTTTAATAAACATTAAAGCATTAACTACAATTATGGAATTCTTTGGAAAAAAGAATTTTAATTTAATTCGGTGGATTATTGATAAAAGTTATGTAGAAAGTAGAGATGCTAAACCGATTACTATGACATTAGAAGCAATGGGTATTAGTCGTGGATATAATTATTTTGTACAGAATTTTGATAGTATTATTAATTTGTTATTAGAAGTAAAAGTAATTAAAGAAAAACATAGAGTAAAGAAAATGTATGAAAGTCCTATTGATGAGTTTAAACGATGGTTAGATATTAATAGAGATAGTATTTTTTGTCAATACCTACCAGTATTAAATAAATCTTTTGTAGTAGTAGAAAATGAAGCATTAGGTGTATTTGCTGACCCGCTATTACCAGAAGTAGTAGAAGGTATTAAATTATTTGTAGGTATTGATAATGCAATTAATAGTTTTTCAGTAAAACGAAAAGAACATAAAGTAGTAAAAAGTTTGTTAGCTATGGTAGAATTCTGGATCACTGTAGAAAAAGAAGTATTAGGTGGTAAGCCAGGCTTATACCGTAAACATGTAGCAGGCACAAGATCACAATTTAGCTTTAGAGCGGTAATTAGTTCATTAACTGGTAAACACCAGTACGATGAAGTACATATTCCATGGAACGTGGGTGTAGAGGTATTTAGGTTACATTTAATTAATAAATTAACTAAACTAAGATATTCAATTAATGAATGTTTTCATCTATTGCATTTAAATGAAAGAAATTATGATTATAATACTGGTCATATTTTAGCTAAATTATTTGATGAATTAATTGCCGAGAGTCCTCGACAAGGTATTCCAATTATCATGAATCGTAACCCGACCATGAATCGTGGTTCTATTCAAAGACTAAGAATTACTAAAGTAAAAACAGATAGTGATGATGTAACAATCTCAATGTCTATATTGATTGTTAAAACTTATAACGCCGATTTTGACGGTGATGCATTAGCAGCTTCTATTCTTCATGATCTTACAATGGACATTCTGTTTGAGCAATTATCTCCACATTTTAACATTATTTCTGCGGCAAATCCAAGAAGTCATAGTGACGCAAACAGTTTTCCAAAGCCAGCAGTATACACAATTTCTAATTGGTTATTAAAAACAAAAGATGCCCCAGCAGATGAAATAAAAAGAAGAAAAATGTTAGAATTGTTTTCAGTGTAAAATATTGAAAGGATAATAATGCAAATCTTTGAAGGCGGGTCAGATACCGTAGATACTTTGTTATTTGGTGCACCAAATCAAAATGTAATTAATTATGTCACTAGTCAATTTGAATCTTTTATTAGTAACGTTAGTGAAAGTAGTAAAAAGTTTTATGATAAAGCAATTAGTAGCATTGATAATCTTATTAATGGAGATGTAATAAATAAAGCAAAAGCTATTCTTAAAAATAGCAAAGATATATTATCACACATTAATATTATTAAGTTTACTAATAGCCTAGAAGAGATTCAGGCTGCTTCACCGTACATGCAACGTTGGATTATGGCTGAAGAAACTATTGCTGATTTGTTTAGTAAACAAAGATGCTCTGGTTTTGTAGTAGATGATAAAACACCAGCCTGGTTAGATAATGATCCTGGCGTTACTGGTAAGTATAAATATGATTCTATGCTACTTAATCATGGTATGGTAAAATTTAATGATGATCATAGTTTTAGCGTAACTGAATTTGATCTTGATGATGACTTAAAGTTAAGAAATGAGTCTATGTTAAGTTTTACTGATAAGGTGGCCATTCATGACATGCATGATTGCCTTAAGTATTATGTAAGTCAAGGTAAAGATCCTACTGATCCTAACGGCGGTATGTTATAAAATAAAATATTCCCACGGGTGCTATTATTATAGTTATCCGTGGGAGTAAAAAATGGTAATGGAAAGTGACGTATTTGATGACTTAAGATTAAATAACAAAGATACTGTATTAACTACACCAAAATATAAACACGCATTACCAACACTAGGTGCTGCTAGTTGGGTAATAGATTTAGCGCCTACAGCAGATTTTCTTTTTTCTTATTATTTTACTACGCTGCATTCTTCTACTTATACATCCCCAGGAACAATTAAATCAATTCAATACACTATTAGTTTAAATTTTCAAAATCCTAATATATTAAGAGAGCAAATAGAACAAGATTTATTATTCTTATTAGAAAAATACTTTTTTGTTAATGATGTGGCAGTATCTATAAACAATACTTCTACTGGTAGTGACGCGCAATACGATATCAGAATGAAAGCTGTTTTAGTAAAAGATAATATTGGTTATACTGTAGGTTATTTAGTAAGAACATTAAACTCAAGATTATTATCATTTGCTAAAATTAATAATGGGGAGTAAAAAATGGCTGAAAATAAGTTGATTACAGAAATTACAGATATTAATCATTATTTTGCGCATCCTGAGTTGTATGATGTTACTAGTTATCAACAAATGGAATTAAAAAGAAATTCCGAAATGCTATTTAATCAATTTCAAATGATTGCCGCTGATAAGAAAAAGAAGATTAAAGAAAGTATTTTTGTAAATATCTTTTTGCCATTATTCTTTGGATTAAAAAACTTTGGTAATGGCGAATCATTTGAAGATAATAATGATATTTTAATTAAGCACTATATTGGTATTGCTGGATCTATCTTTTCTCCGGTAGACGTAGTTTCAGATACGACTAATGAAGTCTTGTTTGAAATTCCACCACTGGCAGATAGAAATGTTTTGGTTAATATTAATACAGATACTAATCTTGGTAGTATTCTAGATACCACCGCACTTATTGGTAAAACAAAACCTAAGTATGCAGACGATCAAAGATATGCTACTTTGGCTGAGCGTGTGGCGCTAATAGATGATGCAGGTACGATTAAAATTATGAAAAAATATTTAGAAAAATGGAATTTTATTGCAGAAAGATATAATCTAACAAAATTTGTTACATTAGATGATAATAAAAAAGAAGAATCAAAACCGATACAAAAAGATGATGCAGATGATTTATTCTTAGAACTTTAAATGTCAATAGGTGTTATTGGAATATCAGATATACATTTATTTAATAGAAGAAATTTAACATTTGATATAGTTAATAATCTTAATAAATATTTTATCCCGGTATTAGAAACAGGTAAAATTAAACTATTGTTAATAGCAGGTGATTTATTTGATAGGAGATTACAGTTTAATCATGATGATACAACTATTGCTATTGAATGGATGTATCATCTTTTATCTGTTTGTAAAAAACACAATATTATTCTTCGTATATTAGAAGGTACACCTTCTCATGACTGGGAACAATCTAAACATTTTATTCCTGCTTGTAAATTTTATAAAAATGTTAATGTACAGTGGATTAATAAAATATCTATAGAACATATTCCAGAAATTAATAAAAGTATTTTATATATACCAGACGAAGCCACAGAGAGTACAGAAATAACACTAGGTATTGTAAAAGAACTTATGTATAAATTAGGTATTGATTCTGTAGATATTGGTTGTATGCATGGGATGTTTAAATATCAAATGCCAAATATAGATCTTAGTGAAAAAAATTACCATAAAGAAGAAGAATATTTAAAGATAGTAAAAGGTCCAATAATTATTGGACATATTCACAAACATAAACCAAAGAGTAGAATTATTCCTCCTGGTTCATTTGACAGATTAGCGTTCAATGAAGAAGAGGATAAAGGTTTTATTCAACTTGATATTAATGAAACTGATAGTAGTATTTATAAAAAGAAATTTATTGTAAATAAAGGTGCTAAAAAATTTGAATATCTAAAAGGTAATTTATTTGCTGATTTAAATGAGTTATACACACACTTGGATAAAAAAGTTACTATGTATCCAATAGGTTCTTATATTTCAATACAGACCTTTAGAAAGTCTTTTATTGATGATAATTTAGTAGATATTCAAAATAGGTATGCCTCTAAGATTAATATTGAAAGAGTATTATTAGATAAAAAAGAAAATGTTTTAATTAGTACAGATTTAAAACAGCAAGAATATACGCCACTACAGATTACTCAAAATAATATAAAAGAATTATTAACTAATAGAATGAAAACTAATTTAGTAGATCAAGAAAATATTACTGAAGCAATGCTAATCTTAGAGGATATATTAAATGCTTGAAGTGATTCATGGTAGTCATCCAATAGCTATTGCAACATCCCTAGCTTTTGAGGGACTATCTGGTAATCACCCAGATAGTCCCTCGGGTATAAATAATACACAAAAATATAAACAAATATGGATTAATGTAAAAACTCTATATCGAAATATTTATAATGCAATGGAAATACCAGAAAGATTTACATTAAATGGTATTACAGAATTATCAGAAATTTTATTAGCTGAAGTAGAATATATTAAAGGTATGTTAGCTGAAGATAATGTTAAAGCTTTATTTTATCACAACAATTTAGATAATATTAAAAGTAAATATAAACATGCTACAATTCGAGAAGATAAAACACCAAAACAAATTCTTTTTACTAGCGTGTATAATCAAATAGGTAAAATGATATTTCTAAAAAATAAATTCCCAGACTTACAAATTTTTAATAATAGAATTAAACCAACAATACAAGAACCTTCCTTAATGTTAACACATATACCACTGGATTTATTTTCGTACCATAATTTTGTCCAACCTTTACATTTATTAGAATCACATACCGGAGTAGTAAAAGAAAGAAATTTGTGGTATACAAAATATTACGATGGTAAAGAATTATCCAATATTCCATTTAGAGAAGATTTAATCCAATTTTTTGGTGATAAAGAAAGTATAGTTCCTTATGCAAAGAAAACTAGAAATGCTATTATAGAAATAGCTAATAAATATAACTGGACACAAATTACTAGTCTAGATAAAATTAACTATGGTATTAATCAAAGTAAAGACGACTATTTAAAAGCTATATGGAGAGATGTTCAAAGTTCTCGTTATAATTAACTTAATAATGGTGTATCTTTTATATAGAAGACTGGGGAGTCGTTCATGGAAAAAAATCAATATAGATTTAATGTAGTTAAAAATTATCTACATGAAAATCGATTAAGATGGGAAGGTATTCCTGTAGAGCCTGGTGCCAAGCCGCCAGTATTAATACTTCGAGTTTCTAGAAATAATCCAAAATTTGATTGTTATTTAAACTCACCTAGTTATACAAAAGACTATGGTAAAATTGGGTTATGTATAAGCACTGTTGAGATGTACGAATTAATTGAGCTTATTAATAATGTTATTAATAATTCAGAGTATGGTAATGTGACTGTTAAATATTACGATTTTAAATGGTACGGAAAACAAAAAAGTAAAGAAAAAGAATTTATCGGTTCAATTACGGTAGGTAGAGATAATGGTATTATCTTTATTGGGTTTAACTTTGGCGATGGTATTGATAAACCAAAATTTATGATGACTAGTAAAAAAGATACAATTTATTATAATAACACTACGAAACAAGAACTTGATAATTCTGAGTTGACAAAAATTAAAGCTAAAGGGTTCGTATCAGCCTTGGAGAATATTGTTAGTCAAGTGCTAGTGAGAGAATACGTCGAACCAAAGCCTAGAGAAAATAGAGACGAGCGACAAAGATCAAAGCAAAATAACGAAGGTTATAGTGCTCCAGAAAATACACAAAGTAGAGACTATGATGAAGATATCCCTTGGGGATAATATAAAATAATTTTTATATGGGACTACGGCACATTGCCGTAGTCCCAGAGTTTATATTATAAAACAAAATGAATTCAAACATATATTACTATATTGGAGGTAATCAATGAAAATTACAATGTCAGAGAATAAAAGATCAGCAGATGTTACACATGGTAATAATGAAGTTATTAGTTTCAATATTGAAGGGTTTGCAAAAGCATATTCATCATCAAATGATAATATTAATTCTAATAATATTTTTGATGTATTAAATAACTATTTAAGTTATCTAGACTCATTAGAAGAAACAAAAGATAATACTACTGAAATTTATGATAATCTTAAAATTATGTTAGATGTTCTTTTGTCATCTAATGATGATATTAATATACTTATCCAAAGATTACAAGCTATTTCTGTGTATATAGTAGAAGCAATCAATATTGATAAGTTAGAATATTGGGTAAACAATATAGCAGATATAAACTTGCCTATACTTCCAGTAGAATATAATCAATCTATTTGTGGTGGTACGCGTGAGACAACGTATTTAAAAACTGATTATAGAGATTTAGTAGTATTAGCCATTGCTACTAGAGTATTTGTTCCTATATGGGGCGAGCTAGTAGATGTTATTAAAAAGACTATTAGCCAAGATAAAGAATATTATTGTTATCTACTATTAGTAAATACAAAATTATATAAATATAAAGCCATGGTGTTTCTTAGAAACTATGTTAAATTAAATCTTAATCGGTTAATTAGTGAAAATTATATTAGAACCGTGTCGCTATTGTCACCTACGACAATTGACGATTTACCAGCAATTACTACGGCGCTTTGTATTGTAAGACGAGTAGCATTAAAAAATATCACAGTAGATATAGATGGTAAAACTTTAGTAACATATATTTATTCATACATTATGCAACGCTCTGACCCAAATAGAGCAGATCACGTTAGAAGTAAAAATCCGAATGCAATTGTAAATGATAGTGGTCAAGAAAGATCTAGAGCCGAAGCTTATAGAGAAAAATCAGATGTTCCTATTGGTGACCTTACCGCAATTAAAGTTTATTTATCTGATGTTAAAAATGTAGCAGAACACATAATGCCAGGCTTGTCAGAACACCCATTATTTAACGTTAACTATCAAGCTGTAATGCAGAATCTAAAAGACCACATTGTTACAGATGGTCAACTTGCAATTGTGCAATGGATAATCCAGAAAATAGCCCCAGCTCGATTACTAAAATATTTTACTAATGAGGAAATTTTAAAGCTGTTAGCTGTGACTCAATTATATCTTTGGGTAAATAATTTTAAGGAAGTGTGTTTAATATTAAGCGGTAAAATTGATAATAATAGTACTATTTCCATTTATACAAAATCCCAAATTAATAAATCAGATGTAGCAATTTTAGATCAGTATTATAAGCTGAGGCGATTAACTAGTGGTAGTAAAGGTGCCACTAGAGAAAATGTAGCTGTAAAAGCTATAGAAATCATCTCTGCTGAGTTTTTTACATCTGGATGGATAACAACACTACCAGATGTAATGTTGTCTGAAATACAGCCGGATAAGAGAAGAAGATTATCTTGTCCACCCGAGATTAGAAATTATTTGTCTCGGTTAGTCATTCACCTTGCACAAGCACAAGAAAAGGAATAGTCATGTCGTTTGATATTTTTGGTCATGGTAAAAGCATTAGCAGTATGCTTGACAATAATACTTCTAATAATAGTAATAATACTACTGCAAATTTATTTAATGGCGCAGAAATTATGGATCGGACAGATCCTTTTAACACTCGAAATAAAATTGATTTTACTGGAATTGGTAAACTGCCAGCACTAAAACCCGACGATAATTGGAATGATAAAAGTGACATTAAATTTGTATCTTTAATTTTGACTGAGTTGCCTGCTTATAGCGAGTCACAACAAATTGGAAAACGTGATCTTACTAGTAGAATTTCTCAACAAACTTACAGTAGAATTAATGAAGAGTTAAATTCTTGTCCTACTGGTAAATTGACTAATGAAAATCTTAGCAAAATGGGTATGGATATTTTATCTGTATCTAGCGTACCAGTTAGCCAAGTAGATATTATTAACGGCTGGTCTACTAAACGCCATGCATTTATGCTAGTCTTAGATGTAAATACTACATTTAAAAGTGTACGAAAAGTAATTTCAGGGTTTACTGATGATAGTGGTAAAATTAGTCTTGGGTTTGGTGATAGTAGTACTATTGCTGATGATCTAAGATTTACTATTAATAATATTACTACATTTAACATGAATGCTAATAGAGCAACTGGCAAGACAACAGTAACTACTGATAGCATTGAGCATCTTGTATCTTCTACTGGTAGTGGGTTTGGTACTTCTAGCGGTAGTGCAGTAGTAAACCCATATTCTATTTTAACATCAATTAGTGATAGATTAGAGAGCGAAAATGATTATGAGGTTAGTACTGTAGGCATTTATCCGTCTACTGCCGGGGTTTTAATTCGACGTGAATTTGATCACCCACTATCAACTACAAAAGAAGTAATTAATTCTTATCACGATAGTTTGTCAGTGAGTAATCCGTCAGATAACATGGCAACAATCTATCAAAGGGCGGCAGCCAATCACTCGTTGACAAGATCTGTGTCTGATCCATTTTTAAGAATGATTTGTAATGCTAATAATACTAGCCAGTCATTTATTTGGTCACAGCTAAAAGGTTGGTTTAATGAAGCATATAGTAAAATGAAATATGTAAAAGCAGATATTAAAAACTCATTAACATCAATTAGTAGTGGCTGGAATTATTCTACCTACTCCGCTCAAGTTGCATATTTAATTTCCCAAATTGTGCCACCAGTCATGTTGAAATACGGCATTCTATCATACGGAATTGTCTTGTCAAATAAGAATAGAGATCCATTTACTCGCAAGTGTGATTTGGCATGTACACCAACGCAATCACCTGCTGGATTTTATGACACAAATAACCCACAAGAAGTAATTAGAATTATTGAGGCTATTAATACAGAAATTATTAATGATCTTGGTAAGATGATTTCCTTTGGTAATGAAATTCAAGTAAATGCACATATTTCCTATTCTGCTACTATGTCTATGTTTATTCGCCTTAGTTTAGGTGATGGGTTTGGTGCTGAAGAAGATTTTGTTTTTCCAGCGTATGCAAGTAGTAAATTCTCCACAAGTATTACAAATAACTATTCTACCGTAACTGATGTATCAACAAACTTTATGGGCTTGATTGATCATTTAGAAACCCCAAATAAAATTAAAAATTCTATGAATAGTACATTTAACCAAGTAGATCTATTTAGTAATAATAGTAATACTATTCACTCAGTAGACACTGCTGGATTTAGCGCAGATTTCTTTAAGGGGTAATGAATATGTTGATCGATGCATATCTTGCAATCCTGCACGCGGCAGGACTAGAAGCAAAAGGTAATTCTCCTGTTCCACAACAAGAAGGGGAGATTTATATTAATAGAGTAGAGTCTTCAGAAGAAAAAACACTATTACTAGTAAATGGTAAAAAACTGGTGCTTCCAGTAGAATATCAATTAAAGAATCCAACTGATGTTTCATGGACTACTAGAATTTTATTTCATCCGTTTGTAGAACCGGCATTACGTGGTGCCGATGATCCAGTGTTTATCGCAATAAAAGACCAGTTGCAAATGCACGCTAATATGTGCATTATGATGCAGTTGTATAGCTTGTTTGCAATTGCTGCAGATAAAGACGTAGCCAGTACGTTAAATCCAGAACAATCAGAAGTAGTCAGTAAGCTTAGTGGTATTAATGAAAAAATTATTAAATCTTTTACTAATAAAATTCAAAAGAATCTACATGTAGGTAAAGATATTCCTTACGTTAGATTTTATATTAAAAATACAGCTTTGCTAGGTGGGGAGAAGTATTCGCGCGGGTGTATTGTATCTTTTCCAATTTATGAAGAGTTGGTAAAAGATACAAAAAATGAAATTATGTCTGCGGCAGAAAAGAAAGTAATCCTAGAAGCATTTAAATATATCTTTCAAAATATTGATGATATCAATTTTTATAGCCAAGGTAGCAGTTGTAAAATTGCGCCTACTATTGTAGCATTACTTATGGCATATGGTAACGTTGCTCTTGAATTAAACCGAATTACCAGTCTGTATGCTGGTTCTAATGTATTTGAATGTCCAGTTATTCCAGTAGAATATGATCAATATATTGCTAGCTTATCAGATGCAAGTTTGTTATCTGAAATACGCATGATTCCTCATCATGCAAATATCACTAGCTATAAAGAAGTTGTAGCACAACAACCACAAATTACGCCTTTTAATCAGCCGCAGCAATTTGCACAAAATCAACCGCAAGTTAATCAACAATTTGCTGCATCTGATCCTCGTCGTTATATGACAGCAACTACTATGCCTAATAATGTACCATGGAATCAGTTTGCAATACAAAGTAATATTCCAACATGGGCTACACAAAGTCAGCCACAAGGAGGTAATTTTAATAATGCATTTAATGGTAATGGCGGTTTTAATAATCAAGTTCAAGTATCTCGTCCTGGGATATACGGGTTTTAATAAATAACATATAGAAAACTGCACTGGGTATCCCAGTGCAGTTTTCTAAATAAACTTTACTTATTTATATTTTCTAGAAATATATGCAGTTTTAATATTTTCTATTTCGTTAAATGGTGGTATAATAATATAACTTAATTCTATTCTATTTAGAAAAGGACTATTTAGTCCTAATAGCCTTAACATTACCCAATGGTATTGCTTAGGAATTTTTCTTTCTAAAAATAAACTATATATGTCACATTTGTTTTTAATCATTTCATGATCTTGCACAATAGATATTGTTGTATCGGGGTGTTTTATCAGATAATGTAAATGATTTTCTAGTACTACTCTAAATTCTTCATCATAGTAAATTAGATCACCTTCTGATTCAATGTGATTCATAATACCCCCTAGCATAAAAACTTAATTTATGAATTATCAATGATATATTATTAATATAGTATTTGTACATTAAGGAGAAACACTTGAGTAATACCAACAACACTTTTCTCCCAGCAGAAACTCCTAATGAAATCTATCCAGAACTAATGTCATTAAATGGGTTGTCAGGATCTGCTGCTACAGCAATCTCATCGGCTCGATCATTAATGTATGGTGGACATTTAAATCAATCAGTGCCAGTAGTTAATATCACCAGTAAAAGAATTCAGAATGATACAGTTAACAGTATTTCTGAATTTGATATGAACATTAAATTTCCAGAAGATGCTATTGTTATTGACGTTATTTATAAATATCCCAAAGTATATGGTGATACTAGAATTAATAAATCAAATATTCATATTGGTGTTATTATTTATGAAAATGCTAATAATGAATTGTGTTGTTTAGAGATTAATGATTACGTTAGTAAACATCCATATTTTGGATGGGATTATCGACCAACTGAAAATTTTAAGAAGTTATCGCCTTATGTTAGTTTTAATAAAGGAGATGTTTTATTTGAAACTCCTGGTAGATTACCTACTGGAGAGTATGGATATGGTAGAGAAGTTAAAATAGCCGCTATTACTATTCCAGGTATTTCTGAAGATAGTATTGTGGCATCTGACGAAGTATTAAAAGAATATCATTTTCCATTGTTTCATAAAAAGAGTATTGGATTTGGTTCGGATCTATATCCACTAAATATATATGGCGATAATAATACTATTAAAATTATGCCAGATATTGGCGATGAAGTTAGAATTGATTCTGTGGTTATGGCACTTAGAGAACATGACCCATATTTATGCGTCGTTGAAGAAACAAACAAGGGAATTCAAACAGTTTGTCCTATTACAGATAAGCTAATTAAAATTAATTATCGTACTGGTGTTGTGTGTGATATTCATGTATTTAGAAATAAAACTTCTAACAGTATTATGCCACCAGAGTTAGAAGAACAATTAACATTCTACCATGATTCTATTTCTCATTATTATGAAAAAATTATGGCTATTTATCGTAAGTACCAAAAACAACGTAGCACTGGTCTTAAAGTAACAAATGAATTTGCTCAGTTAGTATTAGATGCTAGAAAATATTTAGAGAACGTAACATTGCTTAATAAAAAAGAAGTATTAGAACCATGGCATGTAATTATAACTATTAGAAGTGATATTGTGCCTAATATTGGATTTAAATTTACTGGTGAACATGGCGATAAAGGTGTCGTATGTAAAATTGTACCAAAAGAAAAAATGCCTAGAGATGAATATGGTAATATTGCTGATTTTGTAGTAGATCCTATGTCTACTGGTGCACGTATGAACCCCGGTAGAAAATACGAATGGTATTTCTCTACATCTGCTAGAGAGTTTGGTAATAAGATTAAAAACTTTATTTGCGATAAATATCAAGATACAGTAGAAAATATTATTAAGAAAAAACTTTTACATAACGACGTAGATAGTAAAGATATTTTATTCTTAAAAGAAAAACTGATGTGTTATTATAAATACATGTCACCAAAAGTATATAATATTTTTATCTCAAATGAATATGCTGGCACTATAGCACATCATCTAGAATACATTTTAACAAAAGGTATTTATTTACATCAAGATACAAATATTCAATATACACTACCAGACTTGACTAGATTTGTTAAATCTGATAGCTGGTATGCTCCACCATTCAGTAAGATTACTTATATTGACGACGATGGTAATACACAAGAATTAATTGATGACGGACTTATTAGTACAGCGTATATGATGCTGTTAGAAAAAATTGGTAATGATGGTAGCGCAGTCTCTACATCTTTAGTTAATCATCTTGGTTTACCCACACAAAATAATCATAGTACTAGTATCCGTAAGAATGCTACTCGTAATGGTGGTGAAGCAGAAATTAGAAGTATGTGTGGTAATCTGCATCAAAAAGCAGTAGCCGAGTTTATGGATAGAAATACTAGCCTAGAAACAGCAGAAATTATGTCTAGAGAAATTCTTCTTGCTGATAAGCCATCTGCAATTGAGAATATTGTAGATAGAAAAATTCACCCGTATGGTAGTGGTAGAGCACTTCGATTAGTGCGACATTTAATGTATTGTTCTGGATACTCTATTAAATGGAAACCACATAGAACATAATAGGAGTAATGTATGGATAGAATTAGTGCTAGAAAACTCCTAACGAAAGAACCTATTGAATTATGGGATATTTTAACTGGTAGATTTATATTAGTATTTGATGATAATGAAGAATTAGAAGTTAGTGCTACTGAGACTATTTTCTCTAGATACTTCTGGAAATTTCATATAGAGTATCCAGAATTAAAATTACTTAAAACACATCATGTATCTACTATTCTAAATAATAATTTATATAATGCAAAAACACATATTGAACTATTTAATAATATACTTTGGGATGCTTATGATGCAATTCCAAATGCAAACAAGAAACACTTAGAAGAATTAAGTCTTTTAGATTTTAGAATTACAAATCAAATTTATAATGATACTGTTTGTGATAAGATCCAAAAATATGCCGGGATGTCTACTATCTTAGATTATATTGAAATCTTAGATGACCCAGTAATTAAAGAAGCTCATAGTAAACTTTATCCAGATACAATGGTAGTATCACAAACACAAAAAACAGTAGCTAAAAGATTAGTAGATCCTGAGTTAGGTAATAACTCAGTAATGCTTGGTATTAGAATGGGCGTTATTCGACAGTCACAAATGTTATTAATGGTTGGTCCTAGAGGATATCCTACTGATATGGATGGTCTTATTTTTAGGCATCCTATTCTAACTGGTTATATTAATGGATTTAGAAATCTTTACGACATCTTTACTGATAGTCGTGGTGGAGCAATGGCATTAGCATATGCAAACTCCGCTATTAGTAAAACAGAATACTTTAATAGAAAAGCACAATTAAATGGTCAGCAAGTAGAGCGAGTGCATGAAGGTGATTGTGGTAGTAAAGAAACTCACGAGTGGTTAGTGACTAAAGAAAATTTTAATAACTTGATTGGCAAGTTCTATTATAATGAAAACAATATACTTTGTAAAATAACAAAAGAAAGTAAACATCTTATTAATCAGTATATAAAATTAAGAGTTATTTATAAATGCCAACACCCAGATCCTAATGGTGTATGTTCTACTTGCTTAGGTGAAATTTCTAAATCATACTTGACACACACAAACATTGGGCAATCTGCTGATGCTATTGTAGGTGAAAAAATCACTAGTTCACTATTGCAAACTAAACATGAATTAGGTAGTGCTGAAGTTAATAGAATTCAATTAGACCATGATGCAGCAAAACTATTTACTGTATCTAATGATGGTATTGGGTATAAACTAAATGAAATTATTAAAGGTAAAAATATATCTATTGTAGTTAGTAGTAGAGAAGCTCCAGGTATTCCAGATACTAAACAGGCACAAGATGTTTTAGATTTATCTTTGATTAAAGTAAGTAGAATTTCAGAAATTGGTGTTATTGTAAATGATGTGGAATATATTGTGCCAGTTGTATTTGAAAATAGAAGAGCATATTTTACACATGTGTTATTAGACCATGTAAAAACATATGGGTATAGTACTACTTCTACTGGAGACTATTTAATCAATATGGATCATTGGGATTTTGATAGAAAACTATTAGAGCTTCCTATGAAACATTACAATATGTCTGACCACGCAAGTTTAATTAGTTCACACATTGAATCATCAGTAAGTAAACTACAGAAAAGAAATAGTAGAGCTGCAATTGATAATGTAATGGAAGAATTGTATAATGTTGTAAATGCAAAGATACCTATTCATTTTAGTGTATTAGAAATTGTATTCTATTCTACTACTATTCAAAGTGCTGGATTTGATAGTCCAAAGAATTTTGCTTTACCTAAATTATTTAATACAGCCGCCATTGGCGCATTAAGCGAGACAGTGAAGATGAGAAGTCTTAGCGTAGCATTGGTATATCAAGGTCAACATAATGCTTTAACAAGGCTTGAATCAACTATAATCACTAATCGACCAGATCATCCTCTGGATGTACTATTTAATCCACAAGAAATTGCGGAATATAATGGCTGGTAATGCTCAGCTAATTGTCCACCGAAGAAGTCACCACATCATGTTACTACCGCAGTCTGATACTGCGGTAGTAATTATCGAAGGCTTTTGTAGGAGACTTATTGAATATTCGTTAGTACCAGATCAAGGTAAAGCAAAAGAGGTAGCAACTCAAGTTTATGCAGTGAATAGATTAAAAGGTAAAGAGTATAGAATACATTTTAATTTATATACAGATTTTATTAATTTTGTAGGTAATAAAATAACATATGAAATAATTGACGACGCACCAGTAGAAGGCGAAGATATTGACTTACCTTTATTTGATACTTGGGAACTAAAAGAAAAACAAATTCCATTTTTTGAGTACGCTAAATACACTCCTAAGTTATGGGAAAACCCTAATAGAATTTTAACATGTCAGCCAGGAGCTGGTAAATCATTTATTTTAATGAAAACTATGTCTGAGTATCATAAACGCACTTTGCTTATTATGCGCTCTACATTTATGTTTAACTTTGAAAAAGAACTATGGAATACTTTTAATATTACTAAAGACAAAGTTATTACTATTTCTGGTAGTGAAGAATTAATTAAGTTTTTAAATGATGTTAAAAATAATACTTTTGATAAATACATTGTAATGATTAGTAATAAAACATTTTATTTTTATTTACAACTATATGTTCGTAGTACATTAGAAGTATTTTTAGAAAGCTACCCTATTACCCCTGACGAGTTATTTACTTTAGCAAAATTTGGTTTTAGAGCAATTGACGAAGTACATTTAGATTTTCATTTTAATCACAGAGTAGATTTATTTACTAATGTAACAAAATCATTATCATTATCTGCTACGCTAGTTCCAAATAAAAATCATTTCCTT
>JACCEC012103889.1_pt1 | contig 26426 bp, 27 predicted proteins | sample 7450121 | NCBI WGS metagenome assembly JACCEC01 (sample SAMN15323455, study PRJNA562643) | freshwater metagenome | isolation source: river surface water | place: USA:Blue River Watershed | collected 2017-08-18 | reverse complement strand
TGAACCCGATAGTCGCTGGCGATCCGGCCGCCATTGACCCGCACCTCGCCGGTGCGCAGCATCTTGTAGATCCGGGTCTTCGGAACGCCTTTAAGGCGCGACAGCAGAAAGTTATCGATGCGTTGGCCGGCGTACTCGGCCCCCACCTCCCAGCGTTCCACCCCCCGTCCCTGGGGGGTCGCCGTCCCCGGTACGGGAGGGCATTCGGGACGATCCGGGGTGAATTTTGGGGACATGGTCATGGGGAAGGGTATACTGCGTCCGGGTGGAGATGATTTCCGACCGATCGTTGTGTCCCATTTAAAAGGAATGGAAGAAACACAAGGCCAGTCGATGCCTTCACCCCGATGCACAGTTGGTGCGCCGAATTGTATTTGACCGAGGAGCGCAATGTCGCGTGGCCCGGCAAACGAGATTAACGATTTAGGACCGGATTCTTTGTCTTTTCAGATGAACCTGTTGAACGCCGTTTTGCGGACAACGCCCTTCCCTTCCAAATGCTGCTCGGCCCACGGCCGCCTCGCGATCGCGAGCGCCGGGTGCCCGCATGCGCCGTTACCGCTCGTTCTTGCCCCGCCCACCCGCATTGCACACTCCATTTGACCGTTAAGTCGGTTGCCCGGTAGGCCCCCTTGGGGTGCCCGCCACAGAAGGAGAAGTTGCGATGAAACGCATGCTGTTTAACGCCACCCATGCAGAGGAACTGCGGGTGGCCATTGTCGATGGCCAACGGCTGATTGACCTGGATATCGAGACCGCCGGTCGCGAGCAACGAAAAAGCAATATCTACAAAGGCGTGGTCACCCGCATCGAGCCCAGTCTCGAGGCCTGCTTTGTGAACTATGGCGAAGAACGCCACGGCTTTTTGCCCTTTAAGGAGATCGCCAAGGAATACTTCCGATCGGGCGTGGACGTGGGCCGGGCCACCATCAAAGAGGCGCTGGCCGAGGGCACCGAGCTTTTGGTCCAGGTGGAGAAGGAAGAGCGCGGCAACAAAGGGGCCGCACTGACCACCTTCATCTCCCTGGCCGGCCGCTACCTGGTGCTGATGCCCAACAACCCCCGTGGTGGTGGCGTATCCCGTCGCATCGAAGGCGAAGACCGTCAGGAATTGCGCGACACGATGGATCAATTGGACGTGCCCGGCGGCATGAGTCTGATTGCGCGCACGGCCGGAATTGGTCGCACCGCCGAGGAACTTCAGTGGGACTTGAACTACCTTCTGCAGCTCTGGCGCGCCGTGGATGACGCCCGCAAACTGCAGCCCGGTGCCTACCTGATTTACCAGGAATCGAGTCTCGTGATCCGCGCCATCCGGGATTACTTCCATCCGGACATCGGCGAGATCCTGATCGATACCGATGATATTTACGAGCAGGCCCGCCAGTTCATGTTGCATGTGATGCCCGACATGGGCAATCGCGTCAAACGCTACAACGACGATGTGCCGCTTTTCTCCCGCTTTCAGATCGAACATCAGATTGAAACCGCCTATTCACGCGTGGTGCCGCTGCCGTCGGGCGGCGCGATCGTGATCGATCACACCGAGGCCTTGGTGGCCGTGGACGTGAACTCCGCCCGCGCAACGCGCGGCTCCGACATTGAGGAAACCGCCTTTCGCACGAATCTGGAGGCCGCCGAAGAGGTGGGCCGTCAGTTACGTCTGCGCGACCTGGGCGGACTGATTGTGATCGACTTCATCGACATGGAGTCGGCCAAAAACCAACGCGATGTTGAACAACGCCTGCGCGATGCCCTGCACTTTGATCGGGCCCGCGTTCAGATGGGCAAGATCTCACGCTTTGGTCTGATGGAGTTGTCGCGCCAACGCCTGCGTCCCGCCCTGAACGAGGGATCTCACATCACCTGTCCGCGCTGTAACGGTACCGGCGTGATCCGTGACGTGGATTCCAGTGCCCTGCATATCCTGCGCATCCTGCAGGAAGAAGCCATGAAGGAAGGCACCGCAGCACTCCATGTGCAAGTGCCCGTAGAAGTGGCCACCTTCTTGCTCAATGAGAAGCGCACCGACATTGCAAAACTGGAGTTCCGGTTAAAAGTCACCGTGGTGCTGATTCCGAACAAACACTTGGAAACGCCCAACTACTCGATCGAGCGCCTCAAGCACGATGATCCGCGCTTAGAGGATTCGCGCGCCAGTTACGCCATGGCCGATGAACCGACCACCGAAACACCGTATCAGCAAAAGAAAGAAGAAGTTGCCGCCAAACCTCGTCAAGAAGCGGTGGTCAAAGGCATTACCCCCACGCAGCCGGCACCCGTGTCGGCACGGCCGGTGGAAAAAGCACCCCAAGACAAGGGGCTGCTCTCCACCATCATGGGTTGGTTCTCTGGCGCAGAGAAAAAAGAAACGGTCGCTGCACCGACGCGCCGTGAATCGGGCGAGCGCGGTGAACGCGGCGGTCGCGGCCGAGGCCGTGGTGACCGTCAAGGTCGCGGGCCGCGCGACGATCGTGGCCCGCGTGACGGCAGTCGCGAGGGATCACGTGAGGGTCGCGATCAACGCGGCCGCTCCGATGACCGCAAAGATGAGCGCAATAAGGATCGGCCACGCCGCGAAGAGTCGCGTGCCGAGCAAGGCGGCGATCGTGAACCGCGCAAGGATCGCAACGAGCGTCGACCGCGCCAGGAGCGTGGTGATCGCGGTGCAGAGCGTGCCGCCGAGGCGCCCGTTCAGGATGCCGCATTGATCGCTGCCGAATCAAACTCGGCCGCAGAATCGGCCGATCAGGATCGTAATGGCGGCGGTCGTCGCCGTCGTCGCCGTGGTCGTGGCGGACGACGTGATGAATCGGCGGAAGCCGCGCAGGGCGAGTTGCTCGAATCGACGGAGTCCCCGCGCAGTGAATTAACGGAATCCGCGCCCGCGCCGGTGGTCTTTGCACCTGCATCCACCGCTGCCGCGGAGCCGATGGTGACACCCGTTGCCGCACCCGAACCCGCATCGGCACCCGTGGTGGCCCCTGCCGTTCCCGCCGTGTCGGAAGAGACCTTGAAAAAGTCCTTGGATGATGTCGGTCTGCAGTGGGTCCAGACGGATCCCAACAAAGCCGTCGCCGAGGCCGTGGCCGAGCCGCCACCCAAACTGGGTCGGGCACCCCGTAGAAACACCGAGACAGCCCCACAAGAGCCCTTGGTACTGGTGGAAACACGCCAAAACAACCCCTGAACGATCGATAATCGCGGGCATGTCGTACGGCCAGCGTATTTTCTCGATCGTTCCGGACTCGGAGGCATCGTCGCATGTTCAGGCGGCCAAGGTGGATCACCTTGGCCCCTTGCCCATTGGACCCCTTCAGGATCGGTTAGCGCGCACGCTCAAAGACCTGCGCATTTCGGTGATCGATCAGTGCAACTTCCGCTGCACCTACTGCATGCCCAAGGAAGTCTTCGGCCGGGACTACCAGTTCCTGCCGCGCGAATCACTGCTCTCCTTTGATGAGATTGAACGCCTGGTGCGGGTGTTTGCTTCCCTGGGCATTGAGAAGCTTCGCATCACCGGCGGTGAGCCCCTGCTGCGAAAAAATATCGAGGACCTGATTGCACGCGTGACCCGCATCACCACGCGCAGCGGCAAGCCGTTGGAAATCGCCATGACGACCAATGGGGCGCTGCTGGCCCAGAAGGCCCACGACCTAAAAAAGGCCGGACTGCACCGGATTACGGTGAGCCTGGATGCCCTGAGCGATGAAACCTTTCAGAAAATGAATGACGTGGCGTTCCCGGTTGCCGATGTGCTGGCCGGTATTGATGCGGCTGCGGCCAGCGGCCTGCGCGTCAAGGTCAATATGGTCGTGCAACGGGGCGTGAACGACCACGAGATCGTCCCCATGGCAGAGGCTTTTCGCGAACGCGGTCACACCCTCCGATTCATCGAATTTATGGATGTCGGCTCATCGAACGCCTGGCAGTGGGATCACGTGGTGCCCGCGCGGGAAATTATCGACACCATCGGATTGGTGCACGCCCTGATGCCCATTGGACGCGATACCCCGAGTGAGGTCTCCGAGCGTTGGCGTTATGCCGATGGCCGCGGCGAGATCGGTGTGATCTCGTCCGTCTCCAAACCGTTTTGTGGGGACTGCAGCCGGGCACGAATCTCGGCCGAAGGGGTGCTCTACACCTGCCTATTTGCGCAATCGGGCACGGATCTTCGGGGCTTACTGCGCGAGTCCTCGGCGCCAAACGACGACGACCTTGCGCGGGTAGTGGCGGGTCTGTGGCAGTCGCGCGACGACCGGTACTCCGAACAACGGGCCGAACGTCGCGAACAGGGAATTAAAAAAGTAGAGATGAGTTACATCGGAGGCTAGGCCTCCGATGGATTACTTCTTCGCGCTCAGCGGCGAGGGCAAGGACGCGTAATACGCCGAGATATTGGCGATGTCGTCCTTGGACAGGGCCGCCGACATGCCGGACATGATGGCGTTTTTACGAATGCCGTTTTTGTAATCGGACAGTGCCCGCGCTAAATAATCGGGGTATTGACCGGCCAGCTTGGGATAGCTCGGGTCGATGGCCGTGACGCCATCGGCACCGTGACAGGCCGCACAAATGGCCGTTGCTTTTTCTTTTCCGGCGGCAATATTACCGGCCATCGCCGAGGATGCCGCTGCCGCCACCACCGCCGCCGTAACGGACCGCATGATCAATGTTGTCGTTTTCATCGCCGCCCCTTATTTCTTGTTCGCGTAGTACACCGCGAGATCGGCGATGTCCTGATCCGACAGCCCCGCGACAATGCCCTTCATGCTCGGGTGATTGCGTTCACCATTCTTGTACGCATTCAGGGCCACCACGAGGTATTTCTCGCTTTGACCGGCAATCTTGGGCACGCGATACACCGTGGGAAAAGCCGTCTTGTAATCCGGTATGCCATGGCAGCCGATGCACATGGAGTTTTTCTTCGCCCCGGCATCGGCATTGCCCACGATGGGTGCCGCCGCCGCGGGTGCAGAAGGTGCTGCGCCTTTGGGCGCCGTTTTGGCGGCGCCTTGCGCCGCTGCGCCCGATGCCAAAACCGCACATGCGGCAGCCGCGAGTGATCCGATCCAACGTGATCGTGAATAAACGTTCAGCATGTCTCCCCCCGTGTTGAACGAGGCGCAGTTTAGCACGGCAGGCCAACCCGTCTGCCCTACGCCATCAGACCCCTGAGCAGGAAGGAATTCAAGCGCTTCACAAAGGCGGCCGGGTCCTGCGGTTGGCCGCCCTCGGCCAAGACGGCCTGGTCAAAGAGCACCCACACCAGGTCGTCAAACGCACTGGAATCCTGCGACAGTGCTTTGACCAAAGGATGCTCAGGGTTGAGCTCCAAGATGGGTTTTCGGTCAGGCGCCTTTTGACCGGCCTGCTTGAGCAGCCGCTCCAAATGCCCGCTCATGTCGTGCTCATCGGAAACCAGACAACAGGCGGACTCGGTTAAGCGCCGAGTGATGCGCACCTCCTTGACCTGATCGCCGAGCACCTTTTGCGCTTTTTCAATGATGGGCTTGTACTGCTTCTCGGCCTCTGGAGTGGGCGCGGTGTCGTCATCGGCGAGCTTGCCCAAATCCAATGCCCCTTTGGCCACGGACTGGATCGACTTGCCCTCGAATTCGTTCAAGAAATTCAACATCCATTCGTCGATGCGGTCCGTGAGCAACAAGACCTCAATGCCCTTTTTCTTGAACACTTCCAGATGGGGGCTCGCCTTGGCCGCCGCCAAAGAATCGGCCGTGACCACATAGATTTTCTCTTGGCCGTCCTTCATGCGGCCCACGTAGTCCTTTAACGAGACGGTGGGCTCGTCGGATTCCGACGCAGTGGACGCAAAGCGCATCAGACCGGCGAGTTTGTCGCGATTGGCAAAGTCCTCGCCAAATCCCTCTTTCAGGCATTGCCCGAATTCCTTCCAGAAACTGGCGTAGTCCTCGGGCTTCTCACTGGCCACATCCTCTAAGAGCGACAAAATCCGTTTGGTGCAGCCTTCACGAATGGCCTTGATATCCCGGCTTTCCTGCAAGATCTCGCGCGAGACGTTCAACGGGAGATCCGAGGAATCCACCACGCCGCGGACGAAGCGCAAATAGGCGGGCAGCAGCTGCTCCGCATCGTCCATGATGAACACCCGCTTGACGTAGAGCTTTAACCCATGACGCTGCTGACGATCCCACAGGTCAAAGGGCGCCTTGGTCGGGATGTACAGCAACTGGGTGTATTCGGTGCGGCCCTCCACTCGGTTGTGGGTCCAGGCCAAGGGATCGCCGGCGCCAACGCTCAGGCCCTGGAAGAACTGCTTGTACTCGTCCTCGGTGATGTCGGACTTGGATCGGGACCATAAGGCCGATGCCTTGTTCACCGTCTCCCATTCGTCTTTCTCGACGTACTCGTTTTTCTTGTCATCCCAATCCCGCTTTTTCATCTCGATGGGAATCCCGATGTGGTCCGAGTAACGCTTCAGAATCTCTTTGATGGTCCAGTGTTCGAGCAGGTCATCATGGCCCTTAGCCTCCTCGCCCTCGCCTTGCGTGGCCCGCAGGTGCAGAATCACATCGGTGCCGCGAGCGGCTTTCTCCACCTCCTGCACACTGAATTCACCCGTGCCCTCGGACTCCCAGCGCACCGCATCGGTGGCGGGCAGTCCGGCCCGACGCGACACCACGGTCACATGATCGGCCACGATGAAGGCCGAATAAAACCCAACACCGAACTGGCCGATCAGATTGCTGTCTTTACCGGAGTCTCCGGTCAGATGGCTCATGAATTCCTTGGTGCCGGATTTGGCGATGGTGCCGAGATGGGCAACCGCCTCGTCTCGGCTCATGCCGATGCCGTTATCGGAAATGGTGATCGTGCGCGCGGCCTTATCGAGGCTGACACGAATCTTGAGCTCCCCATCGCCTTCGTAAAGCCCGGATTGGGTGAGGGCTTCGACCCGCAATTTATCGCAAGCATCGGACGCATTGGAGACCAGCTCGCGCAGGAAAATATCCCGATTGCTGTAAAGCGAATGGATCATGAGGTGCAGCAGCTGCTTGACCTCGGTCTGAAAGGCGAGTGTTTCTTTGGACATGAGAATTCCTCTGGTGCGCAAAAACAGATTAGGGAAACCTTCAGGACATGGGGGTGCCTCCCCCCGGTTTCAAGGGGCCGCCTGCAGGCGATGTGGCTTAAATTTCAGGTCGAGCAGCTTGCCGCGTCGCCCGCGGTTGCCCAGATAGGACTTCCAGGACTTCGCCTCGAGCACCTCCTGTGCAGGTTTGCCGGCGCGGCCCACACCGACCACGCATAACCCGGCCTTCGCCGGCAGGCCCGCTGCATCCACCACGGCATCGCCCTTGGGTTCCGGATCGAGCAGCAGCACGCCGCGGCCGCCCGTGGGGAGCACCTTCACATCGGCGATATCGACCACCAACAATCGTCCCTTGGCCGACAGCAAGGCCAGATGCGCCGGGCGCTCCGGCAGCGCGCGAATAAAGGCCGGACCATCGCCTTTTTCGATGGTCATGAACTGCTTACCGGCCCGCTGACGTGTGGTCATGGCTTCCATCGTGGTGATAAAGCCCAGGCCCAGACGCGTGCCGATCACGAGTGACGTCGCGGGCAAACCGGCGTAAAACTGGGTCAGCACCTCACCCGGATCGACCTCGACCATCGAGGTGACGGGGGCACCATCACCCCGTGCACCGGGAAGACCGGATACCGCCATCGCGTAACTGCGGCCGCTGGACGACAGGGCCACCAGGGTATCGACGGTGCGGCACTCGAACGTGCCGTAGAGCGCATCGCCGGTTTTAAACGTGAACTGCGCGGGATCGTGGCCATGCCCCTGCCGTGCGCGCACCCACCCATTGACCGATACGATCACGGTGACCGGCTCATCGACCACGGGCACCTCCACCGTGGTGCGTTCGGCCTCTTTCATCAGAGTGCGGCGCTTATCCCCAAAGGTCTTCGCGTCCTCGGCAATCTGGGCCGCTACCGCCTTGCGCAAGGCGGAGTCCTTTTCCAGAAGATGCGTCAGGCGGCCTGCGTCCTCGCGCAGACTGCTCAATTCCTTTTCAATCTTGATCGCCTCCAGGCGGGCCAACTGACGCAGCCGGATCTCCAGAATGTCCTCGGCCTGAATCTCGGTGAGGTCAAATTTCTTGATCAGGGCCGGCTTTGGCTCGTCGCTTTCACGAATCACCTTGATCACCTTATCGATGTTCAGCAGTGCAATGGCCCGGCCTTCCAGAATATGGATGCGTCGCTGCGCCTGCTCGAGTCGGTGCTGGGTGCGTCGGCGCACGGTGTCCACGCGGTAATCCACCCACTGGGCAAGAATCTCGCGCAAGGACAATGAGCGTGGTCGCCCGTCCCGATCCACGGCGACCAGATTCATCGGTACCGAACTCTCCAGCGGGGTATGAGCGAGCAGCACCTTCATGAACTCATCGCGATCCTGACGGGAACTCTTGGGCTCGAACACCAGACGCACATCGGCATCCTTACCCGACTCATCGCGCACGGTATCCAACACACTGAGCATCAACGACTTCAGCTGTTGCTGATCGGCAGACAATGATTTCTTGCCGGCCTTGATCTTGGGATTGGTGATCTCTTCGATCTCCTCCAACACCTTTTGGGCCGATACGCCATGAGGCAGTTCATGGACCACGATCTGCCATTGACCGCGCGCCATTTCCTCGACCGTCCATCGGGCACGGGTCTTGATCGACCCTCGACCCGTGGTGTAGGCCGCCGCGATCTCCTGGGCACTCGAAATGATCTGGCCGCCGCCCGGAAAATCCGGCCCCGGGATCAAGGCGTAGACCTCGTGATCCGTCATCGCGGGTTTCTCGATCATGGCGATGGCGGCCTTGGCCACTTCCTGAAGATTGTGGGGTGGCATCTCCGTGGCCATGCCCACTGCAATGCCCGATGCGCCATTGAGCAAGACCACCGGCAGTCGGGCCGGCAGACGCAAGGGTTCGGTGAACGATCCATCGTAGTTGGGACCGAAGTCCACCGTGCCTTCATCAATCTCATCGAGCAACAACGATGCAAATGCGGTCAGACGTGCCTCGGTGTAGCGCATGGCCGCAGCACCATCTCCATCGCGTGAACCAAAGTTGCCCTGCCCGTCGATCAAGGGATAGCGGACCGAAAAGCCCTGGGCCAATCGCACCAGCGCATCGTAGGCGGATTGATCGCCGTGCGGATGATATTTACCGAGCACATCGCCCACCACGCGGGCCGACTTGACCGGCTTGGCCGTCACCGCCAAGGACATGCGATGCATGGCGTACAGGATGCGCCGCTGCACCGGTTTCATGCCATCGCACAGATCGGGCAGCGCCCGGCCCTTGACCACCGAGACCGCGTAGTCCAGATAGGCCCGTTCGGCGAAATCCGCCAGGGTGAGTTGTTCGCCATCAAAGGTTAAACCGAGGGCGGATGTGGAGGCTTGCGCCCGCTCGCTGGTGATCGCGCCCGCATCCTGACGTCGATCATCGGATGTGGCCGATCCATCGGCCGTCGCAAACAGATCCGGGGTGGCACCGGGCAGATTCTTTTTGCGTGACATCAGACATCCACCTCCACTTCGTGGCCCTTTTCTTCTAACCAGGCGCGGCGCGAGGACGCCTCGGTGCGGCCCATCAATAAATGAAAGCGCTTGGTGGTGTCCATGGCGTCCACCTCGCCGTATCCGACGATGGATAAACGCCGGGTATCCGGATTCAAGGTGGTTTCCCAGAGCTGTTCAGCACTCATCTCACCCAAGCCTTTAAACCGGGAGATGCTCCAGGCCGATTCCCGCAGGCCCTCCTGCTTTAACTTATCCAAGACGTGGGTCAGCTCCCCTTCATCCAAGGCGTAGATCTTGCGGGCCGGCCGCTTGCCGCTGGGACTCACGTCCACGCGGAACAATGGGGGACGGGCGACACAGACATGGCCGCGCTCCACGAGCTGGGGAAAGTGTTTAAAAAACAATGTGAGCAGCAGCACCTGGATGTGGGCACCATCGACATCGGCATCACTGAGAATGCAGACCTTGCCGTACCGCAGATTGCTCCAGTTCACCTCATCGCTTACGCCATGTGGATCGATGCCAAGGGCCACCGCAATGTCGTGGACCTCGGCGTTGGCAAACAGCCGTTCTTTTTCGGTCTCCCAGGTGTTGAGCACTTTGCCGCGCAAGGGAAGAATCGCCTGAAACTCCTTGTCGCGGCCCATCTTGGCCGATCCGCCGGCCGAATCTCCTTCGACCAGAAATAACTCATTGCGCGCGATATCGGTGGATTCGCAATCGGTGAGCTTGCCCGGCAACACGGCCACGCCAGAGCCTTTCCTCTTTTCCACCTTCTGCGCCGAGCGGGCCCGGGTCTGGGCGGCACGAATGGCCAGATCGGCAATGCGCCGGGCAGAATCAACATCGCGGTTCAGCCACAACTCCAAGGGCGCCTTCACCTGCGTGGCCACCAGCCGCAGCGCATCGCGACTGGTTAATTTCTCTTTGGTCTGGCCTTGAAACTGCGGATCCAGTACCTTGGCCGACAGCACAAAACTCACGCGCGAAAACACATCCTCGGGCAGCACCTTTACGCCCTTGGGCGTGAGGTTGTGCTGCTCGATGAATCCTTTGACCGCCGCAAACAGGCCCTCGCGAAGCCCCGCCTCGTGCGTGCCACCGGCCGTGGTGGGAATCAGGTTCACAAAGGACTCTCGGGGTGTGGCCCCCTCCGCCGTCCAGGCCACGGCCCACTGGGCGCCCTCGCCGGCCGCAAATGTGTCGTCCGCTGCACCGACCACTCCTTCGCCCAGCCACGGATCGACCACCAAGGACTCACCGTCAATCAATTCCAATAAGTAGTCCCTCAACCCGCCCTGATAGCGCCAGGACTCCTGCTTCGCAGTCTTCTCCACCATCAGGTGCGTGGACACACCCGGCAGCAGCACCGCCCGCGCTTTCAGACTGCGCGCCAACTCCGCCGACGGTATCGCGGCGTCATCAAAATATTTCACATCCGGCCACACCCGCACCTGTGTGCCGCGACGCCCGCTGGCGGCACCGGTTTTTTTTAACGGTTCCACCACATCTCCGCCCGCAAACACAATGCGATGTTCACCATCGTCGCGCCATACGGTGACTTCCAGACGCTTGGACAGCGCATTGGTCACCGAGACCCCGACCCCATGCAGCCCGCCGCTGAAGGCATAGGCGCCACCGGCGCTTTTATCGAACTTGCCACCGGCATGCAGGCGTGTGAACACGATTTCGACCACCGACACCTTCTCTTCAGGATGTTTGCCCACCGGAATGCCACGGCCATCATCGACCACACTCACGCTGCCATCGGTGTGCACGGTGACAGAAATATTTTTCGCGAACCCGGCCAACGCTTCATCGGCGGCGTTGTCAATGACTTCTTGCAGAATGTGCAACGCATTCTCCGTGCGCGTGTACATTCCGGGACGCTGCTTGACCGGCTCCAGTCCCTTTAACACACGAATCGATGATTCGTCGTAGCCCGTATTTTTTATTCCTGCCATTGAAAAAATTTTTTTAAATTGTCAAATTGAAAGTGCAAACTCACCCACTCTCACCAAATCACACTCAAAAGTTGTCCACAGGTTTTGTGGAAAAGTCCGTCATAAAAACGTCATCCATTTGACCTAGCAAGGAGGACGTCGGGGTGGGCAATTTTTAACCAGTTAGGTCAGCTTGCTGTCACTCACCAGGATCCCATCGGCATCCGCGTAACACCAGTTGCCCGGGGAAACCCGAATCCCCGCCATATCCAGGACTGCATCGGCCTGGCCCACGCCCTGCCGATCACTGCGACGGGGGTGGCTGGCCATGGCCCAGATGCCCACCGCGCACTCGGAGAGCTCGATGGTGTCCCGCACGCAACCGTTCACGATCACTCCTGCCCAGCCGTTTTTGACCGCCAGCAGGCCCAGATTTCCGCCCACCAAGGCGCAGCGATCGCTGCCCCCGCCATCAACCACCAAGACCCGCCCCTGGCCCGGGGACTCCAGCGCCTTGCGCACCATGGAGTTGTCCTCAAAGCACTTCAAGGTGGCCACGGGGCCGGCCATCTCGGCCTCGCCACCATAGTTCTGAAAAATCGGCGGCAACACCCGCAGGCTGCCCGACTTCAGGGCCGCCTCGTGGGCATCGCACAGATCGGCGGTCGGTGCAGGCAATGCAGCGGCCACCGGCTTCGGGGCGCTCTGGCCGGCGTGTCTGGGTTTATTCATGTGGGAAGACTCCGCGGATTAATGCGGATCGGTGCTCGCCGTGTGATGACTGAGCAACCGATCGATGTAGGCAATCGCGATGGCCGACAAGATGAAGGTGACGTGAATGATGGTTTGCCAGAGCAGGGCCTTATCCGACATGGAGTCCGCCGAAATGAAGGTCTTCAGCAGGTGAATGGAGGAAATGCCGATGATGGCCGTGGCCAGCTTCACTTTCAGGATGTTGGCATTCACGTGGGAGAGCCACTCGGGCTGATCGGGGTGGCCTTCCAGGTCCAGTCGGGAGACAAAGGTTTCGTAACCGCCGATGATCACCATGATCAACAGGTTCGAAATCATCACCACGTCGATGAGCGAGAGCACCATCAACATGACCACGATTTCCTTGCTCACCGCTTTCACCCCCATGGTGGCGGCAGTCGCATTCAAGGCGTTCGGATCCCACAAGATGGGCACCAGGTGCATCAGCTCTTGAATGAACAGGACCACGTAGACGGCCTGGGCCACAATCAGGCCAAGGTAAAGGGGTAACTGAAGCCAGCGACTGGCAAAAATCAAGGCCGGCATGGGGCGCAGGGGTCGAAATGCCGCCTGCTGAAGTGCGTCGTTTTGATCGGGTGAGCTCATGGAGCGCCAGTTTAACGCGACTTTCGCCGACCCCTTGGGCATTGGGCCAGCGCCCGAAGGCCCTCAGGCGCGCATGACCGACCAGGCGCCGCCGTAGGCCGTCACCGCCGATTCATCGAATTCAAAGCCCAGTCCTGGCCCCTGACGCAACATCACGTGTCCGTTTTTAAATTCCAGCTGATTGTTGATCAAGCGACGGAAATTCAACACCTGGTCATCCAGAAAAAACTCCACAAACCGGGCATTCGAGGTCGCGGCCACTAATGGTGCGTGCAGATCATGGAACCAGTGCGGGCTCACCGTCACGCCTTTGGCATCGGCATAGGCCGCAATCTTGCGCCACTCCGAAATACCGCCACACACGGCGGCATCGGCCTGCAAAATCTCGGCGCCACCCGCATCGATCAGTTCACGAAAACGCCACCGCCCTACCTCAATCTCACCCGTGGCCACGGTGACCGACGTGCGCGCAGCCAACCGGGCATGCAGATCAATGGCATCGGGAGAAAACGGCTCCTCGATCCAATACGGATCGTAGGGCTCAAAACGCCGCATGTACTCCATGGCCGTGGGCAGATCCGCCCAGGCATTGTTGGCATCCAGCATTAACAGCACGTCAGGGCCAATGGCATCGCGTGCCGCCGCAATGCGCGCCTCTTCCTCGCGTGGCGAGAGCCGACCCGTTTTAATTTTGACGGCGCGAAATCCCTTGGCCGCATACCCGGCCACTTCCTCGCCAAGCTTGGCCGGGGTCTTGCCGTCGAGGTAGTAGCCGCCGCTGGCGTAGGCGATGACGGATTCGCGATGCACACTGCCTAAATAATCGTGCAGCGGCAGACCCACCGACCGAGCGTTTAAGTCCCATAGCGCGGTATCGAGAATCGAAATGCCGCGCATCACCGAACCGGCACGGCCCTGAAGGATCCCCTCCTGGTTCATCAGGTTCCACAATCCTTCGCTTTGCCGGCTCTCTTTACCAATTAATAAAGGGGCAAGCAGCTGTTCCACCGCCGTTTTCACGATCCCGCCGGCCCGGCTGCCCACATAACAAAAACCGATTCCCTCATGACCATCGGTGCTGCGGACTTTGACCAAGCCGTAGTGACGTGCGCTGACCGTGCGCGTGGAAAACGAGGTCACCCGATCCAGCGGGACCTCACAGGCGGCCACGGACACGGACTCAATCACCGGCATGTCAAACTCCTTGAAAAATGTGGGGCGTTACCGCGCACTCGAACGATTGCTGCGGTACTCCATCTTGTAGACAAAACGACTCTCGGGATGATGCGATATCGTCACCTCGAAAAGCTGGCCCTGATTGTCAAAGTAACGGCGCAGAATCACCAGGCACGGCGTGTTTTTGGGCACCTGCAGCGAGCGGGCCAGTTTGGCACTGGCGCCGGCCGCATAAATATCCACCTCGGCCCGATCGATGACCACGCCAAAGCGCTGCTCAATACGCTCATAGATGACGGAGTGCGTATGACTGGGTTCATGCACCAACTCTGCAAACTTCGGCAGCATGTAGATGTCACTGTACGACACGATCAGATTTGATCCCTGCTCACGACGTACCGCACCGATGTGATACCAAGACGATCCGATCTCGGACTGCAACAGGGGCAGCAGCTCCTCGTCGCACTGGACGTACTCCTCCACCTCGTGCACGCGGTACGTGGTTTCCGGATAGCGCAGCAGCTCTTCTGGGGAACTGAAACTCTGCATGAATCGACGCGGCGACTGGCGCGAGATCACGCGCGTGGGGGCCCCCTGGCGACGCAGGATCAGGCCCGATTGCTCCAAGGTGGCCAAGGCATGCCGCAGGGTATGACGGCTCACCCCATAGGCTTTGCAAAAGGCGTGCTCCGACGGCAGGATCCCGCCGACTGCCCACTCCCCGCTGCTGATGCGCTCCGAAATCGCGTTGGCCACGTACTCGTGAAGGGTCTGCCCGCCGGGCATCCGTTCGGTCTTATGTTCAGTCGACACCTGCTGTTTCCTCCCGCCGATCAGGGTTGCTGTACGTACAGGTACTGTACCATAGGCCGCTCGGCGTACCACACGCTAAACCGCGGTACACCCCATATCGGCGCACCGCGCGCTAAACAGGTGGGGTCAGATCGCCGTACACTCGACCAGCACAGGAGTGCGGACGTTTATGTACTTTGAATCCATCAAAATCTCCGGAACAGAGAGGCGCTACGCGGTATTCAACGCGCGTGGGCAAATGATGTTCTATACCACCAGCGTGCTCGCCGCCCGCATGTTCATTGCAGGCAAGAGCACCAATATGTGGAGCGGCGGCTAGCCTTACATCGACTGGATCTGCGGCATCTGAGACTTCAGATCGCGTGAAAAGACCGCACACGATGTTCGCACCGTGTACCACTCGGAATTCTGAACCAGACGGCGGGCCGCTTCACAGGCCTGTAGCGTATCGTACGGAACTCCAAAATGATGAATCAGCTGATTGTTCGAATTCAGGTTAATGAATACGACGAGCAGGAATTTCATGACCAACCCTTTCCAAAAAAGTAGCGCGTGATGCGTGCCAGACCGCACCCCTCGGACGACCCGAACACGCTGGAATTCCAGGAACGGGAACGGTTCGATATGGAATACGGCACAAACACCACGACCCCTTTAGCCAAATCCGGCTTTGCCCAGGTGCCCAACCTGGACCACGGCAAGCCCTATATGGCCTCCTGGACCAGCGAGATCGAGAAAAGCTTCGATCTCCTGCTCGCGCGCCTTGGCCGACGGCTGGGACTCTACACCTTCGTGGATATTGGCTGCGGCAAGGGGAAGGTGCCCATCGTCTGGCGTCTGAAGTGCCGTCAGGCCGGCATCGATCCGCGGATCGTGGGCATGGACTATTACCCGCCGTTTATTACGATCGCCCGTGACAATCATCGCAAGGTCTTCGGTCACCCCGGCGAATTTATTCTTGCCGACGCCACCGCGATGGACTACGCCCGCCTTGGTCCCGGAGTGATTGCCTATCTGTACAACCCGTTTGATGCAGTGATCTTAAACGCAGTCCTGACCCGACTGCGCACGATCCCCACCCTCGTGATCTACAACATCCCCACCCACTCCGATGTGATCGGCGCCCACGGATTCACCCAGATTCACGCCCGCCGCGGAATCAATCAGAACCAGGAGACCCACATCTTCTCGAACCACCCCGGGCCGCAACCGTCCGCCGGCGGCCCGAGCCATGGAGAGGCCTAGGCGCCGGCGGCCAGAAACCCAATCACCACACCGGCCAACGCGATGACACCCAAGGTGATCGCACCGCCTTTATTGGTCATGAGGGCTTCACGAATTTCGGCGAGTCGTCGACGGGCGCCTTCACCTTTTTGTCCAGGATGACGAAAGGCGCCGAGTCCAAGCATAAATAACACCACGCCCAGTAACACCGGCACGGCCGAACCGCCGCTCGATCCCATCACGACCAAGGTCAAGCCAAATACGATGACCGCAAAAAATAACAGCTGAATAATGAGAAAGAAACCTTTTTGCATACGCCAACTCCTTGAGGGATTACCGCCCTGTCGCAGGGCGGCGGGACCAATCTAACGCCCCCTTGTGCGGCTTGCAAGAGGGGAAAACCGTGCGCGGTCACCGCCACGACTTGCACAGACCGATCGGGCTGAGCATATTGTCGGCTTGACGCCCAAAAGGACCCCTCCATGACGCCCAAAACCTCCCATGTCACCCGCCTCTTCATTGCGGGCGTGTTGGCCGCCTTCCCCTTGGTCGCGACCATCGCGCTGCTGATGTTCGTGGCGGGGTTTGTGGTGAATCTTTTTGGCCCCAGCAGCACCATCGGCCATCTCTTCTCGGCGCTCGGCCTGGGCATTGCCAATCAGGAGTGGGTGGGCTACGTGCTCGGACTCGCGCTCATGGTGCTGGGCATTTTCGTGCTGGGCGTGTTAGTGGAAAAAGGGCTTCAGACCGGATTCACGGCGCTGATCAATGCCATCGTTCGACGGATTCCGATCGTCAGCACCATCTACGAGACGATTCATCGGTTCGTGGATCTGGTCTCCAAAAAAGATGACAACGACATGAAGTCGATGCAGCCCGTATGGTGTCATTTCGGTGGCAAAGGCGGTGCGGCCGCCCTGGCGCTGCTCTCCTCGCCCGAAGCGGTCTTGGTCGACGGTGTGCCCAGTCTGGCGGTCATCATTCCCACCGCACCGGTTCCCATCGGTGGCGGCCTGCTCTACGTGCCCAAGGACTGGGTGAGTCCTGCCGACGTGGGCATGGACGCGTTGACAAGTCTCTACGTGTCGATGGGAGTGACGTCTCCCCAATACCTGAAGAAGGCCGAGTAAACCCCCGCGTCGCGCGTTAAACCGACGGGCGTGCAAGGGAGCGCAGCGCCGCCTGCACGATCGCCTGAGCGCTCACACCAAAATAATCCCGTAACGCGGCGCGCGTATCGCTTCGGCCAAAGCCGTCCGTGCCCAACGTGGTGAAGGGCGCCGGCACATAGGCCCGCACCATTTCCGGCAGAGCACGCACGTAGTCCGACACGGCGATCACTGGCGCCACCGATCCACCGAGTTTTTGCGCAAGCCAGCCGTCGTGCGACGGCCCATCCACGGGTGACGACGCTAACGCCCGTTCGCCATCACGCGCCAACTCAGAATAACTGGTCACACTCCAGACCTCGGCGGACACGCCATGCGCGCTGCCCAACTGCTCGGCGGCCCGGATGGCCTCGCCCACGATGGCGCCGGCGGCCATCAGTCGCACATCGGCCGACTCGGGCCGCACGATGCAATGCATGCCACGCAGAATGCCCTCGCGATCCACCTTGGGGCCCGTGAGTTGCGGCGTGTTTTCATTGGTGACCGTGAGGTAATAAAACACGTCCTCCTGATTCTGGAGTATGCGTCGCATCCCCTCTTCCATGATCACGGCCAGCTCGATTCCAAACGCCGGATCGTAGGAGATGCAGTTCGGAATCGTGGCCGCGGTGAGCAGGCTGCTGCCATCTTGGTGCTGCAATCCCTCCCCGGCCAGGGTGGTGCGCCCCGAGGTGGCGCCAATCAGAAATCCGCGCGCCCGCTGATCGGCAGCGGCCCAGATCAGATCCCCCACCCGCTGGAATCCGAACATCGAGTAATAGATGTAGACCGGCAACATGGCCCGCCCGTGCACGGAATAACTGGTCGCTGCGGCGGTCCAGGAGGCCATCGCTCCGGCTTCGGAGATGCCCTCTTCCAGAATCTGACCATCCTTGGCTTCGCGGTAACAAAGAATCGAGCCGATGTCCTCGGGCTGATAACGTTGGCCTTGCGCGGAATAAATGCCCACCTGACGAAACAGCGCCGCCATTCCGAAGGTGCGGGCCTCATCGGCCACGATCGGCACCACGCGCTCGCCCACCACCGGATCTTTCAACAGATTGGTCAGCATGCGCACGGTCGCCATGGTGGAGGACATCGTCTGCTCCTGATCGCGCAGCAGAAATCCTCCAAAGGATTCCAGTGATGGTGTGGTGAGCGATTCGGGCGCGGTGCGCCGACGGACGGGAACAAACCCGCCCAGCGCGGCACGACGTGCCATCATGTGGCGCATTTCCGGACTGTCTTGCGGTGGCCGATAAAACTCCAAGGAGTCCACCTGCGCATCTGTCAGTGGCAGTTCAAACCGATCACGAAACTCCAACAGATCTTCGGTCTCAAACTTCTTTTGCTGATGCGTGGTCATGCGGCCCTGGCCAACACGCCCCATGCCGAAGCCCTTTTTTGTCTGCGCCAGAATCACCGTGGGCTGGCCGCGGTGATGAATGGCCGCGTGATACGCCGCATGGATCTTGATGTAGTCATGCCCCCCGCGACGCAGTCCATCGATCTGCGCATCCGTGAGCGCACTGGCCATGCGCTGCAACTCCGGCGTTTGTCCAAAGAAGTGCTCGCGGTTAAAGGCACCGTTATTCGCGGCAAACGTCTGCAACTGGCCATCGGGTGTATTGCCCAGGAGGCGAGCCAAGTCTCCGCTGTGATCCATCGCAAATAGCGGATCCCAATCGGAGCCCCAGAGCACTTTGATCACGTTCCATCCGGCCCCGGAAAATAAGCCTTCGAGTTCATCGACAATGTGCCCATTGCCGCGCACGGGCCCGTCGAGCCGCTGCAGGTTGCAATTGATGACAAAAGTCAGGTTGTCCAATCCCTCGCGGCCTGCCAGTGACAGTGATGCCAGCGATTCGGGTTCGTCCATCTCACCATCGCCAAATATGCCCCAGACGCGTTGGCCTTGGGGCGCGATCTGGCCGCGATTCTCCAGATAGCGAATGAATCGGGCCTGATAGGTGGCCGAAATCGGACCCAAGCCCATGGATCCCGTAGGAAACTGCCAGAAGTCCGGCATCAACCACGGATGCGGGTAGGACGACAGCCCTTGAACGCCGTGACGCTGTGCTTCGATCTCCCGGCGGTAGTAACCCAGCTGCTCCTGCGATAGCCGCCCTTCTAGATAAGCACGGGCATACACACCCGGTGCCGAGTGCGGTTGAAAGAACACCAGATCGCCCGAGAAGTCGCCTTGCGCGGCACGAAAGAAATGATTGAACCCGACCTCAAACAGATCGGCCGCCGATGCGTAACTTGCGATGTGTCCGCCAAGCTCACCACTGAGTCGATTGGCCCGCACCACCATGGCCAACGCATTCCATCGGGTGATGGCCCCGATGCGCTGCTCCACGGCTAAGGCCTGTGGCCCGCCCGGGTAATTCGGCTCGTCCCGCACGGCGATGGTGTTCACATACGGGGAGACGCGCCGCGGACGCCAGCCGACATGACGCCCGCCGGCGGCCTGCTCGAGGCGCTCCAGCAGGAAGGCGGCGCGAGCGGGACCACCGCTGGCGAGCACCGAGTCCAGGGCATCGATCCACTCCTGGGTTTCGACGGGATCCGGATCGTGACCGGCGCAGTGAAGATGAGAAAGTGACATGTCCATGCCCGGCACGATATCGGGAAGTCCGCGGCAGATGGCATCAAAAAACGCTCGTCAATCCGGTTTAAACGGCATAATATGCTGTCTTAATAGCATTTAAAAACATTAAATATGGACATTGAGCTGGATGCCGTCGATCTGAAAATTCTGCGTCTGCTGCAAACCGATGCCGCCATCAGTAATGTTGATCTGGCATCGGCGATTCACCTCTCGCCATCCCCCACCCTGGCGCGCGTGAAACGGCTGCAGTCACTCGGCGTGATTGCGCGGACCGTCGCCCTGCTGCGGCCAGAGCCTCTCGGGTTAAAACTGAATGTGTTCGTGCGGGTGGCACTGGAAAAACAGGAGGCCGCTGCGCTCGAGCGTTTCGAGCGGGCAATCCGTGACCTGGACGAGGTGATGGAGGTCTACCTGATGACGGGCGACGAAGACTATCTCTTACGCCTGGTGGTGCCCGACATCCAGGCCCTTGAACTCTTCATCCTGAATTACCTGACCAAGATCCCGGGCATCAAAAACATCAAGTCGAGCTTTGCTCTCAAGCAGGTGAAATATAAAACCGCCCTGCCGCTGGCAGCCCCGGCAAAACGACAACGGCCGTAACGATCACGCTGGAGCGGTCACCCGCTCCAGCCCGCGACTATCGATTCGCGGGACGTGACTCTTTAATGAGCCGGGCATTCGTGGGCTGGATCGGCCGGGCGTTATGCGGATAGATCTTACTGAACACCGCAATCTGCTCCTCCGAGACATTCACCGGTTTTTGCAGAACAAACCACAAGACATTTTCCGAGCATGGCGGCGTGGTGAGCGAGCCCATGTAGTTGAAGTAACCACGCTCAGCGGGCAGTAACTGGTTCAGATCGATCAGTGGCGATTCGGGCGCCACCGGTTCGTTGACCAACAGGGGCAGATGATTCCAGACCTGCTGAATAAAGGGATTCTCCGGCCCCGGATCCATCAGGGCGGCCACCACGGCAAGGTTACCGCTGGCATCTTTATGCACCAGATGCGCCACCATCGCAAAGGACTTGCCATTGATCCGTTCTTCAGAAGGGCGATGGAAGTGCAGCTGGACTAATTGATAGGCCTTGCCCAGATGCGTGAGCGTTCCCCCAGCGGAATACGCGACCTGAATGGTGTGCCCGTTATTGACCACGCTGAACTTTGACGGGCGGTAATCGAACTTCAACTCCGGCAGGTCAAGCCCCACACCATCCCGAATATCGATGGGCGACTGGGTGGATCCCTTGCTGCACAGTCCATAGGCGGCAGCAAGTTTTCCCCATTCGCTCGGCCCATGGGCGCCGTCATAGGCCCAATGCGGGTGAGCCCCCTCGGCCGCCTGGGCGTTCAACGCGGCCGACAACATCATGGCCGCTCCAACGGCTGCGCTTCGGATCTGTTTCATCGACAATCTCCCACCAAATGAACGGATTACGGCTGCCCGACACCACCCCTTTAGGAGGTCGTCCCGACAGCGCTTCCTGTGCGAGCATTATGCAATGGCCGGACGCATCAAACGCCGTTTAACCGCTCAGCTCCTGGCGCACGCCCGGTCCGTAGAGGAGCGCGTGGTCATCTGTCCACTGTGCGATCGCGATATTCCGGATTCAGAGCAGGAGTCCCACCACCTTGTGCCGAAGTCCAAGGGTGGCAAAGATACCCTGGTCATTCACCGCATCTGCCATCGTCAGATCCACGCCCTATTCACAGAGTCCGAATTAGCACGGGTCTATAACACCGTCGATGCCCTGCGTGCACACCCGGAATTTGCCGGCTTTGTGCGATGGGTCGCCGGTAAGCCCGCTGATTTTTTTGAACGTGCAGCGAAAAGCGAACGCATTCGCAAACGCTGAACTTAGAATTCGGGCATGAACGGTCATCCCCCTACCCGTTACATTGTGACCGGCCACCGCCGTGGGCTTGGCGCCGCACTCACGCATGCACTGCTGGCGCAAGGGCACACCGTCCTCGGGATGTCCCGAGGGCTCCTCTATCCGCAGGCCAACATGCGGCCGTCTACCCTTCACGAGGTCGCGATTGATCTGGCGCAACCCGCACAGGTCTGCGAATGGATTGAAAGCGATGCGTTAACGCAATTTCTATCCGATGGGCGCCCGGCCGTGCTGATCAATAACGCCGGTGTCGTGGGTCCCGTTGGACAGACCGGACAGCTGTCCACCGCAGAGATCTTCAACAGCATCAACGCCAATATCGCGTCGGTGATTGCGCTCACCAATGCCTTCGTGGGCGCTACCCATCGGTCCACCGATCGACGTGTCGTGCACATCTCCAGCGGTGCAGGTCGCAGCCCTTACTCCGGGTGGACGGTGTACTGCGCCAGCAAAGCGGCCTTGGATCACCACGCGCGCAGTGTCGCCGCAGAGCAGCATGCCGGGCTTCGCATCGAGAGTGTCGCTCCGGGGGTCATCGATACGGACATGCAGGCCGAGGTTCGACGCACCCCACTTGCGCAATTTCCCATGCGTAAAAAATTCGAACAGCTCCAGTCCGAACGGTTGCTGACACCCCCCGATGTCGCCGCGGGTCAATTGCTGGCCCACGTTCAGAGCGACCAATTTGGCGCCCACGTCTGCACCGATCTGAGATCGCTGTAGTCCCCTCGCTTGCACAGTCGATGTGCACCCCGCGGTGCGCCCACGGGCCACACTTCGTGGGCAATGGCGCTCTGGCAAGACTCCTCACAACAGATTCAGGATCTGCTCTCCGTCGCGGATGTGCGACTGGATGGCGCACGATCCCACGACATCCGCGTTCATCATCCGGAGTTTTACACGGCCGTGTTGCAGCACGGCTCGCGAGGACTCGGAGACAGTTATGTCAATGGCCACTGGGACTGCGAACGTCTGGATGACTGCATTCATCGACTGCTGGCCGTGGACTTAAATGACCGGGTTCGAGGTCTGGCTAAACTTCAGTTGGTCTTCAGCGCCCTGCGCGCCCGATTATGGAACCTGCAATCGATCCGACGCGCCCATCAGGTCGCCCATCGGCATTACAACATCGACAACGATCTGTTCGTGCGCATGCTGGATTCGCGCATGATCTATTCCTGCGCCTACTGGGAGCGGGCCGATACCCTGGAGCAGGCCCAACGCGACAAACTGGACATGATCTGCCGCAAGCTGGAGCTGTCCCGGGGGGAGCGCCTGCTGGATATCGGCTGCGGCTGGGGTGGTCTGGCCGCCCATGCCGCGCAACACTATGGCGTGCAGGTCGTGGGATTGACCGTGTCCAGCGCACAGCAACAGATGGCCCGGGAACGCTGCCGGGGGCTTCCCGTCGACATTCGACTTCAAGACTACCGGGATCTGCGTGACACCTTCGATAAGATCGTGTCGGTTGGAATGTTTGAGCATGTGGGGGTGAAGAACTACGGCACGTTTTTCGATGTGGTGCGTCGATCGCTCGCCCCCCATGGCATTTTTCTACTGCACACCATCGGAAGTAACGTGACCACTCAGGGCACCGATCCCTGGATCGATCGATATATCTTTCCCAACGGTAAGATTCCGTCGGCGGTCGAGATGAGCAAGGCACTCGAGGGACGATGGATTATTGAAGACTGGCACAATTTCGGACCGGACTACGACCGCACCCTCATGGCCTGGCACCGCAATGTCGCCAACGCCTGGCCGGAACTCTCCGAGCGTTACGATCGACGGTTTTATCGCATGTGGTCGTACTATCTATTGGCCTGCGCCGGTTACTTCCGTTCCCGCCAGGGTCAGCTCTGGCAATTGGTGCTCACACCGCGTGAACGCACACAGCCCTACCGCTCCATGCGATATCGGCCGGTCACACCACTGCTTGCGGCGGTATGAGCGGATTGGTATCGGGAATATCGTCCGACAAAACGCCGTTTTCCATCACGACCAGCCGGTTCGCCAGCCGTTGGGCCTCTTGAAGATCGTGCGTGACCAGCACCACGGGCAATGATAGCTCACGCTGGAGTTCCTGAAGCACCCGGTAAAGGGTTTTCCGATTGAGATAGTCCACTGCCGAAAACGGTTCATCCATCAGCAATACCTTCGGTGAGCGGACCAGCGCACGCGCTAACGCCACCCGCTGCTGTTGACCGCCCGAGAGCTGCTGCGGCAATCGCCGCTGTTCGTCTGCCGTCAGCGCCAACTTGTCCAGCCACCGCGCCGCCTCGGCCAACCGAGCGCGCGTCGATAGGTGCAGCAACGATAACGCCACGTTTTCAAGGGCGTTGAGGTGCGGCATCAACGCGTAGTTCTGAAATACAAAACCGACATGACGTTGGGCGACCGGCATGCAAATCCTGCGCTCCGTATCGCACCAGATATCCTCGCCCACGCGCACGATTCCCGATGTGACCGGAATAAGACCGGCCACGGCCCGCAGAAACGATGTCTTACCGGCCCCGGAGGCACCGACGAGCGCCACCAACTCTCCCGGGGCACAGCGCAATGCCCCTCGCAACGGGATAGAACCGGTCTGACGGATATCGACCACTAGTTCGTGCGCCATCATGACCCTCGCCGTCTGGCCATGCGCGCGGCGGTTAGAAATGATGCGGCCACCGCGACTAACGAAAGTGTCAGCAGCAAGAGCGCCATGCGATCCGCCGATGCAAGGTCAAAGGCCTGCACACGGTCATAAATCGCGATCGCCACGGTCTTGGTATCGCCGGGGATACTCCCCCCCACCATCAACACCACACCAAACTCCCCCAAGGTGTGCACAAACGTCAACACCACCGCCGTCAGGATCCCGGGCCACGCCAACGGCAGCTGCACACGCACAAACGTCTGCCACGCCGACAGTCCACTCACGGCGGCCGCCTCATTGAGATTCTCAGGAATCGCTTCAAATGCCCGTTGAACGGGCTGCACCATAAATGGAATATTGAAAATCACAGAGGCAATCACTAATCCCAAGAAATTAAACGTGAGCGTGAGACCAAACGTGTCCATAAAAAACCGGCCCAGTGGCGAGGCGCCCCCCATGGCCACCAGCAGGTAGTAACCCAGCACGGTGGGCGGCAACACCAAGGGCAAGACCACCAAGGCCTCGATCAACGACTTGCCTGGGAAACGACGCACGGCCAGAATGCGGCCCAACCAGAGTCCTCCGGGTAACAACACGAGCAGCGTGACGACCGCCAACTGCAGCGAGAGCACAAGGGCTTGTCCATCCATCATCGTGACGTTCCTGGCATCTCAAATCCGAATCGCATCATGATCCGCTGCGCAGATGGACTGCGAAGATAGTCATAGAACTGCACGGCGGCGGCGGGCGCCTGCCGCAACACCACGACCCGCTGCGCAAGCGGTTGATGCCAAGTCTGCGCCATCAACGCAAAGTCTCCGCGTGCGGAGACCTCGGGGGCACGGGCCAGGGAATAAGCCACGATGCCGCCCTGAGCCGATCCCGATAACGCGAACTGTGCCGCCTGAGACACATTTTCACCATAGACAAGAAATGGGCGAATGCGATCCCATAGTCCGACATGCACCAAGGCCTCTTGGGCGCGCATGCCATAGGGCGCGTGGGCAGGATTCGCAATCGCGAATTTGGAGAGACGTCCATCCTGAAGCGCTGCCCGGAGATCCCGAAGTTCGGGGTCGGCCGTGACACGGCCTTGCTTGGGCACCAGAATGCCAATCCGTCCATAGGCATAGAGGCGCCCCTGATCCATCGTCTTTCCGGCCTGAGCAAGCTTGAACACAAAGGCCTCATCGGCCGACATGAACACATGAAACGGGGCACCTTGGAGAATCTGCGAATAGAAATTTCCCGACGATCCAAACACCAGACGTGGCCGAACACCGCCAGACCGCACAAACTCTTCGACCACCTCCTCCAGCGCAAACTTCAGGTCAGACGCCGCCGCGATCGTAAACGGATTCGGTGTGATCGCGTGCACCGGACGGGCAGCAAAGAGTCCGGCGCAGGCCAGCAGGCCTCGCCGCCGCAGATTCACCATCATTGAACCATCACCAAATTCCTGGCCTTCGCGCGCATCCCCGTAGAATACCCTGAGGGCTGGTGCCGCTCGCCGCCCACCAGGACCACCGTTCCTTAAGGACCATGCTGTGCAACCCGTCATCGCGTTATCCACCATCGACTCCCACGAGGGAGCCAGCACCCTTGCGACAGGAATGGTCTCGGCCAAGCTCGCCGCCTGCGTGAATATCGTGCCCGGGGTCACCAGTGTGTACGAATGGCAGGGCAAGATCGAACAGGCGGCCGAGTACCTACTGGTAATCAAAACCACATCCGACCGATTCGAAGAATTAAAGGCGTGGATATCGCGCCATCATCCGTATGACTGCCCTGAACTCGTTGCCGTGGAGATCACGGATGGGTTGCCGGACTATCTGAAGTGGTTGACCGGCGGCGACCATCGCACTACCCCACTCCGTAATGCCTAGCGTTTGCGAATGCGTAATTGATGTGGCGGAGAGGGTGGGATTCGAACCCACGGTGGACTAACGCCCACGCCTGATTTCGAGTCAGGTACATTCGACCACTCTGCCACCTCTCCGTGATCTCGAAACGGGAAGCGCGAATTATACCTAGGC
>JACCEC011139767.1_pt1 | contig 26436 bp, 26 predicted proteins | sample 7450121 | NCBI WGS metagenome assembly JACCEC01 (sample SAMN15323455, study PRJNA562643) | freshwater metagenome | isolation source: river surface water | place: USA:Blue River Watershed | collected 2017-08-18 | reverse complement strand
TTGAATGAAACCGCCGCTTATCGCGCCAAATTTGATTCGATGATCGCGACAGAACTCTCGCAATTCAGTGGCCCCATGCGAGAGGGTTACTTTTGTTGCTACTTTCTCAAAGACGGATTCTGGCAATCCTTCGAGTAGTTTTACCCGTGCTTTCAGCGCTTCTTGAAAGTCGAGTTCGCCGGCCATGGCTCTTGCAGTTACGGCAGCAACTTCACTTCCATGTCCTGATTCTGCTGCTAAGAGGTCGATGACCTCTTGTTGGATCAATGTGGAATCTACATCGGAGAGAATTAGCTTGAATTTCACGGCAACTAATCTTCAATTTCAAGAATCGCGATATCTAGGTTTGTCTCAGGCCCCATTTTTTCAAGATCCAGTCGAATAGCTTCGAAGTGCGCAGGATCATGAGCGATTAATAGGGCGATAATTGTGCGTCCTCCAAGATCGATCCGCTGAAGTTCAATTAATTCATAGACAAATTGACTCAAAGTCTTACTTACAACCTCAGCGGCCGCAGGATTGTCGGGGCCGGAAGCAAGAACGAGCGCTCTTGCGGTTAGATGCGATTTTGACGTCACTCAGGAATCTTAGAGGGCGATCATCGTGACGCTCCGCATAACCTGATTTTCCAACTTTGTATAAGAGCGACAGGTATCTTTCTCGGTCATGAGCACCCTATTAAATCTGGAGGATGTCTCTGTCGTTCGGGATGGAAAGGTCATACTCGGGCCAATCACTTGGAGCCTTTCAACTGGTCAGCGTTGGGTGATTATCGGTCCCAATGGCGCCGGGAAGACAACTTTGTTAGCGCTCATAGGGGCGCTGATTCACCCGAGTTCTGGATCGGTCGAGATTCTGGGTAATCGAATGGGAAGTGTCGATGTCTTCGAACTCCGTCCGCGCATTGGTATGTCCTCTAGCGCGCTGCAAGATTCGTTACCAAGCAATGAAAGGGTGGTAGATCTAGTTCTTACTGCAGTCTATGCGATTACTGGTCGTTGGATCGAAGAGTACGACCTTTGGGATGAGTCACGGGCTAAAGCGCTCCTAGATATTTTTGGCGTTCGAGAGTTGGCCGATCGAAACTATGGAACGCTTAGCGAAGGTGAGCGAAAGCGCGTGCAGATTGCTCGCTCATTAATGGCAGATCCAGAAATTCTCTTACTAGATGAACCGGCCGCCGCTCTTGATTTAGGCGGGCGGGAAGATATTTTGGAGCGCATCTCTCAATACCTCGATCAAGAAGGGGCACCCGCATCAGTCATAGTGACTCACCACATCGAAGAGATCCCGCGTGGCACTACGCATGTACTACTCCTTAACTCTGGAGAAGTCTTTGCAGCCGGTGAAATCGATTCAGTGTTAACCGAATCAAATCTAAATCAACTCTTCGGTGTCAATATAGCTTTATCGCATGATGGCCTTCGATATTCTGCGATTTCAAGACGAGCTTAATCTTTGAGATGCTCTTTGAATCGATTCCGGAGAAGTGGCAGCAGCATCTTTCAAGCCACCGCGATGTAGTAAATCAGATAGGAGTGAAACTCCAGGATCTTGCAAATGCCGGCGAGCGAATCTTGCCTGATAAGAAATGGGTTTTCCGAGCGCTGGAAATAGATCCTGAAGATGTAAAAGTACTCGTAATTGGCCAGGATCCATACCCAAATGTGCAAGATGCTTGTGGCTTGGCTTTCTCGGTTCAGCCAAGAAAATCCGGATTGCCAGGTTCTCTAATGAATATTCAGAAAGAGATACTGACTGATATTGGTTTCACTAATACCGCAGATGGCGACTTAACTCGATGGTCGAATCAAGGCGTAATGTTGCTAAATCGCGTCCTAACTGTGACCGCGGGAGCCAGCGGCTCACACGCTAAGTGGGGTTGGGAGCCAGTAACAGAGACGATCGCTCGAGTCTGTGGCGAAAGTGGTGCGATCGGATTGCTCTGGGGTAACTCCGCTCGTGAATTGGCGAGCTTGTTTCCACCGGAACGATTGGTTGAAGGTATACATCCAAGTCCACTATCTGCGCACCGAGGATTCCTGGGATCTAAGCCCTTCTCAAAGGTTAATTCACTCCTAGAGAAAATTGGCAAGGAGACCATTTCTTGGTAAAAGAAATCGAGGCCCGGTTACCCGAGCCCCGAAATCTTTTGATTAACGTGCTTTTCGAACTTATCCGATCCAGGTATTGATTGGGTCGCTCAAGAAATAAATCATGAAGAGACCAGCAACCAGAGCTAGAAGAGGATGAATGTCTTTTGTCCGACCCTGAAGGGCACGGATTACAACATATGAAACGAATCCTGCACCAATTCCTACAGAGATATTGTAGGTAAATGGCATCAAGATAATTGTTAAGAAGGCCGGAATTGCAATTCCATAATCTTCCCAATCAATCGACTTAATCTGGGTCATCATCAAGAATCCAACGATGATAAGTGCAGGCACGGCCGCTTCATAAGGAATGATTGCAACAAGCGGAGATAGGAATGTCGTGAGGAGGAAGAGGACTCCGGTTACTACCGAAGCAAGGCCGGTACGCGCACCTTCGCCAACGCCTGAAGCAGATTCGATATAAGAAGTGTTGCTGGAAACCGAAGAGGCTCCGCCAGCAACGGCAGCTAGTGAGTCCACAAGGAGGATTCGCTCAGCATTTGGAGGTGTTCCGTCTTTATCGTTCAAGCCAGCTTCTTGACCAATCGCAGTCATGGTTCCCATGGTGTCAAAGAAGTCCGCCAAGAGAAGTGTGAATACGAGCAAGAGCGCAGTGATTAGCGGAACTCTCTCGAAGGATCCAAAGAGATTAAATTGTCCGAGAAGGCTGAAGTCTGGAGTAGCAACGATATCCGAAGGAACAGCAGGAACATTTAGCCCCCAACCCTTTGGGTTTACATTTGTTCCGTCGAAATTTGGACCAATCTTGAATGCGTTTTCTATGGCAACTGCGAGCGCCGTCGAAACTACGATTCCAAGAAGAAGCGCAGCCTTAACTTTTCGGACCATCAAACCGATGGTTAAGAAGAGTCCAAAGGAGAAGACGACGATTGGCCAGCCTACGAGCTCGCCACCATCACCAAGGGTGACGGGAACCGGGCCTGCAGCAGTTCTACGAACGAAACCGGCATCAACAAGACCAATAAGGGCTATGAAGAGTCCGATACCTACAGAGATCGCGATCTTTAATTGGGTCGGCACAGCGCGGAATACCGCAGTACGGAAGCCAGTTAAGACCAAGATTGTGATGATGATGCCTTCAAGGACGACAAGTCCCATGGCATCTTGCCAGGTCATTTGTGAGGCGATTGCTACTGCCACGAAAGTGTTCAAACCTAGTCCTGTTGCGAGCGCCAGTGGGAAATTGGCAACTACGCCCATGAGAATCGAAAGAACGCCCGCGACTAGCGCAGTTGCAGCAGCAATGAGAGCGAGATTAGGAGCATCTCCGCCGCCTATGTATTTTCCATCGGCATCTTTTGCAAGTCCGATGATTAATGGGTTAAGAGCGACGATGTAAGCCATCGTAAAGAAGGTGACAACGCCGCCGCGAATTTCCTGACCTACGGAAGATCCGCGTTCTGAGATTTTGAAGAAGGTATCCAGCATCTTCTGCCTTTCATCTCAACACTGAAGTGAGAGATCGCTAATTTTTTAACGGTGGTGGTTGCGACACCGCGTGGAGGCAGTCCACGAGCTGAGGGAAGGCCCAAACCTATTTGCTACCGGGCAGTAAAACGGGAAACGACACCAAAAGAGATTGCTACCGAATGACCGATAAGAAGCGCGAAAAGGGCAGTTCCGAGTCCAACGGTGCCACCGAGAAACCACCCCAGGGTGAGGACAGATAGTTCAATACCGAGGCGGACGCGCCCCACCCTAACCCCAGTTCTTTTATGTAATGCGGTCATCCAACCATCGCGCGGACCAGGTCCCAGGCCGCAAGTTATGTAAAAGGCAGAACCAGCGCCAACCATCGCTATACCTATTAAGACATAGGCAAGTTGTGCAGGAAACGCTTGAGGTGAGGGAAAGAGCCAGATACCAACATCAATTGCCCCGGCGATGATCAATATATTCATAATCGTGCCAAAACCGGGCCGCTCTCTCAAAGGGAGCCACATAGCGAGTACGACTGCGCTAACGAGAAGCGTTGCTGTACCGATGGAAATATTTAGTTGTCCCGAAATGCCTTGTGCAAGCACCGACCAAGGCGCGTTTCCAAGCGTAGATTGAATTACCAGCGAATCTCCCAATCCAAAAATAAAAAGGCCCGAAGAGAGTATTAATACCCGAATCGGAGCGAGATCCCACGGGTGTGATCCAGTCCAAGGTGTTTTTGGTACCGTTTTGTGCGGACGAAAAAAGTTCATCCAAGAAATCACATCCTCACTCTACTCTAAGATATTCATATGTTCGTAGGTTTGGGAACGGTTCTCAATGTATTTGCAATCCTCATCGGAACCTTTCTCGGAAGGCTTTTTGGAAATCGAATTAAATCGCGCACCAGAGATTTACTAACCGATGTTCTGGGCGCAGTAACGCTAATTGGTGCAGCATCTGCCGTGGGTTCACTCTTTGAGGATGAGATAGTTTCTTCAGTCCCAAACGGGTTTCCCATTTTAATTGTTCTTGCATCACTAATCCTAGGCGGGCTATTAGGCTCATCAATGAGACTTGAAGAACGTCTAAACGGTCTCGGAGTGATATTAAATAGGCGATTTGCCAGTTCGGAATCGTCAGCAAGCAGTGAGAAATTCATCGCGGGATTTGTTACTGCATCACTAATCTTTGTTATCGGGCCACTGGCGATACTTGGAAGCATTAGCGATGGAATGTCAACTGGCATTGATCAACTTATGCTCAAAAGTATCCTTGATTTCTTCGCTTCAATAGCATTCGCAGCTAGCTTGGGATGGGGTGTTGCGTTCTCTGCTCTTTCAGTAGGAATTTATCAAGGACTATGGACAATCGTTGGATTTGGTCTTGGCAACGTATTGACTGAGTATCAGATTCAGTCAATGACCGCTACCGGGGGAGTACTCCTTTTTGGAATAGCTTTGAAGCTATTGAGAATCAAAGAGATCGCAATTGGAGATTTATTGCCGGCACTTGCTTTTGCGCCGCTCATCGCCCTTCTTGCATCGAATTTCTAAAATGTTTTTCCATCGATTACGAAGCGGTACTTAACATCGCTAGCAACCGTCCGAATGTATGCCTCATTGATGTAATCTGCATTGATAACTTCAACATCGCTTACTATTCCTTTTTCGCCACAGAAGTTGAGCATTTCCTGCAATTCAGGCATGCCACCGATCATGGAGCCAGCAACCGAGCGGCGACCGTCCAAAAGAGTCCCAGCGCTCAAGGCATATGGTTTTCCAGGTAGGCCGATCACCACAAGAGTTCCATTGGTGTCAAGGAGTTGTAAATAAGGTTCGAGATCAATTTCCGCGGAAATGGTATTTAGAACAAGATCGAAGCTCTTCTTAAGACCCTCGTTCCAGCCATCGCCCTTCGTATGGATAAATTTATGTGCACCCATTCCGATTGCATCTACCTCTTTGGAAGGTGAATGACTGAGGACTGTGACTTCAGCTCCCAGTGCGGCAGCGAATTTAACGCCCATATGGCCCAAGCCGCCTAGACCCATTACAGCGACGCGGCTACCTTTGCCGACATTCCAATAACGAATCGGAGAATAAAGCGTGATTCCTGCACATAAGAGCGGGGCAACCCCTGCAGGGTCTAGGTTCTCGGGAACTGTAACCGCATATCGTTCATTTATCACGAAGTAATTTGAATAGCCACCGAAGGCAATAGTTTTGCGATCTCGCTCATACCCATTGTAGGTACCAGTCATTCCTTCAGAGCAATACTGTTCTAGGCCAGAGATGCAATTTCTACATTTTCTACATGAGTCAATAAATACCCCAACCCCAATACGGTCACCAACTTTGAACTTCTTCACCGCCGAACCAATCTCCGTTACGACTCCTACAATCTCATGCCCAGGAACCATGGGATAAAGCGCTGGTCCCCACTCCTCTCGCACTTGATGAATATCGGAGTGACAAATTCCGGCATAGAGAATTTCAAACCCAATATCATCAATTCTCAACTCGCGGCGCGAGAACTCATAAGGGGCCAGACCAGATTTCGGATCTAGCGCTGCATAACCGCGAACATTCTTCGATGTTGAGATATTCATAGAGCGCAGTTTACGGTTGTCGCGAAGGAAATTCGCTACGAAAAGGGAAGCGGATCAGTTGATTGATGTGCCTCTCCGCTCGCCCGTGCAGTCACTTTTCTCATGTGATGTCGTCTACATAGAACTTCATAAGCGACAACATCTCGTCCACCAGTGTCTCCAACCACGACTTGTTCGCCTTCTGTGACCATTACTCCATCTAGGGTTCGTGCGTTGTGAGTGGCTCGTTCGCCGCACCAGCAGAGCGCTTCCACCTGCAAAGTTTGAACCCGATCGGCCAGCTCGACTAGTCGGGCGGAACCAGGGAAGAGTTTGGTCCGAAAATCAGTAAGAATTCCAAAGGCAAAGACATCAATTCCCAGACCATCGGCAATTCGGGCTAATTGTTCGATCTGCTCGGGCGCGTAGAATTGTGCTTCATCGCAGATTACATAATCGATTCTCCCGCCTAACGATAATTGTTCTACAACGAACTTGTGAAGATCCATCTCCTCGGTAACTTCGAGCGCTTCTGAAGTTAGGCCAAGGCGCGATGAAATCTTGCCACTTCCTGCTCGATCACGATTGGTAAAGAGCAAACCGGCTCGACCTCGACTCTGATGATTATGTGCGGTTTGCAGCGCTAGCGTTGATTTACCACTATCCATAGTTCCGCAGTAATAAACAAGTTCTGCCATGGTATTCGCCCAGTTTCTCAAGTCCTAAGTAGCGAGATTATCTCAACTTCAGGATGGGTCTTATTGATAAGTGTTCTACCCTGTAGGAAAGTGATTTCAAGAAGGAAAATGTGAGCCAAGGTTTTGGCGCCCGTGTATTCAACCAATTCATGACAAGCAAGCGCAGTACCGCCCGTTGCTAGCACATCATCGACGATCACTACATTGCTCGTAGGATCAATTAGATCCTTATGCATTTCCAAGGCGTCAAAGCCATATTCGAGTTGGTAATCCTTACGATGAACATCTCTGGGTAGCTTTCCTGGCTTTCTAACAGTGATGAAACCAATTCCTAGCGCCTTCGCGAGCGCTCCTCCAAGAATAAATCCGCGACTTTCTATTCCAACTATTGCCTCGACCTTTGGGGTGATGGCAGAAATCTTTCGGGCCAACTCATCAATAACAATGGAGAACCCCTCGCCATCGGCTAAAAGTGGGGTTATATCTTTAAAGAGGATTCCGGGCTTCGGATAATCAGGAACATCTGCGATTAAGGAGAGCGCTCGCTCAAGCGATGTAGCCACGGCCGGAGCATAACCATCATTAGTGTCCGAAAGGGGACTTGAACCCCTAATCTCTTTCGAGAACTAGCACCTCAAGCTAGCGCGTCTGCCAATTCCGCCACCCGGACAAGAGACGGCATACTTTAGCCCATGGAACTTACCCCTGCTTTACGCGAAGAACTTGAGGCTGATGTTGTAACTCTCTGCCAGGAATTGATCCGCATTCCGAGCGTTAATTTTGGTGAAGGTAAAGGGGATGAAGAAGCCGCCGCACAATACGTGGTTGCTAAATTGCAAGAGGTTGGAATTTCTTCAAAGATTTACGAAAGTGCTCCAAAGCGTTGCTCTGTGGTAGCCGAGCTAGCGGGATCAGATCCTTCACTTCCCGGACTTGTGGTTCATGGACATCTCGATGTAGTCCCGGCAAACGCTGCAGATTGGAGCGTAGACCCCTTCTCTGGATTACTTAAGGATGGATGCATTTGGGGTCGAGGCGCGGTAGATATGAAGAACATGGATGCAATGATTTTGGCGGTCTTCCGCCTTTGGGCAAGGCATGGATTTAAACCAAAACGAAGAATGGTAATTGTCTTTTTCGGCGATGAAGAGGCCGGAGGGATTTTTGGCTCGAGATGGATGGCGCAAAACCATCCCGAAGTTTTCAGAGGCTGTTCAGAAGCAGTCTCTGAGGTAGGTGGATTCTCTCTTACTTTAAGTACTGGCAAGAGAATTTATGCGATTGAAACTGCTGAAAAAGGCATTGAATGGATGAAACTAACTGCTACTGGTCTTGCTGGCCATGGCTCGATGATCAACAACGAGAATGCGGTCACAAGACTTGCGGACGCAATCTCTCGAATTGGTAACTACAAATGGCCACAACGGATGACAAAAACTAATGAAGCGCTGCTTCGCGCAGTCGGTGATATTACTGGCCATAAGTACGATCCAGAAAATCTAACTCCAATACTTAAAGAACTTGGTTCAATTTCGCGGATGCTAGGAGCGACCCTAACTAATACCGCAAACCCTTCAATGCTAGAGGCTGGTTATAAGGCTAATGTGATTCCGCAGAGCGCAAGCGCGGTTGTTGATGGAAGGACGATCCCCGGATTTGAGAAGGAATTACTGGAGACCGTGAAGCAACTTGCAGGAGAGCATGTAAAGGTGGAGTCGCTTGTTTCTGATATCCCGCTAGAAGTTGATTTTAAAGGTCCACTTGTCGAGAAGATGATTAATGCAATTAAGGCAGAGGATCCGGAGGGAATTCCAGTTCCATACTTAATGAGTGGCGGTACAGACAACAAGGCGCTGGCGAAGTTGGGAATTGCAGGTTATGGATTCAGTCCATTAAAACTGCCACCTGAGTTGGATTTTCTTTCACTCTTCCACGGAGTTGATGAAAGAGTGCCAGTTGATTCCCTCAAGTTTGGCGCGAGATCGCTAAATCACTTTCTAGTTCACGCCTAATCAGATTTTCGAGATATCGTCCAAAGCTTCGCGGACTGGTGCGGGAAGTACGACTGATTCACTTGTGAGAATTCCTCTTAATTGGGCCGCCGTTCTCGCTCCAATTACTGAAGAAGTAACACCGGGCGCATCACGCACCCATGCTAAAGAAATCTCAAGAGGGGATAGACCAAGACCATCGGCAGCAACGAAAACTGCTTCAACAATTCGCCCCGCTCGATCGTCAAGATAGGGTTCAATAAAATTCGCAAAATGTGGACTAGCGCCACGGGAATCCGATGGCATTCCGCCGCGATACTTCCCAGTCAATACACCGCGTCCAAGAGGTGACCATGCCAAGAACCCAATCCCAAGGGCGGTAGCGGCTGGGAGAACTTCACGCTCCACCTTTCGATTTAGAAGCGAGTATTCGTTCTGAGTGCTGGAGATTTGCGCTCTTCCAAATAAAGGGTTTTGTAGCGTTGCCGCCCGAGCGGTCTGCCAACCAGAGAAATTAGAGATTCCGGCATAACGAGCTCGACCAGAAATTACCGCTTGATCAAGGGCGCTAAGAGTCTCTTCCAAGGGAACATTTGGATCCCAGGTATGAACCTGCCATAAATCAACATGATCAACACCTAGACGACTCAGGGAACGATCAAGATCGCCCAAAAGCGAACTTTTTGAGTTATCTACAACTCGCTCGCCGGTCTTAAATGAAATTCCTGCTTTGGTAGCAATAACTAAATCTTCCCGTGGCGCAAGTACGCCGATTAATCCTCCGAGGACTCGCTCACTATCCCCATCACCGTAAACTGCAGCGGTATCAACGAAATTGCCACCTGCATCTAAGAAGAGCCGAAGTTGCTCAGCCGCTTCATGTTCATCGGTATCTCGGCCCCAAGTCATTGTTCCAAGACCGATTCGAGAGAGCCGAAGTCCGGAATTGCCAACCTGACGCTTCTCCATGGCCTTGACCCTAGCAAGACTTAAGCGAGATAGAACGGATATTCCTCGTTACGCTTCGAACATGACCTTGATTTACCTCTTAAGGCATTGCGAATCCTCCGCAAACAAGGAGGGCATCCTGGCCGGAAGAATTGAGAACATAGCTCTTTCAAAATTGGGCTTAAAGCAAGCGCATCAAATAGCTGGGGCCCTCGCGCAAGAATCATTTTCGAAGATCTACGTAAGTCCGCTGCAAAGATGTGCTGAAACTATCGAGCCCTTTCTCAGGAAATCGAGAAAGAGGGCGATCAAGGAGCCGCTCTTTTTGGAGATGGATTATGGCAAATGGAGTGGGCGGAAACTCTCAGAGCTTCGTCGAGAGAAACATTGGAAAAGTATTCAATCAAAACCTTCTCGCTTTACCTTTCCTTCTGGCGAAAGCTTTGTTGCCGCCGAGCGGCGAATTAAGCGGGGCCTTAACAAGGTCGCTCGTTCCAACCCAAAGGGTAAGGTTTTAGTGGTTTCGCATGGCGATCCGATAAAGATTGCAGTGCAACTAGCGCTCAAGGGTGACCTAGATTCCTTCCAAAGAATCGTGATAGATCCGGGCTCAGTGACCATAATCGATTGGCCAACTGGCACGCTCATCGGCGCCAACATCCCAGCGAAATCATTGGGTAGTAGAACAAAGAAACAAGATGGAGGTCTTAGTAAGAAAATGTTGAGTAACCGAAGAGTTCTCGGGGGAGGAACGAATGTCTCGACTCGTATTTGAATTCTTCAAACCGGAGCGATTCCTAGTAGGAACTGTTGGAGTGCCCGGAGAGCGTGAGTTCTACCTTCAGATCAAGGGTGATAGCTCTGGGAAACGTGTCCTTGCAAGTTTTGCATTAGAAAAGGCGCAGGCTGCGGCGCTAGCGGATCGCTGTCGCCAGATGATTCGAGAGGTAGCGCCAAATTTGTCGACACAAGTTGCGGACCTCGCACCATTGGAAACACCAGTTGAATCCGAATTTTCTTTAGGTGTTATGTCGTTATCTTGGACGCCTCAAGAAGAGCTCTTTCTTTTCGAAGGTCAGTCGATGGCCGACCCGGTTACCGATGAAGTTTTCGAAGAGCTAATAAGTGATGATGTCCCTGGCGCACCGCCAATTGTCCGCGCTCGGTTAACGGGAGAGGATCTTCTTACCTTTTCGAGAAGAACCGATGTAGTTGTCTCCGCAGGTCGCCAACCCTGTGTGTTTTGCGGAGGTCCGATCAATCCGGGAGGTCATCTCTGTCCGCGCGCCAATGGATATAGAAGGCAGAACCCATAACTCATATGAATGCATCTACACAGCTCACGGCTGCTGAGCTATCAACAGGGGAGCTGGTGGTCGCTGGTCGTTTGGTGGATGCTTCTAATGCGACCCTATTTTGCGAACTTAAATTAGAGAACGAATTAAATGAAGTAAGGAAAGTTGTTTACAAACCAATCGCAGGCGAGCGTCCGCTCTGGGATTTTCCCGAGGGTAATCTTGCTGGACGGGAGGTTGCTGCTTACCTCCTCAGCGAGTTCGCCGACTTTGATCTGGTTCCCTTGACGGTTATGCGCGATGGCCCATTCGGCCCGGGCGCAGTGCAAGAGTGGATTGAGGTTGACCCTGACCGAGATGTGATTGCCTTTGCTCAAAGCGATGATTGTAGTTTGCGCGCCATGGCGCTCTTCGATTTCATCATAAACAATACTGATAGAAAATTTGGCCACGTTTTGCTAGACCGTCAAGGAGCTTTGTTTGGTTGTGATCACGGAGTCTCGTTTCATAGAGACTTCAAACTTAGAACCGTAATCTGGCAATTTGCAGGCTTCGAAATGGACCTAGAGGAGAGGACACAGATTCAAAATTTACTGGCTGACTTCGAGTCACTAGACAAGATCCTTTCCCCCTTTATTAATAGCGAAGAGGTAGCAGCGCTAAAGTCTCGGCTCGAGATGCTCAGTAAGGAACCGTACTTCCCGTATCCCAATCCGAACTGGCCCGCGATTCCATGGCCCCCGGTTTAAATTGAGTATTTGTATAGGCTCTTCATATGCGTAGCTGGCCCTCCGTTTATCTGCCTCCTTCTGATAATTCCGCGGAGCATCCATTTCTACGATTAACCAATAGTTACACCAGCAAAATGCAGGAACTTAAGGATGCTCATGTTGCCTCTTATGTTTGTGGGATTACGCCTTACGACGCCACTCATCTCGGTCACGCCGCTACCTACCTAACTTTCGACCTCATTCATAGATTCATAATTGCCTCAGGTAAGAGCCTTCACTACACCCAGAACATCACAGACATTGATGAACCACTTTTGGAGCGGGCCAAACGTGATAACCAAAATTGGGAAGAGTTGGCTACATCCCAGATTGAACTTTTCCGGGAAGATATGACTGAGCTTCGTATCCTTCCTCCTAATAACTATTTGGGAGTCGTTGAAAGTATGTCTACCGTCATTAGCTACATCAAGTCGCTAATGGATACCGGTAAAACTTATGAGTTACAAGGTGACATCTATCTAGATATTAAGGCGGTTCAAGACGCGTTGGAAAGTTTGCCTATCGCTCTAGGTGAAGCGCTCACTATTTTTGCTTCAAGAGGGGGAGATCCCGATAGAGCTGGAAAACGACATCCTCTAGATACTCTGATTTGGTCTTCGAAGCGCCCTGGCGAACCGAGTTGGTCGAGCTCGTTTGGAACCGGTCGGCCTGGTTGGCACATTGAATGTGTTGCAATCGCCTTGAGCACACTTACTGGACAAACTTGGAGCGATCCGAAAAGCGTTACCTCAATTTCATTACAGGGTGGTGGTAGCGATCTTCGTTTTCCTCATCACTATATGACTAATGTGCAAGCTCGCGCCATCACAGGAAAAAGTTTTGCCAACATTTATTTGCACACAGGCATGATTGCTTGGCAAGGTGAAAAGATGAGTAAAAGTCTTGGGAATTTAGTCTTTGTTTCAAAGTTGCGGGAAGCGGGTTGGGGCGGAAATGAGATCCGCTTAGCTTTGATTAACCGGGACTATCGCGCAGATTTGAACTGGGAGATGCGCTTGCTCGACGATGCTAGGTCTACTCTTGAGCGCATCCACTCCGCGTTATCCCGAGAAGAAGTCGCCCCTACGCTTGAAGTTGTTCTGAAAATCCGCGAATCTCTCGCTGATAACCTTGATGTTAAAGGCGCAATCAGCGCAATCATTGATTGGTGCGAGCAAACCGAACTCGGGATCACAGGTGGCAGCGCAGGTCAACTTTCTCGCGCTTTGGATCTGTATCTAGGTATTGCCCTCTAAATCCCGGGGTTGCGACGAAGGAAGCGTTCCACTTCGCGAGCGATTGAATCACCCGTTACTTCTGGTAGATCGGAAGCATCCTTAGAAGTTTCGAGTTGCTTGACGTAATCACCTACTTCGGAATCCTCCGCTGCCATCTGATTTACCTGGGTCTCCCACGCGGAAGCACGTTCCGGTAGATCTCCTTGTGGAATTGATATTTCAAGAAAATCTTCTAAAGAATTAATTAGCGCTAGTGATGCTTTTGGGCAGGGAGGCGTCGAAACATAATGGGGGACCGAAGCCCAGAGCGATACGGCGTCGATTCCGCGTTGATGGGCGGCATCTTGAAGTACCCCGATAATTCCAGTTGGACCTTCATATTTAGAGATTTCGATTCCAAGACGACCCGCGACATCTGGATGTGCGCCGCTACCAGTAACTGTAATTGGTCGAGTGTGTGGTGTGTCAGATAGAAGTGCACCTAAGGTAATTGACATGGAAACTTCATAATCGTCTGCGATATCAAGAAGTTCGCCAGCAAACGTGCGCCATTTCATTGATGGCTCAATCCCTTTAACTATTAAGAAATCATTCTCAAGGTGCGGGGTAGAAACTTCAAAGAGGATCGTGTTGGGCCAGATAATTTCGCGGACAACCTTCTCATCTACCTTGATAGAAGGGCGATTGACTTGAAAATCGTAATAATCCTCTGGATCCATCATTCCTAACTTGTGATGAGTCCAAGATGCCAGAAGATGATTAATCGCTCCCGTTGCTGATTCGCCGGCATCATTCCAGCCTTCAAAAGCAGCGAGCATTATTGGTTTTCGAAGCGAGAAGACGCTCTCAAAGAGATGCATAAGACCACCCTACGATAAAGTCTGCCTAGTGAGCGCGTCGAAATTGCAACCGGGTACGTTACGGAGAGCGCTTGCCGAGCGGATTGTTATCGCCGATGGGGCGATGGGGACGATGATCCAGGCGTCCAACCCAACTCTCGAGGAATTCCAGGGCCATGAAGGCTGTAATGAGATTTTAAATGTCACCCGCCCTGATTTGATTAAGGAGATTCATCGCAAGTATCTAAAAGCTGGAGTAGATGCTGTCGAGACAAATACTTTCGGGGCGAACTTGGCCAATCTTGGTGAATATGGAATTCCCGAGCGCATTTACGAATTAGCTTTTGCCGGCGCAAAGGTCGCGCGAGAGGCTGCGGATGAATTTGGGCCTGATAAATGGGTGCTTGGATCGATGGGGCCGGGGACGAAGTTGCCAACCCTTGGCCATGTGACATATGAGGAATTGCGAGAGACATATTACGAGGCGGCAAAAGGTTTAATTGACGGCGGGTCAGATGGATTGCTAATTGAGACCACACAAGATCTTCTCCAGGCAAAAGCTGCGGTTAATGGCGCCCGAAAAGCTATTGAAGGTGCGCAACGAGACATTATTTTGATCGCCCAGGTCACGGTTGAAACTACTGGAACTATGTTGCTTGGTTCGGAAATTGGCGCTGCCTTAAACTCACTTTCAAATCTCGGCGTTGACCTAATTGGCATGAACTGTGCCACCGGACCAGCTGAGATGAGCGAACATTTACGCCAACTTAGTCAGACCAGCAAAGTCGGAATCTCTTGTATGCCGAATGCTGGTTTGCCTATTCTTAAAGATGGCGGCGCTTACTATCCACTTGAGCCTAATGATTTTGCAGAAGCGCTCTCTAATTATGTCGATCAGTACGGACTTAATTTGATTGGTGGATGCTGTGGTACCACACCGGAACATCTTGGTGCTCTTGTCGACAAGGTTCGTGGTAGAGCACTTCCACGGATTACGCCAAAACTTGAAGCAGGAGCTTCTTCGCTTTATCAGTTTGTTCCATTTCGCCAGGATCAGACTTATCTGGCGATTGGTGAGAGAGCAAATGCAAATGGTAGTAAGGCCTTTAGAGAGGCGTTGCTCGCCGAGGATTGGGAAGCATGTATAGAGATTGCCAAAGACCAAATCCGCGACGGCGCTCACATGCTTGATCTTTCGGTTGATTATGTTGGTAGAGACGGAGTTGCTGACATGAGTGAACTCGCGAGCCGACTTGCGACTTCCTCGACTCTTCCAATCGTTATCGATTCGACTGAGCCACCTGTTTTAAAGGCTGGCTTAGAGCGATTGGGCGGACGCAGTGTTATCAATTCAGTTAATTATGAAGATGGAGATGGACAAAATTCGCGCTTTGCCAAGATTATGCCCCTTGTTAAGGAACATGGTGCGGCGGTAATCGCTTTAACTATCGACGAAGAGGGTCAAGCGCGAAGTAGCGAATGGAAGCTTCGGGTCGCTAAACGACTCATTTCAGATTTGGTAGGTAATTGGGGGATGAGCGTTGGAGACATCATCATCGACACACTGACTTTTCCCATTGCCACAGGTCAAGAAGAAACTCGACGCGATGCAGTTGAAACAATTGAAGCAATTCGACAGCTTAAGCTTGAGTTTCCTGAGGTCCAAACCACTCTAGGTGTTAGCAACGTTTCGTTTGGGTTAAACCCTGCGGCTCGAATCGTTTTGAACTCGGTCTTTCTAGCTGAATGTGTAAAAGTGGGATTGGATTCCGCGATTGTTCATCCTTCCAAAATCTCTCCAATGAATCGCATTCCCGAGGAGCAGTTAAAGGTTGCGTTGGACTTAATCTACGACCGGCGCACATTCGATGGTGATGTATGCACGTATGATCCTTTAACTCGATTCCTAGAACTTTTTGAGGGCGTTGCGGTTACTTCTTCAAAGAGGAGTAGAGCCGAGGAGCTCGCGGCTCTTCCAATCCGGGAACGATTGGCCCGCCGGATTATTGATGGGGAGAAGCAAGGTTTGGAGAGCGATTTACAAGAGGCCATGGCTACTGGAATCGCGCCACTTAGCATTATCAACGATCACCTATTAGAGGGTATGAAGATTGTCGGGGAGCTCTTCGGGAAAGGGGAGATGCAACTTCCATTCGTACTCCAATCAGCTGAAGTTATGAAATTGGCTGTTTCACTATTAGAGCCGCACATGGAAAAGAGCGATTCGCAAGATCGTGGGGCGATCTTGCTCGCGACAGTCAAAGGCGATGTACACGATATTGGGAAGAATTTAGTTGACATCATTCTCTCAAATAATGGATATCGCACCGTGAACATTGGAATTAAGCAAACTATCAATCAGATTATTGAAGCGGCCGAGAACAGTTCGGTAGATGTGATCGGGATGAGCGGCCTGCTTGTTAAGTCGACTGTGATTATGAAAGAGAATCTAGAGGAGTTGAACGCACGTGGCCTCGCCAAGAAATGGCCAGTGCTTCTTGGTGGTGCCGCGCTTACTCGAACCTATGTTGAAAGTGATTTAGCCTCACAATTTCCGGGCACTGTCCGATATGCGCGGGATGCTTTTGAGGGGCTATCTCTAATGGACACTTTGATGGCCCAAAAGCGTGGTGACGCTTCGGCAACCTTGCCACCTCTTAAGGAGCGAAGAACCCGCGTTAACGCAGATAATTCGAACCGTGTAATTGATACCAACAGAAGTGATGTCGCTTTCGATAATCGAGTACCGAAGGCGCCATTTTGGGGTTCGAAAGTTGTTAAAGGTGTGCAACTCGCTGAGTACGCAAAGATGCTGGACGAACGCGCTCTATTCATGGGGCAATGGGGTTTGCGGGGAGCAAAAGGGGAGTTCGACAAGATGGCTGAGGAAGAGGGCCGTCCAAGATTGCGAATTTTGCTTAATGAAGCCCAGTCAAAAGGTTGGCTCAATGCCGCTGTTGTATATGGATATTTCCCTTGCTACAGCGAAGGAAATGACCTAGTGATTCTGGATTATGAAGAATTACCGGAGCGAGTGGAGAAAGTACGGTTCTCATTCCCTAGACAACGGCGCGATCGGAGGCTCTGCCTCGCTGATTTCTTCCGCTCAAAGGAAAGCGGGGAGATAGATGTCGTTTCATTCCATGTCGTAACAATGGGCCAATCAGTAAGTGAAGCAACTGGAGAGCTCTTCTCGCGTAATGAATACCGAGAATATTTAGAGCTCCATGGACTCTCGGTTCAATTAACAGAGGCGCTCGCTGAGTATTGGCATGCGCGGATACGAGAAGAACTCGGGATCGCGGATAGCGATGATTCAGCGTTGCAAGGAATTCTGGACCAGGGCTATCAAGGGTCTAGGTACTCCTTCGGCTATCCAGCTTGCCCTGACCTTTCGGCGCAATTGCAACTCTGCGAGTTGTTAAATCCGGCGCGAATCGGGGTTGAATTATCAGAAGAGTTCCAACTTCACCCCGAACAATCCACCTCAGCAATTATTGTTCATCACCCAGAAGCGAAATATTTCAATGCTAATTAACTCCGCTTTTCCATTTGAGGCCGTTCTTTGGGATATGGACGGAACCTTGATCGATTCTGAACCAATTTGGATTGAAGAAGAGCATCGATTGATGCAGTCGCTAGGAGTGACGTGGAGCGATGAAGATGCCAAGCATTGTTTAGGTGGCCCGTTGGAACGCGTTGATGCCTACATGAGATCTCGCGCTAAAGGCGACCACGAGCCTCTTGAGCTAGCTTTTTTGTTGATTGATCGGATGATCGAGCGCCTATCCTCCGGCGTGAGCTTTACTTTAGGCGCCGAGAACTTGCTGCTTGCGATGCACGATGAGCAACTACCCATGGCATTGGTTTCGGCTAGTACCAGAAAAATCATGGATGCAGCGCTACAAAGTATTGGAGATAAATTTTTTTCATTCACTTGCTCGGCAGATGATGTTGCCGCAGCAAAGCCTGACCCGGAGGGTTACCTAAAAGCGGCCGACGCTCTCGGAGTTGATATTGAACGAACTCTTATCATCGAAGACTCCATTACCGGAATGCGCGCTGCAATTGATTCAGGAGGATATGTACTTGGATTACCTCATTTAACGCCGCTTCCAGAGGGTGAGAAAGTCGTACACCGCCAAAGTTTGGAAGCCTTGGATCTTCAATCCCTTGCCGAACTTTTCAATACCAAGATGGCGAGTTGATTAGCGATGAGAGTACTGGGAAGCGGGCCATTTAAAGCGGGTGATCGGGTGCAACTCACCGATAGCAAAGGCAAGATGTATTCGTTCTTCCTTCAACCAGGTAATCAATGGCATTCACATAAGGGTTGGATCAATCACGATGAGATTATCGGTAAAGAAGAAGGTGTCGTCCTTCTTTCAAGTAGCGGAACTTCTTATCAGGCTTTTAGACCGCTACTAAATGATTACGTTCTATCTATGCCACGCGGAGCAACTATTGTCTATCCAAAAGATGCTGCCGTGATTGTTGGTTTTTGTGATCTCTTTCCTGGCGCTCGCGTACTTGAAGCTGGTGCTGGAAGCGGAGCGCTGTCAATCTCAATCCTGCGAGCAATCGGAGCTTCTGGCGTTCTAACTTCTTATGAAGAGCGCCCTGATTTCCTAGATATTGCTCGGACGAATGTGAAAAATTACTTCGGTGACTCGCCCACGAATTGGGAGTTGAAGAGTGGACGAGTCGAGAGCGCATCTTTTTCTGGCGAATATGACCGAGTTGTTTTGGACATGCTTGCGCCATGGGATGTTCTTAAGACTTCCGCTGATGCTTTGAAGCCCGGAGGAGTTTTATGTTGCTATGTAGCCACGACAACTCAACTCTCCAGAACCGCCGAAGCAGTTAGAGAGTCTGATCTCTTTTCAGAGCCAGAAAGTTTCGAAACCATGCTTCGAAACTGGCACCACGAAGGGTTAGCGGTACGTCCCCAACATTCAATGAATGCTCATACTGGATTCCTACTTTTTGCGCGGCGACTCGCACCTGGAGTCAAAGCGATCCGAAGGCGAAGAAGGCCTTCTAAAGGCGCGTACGCAGAGAATGACTCTTAGTTAACTTTTATCAAGTCAACTACGAAAATCAAAGTCTCATTCTGGGCGATTGATGCGCCAGCTCCTGCTTCCCCGTAACCGAGATCCGGCGGAATAACAAGAAGTCTACGTCCGCCCTCTTTCATTCCCGGTATTCCTTCCTGCCAACCGAGAATTACTCCACTCAATGGAAATGTCGCAGGATCACCTATCCATGAACTTTCAACGATCTGACCATTCGACCACGTCATCAACGTGTAATGAACAGTGAGTGTTGAGCCAGGTAGCGCTTCGGCGCCAGTGCCAACAAAAACATCTTCTGTAACTAATTCGCTCGGTGGATTCCCCTCGGGCGCTCCAATTTGAGGTTCTTGGCCAAGATCACCTGAGACTTTCGGCATGCCCGCAACGTTAGCGCTTCCTTCTTCTTGTTGCCCCATCGGCGCATCAGAAGGCGCGCCACCATCGGTGGTGCAGCCCACAAGCAGGGTTGAAGCAATTACAAGTGAGCTAAAAAGAGAAATTAAGTAGGAAGGTTTACGTTTCATGAAGCGCACCTTACAACGAAATCCGGCAATAATGCGCCTCATGTCTAGCGCAAAGACCGAGCGTCTGGTCAATCTCACTATGGCTCTGCTGGGCACCAAGCGATACATGACAAAGAGTGAGATTTTCCGAAGGGTTGCAGGGTATTCCGGTAGTAACGAAACAAAAGAGCGAATGTTTGAGCGGGACAAGGATGATCTTAGAACGCTGGGTATAGAGATTGAGGTTGCTAGCCATGACCCTCTTTTTGAGGATGAAGTGGGGTACCGAATTAGGGCAGAAGTGTTTCAACTACGCGAGAAATTTGATTCTGAGGAACTAGGACTTGTTTCGCTGGCTCTCGGATTGATCGCTAATTCAGATCTTGGTGACTCAACGCAATCTTTAAATCGTCGCATTAACTCGTTAGCAGTTTCACCCATAACGCCGGACGAATTTCGACTCTCAGATATCGATATTACTGAAAATGGGCTCTCAGAATTACTTAACGCTTTAAGTGACCGTCGGACCGTAACCTTTCAATATCGAAAAGAGGGATCTTCAAGGGGTGAGGATCGGCGAGTAAATCCGCTGGGGCTTAGCGCATGGCGCGGAAGTTGGTATCTCATAGGTGAAGATTTGGATCGTGACGATGTTCGAGTCTTCAAATTGTCGAGATTTAGTTCGAAGATTGAGCTCGTAAGTGCAAGTAACTCTTATTCAATTCCAAAGGACTTCAGCATCAAGGATTACCTAGTGATGTTAAAACCGGGGGAGTACAGAGTTGCAGTTAAAGTGCGACGGGCGCTCGCTTTAAACTTAAGAAATCTATCTGAGTCGATAACACAACTAGATGAGGACTGGGATCTTCTAAACGTTAATTTCAAAGATCAGGAGCAAGCCCTAAGGGAGATTCTTTGGATGGGACCAGACGCCGTAGTGCAAGAACCAGCTGAGCTTCGTTCTTTAGTCGTTGCAAGCCTGCAGAAATTGGTAAGCAATCATGGTTGAGTCGGCAGCAGCGCGCGCTATTCGACTTATCGATCTCGTTCCGTTTCTTCATAACCATCCAGGGATCTCCTTAAAAGAGGTAGCGGAACAGTTTGGAGTAACCGTCCCAGAAATCGTTAAAGATCTCGACTTACTTTTTATGTGTGGTCTTCCTGGATATACGCCGCTGGAATTGATTGATCTTTCTATAGATGACGGAATTGTTTCCTTGCGTGAGCCGCAAAACCTGGACTCACCCAGGAGGTTTTCGCAAACTGAAGCTCTGATTATTCGGGTAGCTCTTGCAGCTCTGGAAGAACTTTTACCAGATGCAAAACGAGTGAAGGTTAGAGCCTTACGTGAGAAATTTACTCGACTTTTCACAGACCAGGTGCCAGATGCAGCAATTTACTTCGAAAGTGATGCCGAGCGAACTAAGTTGAAGATAGTTGCAGATTCCATGGCTCAAGGAAAGAAGCTTCTCATCACCTACATTAATCCGACGAAATCGGAGGTAACTGAGCGAAAGATCTCTATAACTAGAGTGATTCCTGAATTAAACCGAACTTTGATTGAAGCGTGGTGCGATTCGAGTAATGGAGTGCGTACTTTTAATCTTGCAAATGTGAAGTCTGCAAATTTGGTAGATGAGGCTTCGGTCCGAGCAACTTCCCCCGAGGTCGAATCGATCACTAAAGCCACTTTAAGAGCTGCTGAAAATAATCGCTTCCTTGAGGAGAACTCTTCACAGATAGACCGGCGCGGGGATCATTTCTTTATAGACATCTTTCAAGATGAATGGCTGGTCCGGAGCGCTCTTGCTGAAGGTGGCGAACTTGTAGTTGAGAGCCCTGACCGAATCGCTGCAAGAGTTGCTTTTTTGGCTGAGGAGTCGCTGAAGAATTACACCAATAAATGACTGAGGCGGTCCTATCTTTTAGGTCGTGATAGCGTTGCCCTCGTCAGCTCTTAGAGGAGGGTGCTTATGTTCTATCTACAGCCAGCTCTGTATCTCAACCAGACCCAATCGCTTTTAATTCTTGCCCTCGTAGCAATAATTCTCTTCGGAGCAAAGCGCCTCCCTGACTCAGCTCGTGCCTTAGGTAGATCTCTGCGCATCTTTAAGAGTGAGGTAAAGGAATTGAATAAGGATGATAAGAAAGTCGACGATGATGGAAAGTCGGCTAGCTAAGTCAGCTTGAAGTAGTCGGCCAACGCGCAATAGGCGGTGAGTGCCAAATTGTCTACTAATCGCGGCACGATGCCGCTTTTGGATCACCTTCGTGAACTTCGCGGCAGGGTTATTAAATCATCGGTGGCGATTGTGGTGTTTGCTGTCGTTGGTTTTATCTATTACAACGACATTATCTCGACTCTCTCCTCTCCCGTATGCGACCTTAAGGCCGCTCAAGCATCGGATGCGGCGGAGTGCGGAGCGCTCTACATTGCTGGGGTTCTAGGCCCCTTAAACTTGCAACTGAAAGTTGCTTTTCTAACCGGAATCATTCTCGCCGCACCATTCTGGCTATATCAAATTTGGGCTTTCATCGCACCAGCTTTATCCTGGCGAGAGAAACGAAATTCAGTTCTCTTTATCTCGGCAGCTACTCCGTTCTTTGCCTTAGGGTCAGTACTTGCCTATTTCGTCCTTCCACTGGCAATCGAGGTTCTTTTTGGGTTTACTCCAGATTCTCTAAACAACTTGGTCCGCTTTGATGATTATCTTGATTTTGTACTGAGGTTAATTTTGATTTTTGGAATCGCATTTGAACTTCCTGTCTTTCTAGTATCGCTTAATTTGATTGGAGTTCTCAGCGGTAAGTCCATACTTAAACCTTGGCGCTTCTCAATCTTTGGAATCACGCTTTTTGTTGCGGCTTTTTCGCCAACGGCTGATCCGTTATCCATGGCGGCTCTGGCCGTTCCCTTAATCTTCCTCTATTTTGTTTCCGGTTTTATCGCACTCCTTGTTGATAAGCGTCGCGCTAAGATAGCTAATGCAACTTTAGATTCGGCCGCTTCTGACATTGACGCTGTAAAACCGATCGATTCACCTGAATCAATTTAGGGCCGAGTAATGTATCTACTGCTCGCCAATCCAACTTCTGGGGCTGGGCAAGGTTCAAGAGTTAAAGCGGAAGTAATTGCAGAAATTACTGCTCGAAACCTATCGTATGAGGACATCTCAGGAACGAGCTATGAAAGCGCAGTATTGAACTTGCGTTCCGCGCTCAAAGCGAAGCGACCAAAATCGGTAATTGTTGTTGGTGGGGATGGAATGGTTCATCTTGCAATACAAGAACTCGCTGGGAGCGATGTGCCTTTAATACTTATCCCTGCTGGCACCGGGAATGATTTTGCAAGAACTATGAATCTTGATCTAGCCTCACCAGTTGCAGCTCTAAGTTATTCACTAACGCATCCTCCAACTTCAGTTGATTTAGGTAGGGTAAACGGCAGGTATTTTGCCGAAATCCTCAGTACCGGCTTTGACTCGATGGTAAATGAACGAGCAAATCAAATGAGAATTCGAAGCAAGATCAAATACGACTTGGCGATGTTGCTTGAACTTCCCGTTTTCAAGCCATTGGAGTATGAGATAAACGTCGATGGAGATCGAATAACCACTCGAGCAATGTTGATAGCTATTGCTAATGGAATCAGCTACGGCGGGGGAATGAAAATCTGCCCCAACTCAGATATCAGAGACGGTCTCTTCGACCTATTGATTCTGGAACCGGTATCTAAATTCGAGTTTTTGAAGGTATTTCCACGAGTCTTCAAAGGCACACATGTCACACATCCCAAAGTGAAGATTCTGCAAGGCAGAAAGATATCCATCGAATCGAAAGCAATCGCGTACGCAGACGGTGAGCGTATTGGCCCCTTACCGATCACAACCGAGATTGTTCCTGGTGCGCTAAAGACTTGGTTGCGCACATGAGTCTTTCCCCGGCGGAACGCTTAGTCGCTGCGAAACGTCGAAACAGATATCCGCTTACAAGCGAGTTTTCGGGCCGATATGAGTTTCCGTTTGATGATTTTCAGACAATATCTTGTCAGCATGTCGAAGATGGCAAGAGCGTTCTGGTTGCTGCTCCCACCGGAGCCGGAAAGACGATCGTGGGGGAATTTGCAGCTTTTTTGGCAGAGCAAAAAGGGCAGCGATGCTTTTATACGACTCCTATAAAGGCGCTTTCAAATCAAAAATTCGCTGAACTTTGCAAGGTCCATGGCGAGGCAAATGTGGGCTTGTTAACGGGGGACTCTTCCGTAAATGGCGATGCGCCAATCGTAGTGATGACTACGGAAGTTTTACGCAACATGATTTACGCAAGGCGCGAGGGCATCGAAAATCTCGGTTATGTAGTTATGGATGAAGTTCATTTTTTGGCAGATAAATTTCGGGGCGCTGTGTGGGAAGAAATTCTTATTCATCTCCCGGAACGGATCCAAGTAATCTCCTTATCAGCAACAGTTTCCAACGCTGAGGAGTTTGGGGCATGGCTCAAAAGTGTAAGAGGCGAAACCGAGGTTGTTCTCTCCGAGATCCGTCCAGTACCTCTCTACCAGCACATTCTGATTGGAAATCGATTGCTAGATCTCTTCGTTGATGATGGTCGAGTCAACCCTGAATTGATACGCCTAGAGCGGAGTTCCGCGCGTCGAATTCCGGGAAGTTCGCGAACGGGCGGTCGCTCCTTCTCTTCAATAAAGGCTCCAACTAGGCCCGAGATTATTTGGAAGCTACATGAACGGCAGTATTTGCCAGCCATATATTTCATATTCTCCCGAGCGGGTTGCGATGCAGCTGTTACTCAATGTATTCGAGATGGAATTTCCCTCACCACAAGTGATGAGCGCGAGATCATTCAAGCGGTTATCGCTCGTAAGACCTCCGAATTGCCTCACGAAGATTTTGGCATTCTTGGGTTCCATGAATGGTCCCAGGCCCTAGAACGAGGTATTGCTTCTCATCACGCCGGTCTATTGCCGATGTTTAAGGAAACGGTTGAAGAGCTCTTTCAACAAGGTTTAATCAAATTAGTTTTTGCCACAGAAACTCTGGCGCTTGGTATCAATATGCCTGCCAGAACTGTCTTCTTGGAGAAGTTAATTAAATGGAACGGTGAAAGTCATGTAGCAGTAACACCAGGGGAGTACACCCAACTCACCGGAAGAGCGGGACGCCGAGGCATTGATATTGAAGGTAATGCCGTGGTTCTTTGGAGCGAACAGATTGATAGTTCACTTGCCGCAGGACTTGCAAGTACTCGTACCTACCCTTTGAAATCCTCTTTCTCGCCGACCTACAACATGTCAGCGAATTTGATATCGCGATTCGGAAAGGAGAGGGCGCGCAAATCTCTAGCTGCATCATTCGCCCAGTTTCAAGCAGATCACAGCGTTTCGGGTCTCCTTAAACAGATCGCAAAGAACGAGGATGCCCTCAGCAGAGTTTCGGGAGAGGGCGCATGTCACCTCGGTGACTTTTCAGAATACATGATGCATCGATTCGCTATAAAGAAGTTGGAACAGAGCGCATCTCAGAGACCTGGCCGCGGTGAGAGGCGTAGAAATCGTCGAGATATTGAAGAGGAAATCTCGTTTCACAGAAAAGAATTGAAGTCTCACCCCTGTCACCAATGCCCAGATAGAGAGAATCATGCGCGGCATCATGAGCGAGGTGAGCGACTGTTAAGAGAGACTGATGGTTTGCGCTCTCGCATGGAAAATAGAACGAATGTAATCCCACGTACCTTTGATCGCGTGAGCGCCATCTTGGAAGAGCTTGGATACGTTCAAGGGGAGAAGTTGACTGATAAAGGAATCTCGCTAACACGCATCTATGCCGAAAGCGACTTGTTACTTACGGAGATGATTTTTCAAGACTTGTTTGCCGCCATTTCGCCGGCAGATTTAGTTGGCTTACTATCAGGGTTAATTTTTGAAGGGCGAGGTGAGCGGAGCAAGATTCCGAGGATTCCAAAGAGTCTAGACAACTCAGTTAGAGCATGTATTTCGACTTGGTCGAAATTGGTTTACCTTGAAGAGGGCGAGGGACTAAATCCGCAACGCGAGCCAAATTTCGACTTAGCGTGGAGTTCATATCGATGGGCAAATGGCAACTCCTTGCACTCAATTCTGCGAGAGACAGAGATACCGGTCGGTGATTTCGTGCGAAATATGCGACAGATCATTGATTTACTCGGTCAACTCATGAGTGCGCGCAGTGAACTCACAGCGCTTACACGAGAAGCGATAAAACGGATAGACAGAGGGGTAGTCGCTTACTCGGCGGTGGTTGCATGACATTAATGCTGATAGATAGCGCATCACTTTGGTATCGAGCGTATTACGGGATGCCAGACACGTTGCTCTCGCCAAAGGGTGAACCTATAAATGCCGTCAAAGGGTTTATCGATATGGCTGCTCGACTAATCAATGCTTATCGACCTGATCGTCTGGCAATCTGCCTTGACGGAGATTGGCGGCCCTCATGGCGAGTGCAGCTTTTCCCAGAGTACAAAACGAATCGTTTAGATGAGAGTGGCGAGGAGGAAGAGGAACCAGATCTACTCACTCCGCAAGTTCCTATCATTCTTGATTTTTTTGAATCACTTGGAGTTCAAATCATCGGAGCCGATGATTACGAGGCTGACGATGTCATAGCAACGCTCGCTAAACGCGAGTTGGGCCCGGTACGAGTTGTCACGGGTGATCGTGATCTCTTTCAACTTGTTGATGATGATCGAGATGTAAAAGTCGTTTACCTTGCTAAGGGAATCAGCGCCCATGATCTAGTTGACAGCGCCTGGATAGCCAACAAATACTCAATTCCAGGTGAGCGCTACGGGCTCTTCGCCATGATTCGCGGCGACGCCTCAGATGGTCTTCCTGGCAT
>JACCEC010166613.1_pt1 | contig 26439 bp, 22 predicted proteins | sample 7450121 | NCBI WGS metagenome assembly JACCEC01 (sample SAMN15323455, study PRJNA562643) | freshwater metagenome | isolation source: river surface water | place: USA:Blue River Watershed | collected 2017-08-18 | reverse complement strand
TGACCGTCCAGCCTTCTGATTCCATCTTGATCGTCGACTTTGGCAGCCAGGTGACGCAGCTGATTGCGCGTCGCGTGCGCGAAGCCGGGGTTTATAGCGAAATCGCGCCGTTCAATGCCGCCGAAGCAGCCTTTGATCGGATGAAGCCCAAGGGCATCATTCTCTCCGGTGGCCCTGCCTCGGTCCCCGAAGCGGGTTCCCCCCGCGCGCCGCAGCGTTTTTTTGAGGCGGGCATTCCCATTCTCGGCATTTGTTATGGCCAGCAGACGATGTTTCAACAGCTGGGCGGGACGGTTGAGCCGGGCGATAGTGGCGAATTTGGCCGCGCCTTTATCGATATTTCGGACGATTGCTTGTTGTTTGATGGGCTTTGGGAAAAAGGCTCCCGCCATCAGGTCTGGATGAGCCATGGCGACAAGGTCACGGCCTTTGCCCCGGGCTTTAGGGTTGTCGCCACAACCGAAGGCGCGCCCTTTGCGGTGATTGCAGACGATGCTCGTCGCTTTTACGGAACGCAGTTTCACCCCGAGGTCGTTCACACGCCAGACGGGGCGAAGCTCATTTCCAACTTTGTCCACAAGGTCTGCGGCCTCAAGGGCGATTGGACGATGGCCGAATTCCGCGCGACCAAGATCGCCGATATTCGCGCACAAGTGGGCGATGGGCGGGTGATTTGCGGTCTGTCGGGTGGGGTCGATTCTTCGGTCGCGGCCATTCTCATCCACGAAGCCATTGGCGATCAGCTTACCTGCGTCTTTGTCGATCACGGCTTGCTGCGCCTAAATGAGCGCCAGCAGGTCGAAGAGCTTTTCCGAGAGCATTATAAGATTCCGCTGGTCGTGGTGGATGCGGAAGCGCGCTTCATGGCGGGATTGGCGGGCGTCACCGACCCGGAAAAGAAGCGCAAATTTATCGGCGCTGAATTCATCAACGTGTTTGAGGAAGAGGCAAAGAAGATCGGCGGCGCTGATTTCTTGGCCCAAGGCACGCTTTATCCGGACGTGATCGAATCCGTCTCGTTTACAGGCGGCCCGTCGGTGACGATCAAGAGCCACCATAATGTGGGCGGCTTGCCCGCGCGGATGAACATGAAGCTGGTCGAACCGCTGCGCGAACTCTTCAAAGATGAAGTCCGCGCGCTGGGCCGGGAGCTTGGTTTGCCCGACATTTTCGTTGGCCGGCATCCTTTTCCGGGGCCGGGCCTTGCGATCCGCATTCCAGGCGAAGTCACCAAGGAACGGTGCGACATCCTGCGCAAGGCGGACGCCGTCTATCTCGAAGAAATCCGCAATGCCGGCCTTTATGATGCAATCTGGCAGGCGTTTGCGGTTCTCCTTCCCGTGCGTACTGTTGGCGTGATGGGTGATGGCCGCACTTATGATAGCGTGTGTGCGCTGCGGGCGGTCACCTCAACCGATGGCATGACGGCGGACGTTTATCCGTTCGATGCCGGCTTCTTAAGCCGCGTTGCCACCCGCATCGTGAACGAAGTGAAGGGCATCAACCGCGTGGTCTATGACTATACGTCAAAGCCGCCGGGTACGATTGAGTGGGAATAGACGCTTAACGTTAACCAGAAACGAACTGTTGCTCCTTAGTCCCATAGGGATTCAGGAGTTAACCGGCCATGATCAGCCTTGATATGCGGGTTTCCGCCCGTATCGCGTCTTTAACCACGTCCACCTATTATCAGGTTTTTGCAGCAACGCTTTTCCTATCGGCTTTCCTGCTTTTCAGCATCCAACCCATGTTCACCAAATTCGTCCTGCCTGTTCTTGGCGGGACACCGGCTGTGTGGTCGGTGGCCATGGTGTTCTTTCAGGCTTCATTGCTGGCGGGCTATGTCTATGCCCATTTTCTAACCAGATATGTTCCGCGCCGGCTCGCGGTTTTCCTTCATCTTCTGGTTACCGGTCTCGCTTTTTCGACCTTGCCTTTTGGGCTTGATCCGGGCGTGTCAGAACCTCCTGCTCAGGGCGAGGCGTGGTGGCTTATCAAGGTTTTTCTCGTCTCCATTGGCCTGCCATTTTTCGCCTTGTCGGCGAATGGGCCGCTCTTGCAAGCATGGGCGGCCCCCCTTGCGGAACAAAAGGGGCTGAATGTCTATCGGCTTTACGGCGTTTCCAATGCGGGATCGTTTCTGGCGCTTTTTGGCTATCTTGCGGTCTTGGAGCCGCTTCTCACCCTGTCGCAGCAAAGCGAGGTCTGGCGGCTCGGTTTTGCGCTGTTGTTCTTGGGGCTGGGGCTTTGCGCGTTGCTGGCAGCGCCGTATTTGCCAACGGCTGTGGCGCAGCGGGACGAAGCGCCCCCCATTTCCTTGGTCCGCAAGCTCCATTGGATCGCGCTAGCGGCCATTCCTTCCGGGCTGCTGGTAGCGGTGACGTCTTACATCCAAACCGACGTCGCTTCTTTTCCCTTCCTCTGGGTCGTGCCGCTGTCGATTTTCTTGCTGTCCTTCATCTTGGCGTTCAGGTCCCAATCTGAAGGTGCCGGACGGATCTGGAACCTTGCCCAGGTGATCAGCGTTGCTGTGGCGCTGCTTGCAACACTGCCCTTTCCCTACAACATGGTGGGGCTTCCATTCTGGCTACAAATGGCGGCTGCCTTGGTCGCTTTGATGAGCACCGCGATGGTTTGCCATGGGGCGCTATATGGGCTTCGGCCAACTGTAGGCCGGCTAACGGACTTTTATGTCTGCCTCTCAATTGGGGGCGTTTTAGGCGGGCTATTTGCCGGCCTCATCGCGCCCTTCATTTTCAATCAGGTGACCGAATATCCCTTATTGCTGGTGGCGGGGTTGCTGGCGCGCCCGCAGCTGTGGGAGGCAGCGACGCCTAAAAAACATATCGTTACCCAGCTTGTCCTTGTGTTTTGCGTGACATGGGGCGTCTTCCTGCTCCTCCCAGCCGGGATTGGCCTGAACTATTCTATCGCGCTGGTCGCTTGTTTTATTGCGATGTTGCTGGCCCGGAACGCGGCGCAAAGCGTTGCCCGAATTGGGGTTGCCATGTGCGCCGTGTTGCTTTCTGCTCAGTGGCAGGGCGAAGGGGATGTCCGCCGCGGCTTTTTCGGGGTTGTTCGGGTGATCGACTTTGAAGGTGGCGCATTGCGAACGATGATCCATGGCACCACCCTCCATGGGGCGATGCGCCGATCAGAGGCAGGGCCCCATGCAAAGCCCACGCCGCTGAGCTATTATGCCGCTGATGGTGCGCTTGCGGACGCCTTGAGTTTGGCACGCCTCGATGGCAGCAATGCCATTGTGCGCGGGGGCGTGGTCGGACTGGGCGTCGGAAGCATGGCATGTCATGCAAGCCCAGGGGACCGCTGGACCTTTTTCGAGATCGATCCCATCGTCATCGACATCGCTCAAGATGCGGGCAAATTTACATTCCTGACCCGTTGTGGTGCCGGGATGCGCATCCGGCAGGGGGATGCGCGACTGAAACTGCGGCATGAACCCGATAAGAGCTTCGACTATTTGCTGATCGACGCCTTTTCGTCAGATTCGATCCCCACCCATTTGCTGACAGTCGAAGCGGTGAGGGATTATCTGCGCACGGTTTCGAACAAAGGGGTGCTGGTTTTTCACATCAGCAACCGACATCTCGACCTTGCCCCCATTTTGTCTCGCGCCGCGGCTGAATTGAAGGTGAGCGCTTTCGTCAAAAGAAAACGCTATTCCGAACGTGAAGTCGCGCAGTTCAAAACGGCCAATGACGCGGTCATCCTGGTTCGAGATCCGCAGCTGGCCAAAATGGCGATTGCCCGTGGCTGGAAGCCCTTGCCCATCAATCCAAATGATGCCCTGTGGACTGATGATTATGTCAATCTTCTGGGGGCCTTGGGACACAAATGGGTTACGGCGCTCAATCTGCCTTGATCCTGAGCCAGAGGGGCGTCAAACACGATGCTCATTTCATAGGCTGAGCGATGGTTACTTTATACGGCATTCCCAATTGCGATACGGTGAAGAAGGCGCGTCTTTGGCTGGACGCGCAGGGTATAAGCTATGTCTTTCACGATTATAAAAAGCAGGGCATCGATGCGGCGCGATTGACGCGTTGGTGTGATGCCTTGGGGTGGGACAAGGTGCTCAATCGTGCTGGCACGACGTTTCGCAAATTACCCGACGCGGCGCGCGAAGGCTTGGATCAAGCCCGTGCCATTGCCCTTATGCAGGACCAACCATCGATGATCAAACGGCCGATTGTCGAATATGAAGGCGGGTTTTTACTCGGCTTTAAAGCCGACGATTGGGCCAAGGCGTTCACCTGAAGGCGCTCAATAACTCATCTGAACAGCAAAGTTGGCGCGGCGGGCCATCGCTGTTCGGTCGCTGCGCCAACCCAAGCCATATTCACCGCTCATGAAAAGGCGAAGCGCCCCTTGGCTGAAGATCTGGGAGCGTATGCCGCCGCCCAAGGCTTCGCCATGAAGATGGCTACGCTCCAAAGCGGTCGGCCGGGCGTTGCGGACGATACCTCCCGCGCCAAAAATGTAGAATTCGCTCGCAATCTGCCGCTTGAGCCACTGGCGGCTCATTTCTAAGCGGCCAAGCGCACCGTCATCACCCTGCAGCGCGCCGGAGGAAAGGGTGCTTAGACCATCATTTTGGGCAAGCCCAATCTGCTCCGCCCGCAAAAGCGCACCGCCAAAAGCTGATTGCGCTCTTATTTGGAGCCGAACTTGGACATGTGAACTCAGCGGCTGCCGGGCATCTGCCTGAAGTTCCAGTTTCCAGAAATCCGCATCCGCCCCTTGGCGCGACAAGGGCAGAAGCGCTGAGGCTTTTGCAGCGCTTCGGGCACCGAGAGCGTTAATCCCGATCGATTGGGTTAACTGGACTTGCCACTTTTGGGGCCAAGATTGCCGGGTGCCAGTGAGATCAATGCCGAAGCGCGCGACACGCAGGCGATCGAGCGATAGGCTAAGCGCATGGCCCGCCACATCCAACCGGTCAGTCATGGCCTCCATGCTCGCAAAGGCGGCCATGCGTCCGGCCTCAGAAATGCGCAGCGGGACTTTCAAGGCCAAGCTCGCTTTGCGAAAGCCTGAAGCACTCGGCAGGGTATTTGGCCGGGCGTTGGGTTCGGTCGATACTGATACATAGCTGAGATCAGCGGCCAGCCCGCGCACGCCAAGCGGCCAGCGCAGGCGGGACACCAAAGCGCGATAGCGGGGGTCCGCCGAAAGGAATTGCCCGCTCACATCGCCTGATGCCTGCACAACAAGCTGCTCACCTTGACCAAGAAGGTTGCTGATTTGCGCGCCCGCCACGGTCTCGAAAGGACCTAGATCCGCACTGGGAGATTGGGAAACGGACATCCAGCTGGAAAGGGGTTTGGCCTTGCCCGCCACACGAAGCACCGCCGCGCCAAAAGCCTGCCCTTTTGAAAGCGCGGCGGCAATCTCGCCGCCCGGCATGTCGTTGGCAAGGTAAAGCTGGCGATACAGGGTGGCAGACCGCAACCAAGATTGTCCAACAAGGGGGGTGAGGAGCGCGCGCAACCTTGGCTGAAGCAGCGGTGGCACGCCCTCAAGATCCAATTGTTCAATGAAGCCGTCCACGACTTGATAACGTAGCGCCGCATCCGTCGCGCCGCCCGATGGCAAAATGACCCGGGCGAGAATGAAGCCAGCACGGCTGTAGAGGTTTTGCAGCCCGGCTTGGGTTGCAATCACCTCTTTGCCTGTCAGACGTTTGCCCCTTAGCTGCTGGAGCAACTGTTCCGTTTGCGGTCCCATGCCGGGCGGCAGATTATCAACCGCCAGCTGTTCGGGTAATATGGCAAGCGTGGCCCATTCGGAGGGGAGTGGCTCAGGCGATGTCTTCGGCACCGGCTGGATCGACGGGGCGTCGCGTCGTTCTTGCGGGATGGTCTCTTCAGGACGGAGTTGGGACGCCGTCTGGCCTAAGGCTGGCGTGCCGCTCATCATTAGCAGAAGAAAAGACCAAAGGACGCCGCACAGAGCACGGTCAGAGGGCATGCGCATGAACAAGGCGGCCTATTGTGGGTTTTTGAGCGTTGGAAGCTGGCCTTCAATAGTGTTGAAGTAGGTCGCTTGTGCTGGTTTGCCCTGAGTGGTGAAATATCTGAGGAGCTCGCTCCTCGATATCATTTGTGCAGCAGATAGAGCGCCAACCCGATAAAGACGTGCGTCGCCGATGGGTGTTGGTCCTGTCACATCATAATAGCCAACCCGATAAAGGGCTGCACCCACCGCAGACAGGCCCAATACAGCCCCATACACGCTGTTCCGAAGATCGCCGCCTCGATACTTTTCCAATATTCCAACCAGCGCCCCCCTTTGGGCTGAGCCAGCCGGTGATAGGTTGCCGGTAAAGATCGCGTCGCTGATCATGCCAGCATTCACTCCCGCAATGCCGCCTAAGGCATACGCTTTGGGGCTGGCCGTGATCGTAACAGTTGAAGAAAGGCCACGGGCAGACCCATTAAACCGCCCGAAAATGCCGCCAATCGTGCTTCCCTTCCCAGCGGTAATAGAGCCCGAGCTGCTCAGATAGGCATAATTTCGGTTGATATCGGGAACTGCGAACCAATCCTCTGCTTCAAGGGCTGCATATCCCACAATCCCGCCGACAATGGCATTTTCGCCAGCCGTGATCTTGGCATTTGCAGAAACGTTAAAAAGGGCAAACGGGTCAGCATCTTCTGCAACCGCTGCGTCGATATACCCAACAGCGCCGCCGATTTGGCTATAAATCCCCCCCTTCAAACTGCCTTCGAAGCGACTATTCTCCAATATGCCGGCCCGGCCCAGATCGCTTTGCGAAGAGGCAAAGAAGGCGCCAATAAGGCCACCAATTCGGCCGTAAGGTCCAGTCGCTTGAATTCCCGCGCGGGCTGTTCCTCGAGAGATCGAAGCCCCGTCATAGACAATACCAAAAAGCCCGCCGATGCTGGGCGTCGTTCCGGTGTCATATCCGGTGCCGCTGTTCCAGCTGGTAAGCGTGCCGTCAAAGCTGTCATTCCGCGATGATGCAGATCCTTCCAACGAGCCCGCGATACCGCCGATGTTGAGACCGCCCGATATGGTCGTGCGGGTTACCCTATTGCCGATAAATTGCCCGCCTGCGCTGCCGACGAGGCCACCAACGCTTGCATTAATGTTAACGTTTTGAGGTCCAAGGAGTCTGCCGGAAAAATAGTTTTTCAAGAAGAACGTATCCGCGCCCTGCGCATGTCCAGCGAGGCCCCCAATCATGCGGCCTCCCTTGTCGGCACTTTGGGTTCGGATAGTGCCAGTCACCCAGTTGTTGCTGAGCTTGGCGGTGCTTATTTCGCCCGCGATCGTGCCAATATTTGCCATGCCCCCATCTGAGACGCTTGGCTCAATGAGGATATTGGCGAGGCCAAGGTTTGAGACAAAGGCATAATGCGGCGTAATCATGCCATCGATACGCCCAAAAAGGCCCACACGAGATGGGTTGGACGACATTGCAATGCGCAGGTTGGAAATCCGATGCCCGAGGCCGTTCAAACCGCCATGGAAAGTTCCCGGCCCGATGAGCCTATCTGCAACCGCTGGCTCGGCCGCGAAGTCTAGATTTTGGGCCAGCGCATAATGACCCCACATGTCGTTCGCGATATTTTTGAGATCAGCGATCGACCAAATCAGGCCATAATTGCGGCCGTTGATGGTCAGTGCGGCATTTGTGCGATCTCCGATAAAATTGATTGCCCCGCTGGTGCGTTCGGTGGCGTTCCCGATCCGCAGATCGGCGATCTCATCGCCTAGCCGAATGGATACGGAAGAATTTTGCGCTGTGACGGTACCATCCACGCTAATCGAACTGGCATAACCGCCTGCGTCCAAAAAGAGCGCGCCATTGCGCACGCGAACATTGCCATTGATGGCAATGCTTCCGCCTGCTGCCGCGCCTGTGCCCGGGATATTTGTCTCCTCTCTAAACGAAAAACCGGACGGGGCGTTTGGCAATGTCAGTTGGGCAGACTCGCCGGCGCCAAGCCCAATATTGAGCGCATCCAAAATCCCCGATTTGCCGATTGTGATCTGCCCGCCGACAAGAACGAGGTAGTTTTTATTCCCCGCTGAAGAAATTCTGCCGTCAACGGTAATCGCCGCGGATGCCTGTTTCGCAAAGGCATAAGTGCTGTCGCCGCCTATCGTCATATCCAACGTCGAGGCCAGAAAGCCTTGGGTTTGAACATTGCCGGTAGAGCTGATGGTTATCCCATTGGGGTTGATCAGAAAAACACGTCCCTGCGCCTGAAGCTTGCCAGCAATCAGGGACGCCTCAGAACCCTTGACACGATTAATCAGCAGATCAGTTGATTTTGATTGACGTACATCCACAACATTCGTCTGGCCTATCGAGAAGCTCGTCCAGTCCAGCGCCGCGACAGCGCCTTTTTGCTGGATCGTCATCGTCCGTTGATCAGGAGATACAGAAATGCTTGCCCGACCGGAGCTGCCATTGGCCAATTGACCGCCTTGAGGAAGGTCTGCTGCATAGGCGGCAGGAACGTTGGAAAACACGCACCCCATCAGCGCAGCGCAGGTCTTGAGATGGGCATGATATCTTTTTGGCGGGAGCATGAGCGTATTCTTCCTGCAGTGCGACGATGAACGGTCGATACCGAGGGAGTGTAAATCAGTCTCAAAAATACGCGGTTAATGCAGAGATGATTTGCCCCGCTGTTTTAGCTTATTCCGCTGCAGTGGAACCTTCGCGCTGAAGCCCGTGTTCGCCATGCCGATGAAGATCGTTTCTCATGGCGCCCTCGCGGCCATCATGCTGTTGGCAGGTTGCGCTACGTTGGAAGAGAATGCGGCGTAACTTGTCGCCAAAACCCAACGCGCTACACTTTCGGGTAGTGCGGTTGCCGGTCAAGCTGGCGACCCCGATGGCTATGCCAAAGCGGAGCTGACCGTCACCGATCAACTGAATGGCATCTGTTACGATCTGAACGATGTGCGTGGGCTAAGCGAGATCACGAGTGTCACGATCAACCGAGGTGATCCGGGTGCGTCAGGCCCGGTGGTGTTGCGTCTTTCCCCCGCCAATGAAGGCGGCTGGAAGAACTGTGTCAGTCGGTCGGAATGGCTAGAGGACGCCTTGGATAACGCAACGGAGCGCTATTATATTCAGGTCGCCACAACGGAGTTTCCAAACGGAGCGATCCGGGGCCAATTCTCGCGTGACTAATTAATCTGGCAGGCGCCGCGCTGCAAAGGGTTCGGCCATCTTTGCCGACACTTTCCAAATGCCAAAGGTCAGCCCGGCACCGACGATGCCATCCAGGGCATAATGCCATCCCAGATAGACCGAGCCGATCCAGATGATGATCGCATATCCAAGAAGAATATGCCCCATCCACCGGTGCACCACATAGCCCCCAATGGCAAAAAGGGTCGCCATAGAGACATGGACAGAGGGCATCGCCGAAATCCCAAAGCCCGGCATGTAATTGCCGGACAGATATCGTTTCAGTAGCATGTTATGGCCGATGGGGGTTGCCATTGTTTCGCCTTGGCTGCGCGCGAGGGTGCCAAGCTCGATGATGCGATCGTGCAGCGCCTGAAAACTGGCATTGGGGCCAATAAAATGCGGGTAATACATCGGTCCGGCCGAAGCGAGCAGCCAGGCAGCGACCCCGCCGACCAGAACCCACACCGCCAACCAACACCCAATCAGGCGACCGCGCACCAACGGGTCGGTCACAATGGCTGCCCAAAGCACCGGGCAGAACATTAGGATCGGCAGCCAAATGCCATAGGCACGGTCGAGAAACAGCGAAAACCAAAGGGAGCCGAACAAGTCGTGCATCACTTCCCAGCCATCCCGGCCAAAGAACAAAAGCCTGTCTGCGGACGCGAGGAACGGGTCAAACGGGAAGCCTTGAGCTTTAAGGACATATTGCTTGAACATGCCATAGACCGGGATTGTCGCGCTGGTGGCCATGGCGGTGACCAGCATCCATTGCGCCCGGGCATGGGGAATGGCGAAGCGGTGACCAACGAGCCACTCGGCAAGGCGAAGCCCCATCCACACAACCGAGACGCTGATCAAGGGCAGCATCAGATAAAGGCTCATGCCCCGCGCTAGTGTTCCCAGAGAAACAGGGGTAACCATAAACAGGATGGCCCCGCTCGCTGCGATGAAAGCCATCATGCTCCCGAGGAACAGCTTTTCGCCGCTGGTCAGGTCGCGGTGAAACCGCAGCTGCACCAGGTTCAATAGCCGAATTAGGGCGGGCTTGGTCGCGCGGGCACCCAGCGTGGTAGGCGAACTCGTCTCGGTCATGTCTTGAAAAAGCCCCCGGTCAGGCGTGCCGATCGGGCACTTGGCCTTTCGACTATTCATTTCAAGGCAAATGGGCAAGTTTTTGTCGCATAACTGACATAATTTGCAGCCGAACGTTCTGCTGCTGCTGCCAAGGCTTTGCGAGTGGCTCTGGTCCGTCTATGAAGAGCCTATGTCTACGACTTCGACCACCCTAACCCTCGACACCTCCACCAGTCGCGCGAACCCCACGCCGACACCGATGAAGCGCCTGACGGTCCCCCGGATTCGCCAGCGCAAGGGCGGGGAGCCATTGGTGATGCTGACGGCCTATACCGTCCGCATGGCGCAGTTGCTCGATCCCCATTGCGACCTTTTGCTGGTGGGGGATTCGCTTGGTCAGGTGATTTACGGCCTGCCCCATACCGTGGCTGTGACCATGGAAATGATGGCCGCCCATGGTGCTGCGGTAGTCCGCGGCAGCTATCACGCGGCAGTGATCGTCGATATGCCTTTTGGAAGCTATGAGGGGTCACCCGAACAGGCTTTTACCAATGCCTCGCGGCTGCTGAAAGAAACAGGGGCGGCGGGCGTCAAGATCGAGGGCGGCAAGGTGCTTGCCCCAACGGTTGAATTCCTGACGTCACGGGGCGTCCCAGTGATGGCGCATGTTGGCTTAACCCCGCAGGCCGTCAATATTCTGGGGGGCTATGGGGTGCGCGGTAAGAGCACAGAAGAGGCGCAGACCATCATCGAAGATGCCGTAGCGATGTCTGAAGCGGGGGCCTTTGCGATGGTGATTGAAGGGGTTCTTGAGCCGATCGCGATTGAAATCACCAATCGGGTGGCGTGCCCCACAATCGGCATTGGCGCTTCGGCGCAGTGCGACGGGCAGGTGCTAGTGACCGAAGATATGCTCGGGCTGTTTGAGCGTACGCCCAAGTTCGTCAAAAAATATGCGGGCATGTCCAGCTTTGTTGCTGCAGCAGTAGAACAATATGCCAAAGACGTTCGCAGCCGGAATTTTCCTGGGGCCGATCAGCTTTACCTGCCTTAAGCTCCTGTTGCCGCTTCCCCTTGCCGATAGGCGCGGCTAAGGGGGCATTATTCATTTGTCGGAGACGATCCTTGGCGCTGCCGCCCATTCCCACCACTGAAGACAGCTTTATCCGTGAAGTTGATGAGGAACTCCGCCGGGATCGGCTAACGGGTCTTTGGCAACGTTATGGCCGATGGGCCATTGCGGCTATCTGTTTGAGCCTCGCTGTCCTTGCGGGCTGGCTCATCTGGCAGGACCGGTCGTTCAAAGCGGCAAGTGCGGAAAGCGAAGTCCTTGATGACGCGATGCGGCAAGCCTCTACGGGCAATAATGCCGCTGCTTTGAAGGCTCTCGACGGCTTAACGGCCTCTGATAATGAGGGGTACCGGGCTTCCGCCGCACTGACGAAAGCGGCAATTCTTTTGCAAAAAGGCGATATGGATGCGGCGGCAAAGGCCTATGCAGAAGTCGCCGCAGATGAAACGCTGCCCCAGCCATGGCGTGACCTCGCTTTGGTGCGGCAAACGGCGGTGCAGTTTGATCGAACAGCCCCCGATGAGGTGATTTCGCGCCTGTCGCGCCTTGCCGTGAAGGGCAATCCTTGGTTTGGCAGTGCGGGTGAGATGGTCGCTATCGCCAATTTGAAGAAGCAGCGCGTTGAGCCTGCAGCAAAACTTTTTGGCGAAATTGCCGCAGATAAGACGGTTCCCGAGAGCATTCGCGGACGTGCGGCCAATATGGCGGCCTCACTGACCGCGCGGCAAGCGGCCTCAGGCAAGCAAGGAAAAGCGCAATGAATTCTCTCCTCAAGTCGCGCCGCAAGGCTTTTATCCTTTTGCCGGTTATGCTTGCTGTTTCGGCCTGTGGCATTTTTGGCGGCGGCGGTGGCGGGAAGAAGTCGCGTACGCCCGTTCTTGGGCAGCGGGTTCCCATCCTAACATCCGAGGCTGTTGCCGAAGCAGATCCGGCTTTGGCCGCCGTCGATGTGGTGCTGCCGCAAGCGGAAACCAATGTCAGCTGGAACCAGCCCGGGGGGAATGCTTCCAAGTCGATGGTGCACCTTGGCTTGGGCCAATCGCTTGGACCCGTCTGGCGCGCGTCGATTGCGGGAACAAACAAAAAGCAGCGTCTCGCCGCCGCGCCGGTGGTGGCGGATGGCAAGCTGTACGTGATGGATACGGAGGCGCGCATCCATGCTTATGATGCGACTTCAGGCAAAAAGCTGTGGTCCGTCTCGTTCGGCGTCACGGGCAAAGATCGCAAGGCAGCCTGGGGCGGTGGCGTCAGCGTTGACGGAGAGCGGCTTTATGCGACCAATGGCTTAGGCGACGTCGCTGCGCTCAATTCGGCAGACGGGCAGGTCATCTGGAAAAAGCGTCCGGGCGGCCCGCTGCGGGGTGCGCCGTCCCTCGGGCTGGGCAATGTCTATGCTATGTCGGCCGACAATCAGATCTTCACGCTGCGTCAAAGCGACGGGTCGGTCGAATGGCAGGAAGCCGGCGCGACTGAGCTGACGGGCGTATTTGGCGCAGGGGCGCCCGCTATTGGTCAGGGCACGATTGTTGCGGGCTTCTCGTCGGGGGAGCTCAATGCCTATCGGTATGAAAATGGCCGCGTCCTGTGGGGCGATGCGCTGACCCGAACAAGCGTGACGACGTCGGTTGCGGCGCTTGCTGATATTGACGCTAGCCCCGTTATCGATCGTGGGCGCGTGTTCGCTGTCGGGAAGGGTGGCCGCATGGTCATCCTAGAATTGTTGACCGGTCAGCGGCTTTGGGAAATCAATCTCGCCGGCATCTCGACACCTTGGGTTGCGGGCGAATGGGTTTTTGTGGTGACCGATGATGCGCGTGTCTTGTGCATCGCCCGTGGCAGCGGGAAGGTGCGCTGGGCCACTCAGCTCGCGCGCTATCGCGTCGACAAGGAAAAGAAGAAGAAAGATCCGATCGTCTGGACTGGCCCGGTGCTCGCTGGGGATCGGCTGATCCTTGCCAATTCGCGCGGGCAGCTTGTCAACGTCTCGCCGCTCGATGGGAAGGTGCAGAGCATGGTGAAGGCGGGTGGCCCCGTAACGCTCTCGCCCATCGTCGCTGGGAACACCCTTTACGTCCTCGATAATGACGGTCGCCTGACCGCCTGGCGTTGAGGAGGCCGGATAGGATGGCCTCCGCGCTCCCCGTGGTCGCCATCATCGGGCGGCCGAACGTTGGCAAATCGACCTTGTTCAACCGTCTGGTCGGCAAGCGCTTGGCGTTGGTCGATGATCGACCGGGCGTCACCCGCGATCGACGTGAGGGTGAAGCCAATCTCCTTGGGCTTGAGTTCCGTATTGTCGATACTGCTGGCTTTGAAGAGGAAGACGCCCAGACCCTTCCCGGTCGGATGCGCCAGCAAACCGAGGCGGCGGCTGAAAGCGCGGATGTCGCGATCTTCGTAGTCGATGCCCGCGCAGGGATCACGCCGCTTGACGCCGAAATCGCGAACTGGCTGCGGAGCTTGTCGACCCCCATTATCTTGTTGGCAAACAAGGCTGAGGGCCGGGCAGGGCAACCGGGCATTCTCGAATCCTACAGCTTAGGCCTTGGGGATCCGATCCCCTTCAGCGCAGAACATGGCGAGGGGCTGGATGATCTATTCCAGCAGCTTTTGCCGCATGTGGAGCGCGACGAGGATGAGATCCAAGTCGAGGATGAGGATGAGGAAGACGAAGAAGCGCGCGCCAAAGCGCCGCTGAAGCTTGCCATTGTTGGCCGGCCAAATGCCGGTAAATCGACGCTCGTCAATCGAATGCTGGGCGAGGACCGGATGATCACCGGACCCGAGGCTGGGATTACACGGGATTCAATCAGCATCGATTGGGAATGGCAGGGGCGCTCTGTTCGCCTGATTGATACCGCCGGTTTGCGCCGCAAGGCGAAGGTGGACGATAAGCTGGAAAAACTCTCTGCCGCTGACACGCAGCGCGCGATTGATTTTGCCGAAGTTGTGGTGCTCCTGTTAGATGCCACGCGCGGGTTGGAAGCGCAGGATTTGCGCATTGCAGATCAGATTTTTGCCGAAGGCCGCGCGATGATTATCGCGCTGAACAAATGGGATACGGTCGAACAGGGCAGCGCGCTCTTCCAAGGGGTGCGCGCAGCGCTGGATGAAGGGTTTGCGCAAGTAAAGGGCGTTCCTTTGCTCACTATTTCTGCCTTTAGCGGCAAAGGGATTGATCAGCTTCTTGAGGTTGCTTTTGAAGTGCGTGAGGCTTGGAGCAAGCGGGTGGCGACGGGCCAATTGAACCGCTGGTTTGAGGTGGCTCTTAGCAAGAACCCGCCGCCCGCGCCGGGTGGCAAGCGCATCAAGTTGCGATACGTAACGCAAATCAAATCGCGTCCGCCAAGCTTTGTGGTGTTTGGTAATCGCGTCGATGATCTGCCGGAAAGCTATCGTCGTTATCTGGTCAACGGAATCCGCAAGGAGCTTGGCTTTGGCGCCGTGCCGGTGCGGTTGACATTGCGGGGGGGCAAGAACCCCTATGACAAGAAATAGCGCTAAAACCCCGCACCTATTGGCCGCTTAGGCGGTCAATTCGATATCCCAATAAAGCCAGTCGCGCCATGTTTCGTGGAGATAATTTGGCGGATAGCTGCGGCCACGATCCTGCAATTGCCAGGTTGTGGGGCGATGGGGTTGTTGCATCAACCTGATGCCCGCCTCGCGCGGGGTGCGGCCGCCTTTACGCAGGTTGCACGGTGCACAGGCCGTGGCAACATTTTCCCAACTTGTTCGGCCGCCTTGCGAGCGGGGGATGACATGATCAAAGGTTAAATCTTTGGGCGACCCGCAATATTGGCACTGAAAGCGGTCGCGCAGGAAGAGGTTGAACCTTGTAAAAGCGGGGTTTTCAGAAGGCTTCACATATTGTTTGAGCGCGATCACCGAAGGGAGTTGCAACCGCGCGGTGGGACTTCGCACTTCCCGATCATAATGCGCGATGACATCGACTCTCTCGAGAAACATTGCCTTAACCGCTGTTTGCCAAGGCCAAAGTGACAGCGGAAAATAAGATAAAGGCGTATAATCGGCGTTCAGCACCAGCGCCGGGCAGTTTTCAGGATGACGAACCAGATCAGGGTGGAGCATGACCCCCTCTTTGCCAGTGATAACAAGCCTTCTTTGACGCGAAAGATTGCGGGACTATGACTGCATCTACAATATCTTGGGGTCAAGTCTCTACGTGAACACAAATTGCGTTTCCCGCTTTGCGCCAAGCCCGACAGGTGCGCTGCATCTGGGGCACGCCTATTCGGCGCTCTGCGCGCATGATGTGGCGCGCCAAGCGGGCGGGCAATTTCTGCTGCGGATCGAGGATATTGATCAGGGACGATGCCGGGCTGAGCATGTTGCCGGGATCGTTGAGGATCTCGCATGGCTCGGCCTCGATTGGGATGGGCCGTTGCTGTCCCAAACGTCACGCACTGCGGCCTATGATGCAGCCCTGACCCGCCTGATCGAGGCTGGCCTTGCGTATAAATGCTGGTGCACACGCGCCGAAATAGCAGCGGCGGGCGGTGCCCCCCAAGGCGATCAACTGGTCTATCCCGGCACCTGCCGCGGGCGGACCGATCACGATCCCAGCCGCACGTTCTGCTGGCGGCTTGATGTGGCGGCAGCGATGGCGCGCACTGGACCGTTGCGTTGGGCAGATCGAACCGCAGGGGAGGTCGTGGCGCGTCCCGACCTGATGGGGGATGTCGTCATTGCGCGAAAGGATGCGGGCACCAGTTACCATATGGCGGTTGTCATCGATGACGCGTGGCAAAATGTAACGGACGTTGTGCGCGGGGTAGACCTGTTCTCGTCCACGCACATTCATCGGCTCTTGCAGGCGCTGCTTGATCTGCCGGTGCCGCGCTATTGGCATCACCCGCTGGTTGTGGATGCAGCGGGTTCCCGCCTAGCCAAGCGCAAATCCTCTCTTAGCCTGGCAGCGCTTCGGGTTTCGGGCGTTGACCCCGTTTCCTTCGTCGCCGGCTTGCGTGCCGGGCAATTGCCGCAAGGGTATCGGCTTTCCACTGATCCCGCCGCTACATGATTTGGGCGGGGGTATGCATGAAAAGCCTTGCCCCGGCGCGCCACAGGTCTATGTCCTGAGATGCTATGGGAAACACATTTCTTATTATTTTGCTTGTTGTCGCTATGCTGGCAACGGTTGTGGCGCTTGTCCGCGGGGTCATCGCCTTTTTACGCACGACTGAAGAAGATCTGAAAAATGGGGGGGCAGGCCCCAGCGCTTCCAGCGTCAAACAGAACCGGGCCATGATGCACCGCGTGATGTTCCAAGCGCTGGCCATCCTTCTTGTCGTGATCCTTTTGTTCGCCGCCCGCGGCTGACACCATGGTCAAATTGACCAAAATCTACACCCGGACGGGCGATGACGGGACCACCGGTCTTGTCGATGGAAGCCGTACGGCGAAAGACAGCCCGCGCATGGCAGCGATCGGTGATGTCGACGAGGTGAACAGCCTGATCGGTGTCGCTGCGCTCCACGCATCGGGCCCGGTCCACGCCCAGCTTCAGATGATCCAGAATGATCTCTTCGATCTTGGCGCTGATTTGGCCACGCCGGGGGAGGATTTTACCCCTTCAGAAATGGTGCTTCGCATTGTGCCATCGCAGGTAGCGCGTCTCGAAGCCGAAATTGACGCGATGAACGCCGAAATGGCGCCGCTTTCCAGCTTTATCTTGCCGGGAGGAATGCCGTTGGGTGCTGCCTTGCACGTTGCCCGCGCGGTCACCCGGCGGGCGGAACGCTGCCTTGTGACAGCAGGCCGGGCGACGCCCATCAACCCTGCGGCGTTGCGCTATATCAACCGCTTATCAGACTGGCTCTTCGTTGCTGCACGGTTCGCCAATGCCAAGGGAACAGCCGATATTTTGTGGAAACCGGGTGCTGCGCGTTAACGCCGAATAACATTTGCCCGCCAAGTGGGGATCCAATCGAGAACGCCGCGACATTCCTCCATTACCGATCGCGTTTGCAACCGAAACTTCCGGCTTGCCCAGACATAGGTCTCCGCAGCACCGCAATCGCCCAGTCCGCGACCTTTGGCAAAGCTCACCAACTCTCCCCGCGCATTGTCCCAACTGGCATTGGCGAGAACCGGGACACTCCCATTTCCTCCAGTTGCGAGCGGCGGGAAATCAAAATCGGCGGGCTTCATCTTCCGCCCTTTGCCTGAGCCCGAGACAAGGATCGGTGCCGTCATGAAATTATAAGATCCTGAGCCGCAGGGGATGAGTGCCAGCCAATGCCGTCCATCGATCCGGATCGAGTCGACGGGAAGTGATGGATCCCCGCTGATGTCGCAGCCGATCCTCGCCTGAAGATTAGCCACATCCTCCCGAGATAATCGCTGGCTTGCCGGCTTGCCGGGGCGCATCGCTACCACGTTGGGGATGGCTGGCGGCGTTGGCATGGCGGCAGGCGGCAATGGCCCCGTTTTTTCCAGCGCCGTCACCGTGCCAGCCCGCAGTTGGAGATCATCCATATGCCCTAAGGCCGCCCTAACCCCTTTGAGCGAGGCGCTGCCGAGGCTTTCCCCCCTCGTATCGCGCAGTTCAAGCGTTAGACCAGATTTCAACGCCGACAGCACCACCGGGGAGAGTTGCAGTTCCAATGGCGCGCCATCGGCCGGCAAAGGGGCAGAGGTGATGCGTTGGACGCCATCTCGGATCAGAGTGACGTCATTGTCACCACCCCGGGCTTCCACATTGGGAATTCTAAGGCGCGCTATGTCGGTGGCGTTTGGCCCGCGGATCACTTGCAGCGTGAGCTGGTTTTCGCCGGATTCCATTTCCATAAGGGATACGGCTGTGCACAAGCGGCTATTGTCGCACCCAACGGCCCAGTCATCGAAACTCTTGAGCTCGCCGGGTTTGGGCGATGCCGAGACCGCCGCCACCAGCATCCAGATCGCCAGCATGGCATGAGACTAGCGCAACACGGCTTGAGTCGATAGAGGCGCTGCAACAAACAGATGTTGCACTGCACAAGGGGAACAATGAGATGAAGATGATCGGCGTGATTGGCGCGGGCCAAATGGGCTCTGGTATCGCTCAGGTATCTGCACAGGCCGGTTATCAGGTGCGCTTATCGGATGTCAGCCTTTCGCGGGCAGAGGCCGGTAAGGCAAGCATCGCCAAGGGCCTGCAGCGACTTGTTGATCGGGAAAAAATTACCGCCGCTGCCTATGAAGCGGCGCTCGCCTTGATCACGCCCGTTGAGGGGAGCTCCACTTTTGCGGACGCCGATCTTATCATCGAGGCGGCGACGGAAAAGGAAGAGATTAAGCGCGCAATTTTTGCGGATGTCGGCAAGGTGCTGCGCGAAGATGCCATCCTCGCGTCGAACACCTCGTCGATCCCGATCACGCGGATGGCCCAGGCCTCGCCGGATCCGGCGCGCTTCATTGGCATCCATTTCTTCAACCCGGTGCCGGTGATGGGCTTGATCGAGGTCATCCCCGGGCTCGCGACGTCCAAGGCAACGGTGGATACCGTGCGCGCTTATTGTGACACGCTGAAGAAAGAAATCGTCTATGCCGAAGACGAACCCGGCTTTGTCGTAAACCGCATTCTTCTGCCGATGATTAATGAGGCGGTCTTTGTGCTGGGGCAGGGAACAGCCAATATCCAGGATATCGACAAGGGCTGCCGGATCGGCCTCAACCACCCGATGGGGCCTTTGGAACTGGCGGATTTTGTGGGTCTTGATACCTGTCTCGACATCATCAAGGTGCTTTATAACACCACAGGCGACAGCAAATACCGCCCGGCGCCGTTGTTGATGAAATATGTGGAGGCCGGGTGGTTGGGGCGTAAAACCAAGCGCGGCTTTTATGACTATTCCGGGCCAGTGCCGGTGCCAACCCGCTGATTTGACATCGCCGCGCTCTTTGCGGATCAGTCAGGCTAGGCGCTTCAGGGGGGAATCATGTCGCGGTCATTGTTCATTTTTTCGATCTTTTACGGCGGCATGGTCTGCATCGCGGGCGTGCTGGGCGCCAAGCAAGTGGCGCTGGGGCCGCTTGCCGTAGAAGCCGGGATTTTCCCGTTCCTGCTGCTGGTCGTAATGTCCAGCGCCGTTGCTGAGCTGCATGGCAAGGCACAGGCGGATCAGCTGGTGCGCTATGGCTTTGTGCCCTTGATTGCCTCGATCCTGCTCATCCGGCTGGTGCTGGCGCTGCCCGTGGACGAAGGCATGTATCCTCCCGCGATCGAAGCCTTCCCCATCATCCTGGGGCAAAGCGGCCGCATGATGATTGCAGGGCTGGTTTCTTATGGCCTCTCCCAGATGCTCAACGTGGCAATCTTTTCGCGCTTGGCTCGGCCTGAGGGCGGGATGCTCTGGCTGCGCGCCGGGATTGCCAGCGTGCTTTCCCAAATCCTCGATACCGTATTGTTCATCACCATCTCTTTTTACGGGGAACGCGAGATCGTCGGGCTGATGACCGGACAGATGATCGCAAAGATCACGCTGTCCATCTTGATGGTGCCGCTGCTGGTGACCCTGTTGGTGAAGTTAGGCCGAAAACTTGACCGCGCGGAACAGAACGCATAGCCCCCGGCTCCATGTCGAACCACGCACCAGACCAAACGGCGCTTGCCAAGGCCGAAATCCTGACCGAAGCGCTGCCCTATATCCAGCGCTATGCCGGGCAGACCTTTGTCGTGAAATATGGCGGCCATGCCATGGGCGACCCCGAGGCTGCGCGCAACTTTGCCGAAGATATTGTTCTGCTGAAGGCGGTGGGGATCAACCCGATCGTCGTGCATGGCGGCGGCCCGCAAATTGGGCGGATGTTGAAGCAGCTGGGCATCGAATCAAAATTCGTCGGCGGGCTGCGCGTCACCGACAAGGAAACCGCTTATGTGGCGGAGATGGTGCTTTCGGGCGCGATCAATAAGGAAATTGTCGGCTGGATCATGCAGGCAGGCGGGCAAGCCGTCGGCCTTTCTGGCAAGGACGCTGGCCTCGTTACCGCCCGTAAGATCGAAGGCCGCGAAGCAGACCCCAATCGGGGGATTGAGCGCAATGTCGATATCGGCTTTGTCGGCGAACCAGTGGCGGTGAATGCCGCCATTCTTGAAACACTGACGCAAAACGGCGTGATCCCCGTCGTGGCGCCGATTGCCCCTGATGAAACGGGCGCAACGTTCAACATCAACGCCGATACGATGGCCGGCGCCATCGCCGCGCACCTGAAGGCGGCACGGCTTTTCCTTCTAACTGACGTGGCGGGTGTTTTGGACAAAGAAGGTCAGTTGCTCACAGACCTTAACCCCGCGCGGATTGCCGAGCTTCAGTCTGATGGCACGGTAACGGGGGGGATGATCCCCAAGCTGGAAACCTGCATTACGGCGGTCGAAGGCGGGGTGGACGCCGCCGTTATTCTCGACGGCCGCGTGCCACATGTGACGCTGTTGGAAATTTTCACCCGCGGTGGGGCGGGCACGCTCGTCCACAAATAAACCGGGCTAGGCCCCTATTTCAGGCAAGGACCAGTCAATCGGCGGTAAGCCCTTTGCCGTGAGGAACGAATTGGCCTGAGAAAAATGCCGGCAGCCAAGAAAACCATTATGCGCCGAGAGCGGAGAGGGGTGAGCCGCCTTCAACACCAGATGGCGCGATGTATCGACAAAGGCCGCCTTTTTTTGCGCGTAACTCCCCCAGAGCATGAAGACGACCGGGTGGGGTTGTTCATTCACGGCGCGGATGACGGCATCGGTAAATTCTTCCCAGCCCTTTTTTTGGTGGCTTGCAGCAAGGCCCATTTCGACCGTGAGTACGCTGTTCAGCAACAGCACGCCTTGCTGCGCCCAATGTTCCAAAAAGCCATGGCGCGGGCGGGGAAGGCCAAGATCGCTCTCTAACTCCTTGTAGATGTTCACCAACGAGGGCGGCAGGCGAACGCCGGGTCGGACGCTGAAGCATAATCCATGGGCCTGGCCTTCGCCATGATACGGGTCTTGCCCCAGTATCACGACACGGACGTTGCCGAGCGGCGTGAGGTCCAAGGCCCGGAACCATTCGCTTCCCTTGGGAAAGATGCGTTTCCCCGCCGCCTTTTCGGCAAGCAGGAAGCTTCGGAGTGCCTTCATCCGGGGTGTTTCAAACTCCGGGGCAAGAACGGCTTTCCAACTGGCATCCAATTTGATCGTATCGGTCATGCGCAATTGGTGGGGAGGGCCACGGCGCAAGTCAACGCCTCGATGGTTGCAAGGCCGCAGCATTCACGGCATGACGTAAACGTAAAGCAATCGAGAGGACGCCATGGCCGAGTATAACACGATCAAGGTCGATATTTCCGAAGGCATCATGACCCTGATGCTCCATCGCCCGGAAAAGATGAATGCCTTCACGTCTGAGATGATGGCAGAAATGATCAGCGCGTTTGATCTTGCCGATGCAGATGACGATGTGCGCGCCGTTATCGTCACGGGATCGGGCGAGAAGGCGTTTTGTGCGGGTGCCGATCTCTCAGCAGGCGGGGCGACCTTCGATTATGCAAAACGCGGTGATCGCGATGACAATGCTTCGGCTGTGAAGGCGGATGGGTCCATCGATGTCACCCATGAGGGCGCGCGCGATGGTGGTGGCCGGGTGACGCTGCGCATTTTCAACTGCAAAAAGCCCGTGATCGGCGCGATCAACGGGGCCGCAGTGGGCATTGGGGTCACGATGCAGCTGCCGATGGATATCCGCATCGCAAGCACCACGGCGCGCTTCGGCTTTGTCTTTGCACGGCGCGGGATTGTACCGGAAGCAGCATCAAGCTGGTTCTTGCCGCGTTTAGTGGGCATCAGCCAGGCCTTGGAATGGTGCTATTCGGGCAGGGTCTTTGGTGCTGAAGAGGCGCTGAAGGGCGGGTTGATCCGCTCCATCCATGAACCGCAGGATCTTTTGCCCGCGGCCCGAGCTTTGGCCAAGGAACTAACAGCGGAAAGCGCACCCGTGTCGGTGGCGCTCACGCGGCAGATGATGTGGCGGATGCTCGGCGCGGCTCACCCTATGGAGGCGCACAAGCTAGATAGTCGGGCGATTTGGGCGCGCGGCGCCGCAGGCGATGCCAAAGAAGGGGTGACTTCTTTCCTTGAAAAGCGGCCTGCCGCCTATCCCGACAAAGTCAGCAGCGACATGCCGCACTTCTCGCCGTGGATGGACGAACCCAAATACGGCTAAGCTCCTTAAGGCCCGCTCAGTTCTTTCTGGGCGGGCGCGGGAAGAAGGATGAGGTCCGGCGGAGATAGTCCTCATAGCCGGGCCTGTTCTTTTTCAGACGATGTTCGAGCATCGGCACACCCGATACGCGGGTCAGAAGGAAGGTCAGGATCAGCGGCCCGAGGATGCTGTAAATCCCCAGCACGCTATCGGCGGCGACCAGCCAGATGCCCCACCAGGTGCAGACGTCCCCAAAATAATTGGGGTGGCGGGTATAGCGCCACAAACCGGTATCGAGCACCTTGCCGGCATTGTCAGGATTATTTCGAAACGCCGTCAGTTGCGCATCGCCAATCGATTCAAACAGGATGCCGATCACGGCAAGGACAATGCCTAGAAGCGCGATGGGACGAAGCTCATCTCCGCCCGCTAATTGACCAAATTGGGCCGGCAGGCAGACAAGGAACAAGAGCACATATTGCATCAGGAAAACCTGAAGGAACGAGGCCTTGGCAAAGCTCCAGCCGCGCTTGTCCATCAGTCTGCCGAGGATCGCGGCGTAGCGGGGGTCAACCCCATGGGCGCGCCAGCGGGTGAAGAGATGGCTGGCAAGCCGGAGGCCCCAAATCGCCGTGAGCGCAAAAAGGACGGTTTGCCGTGTGCCGCTCGCCCCCATTTGCGCAAAACTGGTGGCGGCAAGGATAACCATCCCAAAGGGCCAGAAGCTGTCGATTACTGAAACGTCCCGAATGCGCACGCAATAGGCCCAAAGCGCCAGCATCAGCACCGCCAGCACGGCGGCATTGATCGTCAATATGCTGGTCATCATCGTTACATCTCCCCCAAAACCAGTCACCCCATCGGCCAAGCTGATCAGGCCTTAAAGTCCCGCGCAATGGCCGCCTTTGTTCCTTTGCCATAAGGGGGCATGAGGCCAGCGAGCTTCGCGATATTGATCTTGGGCTGATAGTATACACTCTTCCCGTGGCTAAAGGTCTTAAAGCCTTCATAGCCGTGATAGGCGCCCATGCCCGAAGGGCCAATACCACCAAAGGGCAATTCTTCCATAGAGATATGGAAGATCACATCATTCACGGTCACACCACCAGAAATCGTCCGGTCGAGCATCTGGCGCTTTTCCGCGCCGTCTTCGCCGAAATAATAAAGGCCGAGAGGCCGATCATGCGCGTTCACATAATCGATTGTCTCTTCAATCCGCTCATAAGTTTTGATGGGGAGGACCGGGCCGAAAATCTCTTCCTGCATCACCTTCATATCGTCCGTCGGATTGCGCACCAAGTAGAGCGGCATTTTGTTGCGGTTGGAGGCACCGAAATCTTCATTCGCCGGGTTCACCTCAATCACTTCCGCGCCTTTGGCCTTCGCATCTTCAAGATACCCGGTCAGGCGGTCGCGATGCCGGGCGTTGATGACCGAGGTATAGTCCGGGTTTTCGAGCAAGGTTGGGTACATGACCGAAACAGCCTTGGTCATGCCCGCCACAACTTCTGCCTCTTTTTCGCGCGGGACCATAAGATAGTCAGGCGCAAGGCAAATCTGCCCGGCATTGAGCATCTTGCCCAGCGCAATCCGCTGCGTCGCCGCCTCCACATTTGCCGAGCGCCCGATGATCGTGGGGGATTTGCCGCCCAGTTCTAGCGTCACGGGTGTGAGATTGTCCGCGGCGGCGTGGAGGATGTGCTTGCCGATACCGGTCGCCCCGGTGAAGATGAGGTGATCGAACGGCAAGGCCGCAAAGGCTTGCCCCACTTCAGGCCCACCCGAAGAGAATAGCGCTTCTTCCGCCGCGAAATATTGCGGACCAATTTCTTCAAATAAGGCCGCAACCGTTGGTGTATATTCAGAGGATTTGACCATCACCCGATTGCCAGCCGCAAAAGCGCCCGCCATCGGCGCCAACGTCAGTTGAACGGGGAAGTTCCAAGGGGAAATAATGCCGACCACGCCTTTGGGTTGATATTCGACAATCGCCTTGGCGCCCAAAAGCCCGAGCGGAAAATCAACCTTGCGGCGCTCCGGCTTCATCCATTTATCGAGTTCTTTGATCGAGTATTTGAGGGTGCGGATCGATGGGACGATGTCGGTCATCATCGACTGTTCGGTGCTGCGATGCCCGAAATCTTCCGACAGAGCCTTACAAAAGGCCTCACCATGATCGACCATCATCGCAATAGCACGCTTCAAACGATCCTTCCGGGCCGCCGCAGATACGGGCAACTCGGTCGTGAAATCAGCGCGCTGGGCGTTGAGCGCAGCCAGCATGTCTTCTTTGGTGACAGGCATTTTCAGGTTCCTCTCGGGATTATGTTTGGCAGCATGATGACCCGCTGGCGCACCCTATGCAAGGGGCCAGTTGCAAACAAAGACCTGTCTTTTGGGTGGGTTGGGGGAAGGGGTTAATTCGCGCCCCAAAGATGGGCGGTTTCGATATAGCCCAGCTTGCCGCCCACATCGAGCTTGCACCAGCCATTGGCACAATCGGTAATCTTCCCCGTCACGCCGGGTTCAGCCCGCCAGACAATCTTGGCAGTTGGTGATGGTTCAGCCCGCATGGGGCGGATCTCGCCGGTCACAATCGCGGTACGCGTGTCAGAAATCAGGTTGGCCTGCATCCAGCCCTGGGTGCCATCGGGGTCTTCGACTTTTCGCCAGCTTGGGTAAGTCGCAACAACCTTAATCGGCAGCCCGGCGCGCTGATACATCCAGACTACGGGAAATTGCTGCCCCGGCCCGGTGCGCATCCGCGCTTTGCCGGCGTTAATAGAAGCCCAATAAGGCGGCTTGGTTTGCGCTAAGGCAAGGCTGGGCATGCTGAAAAGAACAAGGATAGCAATCAGATATCGCGCAAAATTCATCGGGCAAATCCACTGGGTAGATAACCCTTTAGCGAAAAGGGGCGGGCAAATTCAACCTGTGCTTGCAGCTTAAACCGTCCGGGCTTAGCCAGAGAGGATGACTGCACCGGATCGCCCCGCCCGCCCGAAGATTTTTGTCACGCGTGAATTGACCGAAGGGGTCATGGCGCGGATGGCCGAATTGTTTGACGCCCAGCTTAATCGGGAAGATCGCCCCCTCACGCGCGCCGAGCTTGAGGCAGCGGTTGCTAAGGCGGATGTGCTTGTCCCCACGATCACCGACCGGATCGATACAGATCTTCTCGCTAAAGCAGGGCCGCAGTTGAAGCTGATCGCGAATTTCGGTGTAGGCGTCGACCATATTGATCTCCACGCGGCGCGTGAGCACAAGATTCTGGTCACCAATACGCCGGGCGTGCTGACGGAAGATACCGCGGACATGACGATGGCGCTGATCCTCTCCGTACCGCGGCGATTGGGGGAGGGCGAAAAGCTGATCCGCGCCGGCCAATGGGATGGGTGGAAGCCCAGCGGGATGCTTGGCCACCGGATCAACGGCAAGACGCTGGGCATTGTGGGCATGGGGCGGATTGGCCGCGCCGTGGCGCGCCGCGCGCAGGGTTTTGGTATCCGAACGATCTATCATAATCGCCACCGTTTGCCGGAAGGCGTGGAGGCAGAACTGGGCGCGCGCTTTGTCGATCTGGATACGCTTTTCAGCCAGAGCGATGTCGTCTCGATCAATTGCCCGCATACGCCCGAGACGCACCACCTGGTTGATGGCCAGCGGCTCGGCCAAATGCGCGCCGACGCCTATCTGGTGAATACAGCGCGGGGTGAGGTGGTCGATGAAGATGCGCTGATCAAGTCGCTAGAGGCAGGGCGGATCGCGGGGGCCGGGCTCGACGTTTATGTGAACGAGCCGCATGTCGACCCGCGCTTGCTCAAATTGCCCAATACCGTTTTACTCCCGCACATGGGCTCTGCAACCTATGAAGGGCGGGCGGCGATGGGCGAAAAGGTTATCGCCAATATCCGCGC
>JACCEC012282019.1_pt1 | contig 26461 bp, 18 predicted proteins | sample 7450121 | NCBI WGS metagenome assembly JACCEC01 (sample SAMN15323455, study PRJNA562643) | freshwater metagenome | isolation source: river surface water | place: USA:Blue River Watershed | collected 2017-08-18 | reverse complement strand
TTTTGTTTTCAGTATTTTAGAGTTTAGGGTTTGCAACTCAAACCCTAAACAAAAAACTTCTAACAGGAAATTGTAAACTTTTACCCTCCCAACCTTTTTCCTGATTTTTGTCATAGTTTGAAAAGACGGCTGTGTTTAGATTTGGATTCAACCCAAATGAAAAAGTATGGCTGCATTACACGACTTTATTGACACCGAAAAAACGTACCAGCTGGTTGTTGAGCGTTTTAATAGTGATTCTTTGCCGCAAAACAATGTAGTAAATAAGGCAATAGATATGAATCCTGAGCTAATTGAGCTCATTTTAGACCTTTACAACAACGAAGAGGATTTTCCATTTGAGAAAATGAAAAAATTTTCGATTGAAGAAATCCTCACTTACCTACAAGCGACTCACCACTACTATCTTTCTAAAAAACTTCCTGAAATAGAGCAGTCGTTGGTGCATATTTTTAGCAAATATGGGCAAAGCCACCAATTACTAGCGACTCTGGCCTATTTCTTCAATGATTATAAGACGCACTTGGTAGAGCACATTCGGATGGAAGAAAAAGAGCTTTTTCCCTATATTCAAAAGCTCATCGCCGCTTCGAAACAACCTGCTGACGCTTTAAAGCCAACTGAAAAGCCAAATTTTAGTATTCAGCAATTCATTGACTCTCACTCGCCTATTGAAGACGAACTTCAGGAGGTGAGCCAGCTTATTCGTCGTTATTCGGGCGATGAGTCGATACCATTGCCCTATAAAATTTTTCTTAATCAAGTAGAACTGTTTGAGTTAGAACTCCGTAAACACGCCATTATCGAAGATTACGTTTTGGTACCAATGGCGCTAGAGTTGGAGCACAAATTGATTTAAACCAACTTTTCGATTTCTTCCCTCTTGTCAAAAGTAAAAGCCAATGATGTTATGGACATCCATTGGCTTTTTTAATTAATTATAATTCAAGCGTTTATTTTAATCAACTTCTTTTTCAATTGCCATGAAATGCGTCAAATTACCTTCTTTGTTTTGGATTGGGAGAATGGTCACTTGACACCAGTAGGCTTCACCGTTTTTCCGGTAATTGACAAGTTTGGTATCTACCTGTTCGAGGTTCGATAGCTTTTCACGGATTAAGCGCAGAGACTTGGTGCTTGTTTTTTCTCCTTGCAAAAAAGTGGGCTTTCGACCAATGACTTCGGCTTTTGGGTAATGAGTCATTGATTCAAATTTTTGGCTTACCCATACTATTTCTTGCGATAAGTTAGTAATGACTAAGATGTAGTTATTTCGTAACAAGTGCTTTGTTTCTAATTCTAAATCCCACTGAAATCTTTCAGAAAGAGTCGAAATAGTTTTGTAATCTTCACCTACTTCAATCTGTTTTTTTAATAGTGGATGGGCAAAATCCCAACTCAAAAGAGGGACAATAGAGGACGGTTTCTGAATGAATTTTGAAGGAGGAAAGTGAAACATAACTTTTGAGTTTTATTATAATACTTTGCGTTAGGGCAAAGTGTTTAACTTAATCGCCAGAAATTTTGTTTTTTTTATTGTCATAATAAATACTCTTATGTTGTGGTATCATTTTTTGAGGTTAAAGCGGATTGTAGCTATAAAATTTTTATGTATTAGAAAGGTCTATTAATGCTGCCTTTTTGGAGAAATGATGGTAGGTAAGAATGAATAGTGTACTTTTACAGTCAAAACCATTTCCTATCATTAATACCTATGTCAACATCTCCTAAACCAGTGCGCGTCCTTGTCGTTGGATGCGGAAATATGGGCGCTTCTCACGCTACAGCCTATCATAATTTTGAAGGTTTCGAAATTTGTGGTATTGTCTCAACGGGAAAAAGTAAAGAAGTTCTAAACGAAAAATTAGGGGGCGGTTATGCTCTGTATTCTGATTATACCGAAGCACTCCAAGCGACTCAACCCGACGCTGTTTGCATCTCAACCTACCCCGATACGCACGAAGCGTTTGCGGTTATGGCGTTTGAGCACGGCTGCCACGTATTTATCGAAAAACCCGTCGCTGATACCGTCGAAGGCGCAAAGCGCGTGGTAGAATCGGCTGTCAAAGCCAATAAAAAATTGGTGGTAGGATATATTTTACGCCATCATCCGTCGTGGGAAAAGTTTGTGGAATTGGCGCAAACGCTTGGTAAACCATTGGTAATGAGGATGAACCTTAACCAGCAAAGTCACGGCTATATGTGGGATGTACACCGTAATTTGATGAAAAGCCTTAGCCCAATTGTGGATTGCGGAGTGCACTATATCGACGTAATGTGCCAAATGACCCGTTCAAAACCAGTTTGGGTGTCGGCCATTGGCGCTCGCTTGACCGAAGATATTCCTGCGGGAAATTACAATTATGGACAACTTCAAATTCGTTTTGAGGATGGTTCAGTAGGTTGGTACGAAGCTGGCTGGGGTCCGATGATGAGCGAAACTGCATTTTTTGTAAAAGACGTGGTAGGCCCTAAAGGCTGCGTGTCGATTGTGGCAAAAGACGCAGGAGGTGCGGGGAAATCAGACAATGTGGACGCACACACCAAAACTGAGTCGTTGCGTTATCACCATGCCGATATTGATGAAAATAACGCATTTACCAAACCCGATGAGTGGATTAACTTGACCGACGAGCCAGACCATCAAGAACTTTGTAACCGCGAACAGGCCTATTTTTTGAAAGCGATTATTGAAGACGTTGACCTAACCGACCACATGGCGGACGCCGTAAACAGCCTTCAAATCGCGTTTGCGTGTGACGAATCGGTACGTACGGGTGAAGTCGTTCGTTTATAATAATTATTGGCTAAAGTAAAGGGTAGAAGGAACTCATTCGCTCTTTACTTTAGTTTTTCTTACCTTTTGCCGTGCGACAGTCCGACCCTTTACCTAGGCAACCCGAGCAGGTATCCTGCTAAATCCGACAAATCTTTTTCTTTTAAGCCCAACGACGAAGGTTCGGGCATCAAACTATTTTTAAGTTGTTGACGTGAGGCAATTTGTGAAGCTTTAATAGCCGATGTTTTTCCTGCGATGTCCCTAAGAAGCACATTTGCCCCGTCGCCCACCATAAAACCGTAGTACGTATTTTTGTCTTTGGTTTGAATAATCCATGGTTCGTAGCCAAAAGCCAAACTGGCGCTTGGATTGATGATGGCATCTAGCAGCCCTTCTTTGTCAAATTTTTTACCAATCAAGGTCAAATCAGGCCCAATTTCTTTCCCCTCCTGCTGAAAGCGGTGACACGACGTGCAGTGCGTTTGGAAAATCTGTTTGCCCTTACCAAGGTCGGCAGGGAAACTCGCCGCCAAACTCACCGACAGTCCTTTTCCACTTGGACGTATGAAATAATCGCCTGCCATCATCCGAATACTGCGGTCGGGATTGTTAAAAATACTTTGAGCAATGAGCGGCCGTAACTCTTTCGGAATTTTGTTTTCGCTGGCAGCGGCTAGCAGCAATTGACCTCCAAAAATATCCGCTGCAAGTGTTTTGGCGGCTTCTTCGCGTTTGGCGATGGGCGCGTTGGTGTCTGTCATGACGTCTTTCCAAGCCAACATCCGTTTTTGAGCCAGACTAAGTTGCGTGGCTGCTGCTTCTTGCCAATCAAGCAACGACTGCCAATCGTTGGTTTTACGAAAATTAACCCAATAAAACGCCTGTTCTGCGACGCCTTTCAAGGTACTTTTTGTTAAATCAAGCATGGCAAGTGCAGCCGATTTGTCTTTTATAAACGCTATCGCGGTGATGGCTCGTTTGCGTTCTTCTGCCGAGAGAGTGGGTGAGGTCGCTCGTATTTTTAAATCAGCCAACGCGGTTTTTGGATGAAGCCGCCACGCTATCCAAGCTTGTTGGGGCGTCCATTGGGCAGCATTTTGAGGCCACTGGTTACGAATATGCTGGAAATATTTCTCCTCTTTTCCGTCGAAAGCGGTTCCTAGTGCTTCTAAATAATAACGGTCTTTTCCATCAAAGGCAGCTTCGAGCGGAGAAACCAAACTGGTCATGGAAGCATAAGGTACATCCCGCAACGAAATGGCAATTTCGCGGTAAAGTGGAAGGAAGGCTACTTTCAGTGCTTTCTGGCATAAATCCACTTGGCTTTCGATTTCTTGGGGCGAACTTGAAGGCGTAATGTCGTGCTTCAACGCCCGAAACGCCGCAGTTTGGAGCCGAGCGTCAGTACTTTTGAGCATGATTTGTTCTACTTCGGTTTTTCCAGTTGCTCCCAATTGGGCCAACAACCATACAGCACGCGCTTGAACAAATGGATTTGAGTCTGCCAGTAAGGCTTTGACGGCGGGAACTACTGTTTCGCCTTGGGCTTGTAACGCCACAAAACCTAGGTTTCTGACATTGATAGCGGGATTTTTGAGGGCTTCGATTTGTCCTTTGACCGAGCTGAGGTCGAAAGTAGGCGTACTTAGTTTTTTGCCTTTAGGTGTAATTCGGTAAATTCGTCCGTAGCCTTTTTTGTCGTGCATTTGATGACCACCTACAACAGGGTCGTACCAATCGGCGATATAAATAGCCCCGTCTGGCCCCGTAGCGGCATCGCTGGGGCGGAACCACTTACGTTTGTCTTTGCCCGTTTCGTGCCAAATATAGTGTTCTTCAACTTTGGGAAAGCTACTTACAAAATCGACCCGTTGAGAGAAATCAAAACCAGCCCCTTTGGCTTTAGGCCAGTAAGCCCACACCACATTTCGCCCTGCTTCGCAACTGAGAACAGTGCCTCGGTATTTTTCACCAAGGGCGTCGCTTTCATACACGAGCATACCGGTGGGAGAGCCTGCGCCTGTGTTGTCGCCCGCGAGCAATACACCTGGGTCTTCTTGGTGCCAGTGGGTGGTAAACATGTCTTGGTTGGGGCGGCGGTCGGCTTGCCAAGTACGCGTTCCGTCGGTACTAAAATAGCCCGCGTTAGAGCCTTCCATGACCCAACTCGTGCGGCAGGTAACCACTTGGTCATCGTTGTCGTTTTGCCAATAATCACCGTAGCTGTCGATGGCTATTTCGTAGCTATTTCTAAAATTATGCGCCATTACTTTCAGCCCTGTGCCGTCGGCATTCATCCGCAGGGACAGGCCACCTACCCAAATTCGGCCATCGTCGCTTTTTTGATTACCATGATTTTCTTTGTTGTAGGGCGTTCCTCCTGTATAAATACTCCCCGAGCGCAGTGTCCAACCACTTTTATCTTTGACCTTGTGCGGTCCCGCATTTCCCGTGTTAAAATGCCATCTACCGTCGGGGCCAGCCGTGAGGGAGTGTAATGAATGGTCGTGGTCGAGGCCGCCGAAACCCGTTAAGAAAATCTCTTTTTTATCAGGAATATCGTCGCCGTTTTCATCGGTATAAATAATGATATTGGGAGCACAGCTTACCACCACCTTATTGCCAATGACCCCAATGCCCAGCGGTGCTACCAAGTCTTTGTCTTGAACAAACACCTTCGATTTGTCTGCTTTGCCATCTCCGTCGGTATCTTCCAGAATCATGACTCGGTCGCCTTCGCTGAAGGTGAGTTTTTGGTCAGGTTTATTGTTAAAATTGCGGTAGTTGACGGCCTCCGTAACCCAAATCCGCCCTTTGGCGTCAATGTCCATGTTGGTTGGATTGTACAATAGGGGAGCTTCCGCCCATAGCGTAGCTTCAAGGTCGTCGGGAACGTAAACACGATTAGAATCGGCGGGGTCTTCTGCTCGGTATTCGTTTTGGAGGGTGTCCGTTCCTGTGAAAGAAAAAACCGAAACAAAAACCAGTAATAGTATGAGTTTTATTGCTGTATTTTGCATTGCTGGTTGGGGTTTTAGGTGCGAATGACTGCGTGTGAAATAAAGTCTTAAAAAGGTCTAAGATACTTGTTACTTATTATAAAGAGTTTAAGTGTGGCGTCAGATTTGAGAATCTGACGTTAACCGTTTCTCACAATTTTGTTTTCAAGGGTTTTGAGAAACCAACAACAGATAAAGAATTTGATTTACAACGGTGCTTAGACACGAAGAAAAAAAATGAAAACATTAGCCGATTTACTTTTATTGGGTGACCCTCGATTGTACGAGGTATGTGCCCCTGTTTTACCCGAAGAACATGAACAATTGCTAGGCTGGGTGGCCGACCTCCACAATGTAATGCAAGAAGTGCGCACAAAATATGGCTTTGGACGAGCCATTGCCGCACCTCAGCTAGGAATTATGAAACGACTGATTTACATGAACATCGACCGCCCTGTGGTGTTTATTAACCCAGAACTGGTGAATTTGAGCGAAGAAACGTTTGAACTGTGGGACGATTGTATGAGCTTTCCCAATTTATTGGTTAAAGTCAAGCGCCACAAGTCGTTGACAATAAAATACTTCGATGAGCATTGGCAACCGCAAGAATGGCCGATGGAAAATGCGTTGTCGGAGCTTTTGCAACACGAATACGACCATCTTGAGGGCGTCTTATGCACGATGAGAGCGATTGATGCGCAGTCGTTTCGTTGGAAACCCACACCCTCGAAGTAGTAGGTTTCGTAAATTGGATAGGTAAGAACTTATAATTAAAACATTTTCACAGGGCTGTTGTGTAAAATAGTCGTTATTTTTACGCCCAATGTCATATTCACTCATTACATTCTTCTAATGAAAAAAATACTATTAGGAGCTTGCTTGGTAGCAGGTTCATTGTACGCCCAAAAGTCGGATATTTCTGCCAAAAATGTTCAAAAACATATTGCTTACTTGGCTTCGGACGAACTGAAAGGCCGTGGGACGGGGACGAAGGAAGAAAAAATGTCGGCAGATTATATTGCAAATTATTTTAAAGAAATAGGACTTCAACCCAAAGGCACCAATGGCTACGAGCAGCCGTTTAAGGCGAATCTTGATACGGTACACGTGTTGGATGCCCGCAATGTAGTTGGTTTTTTGGACAACGGTGCCGACCGTACTATCGTTATTGGGGCGCACTACGACCACCTCGGCGAAGGCTATCAGCGTGGTTCGTTGATTCCTGATAGTAAAGGAAAAATCCATAATGGTGCCGACGACAACGCGTCGGGTGTAGCGGGGGTGTTGGAATTAGCCCATCATTTTGCTAAAAACAAGGTGAAAGAAAAACACAACTTTTTGTTCATTTGCTTTTCGGCCGAAGAATTAGGGTTGCTAGGCTCAAAATATTATGCAAACAATCCCACCATCGACCTATCTACGGTCAATTTAATGCTGAACTTTGATATGATTGGTCGTTTTGATCCCAATAAAGCAATTACTGTGGGAGGTTGGGGAACGAGCCCAACATGGGGGCAGGTAGTACCGCCCGTGTTGGAGCGTGATAAAATGGCGTTCAAAATTGATTCTGCTGGAGCAGGAGCTTCCGATCACACGTCGTTTTATGTAAAGAAAATTCCCGTCTTATTCTTCTTTACTGGGGTTCACGGCGATTACCATAAGCCAAGCGACGATATTGAATTGATAAACATTGAAGGTGAAGCCAAAATCCTGAACTCGGTGGTTGGAATTGTAAATGCTGTCGATAAACTTCCCAATCGCCTTGAGTACCGCGAAACTGCTATGCCAATGGCACGTAACATGAGTTTCAAAGTGACGATGGGGCTCTTACTTGATTATTCTTTTAATGGTCCAGGAATCAAAGTGGATGGGGTTTCTAAAAATCGTCCAGGAGAAGCCGCAGGAATTAAGGGAGGTGATTTAATTTTACGTTTGGATAAATATATCCTCAATACGATTTACGACTATATGGGAGCGTTGGGCAAATTTGAAAAAGGTCAAACCGTGGAAGCAGAAGTGCAGCGGGGAGCTGAAAAATTGACCCTCCCAGTTACATTCAAATAGAATTAAGAATTTCCGTGTTGTAAAATGCCCTGGCCAACGTCGGGGCATTTTCATTATTACCATTGTTCTAATGGAATATTTAGGGGTGAAAAATGACCAAATGTATCCATGAAGAAGAGGAAGGGTCGGACAAGAAACTTTACTTTTTTAGACCGAATGACGGGAAGGCTGAGTATCTTTGCGGCTTTCGGATAACAAAGCACCATCGTGTATGTGGAATAACATTGCTCAAAATATTATCAAATATCGGTTTATTTGGCTGGCATTAGTGCTGGTTTCGACGGTTTTTATGGGGTACGAAGGAAGTAAAATTGAACTTTCGTACAAGTTTGCACGTATTTTACCGCCCGATGACCCTACCGAAAAAGAATACCAATATTTTCGACAGCTTTTTGGTGAAGATGGTGGTGTGATGGTAATAGGTTGGCAAGACAAGAACTTGTTTGAACTCAATAAACTGCGTGATTGGCAGAACCTCGCCCAAAAAATTAAATCGACTGAGGGCATCAAAAATGTGCTCTCGTTGGGCAGTGTTTATAAGGTAGTTCGTAACGATAGCGCTAGCCGTTTTGATATTTTGCCCGTGATGAAAGATATTCCATCGACGCAAGCAGAAGCAGACAGCCTCAAAAAACAGATTCAAAACTTGCCTTTTTATGATGGTTTAGTGTGGAATTCAAAAACCAATTCAACCCTTATCTTAGTCACCTTCAAGGAGGCGTCTCTCAATTCAAAGCGACGATTGTCGATTGTGGAGGAGGTGGTGAAATTCTCGAACGAATTTGGTGCTAAGTACAATACTAAAATTCATTTCTCTGGAATGCCTTTCATCCGTACAACAATGATGAAGAAAATTTCGAGTGAAATGACGCTGTTCATGATTTTGGCAGTGCTGGTGACTGCCTTTATTTTGTGGGCTTTTTTCCGCTCGTTCCGTCTTACGCTCCTTTCGATTGTTGTGGTGCTTATTGGGGTTGTGTTTTCCATTGGGACACTGCAATTGTTTGAATATAAAATTACGGCACTTACGGGATTGATTCCTCCGTTACTGATTGTGATTGGGGTTCCAAACTGTATTTTTTTGATTAATAAATACCAGCAAGAACTCAAAACGCACGGAAATAAAGACAAGGCTATCGTCGAAATGGTGAAACAAATTGGCTTGTCAATTTTGCTGGCTAACGTCACAACAGCCATTGGTTTTGGCGTATTTTATTTCACCAATAGTGCCTTGCTGGTCGAATTTGGGGTGGTTGCAGCTATTTGTGTGATGGTGACGTACGTGCTTTGTTTAGTGCTGTTACCCATCACTTTGCATTACATGGACCTACCCAAAGCGCGTCATTTACGCCACTTAGATGGTAAATGGGCAGTGGGTTTCCTTGAAAAAGTGGATTATTTGGTTCATAACAAACGACGGGACATTTATCTGTCAATGGTCGTGATTGTTATCATTTCAGGGTATGGGATGACCAAAATCAAGGCTGTGGGTTATGTGGTGGATGATTTGCCCAAAAATGATAAGGTCTATGTAGATTTGCGTTTTTTTGAAAAAAACTTTAACGGAGTTTTGCCTTTTGAGGTGATGATTGATACCAAACAGCCCAATGGGGTATTTGGCAATCAGGCCCGAACGCTGTATAAAATTAAGGCGCTCCAAAAGGCTTTGGCCGATTACTCAGAGTTTTCGAAACCTGTTTCGGCCGTAGAGGCATCGCGGTTTTTGTACCAAGCGTATCGGGGTGGTGAGGCTAAGTATTATGTACTTCCTGGGGCGATGGAACTTTCAAAACTATCGGATTTTGTACAAGGACAAGGCCAAAACGGAGCAGGAGCGAAGCAGTTGAATACGTTTTTGAACAAAGACCGTAGCATCACGCGCGTGAGTTTTCAAATGGCCGATGTAGGCTCAGAACGAATCAAAGAATTATTAAAAGAAATTCGTCCAAAAGTAGATTCTATTTTTAGCCCCAAAGACTATAACGTAAGCCTAACGGGGCATAGTTTGGTGTTTTTGAAAAGCAATGATTACTTACTAGGCAACCTCTACGAAAGTTTACTCATTGCTATCGTTTTGATTGCGATTGTTGGAATGGTTCTTTTCCGTTCTGTACCCATTATTTTGTTGTCAAAACTGCCTTGTTTGATTCCTCTAGCATTGACGGCGGGTATTATGGGCTTTTTTGATATTTACTTTAAGCCTACTACTATTCTGATTTTTAGCATCACTTTCGGAATTGCTTCCGACGGTACGGTGTATTTCTTGACGCGCTATCGACAGGAAATTTACAAAAATGGCCATCCTCCAACGGTGGCGATTTCCAAAGCAATTTTTGGAACGGGCTTGAGTATGATTTATACGGCAACCATTTTGTTCTGTGGATTTGCCATTTTTGCCGCGTCAAGTTTTGGCGGTACGGCGGCGATGGGGGTCATGGTTTCTATCACTCTTTTAGTGGCGATGTGTACCAATTTGATTTTGTTACCTGCCTTGTTATTGTCGATTACCAATCGGATGAAGAAAGGCGAAAAACCTTCATAAATCGGCCCGATATCTGTGAATAATTGTCATTCGCTGGAAGGGAGTGCCGGCCTAATCAAAGCGGCTGCCATTTTTGGCAGCCGCTTTGATGCTTATTTGACGTTAGCTACTTTTCGTGGAATGGTAAACATTTCCTGTTGCCGACCGTCCAAATAACGGAAGCCGTTGGCGTCGTAGAAACCGTCTTCTTCCAGCATAATTCGAATCGTTTTCTTCCATTCAGGAATTTCAACCGCCGCATTTAATTCAATAGAATAAGCGGTGTTTTGGAACAATGGGTAATCGCCCGTACCAGGTACTCCCTGCTGCTGATCCCACATCCCAATCGTAGGCCCTGCGGCGTGGCCGTGCACACCAATCGGGTGAGAATAAATACTACCCGTAATACCTTCTTTTTTAGCTTGTTCGAGCGACTCCAATAGCATTTTATTTCCCGTAGTACCCACTTTAAAACGCTCAGTAAGAATATCTTGCAGGCGATTTCCCTGCAAGAAAGCCTTTTTTAAGTACTCTGGAATATCCGTTTCTCCTGGGCGAAGGACATAAGCGTGTTGTTGTTGATCGGTGTTAAGGCGTAAATACGTAATCCCAAAGTCGCAGTGCAACAAGTCTCCTGGCATAATGACTTGCTTGGAGGGTCGCTTTGAAAACGTACGCAAGTGGTCAAAACTTTCGGGGTCAAGGCGTTGAATGTCCACCGTCGGATGAAACCACGTTTCTAGTCCCAAGTCCGTCACTTTTTGACGCATCCACCAAACCACATCGTCGGTAGTAGTAATGCCTGGATGAATGACTTTTTCCGAAAAAGCTTCTTCGATAATCTGGTGAGAGATACGACAAATCAGCGGATAAATAGCGGCTTCTTTTTCGCTACGTGTTTCGAGCCAAGCCACGGCAAGGCGGTCAGCCGAAACAATTTTTGCTTTTTGTTTCTCCGACAAAGCCGTCATAAACTCTTTGTGTTCGGTGTAGGTCAGACCGTCGGCGTGGCCATAATCTTTTGAAATATTAAGGGCAATTTTCTTCGGATTACGGTCGTCAATCACCTTCGACAGGGCCAGCCATTGGTTCGGTTGCACGTTGATGTCCCATTCGCCTTTGAGCAAATTCCCGACATCGTAGCGGGCAATGGCTAACTTTTCGAGAGGTTTATCGCCACCTGCATCATAAAAAACCATGATGGTACGGCGTCGTGCCGAAAGCCACGTACTAGGAAGCATCGTTCGCATAACGGGGTCTTCGTTGTACTCTCGCGAAATAATAATCCACATATCTACTCCCTCTCGCCGCATCAATTGAGGCAATAAATTGGTAAAGCGGTCTTCTAAAATTTCATCTATTACGCGGGCTCGTTCGCGCTCGGGTAGAATGGGAGTTTGAGAAAAAGACAAAAAAGTAACTAAAGAGAAGGCAAGGGGCAGCAAATGCCGAAGTAAAGGTTGTTTTTGCATGAGTGATTAGGTTGGATGAATCGTGTTTGTGACAAAGATACAGGGAATGTTTGGGTTGCTAAATGCCTCTTATTACTTTTATGGCCATTCTAATTTTTAACCCGTTATCGAAATGTCGGTGATTTTTACTTCTGCCCAAAACGACGATGATTTGCGTAAAGTATTGGAACTTCAAAGCCAAAATTTGTACAAAAATACCCCGTCGGAGTACCAACAAGACCAAGGTTTTACGACGGTCGAACATTCGTTTGAGTCCATCAAAAAAATGAATGATGCCTTGCCCCAAATCATCGCCAAAGATGGTGACTTGTTGGTAGGATATGCCTTGGTGATGCCACGTACTTTTGGGCAACTCATTCCCGAATTAGTGCCTATGTTTGATATTATTTCGGGCTTAGAGTACGACGGAAAGCCGTTGAGTGAGCAGCGTTATTACGTGATGGGGCAAATTTGCGTGGCCCAGTCGCACCGTGGACAAGGGGTTTTTGATGGGCTGTATGCCGAACATAAACGCCAATTGTCAGAAGAATTTGACTTGTGTGTGACCGAAATCGCCGTACGAAATACGCGCTCGACGCGGGCGCACGAGCGCGTAGGTTTTCGTACGATACATACCCACGAAGACCACATCGACTTGTGGAACATTGTGGCGTGGGATTGGCGCTAACCTTTCATGGCCTCGCGCAACATCGCAATGCTCTTTCGTACTCCCGATTCAGCAGGTTCTTTGCCTTCAAACTCAAGGGCTACATAGCCTTTGTAGTTGGCTTGGCGGAGGATACTAAAAATACGCTTATAATCTAAGTCGAGCGAGTACCATTCGCCGCCTCCGTAGTAGGTTTTGGCTTGTACAAAATTGGCGACGGGTGCCACTTTCTCTAATTTAGTGTAAGGGTCTTCCAAAAAATTACCTGTATCCATCAACACCCCCAGCCAAGGCGAATCAATCGCCTTCCGAATGCGCAATAACCCTTCTGGAGTAGAGGTAAGCCCCCAGTGATTTTCGAGTGCCAACATCACCCCACATTCGGCGGCTTTGGCGAGGCATTTTTCGATGCTATCAATGCACCATTTGAAGCCGTCGTCTTCGGTGTAGCCTGGCAAGATGGGTTCTACGCCCCGCTTAGCCATGAGTTCATCAAACGATTTGATGGTGTTCCAACGCCCCGAATTGAGACGAATAGACGGAATCCCCATCTTATACGCAAGCTCGATGCAATGCAAGGTATGGTCGATGTTTTTCTGACGTTCGGCGGCGTCGGGTGAGACAAAACTTTGGTGAATCGACAAACAAATTAAGTCCACGCCGTTGACGAAAGCATGGCGTTTGAGTTTTTGGAGGTAAGCGTTGTCCTCGCTGTCCATTTGGCGGTGCAAAATATCCACTCCTTCTATTTCGAGGCGAGCGGCTTCGTCAATTACCGTTTCGATAGGCACTTTGGGTGTTTTGAAATGCCAGTAGGAATAAGAGGCAAGCCCTAGTTTGTAAGGGGCAACTGCCGCTGTGGCTGGCGTAGGAGTGGGGAGCGACAAGGCAGCGCCGCTCAGGGCAGTTTGTTGAAAAAAATCGCGACGATTCATGAGAGGGAAAAGGAGAATATAAAGATTTAGATTAAATATAAAACCAATACTTCTTAAAGCCTAAAAATGACAAAATCTTATCGGTAAATAGCCCCCTTATCGTCGGTGTTCTTGGGGGTTTCATCGCTTTTAACGCTTCTGGGACTAAACTTTCTGTTATTTCAACTATCCAATTGTGAAATAACATACACCATGACAAAAATACGTTACCTATTTGCTCTTTTTTTTCTTTGTTCAGCTAATTCAATTTTTTCCCAAACGATAGAGGTAAAAGGTCGGTTGATGGATGCCAACGACAAATCTCCGCTGATTGGTGCTAATGTGCTTTTGATTAATACCGCTGATTCTACTTCGAGGTTTGGCGTGGTTGCTGATACTGCGGGGCGTTTCTCGTTCAAAAATATTCCGACTGCGGGTTATCGGTTGGTAGCTTCGTTTGTGGGTTATATTTCGTACGACCAACGAGTAAACTTCCGCCGTATAAGCCCCGATTTGGGGACGCTTTTGTTGAAACCCGATGCCCAGTTGCTGAAAGACGTTATTGTGAAAGGAGTAGCGGAGCGCGTTGAACAAAAAGGGGATACGACCGTTTACAACGCTAGCGCTTTTAAAGTGAATAAAGATGCCAATGCGCAGGATTTGTTGGAAAAAATGCCCAATATTACCATCGAAAACGGTCAAGTAAAAGCCCAAGGAGAAAACGTACAAAAAGTAACTGTGGATGGCCGTGAGTTTTTTGGGGAGGATGCAACCTTGGCTCTAAAAAACCTCCCTGCCGAAGTAATTGATAAAATTCAGGTGTTTGACCGCCTCAGTGATCAGGCTCAGTTTACGGGATTTGACGATGGGCAAACCACCAAAACCATCAATATCGTTACGCGTTCAGACCGTAACAATGGCCAATTTGGAAAAGCCTACGCAGGCTATGGTACCGACAACCGTTACATGATAGGAGGGAGCACTAACTACTTTAAGAAAGATACCCGTATTTCGCTTATTGGAATGACCAATAACATCAACCAACAAAACTTTGGAACGGAAGATTTGCTGGGGGTACTAGGTGGTTCGGGTGGTGGAGGTACTGCTGCTGGTAATCGTGGAGGCGGTGGAGGAAGCGGAAACCGTGGAGGTGGTAATTTTGGAGGAGGGAATGCCGCCGATAATTTTATGGCGGGACAACAAAGCGGAATTACAACTACCAACGCAATTGGCCTCAACTATTCAGACAACTGGGGTAAAAAATGGAAAGTAACGGGCAGTTATTTCTTCAATAACGCCAAAAATAGCAACACTACAGAGCTTGCTCGTACTTTCTTCACGACGCAAGGAGCAGGACAAGTGTACGATGAAAATTACTTTTCGTCAAACAATAACTTCAATCACCGTGTGAATGCTCGTTTGGAGTATACAATTAATAACAAAAACTCAATTATCATCACGCCGCGTTTTAGTTTACAAGACAATACGGCATTTAGCAGTCTGCTAGGAGCCAATAGCTTAAATGGCAAAGCTTTGAATCAGACCCAAACCAACCGCCAATCGCACAATGATGGTAACAACTGGGGGAATACGATTTTGTGGCGGCACCGATTTGGTAAAATTGGCCGTACCATTTCTATTGGACTGACAACTTCCTCAAACGCTCGTATAGGAGGGTCGTCACTGAAATCAATCAACCAATACTATGGTCGTCGCACGGCTGATTCTTTGTTAATAACTGACCAACAAACCGAAAGTATGGGAAATGGATACACGGTTTCGAGCAATATCTCATTGACAGAAAATATTGGTCGTACAGGTCAGTTGCAACTGAATTACGTACCGTCTTACACCAAAAATTATTCCGAAAAAAATACCTACAACTACGACCAAGCCACGAGTGAGTATAGCTTGCCCGACTTGCGGCTTTCGAATGAGTTTGACAACACGTACATCACCAATCGTTTTGGGGGAAGTTATCGTTTGCGCATTAAAAAAACGATGGTGACGGCAGAAATGAATTACCAAAATGCACAGTTGGTAGGGAAACAATCGTACCCAACGGAGTTTGAAGTAAACCGTTCATTTAATAACTTCTTGCCATCGGCAATGTTGATGTACCGTGGCAGCGATGGCCAAAGTTTGCGCATTAATTACCGTACTTCCACCAATGCCCCGTCGATTAGTCAGTTGCAGAATGTAGTCGATAACTCAAATCCATTGTTGCTCAAGACAGGAAATCCCGATTTGAAGCAAGAGTACAATCACAATATGTCGCTTCGATACGGAGTTACAAAGTCCAAAACCGCGCGTAGTTTCTTTATCAATTTTAACGGGTCATTTACTCAAAACAATATTAGTAATACAACCTTCATTGCTACCAAAGACACGGTAGTGGCAGGCTTTACGTTACGGTCAGGTTCGCAGTTTACTCAGCCTGTCAACGTAAATGGAAACTGGAATGTGCGCACGTTCATTACGTACGGTATGCCACTTACGTCACTAAAAAGCAATTTGAACTTTAATATTGGAACGGGCTACAACCGTACAATTGGCCTCATTAATCGAGTTGAAAACATAGCCAATACCCAGTCAGTGACGGGGGGAGTTGTTTTAAGCAGTAATATAAGTGAACAGCTTGATTTTACCTTGTCAATTAATGGTAATTACAATACCGTAAAAAACTCACTCCAACCTGCTCTTGATGGAACCTACTACTACCAAAATAGCAACTTCAAAATCAATTGGGTAACTAAAAGTGGATTTTTTATCAACACCAATATCAACAACACTTTTTATACAGGTTTGGGGCAAGATTTTAACCTCAACTTTACCCTTTGGAACGCAGCAATGGGGTATAAATTCTTAAAGAATAAAGCAGGTGAGTTGAAAATCAGTTCGTTTGATGTCTTACGCCAAAACAATAGCATTAGTCGTAATATTACCTCGACGTACATAGAGGACGTTAAGACACGTGTTTTGCAACGCTACTACATGATGACATTTACATACACACTGAGAAATTTTCGATAAAAAGCTTTTTTAATCTCTTTTTAATGTCATACAGCAAACTTTTTGTTCGGTGTATGGGGCGACGTACTATCTTTACGCACATGAAAACAATTCTCGTGACAGGTTCTAACGGTTTGTTAGGTCAAAAATTGGTGGAGCTTCTTATTCAACAGCCTGAAATAAAGGTAATTGCTACGGCCCGCGGTGAAAATCGCCTTCCGTTTAAAAATGGATATGACTATTTTTCAATGGACATCACGAAGCCCGAAGAAATTGCGCATGTCATCCAAAAAACAAGTCCAGATGTGATTATACATGGAGCGGCAATGACCAATGTCGACCAGTGTGAATTTGAAAAAGAGGCTTGTTGGGTTCAAAATGTAAAGGCAGTCGAATACATTGTGACCGAATGTCAAAAGCATAACATCTTTCTTTGCCATGTTTCAACTGATTTTATTTTTGATGGAGCCACAGGGCCATACACAGAGGAGGAGGAGGCAAATCCACTGAGTTTCTATGGGTGGAGTAAATACGCCGCCGAAAAAGTGGTTCGACATTCGGGTATTCGGTGGGCAATAGCTCGAACAGTATTGGTCTATGGAATTGCTTTTGATATGTCGCGTTCGAATATCATACTTTGGGTAAAAAAATCATTGGACGAGGGTAAAAATATCAAAGTGGTAACCGATCAATGGCGAACGCCAACGTTAGCCGAAGACTTAGCAATGGGTTGTTTTTTAATCGCTGATAAAGAAGCCGAAGGAGTTTATAATATTTCAGGGAAAGACCTGCTGACTCCTTACGAAATGGCAATAATGACCGCCGATTATTTTGGGCTTGATAAAAATTTGATTGCAGAAGCGGATTCCTCTAATTTTACTCAATCCGCTAAACGCCCTGCACGAACAGGCTTTATTTTGGATAAATCGAAAGAGGTTTTAGGATATAATCCACGTAGTTTTAAAGAAGGTATTGCTATTTTGGCATCTCAGTTGTAAATTGCCCTCGCTAATGTAGTTTCTTTGTTTCTTGGAGTTTATATATCCAGCCTGTGGGTCGAAATACCCACAGGTTTTTTATGCTGTTTCAACTGTACCTACGGTTTCTCAAAATAATTGTGCTTGCGGTTTCACAAAACCGAAGCTCTGTGAAATACCCCGATTTACTTGATAACGTCAGGTTGTGAGCAGACCCCACGTGATTGCTTAAAACTGAAAATAAATAAATTGATTGGAATTAAAGACGCCAAAGAAGTAGGTTAAAATAGATACCGAAATAAATACCGTCCAGAAAACGACATCTTGGCGGGTTGGAATATGTAAAACGTAGTGCTCTTTGATGAGTAAAAGAAGAATTAACCCCACAGAAAACCACATTTCTACGCCGTTTAAAGCCGTTTGAATGGGTTCATCAAACGACAATTGAGCTATTTTTTTGAGAATAGTAAAAGAAGCCCTGACTTCTTCACCAACGGTGAGTTTAGGATTGTCGCCTACGGCAAAAAATACCCACGTCAGCATCACCAATAAAAAAGTAATAATGGTTTGTAGGTACACGTACCAGGTTGAGGTAGGGAAAGTTAAGTTCCAACGTTTGAAGTATTTGTCGCGGTTAGAAGCTGCTACTAAATAAAGACCGTGTAATCCTCCCCAAATGATAAAATTCCAACTTGCACCGTGCCAAAGCCCACTGGTTAAAAAAACGATGAAACGGTTGACGTAAGCCCTCCCTTCTCCGACACGATTTCCCCCGAGGGGAATGTATAAGTAATCGCGGAACCAAGTCGATAGTGAAATGTGCCAACGTCCCCAAAATTCAGCAATGGATTTTGAAAAATAAGGGGTACGGAAGTTTTCCATGAGGTTAAAACCCATCACCTGAGCCGCACCCAAAGCAATGTCGGAATAACCCGAGAAATCGCAGTAAATACGGAAAGTATAAAAGAAAGTAGCTATCAACAGAGTGAGTCCATTATGGTTTTGTGGGTCTAAGTAGGCTGGGCCAGCCATTAAGGCGAGGCGGTCGGCAATAACCGCTTTTTTGAATAAGCCAAAGGCCATCCGAGTCAGGCCTGCTTTGATATTTTCCCAGTCGTAGGGGTGGTCTTGGTGAAATTGATGTAACACATTTTGCGGGCGCTCGATGGGGCCAGCCACCAATTGCGGGTAAAACATCACATACAAGGCATAAATCCCAAAATGTCGTTCTGCTTGCTGATTTCTACGATAGACTTCGATGGTATAACTCATAGCCTGAAACGTATGAAAAGATAAGCCAATGGGTAAAACGAGGTCGGGGTTGAGGTGTTTAAGAATAGGTAAACTCCATTCTAACCCTATCTTCCATGAGACAGCATTGAAACTTTCGGCAAAGAAATCGAAGTACTTAAAAACAGCTAAAATCCCGACGTTGGTAAAAATACTAATTACTAAAAGCCATTTTCGTTTAACCCCTTCTGCGGAGGCAATCCAAAGTCCTGCAAAGTAGTCAATCACAATGGTTGCAAACAGAATTACGATGTAAATCGGTTTGAACACCATGTAAAAATAACAACTAGCGAGCAACAGCAGCAGCCAACGCCGATTCCAATGGAGGCTGTAATAGGCAAGTGTGATGACTATAAAAAAAAGCAGAAATTGGACTGAATTGAAAAGCATGGCTTCGTTAAAACCGAAAAATGTAAAACCGAAATCGTTAAAAAACTAAAGCAGCAGGAAGATGTAAATGTTAGGTCTTCGCTTCTGTTAACTGTTTTTCGGGTCACTTAATTTTCCATCCACAATTGATTCTTTTACGATAAACAATGGTCGGCCTTTGGACTGAAAGAAAATACGCAGGACATATTCACCAATGATACCCAATGCCATAAGCTGCACACCGCTGAATAATATAATGACAAATAAGAGCGCTGTGAAACCTTCAATGACGTCGGCATAAAACAATTTTTTTGCCAGAACAACCACAAAATAGATGAGTGCGATGGCAATAGAAACACCACCTGCCCGTGTCATAAATGAAATTGGGAATTCGCTAAAATTGAAAATACCATTATAAGCCAAACGAAAAAGTTGCTTGAAGGTATATTTTGACTCTCCCGCTACACGTTCGCTACGTTCGTATTCAAAACCTGTTTGCTTGAAACCAATCCACGAGCGCATTCCACGGAGGAAGCGACTTTCTTCGGGCATTTGGTTTAACACATCTGCCACGCGTCGGCTGATAAGGGCAAAATCACCGCTGTCGAGTGGAATATCTACGTAAGAAATGGATTTTAGCAAACGGTAGAATAGAAAATATCCCGTCCGTTTAATGATATTTTCTTTGCGTTTACGGCGAATGGCATAAACTACATCGTACCCTTCTTGCATTTTTTGGTAAAAGTCAGGCAGTAGCTCAGGGGGGTCTTGGAGGTCACCATCTATTACAAACAGGGCCTCAGTTCCTCTTGCGTTGGCTAAGCCTGCGGTAAGAGCCAATTGGTGCCCGTGATTTCGTGATAAAAATACGCAGTGGTAGCGACTATCGGTCAACGCTATTTGGCGCATTTGGAGGGCTGTATTATCGCGACTGCCATCGTCTATCAACACCACTTCAACCCGAACCGTGAGGCTGTCCATAAGTTTGGTGAGGCGTTCGATTAAATGAGGGAATGATTCCGACTCGTTGTAGAGAGGTGCTACGATGGATATTTGGGGAGTATTCATGCCTTTTTCTTCCATTCAATGGTTTGATAGTGAGTTGATTGCGGTTTGTTATTTCTGACAAGTACAAACTGCATATGGTACCTTCCTGGCTCTACAGAAGCATAAGAAATCAAAAGCGAAGTGCCTCTTGCATAGCGTTTAAGCCAGTTTCGACCTGTATAAAGAGTAGGTTCAAGTTTAAATAAATAGTGCCGACGTTCAGACTGTAAAGAAACATACAACGCTCCGTTAATTTCAGGAGTAAAAGAGTAAGTTTCTTCCCGAATCATCAATCCATCTGCTTGCTCATCGAGTTGTGGTTTGAGAGGAAAATTAGAGGGGGTCGATAGGGACTTTACAACAGGTTTGAGGGTTGTAGGGTAACGGTAAATACCATGTTGAACATTAAATTTCATTAGGGTATCAATGTACTGAGCCGCGGGGGTGTTTGGTATAAAACCTAAACCGAAACCGTTGTGTTCTTGGTTAAATGCACCTGCTAAGAGCGTTTTACGGCGTTCGTTGATGGTAGGCCAGTAATGAAGCAGACTCAATCCCCAAATTCCAACCCCTGCCGTTAGGGCGATGCTAAAATGGGTTTTCGGGATGCGTTCACGATTCAAAACAAGGTAAAACCCATAAATAACCATCAAAAACAACGCGGGATAAATTTTGTAGTTACTCACAATCATCACAAAATAGCCAAAACGAGGCCGCAACAAAGCAATTATACTGGCGTTGGCTAACAAATAGGTGCTAACACCCAACAAGAACTGCAATGCTTGTTGACGCTGTAGCGTATGATTTCTGTATAATTTCCATACTTTTACCAATGCCGTAACGAGTAATGTAACCATACACATACCCCCAACTGTTGGTAGAACCGAACGCTCAAAAGTGCTTCGGTCGGGGAAAAAATCGAATAAGCCACCAATAAAAGTAAAAAAGCCAAAGAATGTTTGATGAGGATGTTTTAAAAAATAATCAAAACTTGACTCGTTGTTTAAGGTTTGCATACCTTTGAAATACAAGAAAATGGCTATGGTTCCTGCAACTAACCACGTTATGAGCAGTTTATAGCGACCTTGGACAAACAAAATTATCATACCTGCTGGCCACACAAATATCCCGTTACTCATGGCAAAATTGGCACAAAACCCTGTCAAAATGGCCCACTCAAATCGCTGTGTACTTAAAAGATAACTTGTAAGGCTTACGAAGAAAATGACTGGTAAATGTTGGAGCGCTGTAATGGCCCACAGGCTTGTCATGTGGTACTGCAATTGAAACAGAAAGAAAAGCAGGGGCATAAGATACACCCATTCAATCTTTTGTTGACGAAAAATAGCACAGAAAATAGCTAAGATACCCAATGTAAATCCAAACCCTAGCCAGTGAAGAAAGGTAAAGTTAAGCTCACCCAAAAGCCAGTAATAAAACAGAGCCCCCAGCTTCCCAAAAATCATTCGGTGCTCGTTATTGGGCTGAAAAATAAGCTGAATTTGAGTGAATAAGTCATTGGTATTAATCCATTTACGCAGAAAGTCGGGAAATGGGTCAAAGTCGTCAAACCACGGCACATTGACTGAGAATTGAACCAATGTGATTACAAAAAGTCCAACGGGTAAGGCGGCAAGAAGACCAAAAAGAACTTTACGCATCAGTGATTGGCTTTAAGTACAACTGCTTTTTTACCAAAATAGCCCCCCATGCACTTACTCCACCAGTGTTTTGGGTCAGGGTTGGCATCGTCCAAATAAAGTGATTGAGGCTTGGATTGCAAAGGTGCTACGTAAACGGTATCGCCAGGGGTACTTTCAATGTAGGCGTAGCGGGCCTTCAATTCTTGGTCGTAAGCTGCGGCCTTGCCTCTTAGCCAGTCACCATAAACCATTCGTAAGTTGCTGCTAAAGAGTGTACTTACTAAAATAAGAGTTGCTAAAACTGCTTTAATAGAAGGGGGTAAATACCAGTGTTGTGCTCCAAAGGTTTGGTTGTTGTAGAGCCAATACAAAACCACTGTAAGCGTGTAAAACCAGCCTGTCAAAAAGTAAAAATAAACAGAATTGATGACCCGTGGCGCAGGTTCGATACCGATACCATAATAAGACGGAAAAATTTGTACAAACAGAACACCTAAATAGGCTAGAAGAACCACCCAAATAGGTACTTTGAAAAAAGGGATGGAGGTAGTATACTTATCAAAAAGGCGAGGTAAAACGGCAATCCAAAGGATAGAAAAAACCAAAAGTGGAGTTCTGAATATCCAATCAATACTAAGTTGAAGCAATTTTTTTAATGATTGAAGGGTCGAAAGAGTAAAATTTCGTCCTTCGGGATTCCCATTCATGCGGAGGGCGTTACCTGGAGACGTAAAGAAAATATAGCATGAAAACATGGCAACGATGACCATAAAAAACGCCATAGTATCCCACTTACGACAAATAACAAGCTGATAACCAAACCATCCTGCAACAAGCAATACCATGATAGTGAGGTTGGTTTCGCTACAACCAATGACGGCAAATACCAAAAATCCGGCAAAAATAGCCGTAAACTTTTGGTAGATTCCGTTAGGTTGTTGGTACATTCGAATCATGACCGTTAGCCAAAGAAACGTCAGGATATTGGGTATGGTATAAGTAACAAAAGCAGCCATCCAATAGAATGCTTCCACAATGCTCATGATTTTGAGGATGAAGAGAAGCATTATCCCTCCCGTAATTCCCAAAATGCCCCAACGATTCCATTTGGAAAATAACTCTTTACACAGAGCATAGAGGCTGCCTGTAAGTCCTAAAATAACTAAAAAGGAAAGTAGTTTGAACCCACCTGCCCATTTTACTACCAATGGATTGGAATGATTGAGAAGAATCCCAAAATATCTTCCTGTCCAACCAGTATAATAAAAATTCATTGCTTCAAAATAACCATATTTAAAAACGGTATCAATGTAACAATAATCATCAACGGGGGAGGGGTGATTGTACAACGACAACGCCAACAGCGGGATAATTGCCACAGCAAGGAGCCCGACATTGAAGAGGTCTTGAAATAGAGGTTGTTGTAGTTTTTTTAGCATTGAATGCTGCTGTTTTATGACGATAGTGAACGTAATTTACTGATTCGGATCAGTCGTTACTTTCTCAATGATGTATCTAGGCCTTCCTTTTACTTCTTCGTATATTTTACCCACGTACTCACCAATCAATCCAAGGGCAATCATATTGGCTCCGCTAAAGAAAGTCATAGGAAGTATAATGGACGTCCAACCTGCGACTGTGCTACCAAAAAGGTAGGAAATGCCAATATAAACCCCGATGCCTAAAGCAACTAGGAAATTGAACACCCCAAAATACAGCACCAATCGCATGGGGAAAGTACTGAACGAAGTTACGCCATTCCACGCAAAAAGGAGCATTTTTTTGAGCGGGTACTTGGTTTCACCTGCTTCGCGTTCAAAGCGTTTGTAAAAAACCTTTTCTGAACGGAAACCAATGAGTGGGATAATACCCCTCAAAAACAAGTTTACTTCTTTGAAATGCGAAAATTCCTCCAATATACGGCGATCCATGAGGCGAAAATCAGCGTGGTTGAAAACTACTGGTACGCCCATCCATCGCATCACTTTGTAAAATCCTTCAGCAGTAGTGCGTTTAAACCATGTATCCGAACTACGGTCGTCACGCACTCCATATACTACCATGGCACCGTCTTGGTATTGTTCGAGCATTTGGCCGATGGCTTCTACATCATCTTGTAAGTCGGCATCAATGGTGACAAAACAATCGAAATCTTGAATATGGTGCATTAAACCAGCCAAAATGGCGCTCTGGTGGCCAAAATTTCGAGATAGTTTGATACCGATGGCGTGTGTATCCGTTTTGCAAATGTCGTCAATAAGTTGCCAAGTACGGTCGCGACTACCATCATTGACATAACAAATTTTACTTTCAGCGACAATTTTACCTTCTTGAACCAACCGAGCACGATACTGCTGAAGCGTACGATGAGTCTTAGCAAGAATTTCTTCTTCGTTATAGCAGGGTACTACGAGTAATAATTTGGTTTGAGGCATTTGAGATGAATCAATCAGTCATTAGAATTTGGCAAAAATACGGCACTTTCCACAACTGAGTGTTATTTAAGGTAGAGATTTTATTTTTTGAGGGGTGAAAAGTGTTTGTGTTGCATAAATTTGGTAAACTCAACTTTTTGTACGGTTTATCCTTACATGGTCTAATCTCTGACCCGTTTTTGGTTCGATAGCTGCCAACACAGGCGCTCATCATAGCCACTTCTAAAATACACTAATCCGCCTCGGTGCTGTAATTGAAGGAAAGGTAGATAGGCATTTTACCTTCTTGGTTGAGATTTTTAGCTTTTGATGTGACTGCTAGTGTGAGAATTGGGTATACAAATAGCCTTAGAAGCGTACCTATAAGGGGGGGCGTACCAACAAAAAAGTCCCCAAATAGCCTGTAAAGGCACATTTGAGGACTTTTTTGTGTGTTTTGACTTTTTAGTGACCCCGTTTGGATTCGAACCAAAGACCGACAGATTAGAAATCTGTTGCTCTATCCAGCTGAGCTACGGGACCTGTTCTTGTCGAACGCGGGTGCAAAAATAAATGTTTTTGCGAATTTTGACAACATTTCTTCTAAAAATTGTGTAACCCTACTGAATCTGCCTATTTTTGTGGCTTACTCAAGACCCATAAACCTGCTATTTAACGTGAATTTGTATTCAGATAAAATCGCCGAAGACTTCCAGCAAATTTTTGGTAAAACCCCTTCATTTGTCGTAAGAGCTCCTGGGCGTATTAATCTAATTGGAGAACACACCGATTATAATCACGGTTTTGTCTTACCCGCAGCCATTGATAAAGCAATTTATTTTGCCATTGCTCCTCGTACCGACCACACCTGTAAGGTATATGCTGCTGACTTGAACGACACGTTTGAGTTTAGCCTTGATGCCCTCAATAAATGTCCCAAAAGTTGGGCTAATTATCTTATTGGAGTTACAAGTGAACTCATTGTGGAGGGGTATACTATTCCTTCTGGTTTTGAAGTTGCTTTTGGTGGAGATGTCCCCAACGGAGCAGGACTTTCATCGTCGGCGGCAGTGGAGAGTGGAATGGGTTGGGCGTTGAGCGAGCTATTTGGGTTTACAATTCCTCGTTTGCAATTGGCACTCGTTGCACAGCGTGCTGAACACCATTTTGCAGGTCTTCAGTGTGGTATTATGGATATGTTTGCTTCAATTCACGGAAAAGCCAATTCGGTGATACGACTCGATTGTCGCGATTTAACTTTTGAATATTTTCCCTTCGATTTTGAAAACTATCAGTTGGTACTTTGCAATTCGGGGGTAAAACACACGTTGGCTGACTCTGCCTACAATACGCGCCGCCAAGAGTGTGAGCAAGGGGTATCTATTTTACAACGATTTTACCCAACTATTGCCAGTTTACGCGATGTAAGTTTAGCACAGGTAGAGGCGTATAAAGCTGATTTTCCCGAAAATGTTTATCGCCGTTGCCGGTATGTGACGGGTGAAATTGAGCGCGTGGTAAGTGCATGTGAAGATTTAAAACGGGGCGATTTAGTGGCTTTTGGTGAAAAAATGTACGAAACGCATTCGGGCCTGAGCAAAGATTATGAAGTGAGTTGTGTTGAACTTGATTTTTTGGTAGAACAAACTGTACCGCTCAATGAAGTTCTAGGCTCGCGTTTGATGGGGGGGGGGTTTGGAGGATGTACTATCAACATCGTCGAAACATCGCAGGTAAATTCATTTATTGAGAAAATGACGGTTGCCTATCAAAAACGATTTGGTAAAAAACTGGTTTCGCATGTTGTTGGTATTACCGAAGGCGTTGCCCGTTTAGAAAAGAATTAACGTTACACACAAAAACTCATTTCCATGAATCGTTCAAAAAATCTGCAACGCCTTCAAAACGAAACGTTCGACATTTGTATCATTGGTGGGGGCGCCAGTGGCGCAGGTTGTGCATTAGATGCGGCATTGCGCGGCTTCAAGGTGACACTCATCGAAAAGAAAGATTTTGCCTCCGAAACTTCGTCAAAATCGACAAAGCTGATTCATGGGGGTGTACGTTATTTGGAGCAAGCATTTAAAAACCTTGATTTTGCTCAATTAAAACAGGTACGTCATGGTTTGGAAGAACGACAGATTGTGTTGCAAAACGCCCCACACTTGGCTCGACCATTGCCTCTTCTGACTCCAGTGTTTAGTTGGTTCGAAGGGCTTTATTTTACTATCGGACTACGGATGTACGATTTTTTTGCAAAAGGAGATGCGTTACCTAGGAGCCGTTGGTTAAGTAAAAAAGAGACACTTTTACG
>JACCEC012305108.1_pt1 | contig 26473 bp, 26 predicted proteins | sample 7450121 | NCBI WGS metagenome assembly JACCEC01 (sample SAMN15323455, study PRJNA562643) | freshwater metagenome | isolation source: river surface water | place: USA:Blue River Watershed | collected 2017-08-18 | reverse complement strand
GGCCTATACCTATAGCTATGCGACCTTTGGCGAAATCATCGCCTGGATCGTCGGCTGGGCCCTGGTGCTGGAATATGCCATTGCGGCGGCCGCCGTCTCGGTCGGCTGGTCGGGCTATATGGTCAGTCTTGTCGAAGAGATATTCAAGATGGATATCCCGAACACCTTCGTCAAAGGGCCATTTGATCCGGTTGCCGTTGGGGAAGCCCCCGGCCTGATCAACCTGCCCGCCATGTTCATCGGCCTGGTCTGCATGGCGCTGCTCATCGTCGGGACAAAGGAAAGCGCCCGCTTCAACGCTGTTCTGGTGGCGATCAAGGTGTCGGCGTTGGTCCTGTTCATGGCCTTGGCGCTGCCCGCGATCAACAGCGACAATTTCTCGCCCTTCATGCCCAACGGCTTTTTCGCCAATGAAGTTCTGGATCCGATCACCAATAACATGGTGACGGTGGGCGTCTCTGCCGCCGCCGCCTCGATCTTCTTTGCCTATGTCGGCTTTGATGCTGTCTCAACAGCAGCGGAAGAAACCATCAACCCGCAGCGCAATATTCCGATCGGCCTGATCGGCAGCCTTGGCATCTGCACCGCCATCTACCTGCTGGTGGCTGCCGGCGCGATTGGCACCATTGGGGCGCAGCCGGGTGGGCCGCTGTCTCAGTCAGACGACGCCTTGGCCTTTGTTCTGCGCGAAATTGGCCAGGGCTGGGCTGGGGATCTGGTCGCGATTGCCGCCGGGCTTGCTTTGCCGTCAGTCATCCTGATGATGATGTTCGGCCAGACCCGCATCTTCTTTGTGATGGCGCGTGACGGCCTGATGCCCAGCGTCTTTTCCCGCCTGCATCCGCGTTATGGCACGCCGCATGTGGTGACGATGTGCACCGGCCTGTTCGTGGCGCTGTTTGCATCGCTGTTCCCGGTGGGGCAGCTGGCCGATATTTCAAATTCGGGCACGCTGTTTGCCTTCTTCACGGTTGCCATCGGGGTGCTGATCCTGCGCCGGACAGATCCGTCGCGCCATCGGCCGTTCCGGACGCCGCTGGTGTGGATCATCTGCCCGCTGGCCGCAGCTGGCTGTATCTTCCTGTTCTTCCAGCTGTCGGGCTATACCGAAGTGATGTTCCTGGGCTGGACCCTGATCGGGCTGGTCGTGTATTTCCTCTATAGCCGGTCGCGCAGCCATGTTGGCCAGGGCCATATTGAGGTGCACGAAACCGATGCGGACGTGCCGCCCAGCAGCGTGCCGCCGATCAACTGATCGGCGCATAGCTTTGAAAAAGAAAAGGGGAGGCCAAGGCCTCCCCTTTTTTTATCCGCTCTGGGATCAGGGCCTTTGGCCCATCAGCCGAGGCGCGCGGCCACCAGCTGTTTCAAATCGGCTTCGGGCCGTGGGCCGTAATGCGAAATGACTTCGGCGGCGCAAATGGCGCCCATGCGCAGGCTGTCGACAATGCTGCGCCCTTCGGCTTGGCCGGCGAGAAACCCGGCCGCAAACAAATCCCCGGCCCCTGTCGTATCGACAACCTTGTCGACCGGTTCCGCCGCAATATCAAAGCGGGCGCCGCCGGATACGGCAAGCGCGCCCGCCTCACTGCGGGTGACAACCAAGGTCTCAACCAGCGGGGCGGCGGCTGCAACGGCTGCTTCCAGATCCTGCGTGCCCATCAGCGTGCAGATTTCACCATCATTGGCGAACAGAATGTCGATCTTGCGATCGTTGAGCAGCGCCAGGAAATCCTCCCCATGCCGGGCAATCACAAAATTGTCTGACAAGGTGAAGGCCACCTGCCGACCGGCATTGCGGGCAATGGCAATGGCTTCGCGCATTGCCGCGCGCGGTTCTTCCGGATCCCAAAGATACCCTTCCAGATACAGGACCTTGGCCCGTTCAATCATGTCCCGGTCCAGCGCCTTGGCGGGCAGGAACTGCGACGCGCCCAGAAATGTGTTCATCGTCCGCTGGCCATCGGGGGTCACAAAGATCAGGCATTGCGCCGTTGGCGGATCATCCCCACGCATCGGGGTTGTGAATTCAACGCCAATGGCGCGGATATCATGCGAAAAAACCTTGCCAAACTGATCATCGGCGACCTGCCCGATAAAGCCACAGGCACGGCCCAGCGCGGCCATGCCCGCAATCGTATTGGCGGCCGAACCGCCACTGGCTTCGTGCGCGGCCCCCATTTTGGCATAAAGCGCATCGGCGCGCGCGGCATCGACAAGCTGCATCCCGCCGCGGGTCAGGCCTTCGGCCGCAATCAGGCCATCATCGGCAGGTGCGATGATGTCGACAATCGCATTGCCAACGGCAACGACATCAAGCTGAGCAGCAGTCACAGGAATTCCCCCGGTCAATCAATATGGACCAGCGCCCGCTATCGACTGGATGGCGCCATGGCAATTGCTATTTGCGTCCGTCCGCCCAGGCCCAGAAGAGAACACAGGGCGGGATATTCCAATATTCCATCGCCTGATCGATGCGCGCAAAATGCGGGCGCAGAAAATCACGCACCCGCGCCCGGAATTGATAGACCAGAAAAGCCCCGCCGGGGCGCAAGATGCGGGCAGTTGCAGCTGCAATCGCCGGGCCAACGCCTTCGGGCAGCGTGGAAAAGGGCAGGCCAGACAGCACATAATCTGCGCCGTCAAACCCATGATCGCGGACAATCTGTTCCACATCGACCGCAGATCCCAGCACCGGGTGAAAACGGCCATCGGTCACCGTGGCCGACAGATAGGCGATAAAATCAGGATTAAGGTCGATTGCGATATAGCTGGCGTCCGGGGGCAATCGTTTCAGAATATGCGGCGTGAATGTGCCAACCCCCGGCCCATATTCCACAAATACCCGGCACCGGGTCCAGTCCACCCGGCTGAGCATATGGCGGATCAACTGCCGGGTGGACGGGATGATGGATCCCACCATCACCGGATGTTTCAGGAACCCTTGGAGGAACAGCACCAAGGGCGCCCAGCGATGGCGGGGCGGGCGATGATGCGGCGGGCTGGGGGGGGTGCTCATCTGGATAAAACGCTCCACAACGACGGACGGCGCCGGTTCGCAGATCAGGCCGCGCGTTTCAAGCGATCTCGGGCCAGAAAAGGACTATCGCCCCGCACAGGCCGTGGTATCGACAGCGCCATGACCGATAGCCGCGCCGGACAGATTGCCGTCATTTTCGCCACGCTGCGGACCGAAGGCGATGATGCGGCTTATCAGGAAGCGGCGGCGGCCATGGCGGCACTGGCCGCCGAACAGCCCGGCTATTGCGGTATGGCCTCTGCCCGCACACCGGGGGCACTGGGCATCACCGTCAGCTATTGGGACAGCCGGACCAGTGCCGCGCGTTGGCGCGACCATCCCGACCACGCCGCCATGCGCGAGGCCGGACGCAATCGCTGGTATCGATGGTACAGCCTTGATATTGCGACTATTGACCACAGCTATGAGTGGACCCGTGATGACTGACCCGCGTGCCAATAATCGGGATTTCACCCTGCTCTTTCTGGTCATGCTGATCACGGGTGCTGGCAATACGGCGCTGCAATCGGTGTTGCCGACCCTGGGGCGGACGATTGGCGTTCCAGACAGCGTTATTGCCGCCGCCTTTTCAGTGTCCGCCGCGATCTGGGTGTTCAGCGCGCCGCGCTGGGCCCGGCGGTCGGACCGCGATGGGCGGCGCGAAATGGTTATGCTGGGGCTGATCGGTTTTGTTTCGTCGGTTGGCCTGTGCGGGATTGTTCTGTCGCTTGGCCTGCATGGCATATTGGGGCCGCTGGTTACGATGGTCGCCTTCATCGCGGCGCGGATGCTCTATGGCATTTTCGGTGCGGCCGCGCCGCCCGCAGCGCAGGCGATGGTGGCGCTGCGCACCAGCCGCAAGGACCGCACCAAGGCGCTGACCATGCTTGGCTCTGCCTTTGGTCTGGGCACGATCCTCGGCCCGGCGGCGGCGCCATGGCTGGTTGGCCTGCCCTGGGTCGGGTTGGCAGGCCCCGCCTTCGTCTTTGCCGCGTTCGGCAGCGTCGTCTTATTCTTTGTCTGGCGCTATCTGCGCGATGATCTGCCCGGCGATGAAGGCCATGGCGCAGCGGTCAGCTATCCCTCTATTGGTGGCGCGCCGACCGGGGGCAGCGTCACGGCGGCGACAGCCCCGATCACCAAGCCGCTGGCGCTGCGTGATCCGCGCATCTGGCCCTGGATGCTGTTGGGCCTTGTCATGGGCCATGCCCAGGCGATGACGGGACAGGCCGTTGGCTTTTTGGTGATTGATCGGCTGCATCTGCCGCTCGCGCATTCGCAAGAGGCCATCGGCATTGTCCTGATGATTGGGGCCGCCGCTGCACTGCTGGTGCAATGGGGGCTGATTCCGCTGTTCAATCTGGATCCGCGCCGCATGATGATCCTGGGTCTCGTTCTGGCGGCGCTTGGCTGTGCCGCCACAGGCCTTGCCGCCAGCCTTTACGGCATTGCGACTGCTTATGCGCTGGCATGTATCGGATTTGGCTTTACGCGCCCCGCCTTCACGGCGGGCGCCTCGCTGGCGGTGGATCGCAAATTGCAAGGCGCGGTGGCTGGCCGCGTGACCTCCGTCAACGGCGCATCCTTCGTGCTTGGGCCGTCCATTGGCGTCGGTTTATATGAGCTATGGGGGCCGCTGCCTTATTATCTGTCGGCCGGCATCCTGACGCTGCTGGTCTTTTACGTGGCGGCCCGCGTCAAAGGCGCGGACACGCCAACGGGCCCCGCGCGCGACGCCTAAGGCCAAGAGCGCCATCTATTGTGCAGGTGCGAAAGATGCATGGGTGGCATAGGCCGCCCGGCGGCGGCGGCGGCTGAGTTGCAATACGCGGCCTGCCCCCTGTGAACATGCCCGAAAAACGGCAAAAAAAAGGCCGACCCCGAAAGGCCGGCCTATGAAAGTTTGTATAGGAGAGGATGCCTGAAAGGCAGGTTCTAATTGGGCTGCCCCCCGTTTTTGTGCAAGTGCGAAATAACAAATCGTGATTGCAATTTATGCAATCATGGATCAAAGACGCGAAAATGCGTCGCTTACCCTCCCTTGCCGCTATCGAAGCCTTTGTGCAGGTCGCCCGTTTGGGATCGATCAAGGCCGCGGCTGAGGAATTGTCGCTGTCCTCCCCGGCCCTGAGTCGGCGGATCCAGACGCTGGAAGCCTTTGTCGGGCGCCCTTTATTTGAACGCGGCCACCAATCGATTCGGCTGAACGATGAAGGCGAAGACCTGATGGCGCTGGTTGTCCAGCCGATTGAGATGCTGGCCGATGCGATTGAAACCATGACATCGCGTGATCACGTCATGCGCCTGCGTCTGGGGGTTCCCTCGCTCTTCGCATCGCAACGGCTGATCCCGCATCTGCCGCATCTGCGCAAAATCCACCCAAAGCTGCATATTGATCTGGATACCGCAGCCCATGCCCTGTCCCGGCTGGGCGATGGTCTGGATTGCGCCATCGCGCTGGCCGGATCGCTGGACCCTGCGCTCTATGGCGTGCGGATTTATCGCGATAACATCTACACGGTCGGCGCGCGGCGTCTGGTGCAGGGGCCCCACGCCATCACCCGGCCCGAACAGGTCCGCGAAATGACGGTGATGATCCACCGGGAACTTGAAGAAACATTCGATGCCTGGCGCGACGCCGTGGGGATGCCCGATCTCGAACCGGCGGCGATTGATTATTATGATTCGGGCCAGCTGATGCTCGAAGCCGCAGCGCAGGGGCTGGGCATCGCCTTTTTGCACCAGAATCTCTTGTCAGATTATGGCGATGAACGGCTGGTCCGCATGTTCGCCGATATCGAGGTGCGCAGCCCATACAGCTATTGGTTCGCCTGTCGGCCGCGCGCATTGGACCTCCAGCCAGTGCGGTTGTTCCGCGACTGGCTGGTGACCCTGTATCAAACCGATTAGGCGACCGTCGCCTTGACGATCTTGCCCGGATTGGCGGGCGGTTCACCCTTGGGCAGGGCGTCGACATGTTCCATGCCCGAAATCACCTGACCCCAGACGGTGTATTGGCCGTTGAGGAAGCTGCAATCTTCAAAGCAGATGAAGAACTGGCTGTTGGCGCTGTTCGGGTTCATGGCGCGCGCCATGGAACAGGTGCCACGCACATGCGGCTCTGCATTGAATTCGGCCTTCAGATCAGGCTTTTGCGATCCGCCCATACCGGTGCCGGTGGGGTCGCCACCCTGGGCCATGAAGCCATCGATCACGCGGTGGAAGATAACGCCGTCGTAAAAGCCTTCCTGCGCCAGTTCAGAAATGCGCGCGACATGGCCGGGCGCCAGATCCGGACGCAGCTGAATCACCACGTCTCCGGTCTCAAGGGTAAAGGTCAAGGTATCGGCCATGGCAGAAACTTTCTTGTCTGTCAGAGGAGAAGAGGCCGCCCTACGCCGCTTCGGCCAGCGATGCCAGTCCATATTCAGCGGCCAGCAGCTCATAGCTGCGCCGGCGGGCGGCATGATCTGGCATGATGTTCACAAGCATCATTTCCTGCGCGCCATAGGCGGCCGCCACATCATCAATCTGCGCCCGCACCTGCGCCGGCGTCCCCAGCAGGGACCGGCGGGCACGCCCGGGCTCAGCATGGTCCACCGCCCAGCGCTCGGCCGTCTCAACCGATGGCACAGGGATCAACTCCCCGCGCACCAGATGGTGAAACATCATCCGCGCCGGCAGCGACAGGCGCACCGCCTCTGCCTCGGTCGGCGCCGCGATCGCCCAGGTCGCCACCATCAGATAGGGCGCCGCCAGCCAGCGCGACGGGCGGAAATGGCGCAGATAAAGCTCTGCCTGCGGGCCCCCATCGGAATTGATGAAATCGGCAATGCAATAAGGCAGGCCCACCTCTGCCGCCCAGGCTGCGCTGTCCATGGACGACCCAAGCAGCCAGGGCTCAATCGCGCCGCCACCGGTTGGCAACGTATCCCGCAGCACGGCAAAAGGGTGATCTTCGGGTAGGCCATCGCCCAGATAGGCGAGAAGCTCTGCCAGATTATTTGGAAAATCATCCATCGGCATGCGGCGTGACCGATCCCGCTGCAAGGCAAAGGCCGTCCGCTGGTCTGACCCCGGCGCCCGACCAAGGCCCAGATCAATCCGGTCCGGCGCCAGGGCGGCAAGCATCCGGAACGTCTCTGCGACCTTGAATGGCGAATAATGCGGCAACATCACACCGCCCGATCCGATCCGCATCCGCTGTGTCGCCAGCGCAACCGGGCCGATCAGGGCTTCGGGTGCGCATCCGGCCAAGCCCGGGGATGCGTGATGTTCCGCCAGCCAATAGCGATGATAGCCCGCCGCATCGCAGGCGCGGGCCAAATCAAGCGTATTGGCGAGCGCATCTGCCGCGCTTTGCCCCGCCTCAATGGGGGATTGGTCAAGAACCGAAAGACGATAAGTCTGTGCCACACCTCTTATTTAACGATCCATAGGCAGGATGAAAGCCAAAGCTTGTCATCCGGAGTCGGCGCGCGTAACCACGCCCAGACGACACCAGCCAGACGGAAGGGACGATGAGCGAAACCGACATCACCCGTATCGCTGAGCCCGTTGTTGAAAATCAGCTGGACGAAGACGATCACCTGAAGCGGGAATTTGTCCGCGACGTTCTTGGCGCGGTCGAGATGGGCGATGCCCGTGGCGCGCGGACGCTTGTCGCCCCGCTTCACCCTGCTGATATTGCGGACCTGATTGAACAAACACCCGCCGATGCCCGGCATGATCTGGTGCGCGCCCTGTCCGACCTGATCGATGCCGATGTCATCGCGGAAATGAATGACTATGTGCGCGAAGAGCTGATCGACAGCCTGGCGCCCGAACAGGTGGCGGATATCGCGGCCGAACTCGATACCGACGACGCCGTCGCGATCATCGAGGACATGGAAGAAGATGATCAGCGCGCGGTGCTGCGGGCGCTGGCCCCGGATGATCGTGCCGCGATCGAAGAAGCGCTGTCTTATCCTGAAGAGTCCGCCGGCCGCCTGATGCAGCGCGAGCTGATTGCCGTGCCGGAACATTGGACGGTTGGGCAAGTCATCGATTATCTGCGTGAAAACCATGATCTGACGACCGATTTCTGGGAAGTCTTTGTGGTTGATCCGCAGCATCATCCGGTAGGCACCTGCCAGCTCAGCTGGGTTTTGCGGACCCCGCGCGGCGTCAGCATGACGGATGTCATGAAGCGCGAACAGACGCTGATCCCGGTCGATATGGATCAGGAAGAAGTGGCGCTGCGGTTCCAGAAATATGGCCTGATTTCCGCGGCCGTCATCGATCCATCGGGCCGTCTGGTCGGGATGATCACGGTCGACGATGTCGTGCACATCATTCAGGAAGAGGCCAGCGAAGACATTCTGAAATTGTCGGGCGCTGGCGATGGCGACATCAACGAACCGATCTTCCTGACGGTCCGCACCCGCCTGACCTGGCTGGTCGTCAATCTGGGCACCGCGATCATTGCGGCTTCGGTCGTTGGCATGTTTCAGGGCGAAATTGCGCAGTTCGCGCTGTTGGCCGTGTTGATGCCGATTGTCTCTGGCATGGGCGGCAATGCCGGCACCCAGACGCTGGCGGTGGTTGTCCGGGCGATTGCCACCAATGAACTGACCAGTTCCAACACCGCGCGCATGATCGGCCGCGAATTGCGCATTGCGCTCACCAATGGTGTGGCGCTTGGGCTGCTGGTCGGGACCGCGGTTGCCCTGCTTTTTGGCAACCCCATGCTCGGCATGGTCATGGGGACTGCGATGGTCATCAACAATCTGGTCGCGGGCCTGGCCGGGATACTCGTCCCGGTGACGCTGGATCGGCTGGATATTGACCCCGCCGTCTCTTCGGCCGTGTTTGTGACGATGATGACCGACGTCATGGGCTTTTTCAGCTTTTTGGGGCTTGCGGCGTTTGTTGGCCTGGCAGGCTGATGGCGCTGCATCTGACCAAGGTCGCCTTTGGGGCGACATCGGTGGCCGATCTTGTCGCACGCGTGGCAGCGCGCGCCCAGCAGGGCGAGGTGCGCATGACAACGCGTTTCCTGCCCAAGCGCCATGTGGAGATTGAAGCTGGCGGGTCGCTGTACTGGATCATCCGGCATCAGCTGGTCGCCCGTGCCGCCATCCGCCGTTTTGAACCGACACCCGATGGCCGCATTGATATCGTCCTGGACGCACGCGTGATGGCGGTTCAGCCCACACCACGCCGCGCGCATCAGGGCTGGCGCTATCTGGAGGGTGCCGATGCGCCGGCTGATCTCGCCGCCATGGGCACCGGGCAAGACGATGCCCTGCCGCCCGGATTGTTAAGCGAATTGGCAGACCTGGCGCTCATCTGACGCAGCTCGTGTGGTCCAACGAAAAAGGGCGACCCATGGGCCGCCCTTTTGGGTAACGCGTCATCCCTGCCGATCAGGCGGCTTCGGTGGCCTTGTGATATTGCGGGGCCGCCTTTTTCAGGATGTCGATGATCTTGGCGGCGGCCGCCTTTTCATCGGTCTGTTCCATGGCCGCCAATTCGCGGGCGAGACGGCTGGTCGCGCCTTCGAAAATCTGGCGTTCGGAATAGCTTTGTTCCGGCGCGTCTTCGGGGCGGAACAGATCCCGGACCACTTCGGCAATCGAAACAAGATCGCCAGAGTTGATCTTGGCTTCATATTCCTGCGCGCGGCGCGACCACATGGTGCGCTTCACCTTGGGCTTGCCCTTCAACGTGGCGAGCGCTTCGTTCATCTGCTTGTCAGACGACAGCTTGCGCATGCCAACGCTTTCCGCCTTGTTGGTCGGAACACGCAGGGTCATCTTTTCCTTTTCAAAGCGCAGAACATAAAGTTCCAGCTTCATGCCAGCGATTTCAGAGCTTTGCAGTTCGATCACGCGACCCACCCCATGCTTGGGGTACACAACATAATCGCCGACAACGAAATTGAGCGCATTGGAGGACATTATATGCGACCTTTCTAACCGATTCGTCCGCCGCATCCCGCAATAGAAACCGGCCGCCGCTGCGGCACCCGGCACGGGATATAAGGGCTAGGACACTCCATTCGGCGCGGGTTTGGCCCGCTATGGGCAGAGCCTATAACAGAGTCGCGACGAAATTACCAGTGTCCCGATAGACATGGGACACCAGGCCTTGGTTTTGGCGGATCGGGATTGCCGATCAGCTTGCTGGAGAAACGCTTGAAGGGGCCGAAGGTTCCGTGGGGGTCAAGTCTTTGCGCGGTTTGGCAAAACTTGCGATGACAGGCGCATCCCAGCGATAAAGATCCGGGAATGTCTGCAAGGTCTTACCGCCCGCCGTCGCCAGGGTGAAATAGGCGATATAGACGGGGATCGTTTCCTTGAACGGCGCCTTGGCCGTATCCCCGGCGCGGATCAGACCGACCAGATTTTCGGCAATGCGCGCCCGGGCATCGGCATCATCCAGCCGCTCACCCGATTGCAAGAGGCTCAGCAAAATCCCGAATTCAAAGGCGCGGTCGGTCCGCAGACAGCCATGGCTATAGGCCCGCGGATTATTGGCAAACAGCGTCTTATTGGGCGTATCGTGCAGGAAGATGGCATGCGGGTTGGGCATATCCAGCTTCAACTGGCCAAGCGCGGCCGTTGGCCCCGGCTTTTGCACGACCGACAGGGACTTGCCACTGCCCGTCCAGACATAGCCGCGCGCCCGCGCCAGGGCCGGGTTGCGCGCGATCAGCGGCCCCACCTCTTGCCGGATGATGCTTTGCGGCAGCACCCAAGGCGGATGGACGACAATCCCCGTGGCGGCGGCAGATAATTGCGGCGTCGGCGTATCCAGCTTGCCAACAATCACGCGATACGCCGCAATATTGCGGCCATAGGTGTTCACGCGGACCATATATTCGGGGATATTGGCCAGCACATGCTTGGTGCCCAGCGTTTGCGGCAACCAGCGCCAGCGATCCAAATTGGCCCGCAGCATGGCGATGCGATCGGTCGCCGTGGCCGGCGTGCGCGCCAATTCCGCCTTCAGCGCGGCATAATCAGGGTGCTTGGGCTCCAGCCGGGCCAGCGCGCCATCAATGTCATGGCTTTCCAGCCCGATTTGCATGGCGATATCCAGCGGCAGCGTATCGGCATCGGTATCATCGACAAACCAGTCGCCGCGCGCGGCAATGGGTGTGCGGCCATCGCGCAGGTCCTTGGCCAGCGCCAGGAACAGGCGGGTCGCGATCTCGTTAAGCGCCTCACCTTCCCCCGCCAGAATCGCCGCACGCAGGGCCGCAGGCTCATAATCCGCGGGGATCAGCCCGCGTTTTCCCACGGCCTGGATGGAAACGAGCAGCTTCGCCGCATCTGTGAGCGGCCAGTAAGGCGCAGGCGCAGGTGCGGCCTCTGGCGGTGTTTCAGCAGACGGCGTTGCCGGATCTGGCAGCGTGCGCACCGGTGCCGGCGCCGGCAACGGGATACCCGTGGGCGCCGAGGGTGCGGGCGGCGTTTGCGGCAGCGGGGCTTGCGTCTGCATGGCCACAGCCCGCGTGCCTTCCATTGCCAAGAGTGCAGTAATCAAAACAGCCGAGAGACGAGCATTACGTGACATGGACACCATCCTGAGGCGAAGCAGCCCCTGCGCCTTCAAATGCCCGAACACGCACGGGAATTGCAAGCGGCGAGGTAGGGGCTTCTTACAAATCTTCAATATTTACCAAAGCTTGATGACATAGCCTCGGTGAAGTGCGCGCGATCGGCCCGTTTAAGCCTGAAATTAACCAATTCACCCTAGTCAGGCGGCTCACCAAAATAGAGGTGATGTGTGCAACAAGCCGTACAAACCATTGTCCAAGGCGTGGCCAACAGAAAAAACAGGCCGCTTGTCTGGATGATCCTTCTTATCTTTGCCCTGGCGACGCAGGGCATGTTTTCGCCACTGGACGATATGCTCCGGGCGCTCCGCAACAAAGCCCATCCGCATGCCGCCAGCGGGTCCCTTGCCATCATTTCAATCGACGACCAGACAAGCGTTGCCCATGGCGAATGGCCCTGGCCACGGCGGGATGTCGCGGCGCTGGTCCGGGCCCTGGACGCCGCAGGTGTCAAGCGGATCGCCTTTGAACATATCTTCATGGCAAGCGATGATGCCGCCGGCAATGCGGCCTTGGCCGCGGCATTGGCCGCGCTGCCCGAACGCCCGATCCTCGCCGCAGCGCTGGACGAAACGCGGGCCAAGGGCAGTTACAGGGTCGTTCTGCCCGATGCCCAGCTGCGCGCTGGTGCCGACGTTGCGATCAAAACGCTGGAGGCCGATGCCTTTGGCCTGACATGGTCGATCAACCAGGCCTATCAGACGCCGCAGGGGAACTTCCCCAGCCTTGCCGCCGCCTTGGCTGGCCGTCACCCCGCGCGGGCCCCGACATATGTCATCGACTATTCCATCGATGCAGACACGATCCCGCAGGTCAGCGCCGCCGATGTCCTTGCCGGACGCGCAGCCCGGCACCTCGCCGGCAAGGAGGTCCTTGTGTCATCATCGCAAGGCAACGCCACGCTGCCCGGCATGGGTCCGACACGCCCCGGCATCATCCAAATTCTGGCGGCTGAAACCATGACCGCAAGTCCCCAGCGCAATTTTGGCTGGATGGGCGCTTTTGTTCTGGCAACCATCCTGGGCAGCATCATCTGGACAATGCGCCGGGCCGCGGCCCTATTGGCGCTGATGATGGCGGCACTGGCCTTTGGCGCAGCCCCAATCTGGCTGGATGCACAAGGGTTTATCGGCGGATTTGCGCCGTCGATCATCCTGATCCTTGCCGTCTCAATCGCGCGGCTGTGGCGCCGCTATAGCCGGCTGGGGGAACGCACCAATGTGCTGTCCGGCCTGCCCAATTTATTGGCCCTGCGCGAATATAGCCTCATGCCCGAGGATGTGGTGGTGGCGGTGCGGATCAAAAACTACACAAAACTTGCCGCCGCCCTGTCCAAACAGGAACATGTCCTGACACAGCAGATTATCCAGCGTCTCGGCGCGTCCGGGATGGGGCCGCTTTTCCATGGCGATGAAGGCATTTTCTGCTGGATCGCGCATCAGGGCGAAGCAACCGAGCTGGCCGAGCATCTGGAGGCACTGCACAGCCTGTTTCTTGTGCCACTGACGGTCGATACGCTGCAGGTGGACATCTCACTCGCCTTTGGGATCGACACTGCCCGCTCCACCGATGCCGGCATCCGGTTTGCCAGCGCGTTGATTGCGGCAGATGAAGCCGCAGCAGCTGGCATGCGGTGGAAATATTATGATCCGACGCGACTGGGCGAAGCCGAATGGCAGATGTCGCTTTTGGGGCAGCTGGATGCCGCGATTGAAAGCGGCGAAGTCTGGGTCGCCTATCAGGCCAAGCAGGATATTCGGGAAAACCGCATCACTGGCGCAGAGGCGCTGGCGCGCTGGGCCCATCCGCAACGGGGCGCCATTCCGCCGGATGAATTCATCCCGGCGGCCGAGGCCAATGGCCGCATCGACAAGCTGACCTATTTCGTTCTGGACCAGGCCTTGTCCTTGGCCGCTGAAATGGGGCCGGGCTTTGATGTGGCTGTTAATCTGTCCGCCCAGATGTTCGACCGGCGTGATTTTGTCGATCGCGTGGCGGAGATGTGTGACCGCCTTGGCGTCTCCCCCGGGCAATTGACGCTAGAAGTCACCGAGTCCGCGGCGGTCCAAAGCGAACAGGATATGCTGCAAACGGTAACCGCCCTGCTGCGCCTGGGTGTGTCGGTGGCCATTGATGATTATGGCACAGGGTACAGCACCCTCGATTATCTGAAAAAGATCAAGGCCACCGAATTGAAGATCGACCGCAGCTTTGTGGCGGCCATGGAACGCAACAGATCTGACCGGCTGCTTGTCAATGCCACGATCAAGCTCGCGCACTCCTTGGGGCAGGTCGTCGTGGCTGAGGGGGTTGAGACCAAAGAGACGCTCGACATGTTGCGCCGGATGCACTGCGACAAGGCGCAGGGCTATTATATTTCGCGCCCGGTACCGCGATCAGATTTTGTCCGGTTCATGCACCAAAAGTCGGCCCAACAGGCCGCCTGATATGGTTACCATCTTGTAAACCATGTCGGATCGGTACAGCTTTTCCTTGTCGTCAAATTGGGCGACCAAAGTGACAAGGAAAATGACCATGAAGAAGACAAAGCAACAGCAGCCAAAGCGGGCCTGGGGTCTCATCTGCTGGATCATGACCGGCAGATGGGGCACCCATCTCGTCAACTATGATTGATGTACCGATAACGCTTTCATAAGAAAGCAGGATCGGGAAGGGCCTTGGCGAAAGCCAGGGCCCTTTTCTTTGGATCTTCGCGGCGCCAGCCAGCCGACCCAAGGCCCAGCCGACCCGCACGACACCGCAAGGCTCACCAGACATGATTGCGTGCGAATCGCCCCTGGCATGAGTCGCGGCCGTTACACGACCGAAGCGTCACATCGCGCCGATTCTCGCCATTTTGGGACAAAATGACACGCATTCCGAAAATTTTTTCGCGCCGCCGGCCTCAGGCGTTTTCGGCCTCTCTGGCCAGCCAATCTTCAAGCCATTTGATCGTGTAATTGCCATCGATGACATCGGGCTGGGCCAACAGGTCCTGATGCAGCGGAATGCTGGTTTTCACCCCGTCGATCACCATTTCCTCAAGCGCGCGGCGCATGCGCATCATGCAGCTTTCGCGCGTGCGGCCATATACGATCAGCTTGGCGATCATGCTGTCATAATAAGGCGGGATGCGATAGCCGGCATAAAGCCCGCTATCGACGCGCACATGCATGCCGCCCGCCGGATGATAGGCCGACACCAGCCCCGGCGATGGCGCAAAGCTGCGCGGATCTTCGGCATTGATGCGGCATTCAATGGCATGGCCGCGAAACTCCAGATCCTCCTGCCGCACCGACAGCGGCTTGCCTTCGGCAATGCGGATCTGTTCGCGCACCAGATCAAAGCCGGTGATCATTTCGGTCACCGGATGCTCCACCTGAATGCGGGTGTTCATTTCGATGAAGTAAAATTCACCATTTTCCCACAGGAACTCAATCGTGCCGGCGCCACGATAGCCCATATCGGCCATGGCCTTGGCCACGATGCCGCCCATGCGGGCGCGTTCATCGGCCGAAATCACCGGCGACGGCGCTTCTTCCAGCACCTTTTGGTGGCGGCGCTGCAAGGAACAATCCCGCTCCCCCAAATGAATGGCATTGCCATTGCCATCGCCAAAAACCTGAAATTCAATATGCCGGGGATTGCCCAGATATTTTTCCAGATAAACCGTGGCATCGCCAAAAGCGGCCTTGGCCTCGGTGCCGGCCTGCTGCATCTGGCTTTCCAGCTCTTCTTCGGTCCAGACGACCTTCATCCCGCGGCCACCGCCACCGGAGGCGGCCTTGATGATGACGGGATAGCCGACATCACGGGCCAGGCGCTTGGCCTCATCCACATCGTCGATCGCGCCGTCCGATCCGGGGACCAGGGGCAGGCCCAGCGCACCGGCGGTTTTCTTGGCCATCACCTTGTCGCCCATGGTACGGATATGTTCCGGCTTGGGCCCGACAAAGATCAGCTTATGTTCTTCGATAATCTCCGCAAAACGGGCATTTTCAGACAGAAAGCCATAGCCGGGATGGATGGCATCCGCGCCCGAAATTTCGGCCGCTGAAATGATCGCTGGGACATTGAGGTAGCTGTCCTTGGCCGCCGGCGGGCCGATGCAAATGGCCTCATCCGCCAGCCGCACATGCATTGCATCAGCATCGGCGGTGGAATGCACCGCCACCGTCTTGATGCCCATTTCATGCGCCGCGCGATGAATGCGCAGCGCAATTTCGCCGCGATTGGCGATCAGAAGTTTTTCGATGGTCATGCCAGGTCCCTTGCGCGCCGATGACGCTTATTCGATCACAGCCAAAGGCTGATCAAATTCGACCGGTTGGCCGTTGGCGACAAGCACCTGTGTCACCTTGCCACCGCGCGGCGCCGTAATCGGGTTCATCACCTTCATCGCCTCGATAATCAGGATGGTGTCGCCTTCCTTCACGACATCCCCAATATTCACAAAGGCCGCGGCTTCAGGCGACGGCGCCAGATAAGCGGTGCCGACCATGGGTGACTTTACAGCACCGGGATGATCCGCAGGCGCGGGCGCTGCAACAGGGGCAGCGGCCGGGGCGGCTGCCGCGACCGGCGCGGGCGCAGGAGCCGGGGCGGCCACCGGTGCATAAGCAGCAGCCTGCACGGTCCGGGCGACGCGGATCTTGCGATCATCCTCCTCAACCTCAATTTCGGTAAGGCCCGTGTCGTTCAGCAGCTCCGCCAGCTGGCGAACCAGTTTGACATCAACCTGCATGCTACCCGTTTTCTCAGCCATTTGACCCCCAAGACGATTAAGATGAACGGCCCTTTGTCAGAGCTTTGCCGCTGCGTCCAGCGCCAGCGCATAGCTCAACGCGCCAAAGCCGGCGATCGTCCCATGGGCCGCCTCACCGACAAAAGATTTGTGTCGAAAGCTCTCTCGCCGGTGCGGGTTCGACAGATGCACCTCGATCACCGGCGTCTGGATTGCCTTGATCGCATCATGGATCGCAACGGAGGTGTGCGTATAGGCCCCGGCGTTGAGCAGCACGGCTTTGGCGCCATGCGCCTGCGCTTCATGCAACCAATCGACCAGATGGCCTTCGTGATTTGATTGGCGCACATCGACCATCAGGCCAAGCTGCTGCGCCTGATCTTCAAGCTGGCCGGCAATATCATCCAGCGTGGCTGACCCGTAAATCTCGGGCTCCCGCGTGCCAAGCAGGTTGAGGTTCGGGCCATTCAGGACGTAAATGACAGGCTTTCCCGCCATGCTGACAGCTCCCCATCGGGTTCCGGTTGCGACATGCGCTCCCTCCCCTATATGGACCCGCAGCAAAACGCAAAGGAATGGACGGCTTTTCGATGATTTCGATCCAGCTCAACGGGGAACCGCGCCAGATTGCCGCTGGCCGCAGCATTGCCGATCTTGTGGCAGAGATTGGGCTGGACCCGGCAAAGGTCGCGGTGGAACGGAACCGGGAAATTGTCGCCCGATCGACCTTGGCCGATGTGGTGATCCTGCCCGGCGATACGCTTGAAATCGTGCATTTCGTGGGCGGCGGGCAGGCAGAGGATGGCTGGACCGTCGCTGGCCGGCACTTTCAATCGCGCCTGATTGTCGGGACCGGCAAATATAAGGATTTCGCCCAAAATGCGTCTGCGCTGGAGGCATCTGGCGCCGAAATCATCACCGTGGCGGTGCGCCGGGTGAATGTGTCGGACCCCAAGGCGCCGATGCTGACCGACTTTATCGATCCCAAAAAATATACCTATCTGCCCAATACAGCAGGCTGTTTTACCGCCGATGACGCCATTCGCACGCTGCGTCTGGCGCGCGAAGCCGGGGGCTGGGATCTGGTGAAACTGGAAGTGCTGGGGGAAGCGCGGACGCTTTATCCCGATATGCGTGAAACCCTGAAGGCGACCGAAGTCCTTGTGAAAGAGGGCTTTAAGCCAATGGTATATTGCGTGGATGATCCCATTGCCGCCAAACAGCTGGAAGAGGCCGGGGCGGTTGCGATCATGCCGCTGGGCGCGCCGATTGGATCTGGCCTTGGCATTCAGAACCGCGTCACCATTCGTCTGATCATCGAAGGGGCCAAGGTGCCCGTGCTTGTTGATGCAGGCGTCGGCACCGCATCTGACGCGGCGGTTGCGATGGAACTGGGGTGCGAAGGCGTGTTGATGAACACCGCCATTGCCGAGGCGAAAGACCCGATCATGATGGCCAGGGCAATGAAGCTGGCGGTCGAAAGCGGGCGGCTGGCCTATCGCGCCGGGCGCATGGGGCGGCGCCTTTATGCAGACCCGTCCTCACCCCTGGCCGGATTGATCTGACACCCGGGCTGACCCCGGCCTGATCAGGCGCCAATCATGACGCGCGCCAATTCTGGCGGGTGGACGGGTTCATGCGCGGCGTCTGGCACAAAACGGGCCCAGCCCTCTGGACCCAGCCGTTCCAGCGGCTGAAAGCGCATCTTATATTCCATGCGCGGTGACCCGGCGATCCAATAGCCCAGATAGACATAAGGCAGCCCAGCCTCTGCTGCGCGCAGGACGTGATCCAGAATGATGAATGTCCCCAGGCCGGGGCGGGTGGCATCATCGGGTTCAAAAAAGCTGTAGATCATCGACAGGCCATCGGCCTGCCGGTCGGTCAGGCAGGCCCCGACCAGACGGCCAGCGCGGCCATCATCGCTGGGTTCACGATATTCCACGACATTGGTTTCAACCGGCGTGGTTTCCACCATATCCGCATAGTCCATATCATCCATGCGCGACATGCCGCCGCCGGGATGACGCGCCAGCAAATAACGGCGCAACAAGCCATATTGTTCTTCGGTCGCCCAGGGCTGGCAGGCCGATACCTCAAGATCGGCATGTTTCTTAAGCAAGCGGCGCTGGCTGGCATTGGGCCGGAATTCGGCCGTCACAACGCGCACCGACACACAGGCGGAACAGTCAAGGCAACTGGGCCGATACGCCACGCCCTGGCTGCGGCGAAAGCCGATTTTGCTGAGCGCATCGTTGAGTTCAGCGGCGTGCAGCCCGGACAAATCGGTAAAGACCTTGCGTTCGGCCTTGCCCGGCAAATAGGGGCAGGGCGCTGGGCTGGTCACGAAAAATCGGGGGAACCGAAATTGCGCCGTCACCGCCTAACCCTCCTTTCCCGTTTTTGAACAAGGCGTGTTACGGCCTGTCGTCGTTCGACTTTATGTCGCGTTGCCCGGGGCGTGAAAAGGGGCTTTACCACCAAGAACGGTTAGGTTTTTGTCTCAATCCGGTTCAACAAGGCTCGCGTCATAGCCGCCTTCGGCCAAAGCCGTCAGCAACGCTTCCAGATGCGCGCTATCCCGCAATTCGCATTCGATATCGGTGATCAGGCCCTTGGCCGGCAATTTTGTGAAGACGCGCTGGTGATAGATTTCCAGCACATTGGCGTCCAGCCGGGCAAAAATGCCAAAAACCCCGAACAGCGCCCCCGGCCGATCCTGCAAGCGCAGGCGGACGCGCGCCAAACGGCCAGAGCGGGCCAGATCCCGCAACAGCACATTGGCCAGCAGGCGGGTATCGATATTGCCGCCGCACAGGATGATCCCGACATTGCGGCCACGGAACCGATCCGGATTGGCCAACAGGGCGGCCAACCCCGCGGCCCCAGCCCCTTCCACCACCGTTTTTTCGATCTGGAGAAGCAGGCTGACCGCCTGTTCCAAATGGCGTTCGGCCACCAGCTGAATGTCATCCACCTGCGCTGCCACAAAACGCTGCGTCAGGGTGCCGGGATATTTAACGGCAATGCCTTCGGCCAACGTATCGCCGCCGCACACCAGATGCGTGCCCTTCATGGCATTGTACATGCTGGGGAACAGCTCTGCCTGAACGCCAATCACCTGCGCCTGGGGGCGCAGCGCGCGGGCCACGGTCGACACGCCGGAAATCAGGCCGCCGCCGCCAATCGGCACGGCAAAACAATCAAGGTCCGGCGCATCTTCCAGCATTTCCAGCGCCAATGTGCCCTGACCTGCAATAATTTCTGCCTCGTCAAAGGGATGAACAAAGGTCAGATGTTCGGCCTTTTCCAGTTCCCGCGCATGGGCATAGGCCTGGTCATAGGTCTCGCCATGCAGCACGACGCGGGCGTCATGGCTTTCGGTTTGCATGACTTTGATGATCGGAGTCGGCTTGGGCATGACGATGGTCACGGGAACGCCCAAACGCTTGCCATGATAGGCCAGGCCCTGCGCATGATTGCCGGCTGAGGCCGCGATCACGCCGGCCTGCAATGCCTTATCCCCCAGCTGAAGCAGCCGATTCAGGGCGCCGCGTTCCTTGTAAGCCGCTGTAAACTGAAGGTTTTCAAACTTCAGCCAGACATTGGCGCCGGTCAGCTTCGACAGCGTTTGGCTGCGCAATGTCGGCGTGCGGACAATCGAGGCGCGGATGCGATCATGCGCGGCACGAACATCGGCAAGGGTGACGGGAAGCTGATCTTGATCGGACATGATGGCGCGCGCTTAGACCAGTTTGGCGTCTGGAATCCATCCGAAACGTGAAATTGCACCCATTTGCGCCACCGATCCTTCCGGATGACGGCACTGGCATCTCGCCCGAACAGGCCCTATGCAGGGCCTATGGCAAGACTGGCATTTATCGGCCTTGGGGTCATGGGCGGCCCAATGGCACGGCACCTGGCCCATGCGGGCCACGATATGATCGTTTACAACCGCACCCGCGCCAAGGCGGACAGCTGGGCCGCCGCGCATGGCGGGACGGTTGCGGCCTCCCCGGCCGAAGCCGCAGAGGACGTGGACGCCGTCATCAGCTGCGTCGGCGCAGATGAGGATCTGGCCGCCGTCACGCTGGGCCGCGACGGCGCCTTTCGGACGATGAAGCCGGGCAGCGTCTTTATCGATCACACCACCGTGTCGGCGCGGATCGCGCGCCAATTGGCCGTCGAAGCCAAGGGATCGGGCGTGATGGTTGTCGATGCGCCCGTCACAGGCGGACAGATTGGCGCAGAACAAGGCACGTTGACGCTGATGTGCGGCGGCCGCGATGATGCGATTGCCGCTGCCACCCCCTTTATGCAGGCCTATTCGAAAAAGATCGTGCATGTCGGCCCATCCGGGGCCGGGCAAACGACCAAGATGGTGAACCAGATCACCTTTGCCGGGATTATCCAAAGCCTGGCAGAGGCCATGCGCTTTGCGCAGGCCGCCGGGCTTGATCTCGACAAGGTGTTCGATTCGATTTCGGGCGGGGCCGCCTCCAGCTGGCAGATGCTCAATCGCTGGGAAACCATGGCCAAGGATGAATTTGATTTTGGCTTTGCGGTGGATTGGATGCGCAAGGACCTGGGTCTTGCGCTGGAGGAAGCCCGGTCAAATGGGGCAACCTTGCCAATTGCGGCCTTGATCGATCAATTTTACGCCGAGGTGCAGGATATGGGCGGTGGCCGGCAAGATACCAGCGCCCTGATCCGCCGACTGAAAGCCAAATGATCCGCCGCGCCCTGGGCCTGTGCGGCCTGATGCTTGCACTATGTGCGCCGGCCACAGCGCAGACGCTGATTGAAAATGTCAACGGCATCACGCTCGACACGCGTGGTGAGGTTGTCCGCTTTTCCGGGCTGGTGATTGGCAAGGATGGCAAGGTTGCGCGCCTCATGTTGCGCACCGACAGCCCATCCCCCGCCGCCCCGCGCCCGCCGCGCAAATCCAAGGGCAAGGCCCCGGCCGAGACGTATGCGTATCGGCTGGATGGCGGCGGCCAGACCTTGTTGCCGGGCCTGATTGACGCGCATGGCCATGTCATGGAACTCGGCTGGCAGCAGCTGACGCTGGATCTGTCCGACACCAAATCCCTGGCCGAGGCGCAGGCAAAGATCGCCGCTTATGCGCGCGCCAACCCGCAGCGCCGCTGGATTATTGGCCGGGGCTGGAACCAGGAAAGCTGGCAATTGGGCCGCTTCCCGACCGCAGCTGAACTGGATGCCGCTGTCGCCGACCGGCCTGTCTGGTTGCAGCGCGTGGATGGCCATGCCGGCTGGGCGAACAGCGCCGCCATGGCCGCGGCCGGGGTAACGGCGGCCACCAAAAGCCCGGTGGGTGGCCAGATTTTGACCGATAAGGGCCAGCCCAGCGGCATCTTCATCGATGCAGCGGCCCGCCTGGTGGACGCGCATTTGCCGCAACCTTTGACCAAGGAACGGGATCTGGCCCTGGCCCGGGCGCAATCGGCATTATTGGCGCTGGGCATTACGAGCATTGCCGATATGGGCACCAGCCTTGATGACTGGCTGACCTTTCGCCGGGCCGGCGATGAAGACTGGCTGCAAGTGCGGATCTTCAGCTATGCCGCCGGGACAGAGCCGATGGCGCAGATCACATCCGGTGAACCCACGCCCTGGCTTTATGGGGACCGGCTGCGCATGGCGGGCGTCAAGCTGTATACCGATGGCGCTCTGGGATCACGCGGGGCTTGGCTCAAACAGCCCTATGCCGACAAGGCGGGTGAAAAAGGCCTGCAGTTTCTGGATGATACCAAGCTGCGCAATCTGATGAGCCGGGCCGCCATGGATGGGTTTCAGCTGGCCGTCCACGCCATTGGCGATGCGGCCAATGCCCAGGTGTTGGGCGCGATTGCAGATTTGGCGCCCAGCTTTACCGGCGATCGCCGCTGGCGCATCGAACACGCCCAGATTGTCGATCCGGCGGATATTCCGCGCTTTGCCCGGCTGGGGGTCATCGCATCGATGCAGCCCGTCCACCAGACAAGCGACCGGCTGATGGCAGAGGCGCGGCTGGGGCCTGCCCGGCTGACCGGGGCCTATGCCTGGCATTCGATGCAATTGGCCGGCGTGCGGCTGGCCTTTGGGTCGGACACCCCGGTTGAAAGCCCCGATCCCTTTGCCGGTCTGGCCACAGCCTTCACCCGTCAGGACGCCAAGGGCGCACCACCGGGCGGCTGGCGCCCCGAAGAACGGGTGACGCGCAGCGATGCCCTGGCCGGATTTACCACCGGGGCTGCCTATGCCAGCTTTGCCGAAACACGGGTCGGTCAGCTCACCCCCGGCTTTTGGGCCGATTTCATCCTGCTGGATGTCGATCCGCTGACCGCAACGCCCGAGGCGTTAAGGGCAGCAAAGGTGTCCGAAACCTGGGTTGCGGGCAGCCGCGTCTGGAAACGTGGCGCCGATCAATAAGGCGCGGGTGCGGCCAGATCTTCAGGGCGGTTGATGTTGCGGGGCGGCTGCGCAACCGCGACATGGCGGGCACCGACAAAGGCGGCAAAGCCATAGACCGAATGCCGATCCTCCCGATCAAGCCAGTCGTGCAGAACGGGGGCGAGCCTTGCGGGCCAGCAGCCAATAATGGGCAAGGCATCGAGCACCGCCGGGCCGGGTTGCAGGGCGGCAATATGGTCTGCGCGCAGGCCCAGCGTATCGCACCCGGTTGTCAGCACCTCATCAAAGCCATGGGCGGCGGCATAGCGCAACGCGCCCGCCAATCCACCCAAGGGGCCAAGGCCGGGGCGCGGCGCATCGTCAATGCGCACCATGGCCGGCCAGTCGCGGCCCGCAACCGCCAGCGCATCGACAAAGGGCGCCAGACCATCGCGCGCATGATCGAAAAGCAAGCGGCCATCATGGCGCACCAGCGCCTTATCTTGCCCAAAGCGCGTTGATTGGCCCCCGGCCAGAATGACGCCCAGCCGCGTCACCCGGCGCGTGCGGGGACCGTGACGATCTGGGGATCATGGCCCCAGTGGCACAAGGCGCGGACCAGATCTGCGCCGGCAAGACCAAGGGTCGCTGTGTTGCGCAGCGGGTGGCAATTCACCCTGTCCGCCCCGGCCAGGCGCGTATCCAGCACCACCCGCACCTGATGATCTGCATCAGCAATGGCGGCAAGCGGCGTCACCGAACCCGGCGTCACGCCGATCAGGCGTTCCATATCCTCGGCCTTGCCAAAGCTTAGCCGCGCCGCGCCCATGGCGGCTGGCAAGGCCTTTAAATCGACCTGAAGATCGGCCGGCACGGTCACCAGCCAGAACACGCCTTTGGCATCTTTCAAAAACAGGTTCTTGCTATGCACGCCGGGCATCGCCTCATGAATGGCGTGGCTTTCCTCCACGGTGAACACGGCCGGATGTTCCATGACATCAAAGGCAATGCCCAGCGCGGTCAGCGCGGCGTAAAGCTGGTCTTCCAAAGGATGCATCTAGGTACAATCCGCGCAGGTGCCGCGCACCTCAATCACCGGACGTTTGGCGGTAAAGCCCGCGCGCTGTGCCGCGGCCCGGACGCCTTCGGTCACGCTGTCATCATCGATATGCGTGGTGGCCCCACAATCATCGCAGACCAGGAAAATACAGTCATGCTGACAATCCGGATGCGCATTGGCCAGATAGGCATTGGCGCTTTCCACACGGGTGGCGACATTGGCCGCCACAAACAGGTCGAGAATGCGATAGACGCTGTTGGCCGCAACCCGCCGCCCCTGCGCCCGCGACACGGCATCGGCAATGTCATAGGCAGAGGCCGGTTTTTCAAAGGCCACCAGTGCATCGAAAACGCTGGCGCGCATCGCCGTCCATTGCTCGCCAGACCGGGCCATGGCGTTGCGCGCGGAATCAATCAGGTCTGCGCCTGCCGGGTGATGATGGGTGTGTCCATGTGCCGCCATGACCATAAATCTAGGCGGAACGCCGCACGCCCGCAAGCGTCCTTGCCGTCAGGCGAAGGCGCGGCGGTTCATATAATGCGCAATGGCCAGCAGAGCTGCGCCCAAGATGGTGAACAGGGCTTCGCTGCCATCATGCGGGCGGGTCAACGCAACCGCCATCATGCCCAGCCCAGCCACGCCAACCGCCCCGGGCCATAAAGAGCCATGCGTCACAAGGCCGCGGCCAAGGCCAATGCCGCCCAGAAGAATCGCCAGCACCAGCCCGATTTCATGAACCAGCGGATGCAGCAACAGCCCCCCGGCCGAGGCCACAAAGGCCAGCAGGATCGATGTGGCAACGCAATGCGCAACGCACAAACCCGATAGGCCAATGGCCAGCCGGTCAAGCCGTTCGGGATTCATGGACGGGGCGATTCCTTTAATCACGAGGGCGCCTTTGCCATAAATGGAAGCAAGATACAATATAACATTCACACGCTGCGGGGCGGTGCGCGAAAAGCATCCCCCTGATCAAAGGCGGGGCTTTGCGCACGCCCATGGCCCGCCTATATGCGCGGCATGACCCCGTCTTTGCCTCGCCCCAATGCGATCGCCAACTGGCTGTTGGCCGTTGCCAGCCTTGTGTTCCTGATGGTCGTTGTCGGGGGCATCACGCGCCTCACCGAATCCGGCCTGTCGATCACCGAATGGAAACCGATTACGGGCGTCATCCCGCCATTGACCGAAGCCGACTGGCAAGAGGCGTTCCGGAAATATCAGCAGATCCCCGAATATCAGCTGATCAATCAGGGGATGAGCCTGGCGCAGTTCAAGTTTATTTTCTTTTGGGAATGGGTCCACCGCCTGCTTGGCCGCGTCATTGGCCTGGCCTTTGCCGTGCCGCTTTTGTGGTTTGCGATGCAGCGGGCGATCCCCAAGGGCTATGGCCTGCGCCTTGTCGCATTGCTGGCACTGGGCGGTATGCAGGGGGCGATTGGCTGGTGGATGGTCGCCTCTGGCCTGGTCGATCGCACCGATGTCAGCCATTATCGGCTGGCCACGCATTTGTTGACTGCATTGGTCATTCTGTCCGGCCTGATCTGGACCGCGCTTGACCTCAAGGCGCTGGCCAAAAACGCGACCGCCACGCCGGCGCGACTGACGCGCTTTGGCGCCGGGGTTGCGCTGATCCTGTTCATCCAGCTTTTGTTTGGCGCCTATACCGCCGGGCTGAATGCCGGGCTTGCCGCCAGCGACTGGCCGTTGATGAACGGCAAGCTGCTGCCGGAACCAAGCCTCAGCGGATCGGCCGTCCATGTGCTGACCAATGATCCCTTCATCATCCATTTCGTGCACCGCTGGTGGGCATGGGTCGCGGTGATCGCGCTGGTTCTGCTGGCCCGGCGGGTGAAACAGGCCGGGGTCCGTCCCGCCGCCATCGCCATTCACAGCGCCTTTGGCACGCAGATGCTGCTGGGCATTGCGACGGTGATGACGCAGGTCAACATCGTGCTGGCGGTGCTGCATCAAGCCGTGGGCGCGCTGGTTGTGGCCGCCACAATCTGGGGCCTGCACATTCTGGGGGGCGCACCAAAGAGCTGAGCGGTATTATTTTACCCGTTTGGAGAGGCCCGCGAATCCTTGACTTAACCCGCGCCAGCTGCAAAAGGGCCGCCATCGCCGCTGCCCATCCGGGCGGCGCGTTTTTGTTTTTTCGTCAAGAGGACGCACTTTTATGAAGGCGCTCACCCGCATGACCAAACCGGCCAAGCCGGCAGAGGTCGAAAAGCAATGGCATCTGATCGACGCCGACGGCCTGGTCGTTGGCCGTGTTGCCACGATCATCGCAAACATCCTGCGCGGCAAGCATAAGCCGAGCTTCACCCCCCACGTCGATTGCGGTGACAATGTCATCGTCATCAACGCGGACAAGGTGCGCTTCACCGGCCGCAAGCTGGGCCAGAAGGTCTATTACAAGCACACCGGCTATCCGGGCGGCATCAAGGGCGTGACCGCCGGCAAGGTTCTGGAAGGCCGCTTTCCGGAGCGCGTTCTGGAAAAGGCTGTTGAGCGTATGATCCCGCGTGGTCCGCTGGGCCGCCAGCAGATGCGCAACCTGCGCCTCTATTCGGGCACGGAGCATCCGCACGCCGCCCAGAACCCCAATGTCATCGACGTTGGCTCGCTGAACCGCAAGAACAAGGTGGG
>JACCEC010019209.1_pt1 | contig 26511 bp, 22 predicted proteins | sample 7450121 | NCBI WGS metagenome assembly JACCEC01 (sample SAMN15323455, study PRJNA562643) | freshwater metagenome | isolation source: river surface water | place: USA:Blue River Watershed | collected 2017-08-18 | reverse complement strand
TTCCGGGTTCGGTGACGGTGCCTCCGGTATAATTTGGCGTTTTGCCGCCCCTGCGGCTCAGCCGGTCACCGATGCAGAATATTCGCAACTTTTCGATCATCGCCCACGTCGATCACGGCAAGTCCACGCTCGCCGATCGGTTGATCCAACTCTGTGGCGGGCTCGATGCGCGCGAGATGCAAAGTCAGGTGCTCGACTCCATGGCGCTCGAGCGCGAGCGCGGCATCACCATCAAGGCACAGAGCGTCACGCTCTATTACAACGCCAAGAATGGTCAGCGTTACCAACTGAATCTGATCGACACACCGGGGCACGTCGACTTTTCCTACGAAGTCTCTCGTTCGCTCGCCGCTTGTGACGGGGCGCTGCTCGTGGTGGATGCTTCACAGGGCGTCGAGGCACAGAGCGTCGCGAACTGCTACACGGCTATCGAGCAGGGTCTAGAGGTCCTGCCGGTTATCAACAAGATCGACCTGCCTTCGGCTGATCCGCCGAAGGTGATCCGCGAGATCGAAGAAATCATCGGCATCGATGCTCAGGATGCTGTGCGCGTCTCGGCCAAGACGGGCGAGAACGTCCCCGAGTTGCTCGAGGCGATCGTTGCGCGCATCCCGGCGCCGAAGGGTGATCCTGAGGCGCCGCTACAAGCGCTCATCATCGACTCCTGGTTCGACAACTACGTCGGTGTGGTGTCGCTTGTGCGTGTCGTCAACGGCACGATCAAGAACGGCGATAAGATCCGCGTGATGTCGACAGGCCGCGTCTGGCAGGTCGACAAGCTCGGGCGCTTCACACCCAAATCGCTCGCAGCACCGCAGTTGTCGGCGGGCGAGGTGGGTTTCGTGATCGCCGGCATCAAGGAAATCGACGGTGCGCCGGTCGGTGACACCATCACGCTCGATGCCAAGCCCTGCAGCGCCCAGTTGCCGGGTTTCAAGCAGGTGCAGCCGCGCGTATTCGCCGGACTCTTCCCGGTCAACGCGGACGACTACGAGTCTTTCCGCGATGCGTTGGCCAAGCTGCGTTTGAACGACTCGGCTTTGCACTATGAGCCGGAAGTCTCCGGTGCCTTGGGCTTTGGTTTCCGCGTCGGATTCCTGGGTCTTTTGCACATGGATATCGTGCAGGAGCGACTCGAGCGCGAGTACAACCTCGATCTCATCACGAGCGCTCCGACCGTGATTTACGAAGTTGGCCTCGTCGATGGTACGAACGAATACGTCGACAATCCGGCCAAGCTACCGCCGCCCAACAAACTTGCCGAGATCCGCGAACCGATCATCATCGCCAACATCTTGGTGCCGCCCGATTACGTCGGTGCCGTGTTGCAGTTGTGCACCGAGAAGCGCGGTGTGCAGAAAAAGATGCAGTACCTCGCCAACCAGGTATCGCTGCAATACGCCTTGCCGCTTGCCGAAGTTGTGCTCGATTTCTTCGATCGCTTGAAGTCGGTCAGTCGCGGCTACGCCAGTTTCGATTACGAGTTCAGTCACTTCCAGACGGCGCCGCTCGTCAAACTCGACATCCTCATCAACGGTGACAAGGTCGATGCGCTGTCGATCATCGTGCACCGTGACAGCGCCTACCAGCGCGGTCGCGAGCTCGTCGACAAGATGCAGGAGTTGATCCCGCGTCAGATGTTCGAGGTCGCAGTGCAGGCGGCGATCGGCGCACACGTGATCGCGCGCGCGACGGTCAAGGCGCTGCGCAAAAACGTTTTGGCCAAGTGCTACGGCGGTGACATCAGTCGCAAGCGCAAGTTGCTCGAGAAGCAAAAAGAAGGCAAGAAGCGCATGAAGCAAGTCGGCTCGGTGGAGATCCCGCAGGAAGCCTTTCTCGCCGTACTCAAGGTGGGCAGGAAATAAGCATGTTGGATCTGATCGCCTCGCTGTTGTCGTTGTTCACGCTGCCGGTTGCGCTCATCTGCGTGGTCGACGACTGGTTTCTGCGGCCTGGGCGACAGTTGCGGTCGCCGGCGGGAGTGCCGGCGAAAGATCCGGTGCTGATGCGCGTTTTGTACGCGGTGCTACCGGCGCTGGTTTTGGCGAGCTTCTACCAACTGATGAGCGCGCAGCGCGCCGATTTCAGTCTGGTTTTGATCCTCATCACGATCGTCTCGGGTGTAGTTTGGGCGATCGATCACTTCTTGCTGCGACCGCGACGTATCTCAGCAGCGCAATCAGCCGGACGTGACCCGGAGAGCATCGAGTTACCGGGTACGGTCGATTACGCACGCAGCTTCTTTCCGATCATGGCGGTGCTGCTCGTGCTGCGCTCGTTCCTGTACGAGCCGTATCGCATACCGTCCGACTCGATGATGCCGACCTTGCTCGATGGCGATTTCATCTTGGTCAATAAATACGCCTACGGCGTGCGATTGCCGGTCATCCACGAGAAGGTGATCGAAGTAGGCGCACCGCAGCGAGGTGATGTCGCCGTGTTCCGCTTCCCGACCGATACGACCGTGAATTACGTGAAACGTGTCGTCGGCCTGCCAGGCGATGTCGTCGAGGTGCGCGAGGATCAGCTCATCATCAACGGCCAGCCTGTGCCGCTCGTGCAGCAGGGTCGCTACGAGGATGGTTGCTATCTGAACATGCGCATCGCCGAAGAAAAGCTCGGCGAGCACACCCATCGCGTGCTGCATTGTTTGAGCTCCGACATGATTTCCGTCCCGCCGTTGCCGTCCTGCAATCGCAGCATCCCGCAAGGCTACATCTGCAACGAGTCCACGGCCGGTATCAACCCGGATTCGGGTAATCGCATCATGCAGGTGCCGGAAGGCCATTATCTGATGGTGGGCGATAACCGAGACAACAGCTCCGATGGGCGCGTCTGGGGTTTCGTTGCCGAGTCGCTCCTCGTCGGTCGCGCGAGCGTGGTTTGGTTCAATTGGGACCTGCAGCGATCCGGCGGGCCGGACTGGTCGCGCATCGGCACGCGCATCGAATGAGATCGGGTCGGTCGTGAAGCCCGATTGGCCGCTACATTGGCTCAAGTCGACGCTCGGCTATGAGCCGCGAAATCTCGAGTTGTTCACGGCCGCGTTGACGCATCGTAGTGCTTCAGGCCGCAATAATGAACGGCTCGAATTCTTAGGCGATGCGGTCGTCAACTTGTTGATCGCCGAGTTGCTGTATCAACGATTCCCGAAAGCCACCGAGGGTGATCTCAGTCGTTTTCGGGCGAGCCTCGTTAGTGCCGAACCGCTTGCTCGAATCGCACAGCGCTTGGCGCTCGGTGAGGAGTTGCAACTGGGGTCGGGCGAACTGAAGACCGGCGGATTTCGTCGTCAGTCGATACTCGCCGATGCCTTCGAGGCCTTGGTGGGCGCCATATATCTCGATGCCGGTCTCGACGAGGCCCGTCGCATCGTGATCGAGTTGTGCGGTGCCGAACTCGAAAACTTACCGGATGCCGCGAGTCTTAAAGATCCCAAAACACGACTGCAGGAGTTGCTGCAGGCCAGAGGTTACGCTTTGCCGATTTATTCCGTTGAAAACATCGTGGGTGAGCCGCATGCGCAGGAGTTCACCGTGCGTTGCGAGCTGACCGATCTTTCATTGACCACTTCTGGTGTGGGCTCGAGTCGACGGCGAGCCGAACAGGAAGCCGCTCAAAGTCTGATTCCGCAAGTCGAGGCCCGTTGGGCGAGTGCTCGCAAGGGGGCTGCATCGTGACCCAGGGTGAAACATTCCGGGCGGGTTTCGCCGCGCTCGTTGGTCGACCGAATGTCGGGAAGTCCACATTGCTCAATGCACTCGTCGGCGAGAAGCTCTCGATCGTCACGCCGCGTCCGCAGACGACCCGACATCGCATCACGGGTCTGGTCAATCGTCCCCATCTACAGATCGCCTTTGTCGACACGCCCGGTTTGCACGTGGGCGGAAAGCGCGCACTCAACAAGGCGATGAATCGAACAGCGGCCTCTGCTTTGGCCGATGCGGATCTCGTGGTGTTCGTCGTCGAAGCCTTGCGTTGGACTGACGAAGACGAAGCCGTGATGCAGCGCATCCGAGACAGTGGTCGTCCGGCGGTGGCGGTGATCAGCAAGGTTGATCTCGCCAAGCCGCGTGACCGCTTGCTGCCGTTCATGGCCGAACTCACGGCGCAACACACCTTCCTCGATGTTGTCCCGGTCTCTTCCAAGCAGGGGGATAACCTCGAGGCGTTGATCGCGACCATCGCCAAGCATTTGCCGGAGTCGCCACAGCTTTTCGACGAGGACGATCGCACCGATCGCGATCTCAAGTTTCGTATCACGGAAATCATCCGCGAGAAGCTCACGCTCGAGCTCAATCAAGAGGTGCCGTACGGTATCGCCGTCGAGATCGAGAAGATGGAGCAAGAAGAAGATCGTCAGGTCATTCACGCCGTGATTTGGGTCGATCGAGAAGGGCAGAAGCCGATCGTCATTGGTGCCGGTGGCGCGCGTCTAAAACGCGTCGGTACGTCGGCCCGTCGTGAGATAGTGGACTTGCTTGGGGGGCGTTGCCATCTCGAGCTCTGGGTCAAGGTGCGGGAGAACTGGGCCGACAACGCGCAGGCGCTGCGTTCGCTCGGTCTCGAGTGATAGCCGATGGCGCGCGGCAGTCGACGCGTCGATCTGACCACGGCCTACCTGCTGCACCATAAGCCGTGGCGCGACACGAGCCGAATGCTCGAGGTATTCAGTCGCGAGTATGGTCGTCTGACGTTGTTCGCTCGCGGTGTGCGCGGTGGAAAATCCCGTTATGCATCGACGCTGCAGCCGTTTCGCCGTTTGCTGGTGGCCTGGAGCGGCAGTGGTGATGCAGGCCAGCTCACCCAAGCGGAGCGGGAGCCCGAGGACACGCTGCCTGAATTGCCGGCGGCGGCGATGATGTCTGCTTGGTACCTCAATGAGTTGCTGCTCAAGCTCACTGTGCGGCTCGATCCTCAGCCACTCGTCTTCGATCTTTACGATCGCACACTGGCGCAATTGCGAACCGCCGCTTCCATCGAGGCGAGTTTGCGCGGCTTCGAGCGGCAGCTGCTCGAGCTGTTGGGTTATGGCATCGAGTTCGAGCAGGTGGCGCGTGAAGGCGGCGCACTGCAATCGGGTGCGTATTATCATTTCCATCCGGATCTCGGCTTCGTGCAAGTCACGGGTGAGACAGGCGGTAAGGTTTTCGAAGGGCGAGTTCTGCTCGCCATCGCTGCCGACGACTACACTGACGAGACGGTATTGGAGCCTGCCAAGCGCATACTGCGAATGGCACTCGATCATGCACTCGACGGTCGCGAACTACGAACGCGAACCGTGGCTCGAGCCGTCGCTCGTCGATCAAAAGAGGACTGACATGAAACCCATCGAGCTCGGCGTCAACATCGATCACGTCGCGACCGTACGTCAGGCGAGACGTATCCATTACCCCGACCCCGTACAGGCGGCGCTGATCGCCGAGGAGGCGGGTGCCGACAACATTACGCTGCACCTGCGTGAGGATCGTCGGCACATACAAGATGCCGACGTCGAGCGATTGCGCCCCTTGTTACGCACACGCATGAATCTCGAGATGGCCTTGACCGATGAGATGCTGGCGATCGCGCAGCGCATCAAGCCGGCGGATTGTTGTCTTGTGCCTGAGCGCCGTGCCGAGATCACGACCGAGGGAGGGCTCGAGGTCGTGGGTCAGCTTGAGCGTCTACGCGAGAGCGGTGCTCTGCTTGCAGCCGCAGGTATTCGAGTAGCGCTCTTCATTGATCCCGATCCTGTGCAGATCGAGGCAACGGCGCGCATTGGCGTTCCCGTGATCGAGTTGCACACGGGTCGATACTGCGAAGTGAGCGGTGCCGAGCAGTCGCGTGAGCTCGAGCGTTTGCGCGCGAGTGCGAAGCTAGCGGCCTCGCTCGGTCTCGAAGTGCATGCGGGCCACGGTCTCAACTGCGACAACGTGGCTCCCGTCGCGGCGATCGCCGAAATCACCGAACTCAACATCGGTCATGCCATCGTGGGTCGCGCGATCTTCATCGGTTTTGCAGCTGCGGTGCTCGAGATGAAAGCGGCGATGTTGGCGGCTCGCACCTAACGAGGACAGCATGAGCATTCTGGTTTTCGATATTGAAACGGTTCCCGATCTCGAGTTGGGACGGCGTGTATTTGGCCTCGACGGACTCTCGGACAGTCAGGTCGCCAAGGCCATGTTCGCGCATGCGCGCCAGCATGGCGGCAGCGAGTTTCTGCCACACGAGCAGCATCGCATCGTGGCGATCTCCTGTGTCCTGCGTCGTGGTGACACCCTGAAGGTCTGGAGCTTAGGTGATCTCGAATCGAGCGAAGGCGAGCTGGTCGCGCGGTTCTTCGAGGGCATCGATCGCTATACGCCGACTCTGGTGTCGTGGAATGGGAGCGGCTTTGACTTGCCCGTGTTGCACTATCGAGCGCTCAAGCACGGTGTCGTCGCACGCCGCTACTGGGAGACCGGTGCCGAGGACAGCTCGTTCAAGTGGAACAACTACCTCAGTCGATTCCACGAACGCCATACCGATCTGATGGACGTGCTCTCGGCTTATCAGCCGCGCGCCAAGGCCAGCCTCTCGGATATGGCGTATTTGCTCGGCTTTCCCGGCAAGCTCGGGTTCTCAGGCGATCAGGTATGGGGTGCTTACGAAGCCGGCAATCTCGAGGGGATCCGTCGCTATTGCGAGACCGATGTGCTCAACACATGGCTCGTTTACCTGCGCTTTCAGCGCATGCGCGGACATCTCGATGAGATCGAATGTGCGAACGAGGAGACTCGCGTACGCGAGTTGCTGGCAAACTCCGCTGAACCACACTTCGCCGAGTTCCTCGCCGCGTGGCCCGAATCACCGCTGCCCACGCCGCGATGAGTCGCTCGCGCATCGAAGCCGCCCCAATCGAAGAGGGCGTTGTCGCCGCCTTGAATCACGACGGCGAAGGGGTCGTCCGCGGCACCAAGACGGTGTTCGTGCCTGGTGTGCTACCCGGTGAAACCATTCGCTTCCAAAGACAGCGGCGTCATCGTCAGCACGATGAAGCTGCGTTGGTCGAGGTCGTCACGCCATCGGCTGATCGAGTCGAGCCGAAGTGTGCGCACTTTGGGGTGTGTGGAGGTTGCTCGCTACAACACTACGCACCGGCTGCACAGTTGGCGGCGAAGCAACAGGAGTTGGCGGACAACCTGCAGCGCATCGCCAAGGTCACGCCGCAATCGTGGCTACCACCGATCGAGGGACCTGTGTGGCGCTATCGCCGGCGAGCGCGTCTCGGTGCCAAGTTCGTCATCAAGCGAGGTCGGGTGCTAGTCGGGTTTCGCGAGCGTGCGAAGCCGTATATCGCCGCGCTCGAGCGTTGTGAGATTCTAGCCGCGCCGCTTGATGGCTTGATCACGCCCTTGTCCGATCTGCTCACCGGCATGGCAGCCAAAGACAGCATCCCGCAGATCGAAGCGGCGGTGACGCCGGAGGTGACGCTGCTGGTGTTTCGTCACTTGGCGGCTTTGTTGGAGTCAGACCTCGCGGCCTTGCGTCATTTTGAGCAAGCCCATGGCGTTCGGATCTATCTTCAATCGGGCGGAGTGGAGAGCATCGTACCGTTGGTCGGTGCAGCGGTCCCCTTGCGTTATTCTTTGGTGAACGAAGGATTGACCTTCGAGTTCGAGCCAACCGACTTCGTGCAAATCAATGCGGCTGTCAATGAGACTCTAGTCAGCCGCGCGGTCGAGCTGCTGCAGGTCGGTCCTGAGGATCGGGTTCTCGATCTGTTCTGCGGTCTCGGTAATTTCACCTTGGCGCTGGCTCGCAAGGCGGCGTCGGTCGTGGGTGTCGAGGGTGACGCCGGACTCGTAGCGCGTGCACGTCGCAATGCCGAACTGAACGGACTCGCTAATGCCAGCTTCCAAGTGGCCAACTTGTTTGATGCCGAAGCGGGGCAGAGCGCTTTCCAAGGCGGCTATACGCGCGTGCTGCTCGATCCGCCGCGAGCGGGGGCACTCGAGGTGCTGCCGCGGATCGCGGCGACCGGCGCGCCGCGGATCGTCTACGTGTCTTGTCATCCAGGCACACTCGCGCGCGACGTCGGTGTGCTCTGTCACGACTTGGGTTACCGTTTGCAGTCCGCTGGCGTGATCGACATGTTCCCGCATACCAATCACGTCGAATCGATGGCAGTTCTGGAGCGTGCACGATGACACTCGGTCCCGTGATGGTCGATCTCGAAGGAACGCAGTTGCGGCCCGCTGAGCGCGAGATGCTCGCGCACCCGCTCGTCGGCAGCGTGATCCTCTTCTCGCGCAACTACGAATCGCCCGAGCAATTGACTCGGCTCGTGGCCGACATCCACGCCATACGTTCGCCGGCACTCATCGTCGGCGTGGATCACGAGGGCGGACGCGTGCAGCGCTTTCGCGAGGGGTTCTCTCGGTTACCGGCGGCGCGTCGCATCGGTCTCGAGTACGACGCCGATCCCCGTGCGGGCTTGGCGCTCGCGCGCGAACTCGGCTGGTTGATGGCGGCAGAGCTGCGCGCGTGTGGGGTGGATCTCTCTTTTGCCCCCTGCGTCGATCTCGATTACGGCGTCAGCGAAGTCATCGGTGAGCGCGCCTTCCATGCCAAGGCGAGCGTCGTCGGCGAACTCGCCGTCGCCTACATGCACGGCATGCGCAATGCCGGGATGGTCGCTACCGCCAAGCATTTCCCCGGACATGGAGCCGTCGTCGCAGACTCTCACCATGCTTTGCCGATCGACCGACGTGAACTTGTCGATCTGGACGAGGATATCGCACCGTATCGCGTCCTCATCGCCAACGGGCTTGCAGGCGTGATGGTGGCGCATGTGTTGTATCCCCAGATCGACGACGTACCGGCGAGTGCGTCGGCTCGCTGGATCCGTGGGGTACTTCGGGGCGACCTCGATTTTGGTGGCGTCGTGTTCGCCGACGACTTGTCGATGGCGGGGGCGGCGGCTGTGGGCGGCATCGTTGAGCGAGCGGAAAAAGCCCTTGCAGCCGGTTGCGATGTCTTGCCGGTCTGTAATCACCGACCGAGTGCAGAGGCTGTACTCGATGGCCTCAAAGTGCCTCTCGATGCTGCGGCCGCCTTGCGTCGTGTGAGATTGCACGGCAAAGGTACGCTGACTTACGCCTCGTTGCGTACGACGCCAGAGTGGCACGCGGCACAACGAACGCTCGAGCGTTGTGTGCAGCCGCCTGAGCTCAAACTAGGCTAAGGAAAGAGCGACTTTTTAGGGTTTCGCGGCAGAGGTGACCACCGCGATCACGCCGATGCCCGGGTGATCGTAGTAGTGTCGTTCTTCGAAGCGCACGCGGCGCAGTTCGCTGAGCTCATGTACCGTCGACTCATCCGGTTGGTACCGCAGATTCATCCCAAAGTGCAGCAATGAGCCACGCTCGAGCAGAAAGTTGCCCGAGAGTCCGGGTGCAGCGACACCGAGCGTCTCCAAGGGAATGCCGCTGCGGCTACCCCAGCTGCTCGCGGTTTGGGTCCAACCTGCGTGGGCCAGAATGCGATAGCCACCCGCGGACATCTTTTGACGAAGACCTGTTAGGCGCAACCGTGTCGCTGGTGTCGCTGAAATAAATCGCCCAATCTGCGCGGCTGCAGGCGGGGTGTCGGATTCTTCGGCACCGCGCAGGGGCGGGATGCCGCCGATGCCGGCTTCGCGCGGCCCATTGTTGCGAAAGACGATCACTTCGACCGTGTACGCACTCGCCGTGCTCGCCGGTTGGGCGAGCCCGATCGGCGAGAATGCCAGCAAGCCCGCGCTCAAGAGCAGCCAGACTAGCCCGCGTCGGATGAAATCACGCATGGCGAGATCTTAACCCAGCCTATTTATTGCTGGTGAGTCGTTGCAGCAGCGCCGTCACGAAGTCGAAGCGTTCGAGTTCGTCGTCGAGGTCGCGAGACACTCGCAGTTTGAGCGGGCCCTCGAGCTTGTACTCGCGCGAGCGATTCTGGATCAAGCGGATCACGGCAGCCGGATCGATACGGTTATCGGTCTCGAAAAGTAAATATCCGCCGTGCGCGCCGAAGTCGAGTCGACGGACGCCGAGCTGGCGTGTCAGCAGCCGGATACGCGCGGTGCGCAGCAAGTTCTGCGTTTGAGCAGGCAGAGGCCCGAAACGATCGACGAGCTCGGCAGTGAGCTCCTCAAGCGCGGCTTCATCGGGTGCGGCTGCGATGCGCTTGTAGAGCGCGAGTCGCACGTGAACATCCGCCACGTAATCTTCGGGGAGCAGGGCGGGCACGCGCAGTTCGACCTCGGAGGCGCTGGCAAGTGGCGCTTCGAGATCGATCTTTTTGCCGTTCTTCATGGCTTTGACGGCGCGATCGAGCATGTCGAGGTACATGGTCAAACCAACCTCGGTCATCTCGCCGCTTTGCTCTTCACCCAACAGCTCGCCGGCGCCACGAATCTCCAGATCGTGGGTTGCCAGCACGAAGCCCGCGCCGAGATCTTCTAGTGATTCGAGTGCCTCGAGGCGTTTCAAGGCGTCACCCGTGAGCGCCTTGCGCGATGGGATCAGCAGATATGCATAAGCCCGATGATGGGATCGACCTACGCGACCTCGCATCTGGTGCAGCTGCGCAAGACCAAAACGATCTGCGCGGTCGATGATGATGGTATTGGCGCTCGGTACGTCGATGCCGCTCTCGATGATGGTCGTGCAGACCAGGATGTCGAATCGGCGGTGGTAGAAATCCACCATCAATGCTTCGAGCTCGCGTTCGCGCATCTGACCATGGCCCACGCGGATGTTGGCCTCCGGCACGAGCTTGGCCAGATCAGCTGCCACCTTCTCAATATCTTTGACTTCGTTATGTACGAAGTAGGCTTGGCCACCGCGACGCATCTCGCGCAGGATCGCCTCGCGGATGGTGCTGTCACTCCACTCGGTGACGAAGGTCTTGATGGCCAGGCGCTCCGCGGGCGGCGTTGCGATCAACGACAACTCGCGCAGACCGCCAAGCGCCATGTTCAAAGTGCGGGGGATTGGCGTTGCCGTCAGCGTGAGAACGTGAACTTCGGCCCGCAAAGCCTTGAGCCTTTCCTTGTCGCGCACGCCGAAGCGATGTTCCTCATCGACGATGATGAGACCCAAATCCTTGAAGCGGGCGTTCGCGTGCAGCAGTCGGTGCGTGGCGATGACGATATCGACGGTGCCTTTCTCGACGGCCTCAAGCACTGCCGTCGTTTCTTTGGCCGAGCGGAAGCGTGACAGCGATTCGATGCGCACGGGCCAATCGGCAAATCGATCCGCGAAGTTGGCAGCGTGCTGTTGGGCGAGCAGGGTGGTCGGTACGAGCACGGCGACTTGCTTGCCGGCCTGCACCGCCACGAAAGCGGCCCGCATCGCCACCTCCGTCTTGCCGAAGCCGACGTCGCCACAGACGATACGATCCATCGGTTGCTCGGCATCGAGATCGGCGATCACCTTGCCAATGGCCTCGGCCTGATCGGCAGTTTCCTCAAACGGGAACGCATTCGCGAAAGCCTGGTACTCCAGATCCTTCGAAGCGAGTCGAATACCGCGACGCGCTTTGCGCTGTGCGTAGAGATCGAGCAACTCGGCGGCGACATCGCGTACTTTTTCGGCGGCACGCTTGCGCGCCTTGCTCCATTGATCCGTGCCGAGTCGATGCAGTGGAGCGCTCTCGGGTGCCGCACCCGAGTAGCGACTGACGAGGTGCAGCGAATGCACGGGCACGTAGAGACGATCACCGCCGTGATACTCGAGCACCAAAAACTCGCCACTCTGGCCACCGACCTCCATGATCTGCAGTCCGACGTAGCGGCCAACGCCGTATTCCTCGTGGACGACCGGCGCACCCGCTGAGAGCGATTGCAGATCGCGCAGGATGGCATTCGGGTCGGCAGTGACTTTACGCCGACGGCGTTCCTGTCGCGCCCGCTGACCAAAGAGCTGCGACTCGGAGAGGATCGTCAGCGGCGGCGAATCGAGGGCGAGACCCGCGAGCTCTGGTGCGATCGTGATTGCAAGCGTTGCGTCGCTCTCGAGAAACGCCTGCCAGCCATCCACGAGCTTGGCGCGTAGTGATGCCCCTCGCAGCAATTCGCCGAGCACTTCGCGACGACCTGGCGAATCGGCGGCCAGCAGGACGCGTCCCGGATAGCCATCGAGAAAATCTTTCAGCGGGGCTAGTGGGCGCTCGGCCCGGGCATCGATACGCAGTTCGCGCGGCGCATGGGTGCCAAGACTGCTCTCGTCATCGCGAGCAAAGGTGTCGATCGTGACGCGCGGGTGACTGTGGCAGGCGGCTAGGACAGTCGCTTCGTCGATGAACAGCTCGTCGGGCTTGAGCAGCGGGCGTTCGATGTCGCCGCAGCGATCGTCGTAGCGCGCTCGCAGCGCTTCCCAGCTACGGCCGATCACGGTCTCGAGCCCGAAGGTGGCATCGACGATGACGGCACCTGCGGGTAAGTAGTCAAACAACGTGGCCGTTTCTTCAAAGAAAAGCGGCAGATAAAACTCGATTCCCGCCGGTGCCATCCCATCCGACACGCCGCGATAGATGGCGCTACGGGTGGGGTCACCCTCGAAGCGCGTACGGTAGCGGCGTCGGAAGGCGCGCACCGAATCGCCATCGAGCGGGATTTCGCGAGCGGGCAGCAGACGCACCGAGGTGAGTGATTCCCCGGAGCGCTGCGTCTGCGGATCAAAACGTCGGATCGCTTCGATCTCGTCGTCAAAGAGGTCGATGCGCAGCGGGCTCGTCGTACCCATCGGGTACACATCGAGCAGCGAGCCGCGCAAGGCGAAGTCACCCGGGTCGGTCACTTGGCTGACGCTGCAATAACCCGCTTCGGTCAACCGCAACTTGAACGCGTCGAGTGCCAGCGTGTCACCGACCGAGAGCGAGAAGCTGCGACCGGCCACATAGGGCTTAGGTGGCAGGCGCTGCAGTAGCGTATCGACGCTCACGATCAACACACCACGACGCGCTTGCGGCAACTCGGCGAGGGCGAGCAGGCGCTCCGAGGTGATATCCGGGTGCGGCGAGAAGACGTCGTAGGGCAGCACTTCCCAGTCGGGCAGGCTCAGCAGTGGCAGGCCAGCGGGCGCGAAGAAGGCGAGTTCGGCGCGCCGTCGCTCGGCGCTGCGGCTATCGGCCTCGATGATGATCCACGGACGATCCTCGCGAGCCGCGGCCTCGGCGATCGCGAGGGCGGTCGCGCTCGCGTGCAGGCCGGACCAGTGCACCTCGGGGCGACTGGCATCGGGGGTCCGTGATTTCAGTAGCCCGGTTGGCATGGGCGCGCAAGCTTACAGGCCCGCCCCGGGGAGGCAAGCCCTGTGATGTGGTTAAATCCCCACCCTGATGTTCCAGCCCCTATCGTTGTTCGTCGGCCTGCGCTACGTGCGCTCACGAACGCGAAAATTCTTCGTCTCGTTCATCACCTGGGTATCGCTGATCGGGGTGTGCGTGGGCGTGGCTGCCCTGATCGTCATCCTCTCGGTCATGAACGGCTTTGAGGGAGAATTACGGGATCGTTTGCTGTCCTTATCGACCCATGCCCGGGTCATGAACATCAGCGATAAGCCCCTCTCGGGCGATGAGTGGAACCGGCTGGCCGAGACACTCCGCCAGGAGCCGAAGATCGATGGGCTCGCTCCTTACGTCGAATTGCAGGCGCTCGGGCTACGACAGCCAGAGATGTTGCCCCTGCGTTTGCGCGGCATCGATCCGCGTTTCGAACCCGAGGTGTCCGACGCCGCCGCGGCTGTCATCCAAGGCAAGCTACTCGATCTCGAGGCCGGTTCCGATCGGGTGATCTTGGGCAGCGTGCTCGCGCGATTGCTAGGCGTGACGGTCGATGACTCGGTGACCTTGCTCGTGCCGGGTGTGGATGAGGCTGGCACGCCGACGCCGCGGTTACGCGAGTTTCGGGTGGCGGGTCTTTTCGAAGCTGGCCTGCACGATCACGATGGCTCGTTGGCATTCGCGCATATCGACGATGTAGCCGCACTCGCAGCCGGTGATCCGCGTGCACGGGGTCTCCAATTGCATTTCGTCGACCCGATGGTCGCTCCGAGCGTCAGCCGGGAGATAGCGACTCGCTTGAGTGAGGGGCTCACCGTTCGCGACTGGACGCAGGAGCACGCCAATTATTTTCGCGCGATCCGTATCGAGAAAACGATGATGGGCATCATCCTGATGCTGATCGTCGCGGTAGCCGCCTTCAACATCGTCGCGATGCTCGTCATGGTCGTCACCGATAAGCGTACCGATGTCGCCATTCTTCGCACGCTCGGCATGTCGCCCGGTGAAGTGCAACGCGTGTTCGTCACGCAAGGGCTCGTGATCGGATGGGCGGGGGTATTGCTCGGCGTGGCTCTCGGCGTCTGGTTGGCGGGCAACGTCGGGGGCGTCGTCCCGGTACTCGAATCAGCATTCGGCTTCCATGTCATGGATCCCGAGGTGTATTACGTCACGCGTATCCCATCGGAACTGCGAGCGCAGAACGTCCTTGCCATCGCCATCGGTGCTTTGACGCTCACGGCGCTCGCGGCGGTTTATCCCGCGCGTCGTGCCGCGCGCATCGCGCCAGCGGAGGCGCTGCGTTATGACTAGCCCCGGCCGCTGGGAGTGGTGGGTTGGCGCGCGCTACCTGCGTTCGACGCATCGACGCGGCTTCGTGAGTTTTGTCGCGGCGATGTCCGTCACGGGACTGACTCTCGGTGTGGCTGTCTTGATCGTCGTGTTGTCGGTCATGAACGGCTTCGAGCGCGAATTGCGCTCCCGCATTCTCGCTGTGACCTCGCACGCCACGCTGATGGGGCTAGAGGGCACGCTCGAGGATTGGCAGCAGGCACGCGAGGTCGCCGTCGCTCGGCCTGGCGTGTTGCAGGCTGTGCCTTACATTGAAGCCCGCGGCATGATTGCGGCGGGCTCGCGCGTGCAGGGTACGTTGGTGCGTGGTGTCGATCCGCCGCTCGAGAAGAAGGCCACCGGTCTTGCCGATCGCGTTCAAACCGGTTCGATCGATGCACTTCAAGCCGGTAGCTGGAACGTGATTCTCGGTGAATCGCTCGCTCGCGATCTTGGTGTCGCGGTCGGCGACAAGGTGGTGTTGATCGCACCCGAAGCAACGGCCACACCCGATGGCGTCGTGCCACGCATGCGACGGCTTACCGTGGCCGGTGTGTTTGCCTCTGGGATGTACGAGTTCGATCAGGGCTTGATCCTCATGAACCTGCGCGATGCAGCGCGTTTGTATCGCCTTGGCGATGGTGTGAGTGGTCTGCGCCTCGCGCTCGAGGATCCCCTGCAGGCACCGGTTGTCGTCCGCGACCTCGCTCTGGCCTTGGGCGGTGGCTACTTCGTCAGTGATTGGACGCGTGTGCATGCGAATTTCTTCCAATCGATCGAGCTGACCAAGGGTTTGATGTTCGTGATCTTGCTGATGGTGGTTGCCGTCGCCGCTTTCAACATCGTGGCGACGCTGGTGATGATCGTCAAAGAAAAACAGGCGGATATCGCTTTGCTACGCACGCTTGGTGCAAGCCCGAACTCGATCCTGCAAACGTTCGCAGTGCAGGGTGTCCTGATTGGTCTTGCCGGTACGGTGGCAGGGTCCGCACTCGGAATCGTACTGGCGTTCAACGTCGAGTCGATCGTGCATGGACTCGAAGCGATCTTCGGCATCCAGTTCCTCGACGCCAAGGTGTATTTCATGAGTGATTTGCCGGCCCATGTGGAGTGGCTCGATGTGCTGCGCGTAGCCGGTGTCGCGTTCGTGTTGTGTGCGCTCGCCACTTTGTACCCGGCATGGCAGGCGGCACGAACTCAACCCGCGGAGGCTTTGCGACATGACTGATCAGGCGGTACTGCTAGCGCGCGGTTTGGGTCGGGATTTCAACGAAGGCAACTCGACGCTGACCGTGCTCGATGGCTTGGACCTCGCCATCGCCAAGGGCGAGTGCATCGCGATCGTCGGTGCGTCGGGCTCGGGTAAGACGACGCTGCTACAGATCCTCGGTGGCCTCGATCGTCCGACCCGGGGCAGTGTGGCTATCGGTGGCAAGGACATCCATGCCCTGGACGAGGCGGCACGCGGCGAGCTACGCAATCGCACCATGGGATTCATCTACCAATTCCATCATCTGCTGCCCGAGTTCTCGGCACTCGAGAACGTGGCGATGCCGCTGTTGATTCGGCGCGTGCCGGTGGCCGAAGCGCGCCGTCAGGCCGCAGCGATCCTCGAGAAGGTTGGTCTCGGTGCTCGGCTCGAACATCGACCACATCAGCTATCGGGAGGCGAGCGGCAGCGGGCAGCGGTAGCGCGTGCCTTGGTGACCTTGCCGTTGATCGTCTTTGCCGATGAGCCGACCGGTAATCTCGACGGGCGCAATGCCGAGCAGGTCTTCGAGCTGATGTTGCAGCTCAATCGAGAGCACGGCACCAGTCTCGTGATCGTGACCCACGATCTTCGACTCGCCGCACGCATGGATCGCGTCTGGTTGCTCGAGAACGGTCGTCTGAAACTGCACGATCAGCCCTAATCAGCGCTTGGTCAACCGCGTCTGACGCGGTATCCCTGACCCATGATGGTTGGGGTCCTGCCGCGCTTGAGCGGCTTTTTCGCACTGATCGGCAATGTGGTCGTTTTATTCGGCCCCGCGCCATCGTGGCTTGTCGCCTCGTTCGCCGCAGTGAGCCTTGTCGTGTTGATCGCGATTCTCGGGTGGCGACCACGCTGGCGTAGACCGGGGACGATACTCGCCCTCGTCGTGCTTTGTTCTGCAGGCGTGACGGCATTCTGTGTGCTCGATCGGCAGGAGCGCCGCTGGCCGAGCGAAGCGGCTGGCGAGCGCGTCATCGGCGAGATCACGATCGACTCTCTGCCCACGCGAGAGGGTGGAGTGTTGCGATTCGATGCGGACATCGTGATCGAAACGCCGGTGACTTATCGACGAACATCACGCGTCAGAATCGTCTGGCGCGATCCACCACGGCCGCTGCCGCGTGCGGGCGAGCGTTGGCGTGTCATGTTGCGACTCGATCCGATCGTCTCGCGCAACAACCCCGGTGCCGCTAATGCGGAACGAGCGGCTCTTCGCGATCGTATCGACGCCACAGGCAGCGTGGTGTCATGGTCGGCGACGCGTCGCGTGGCATCGCGTACGCCTGCGCTGCTCGAGTGGCGTCAAGCGATGGCGGAGTCCATCGCCGCGGCGGTGGAGGATCGCGACGCGGCTGCTTTGTTCCAAGGCTTGGCGGTCGGTGCGACCGGTGAGATCACCCGCGAACAATGGCGGGTGTTCAGTGTCACGGGCACTACGCACCTCGTGGCGATATCCGGGATGCATGTCACGTTGTTCGCGTGGTTGGCTGCGTTCGCGGCGCGCGCACTCTGGCGACGCGTTGCGATGCTACAGCTACGAATGGATCGCGACGTGTTTGCGGCTGCTGTTGGTGTGCCTGCTGCGTTTGCGTACGCTGTTCTTGCGGGTTTTGGTATTCCGACGCAACGCACGGTTGTGATGCTGGCGGTTTGGTGGATGTTGCGGCTGACAGCGCGCGAGCAACGCGGCTACGAGATCCTCGCCACCGCGTTGTTGTGCGTGCTGTTGATTGACCCTTTCGCCACGTATTCGGCTGGCTTTTGGTTGTCGTTCATCGCCATGGCGATCCTGCTCTCGATCGACGAGGCAGCGGTGGCAGGTGGCATCAGCTGGCAAGGACTACGAGCCCTGTTCCAGACGGCATGGCGGGTGCAGTGGCGTGTGACGATCGCTTTGATCCCCTTGACGGCCTGGTGGTTCGCGAGCGTGTCGTTTGCCTCCGTACCGGTGAATCTCGTCGCCATCCCGATTTTTTCTTTTCTGCTCGTACCGCTCGTCTTGCTGGGGCTCGCGTTACAAGCGATATCGGCGTCGGTTGCAGCGCCGCTGTGGCGTGTGGTCGAAGCAGTACACGAGATCATTTGGCCGCCGATGCTGTGGATTGCCAATCAATCGTGGGCCGCCCTGGATTGGCAACCGAGCGGCACGCAGTTTTTGACTCTGCTCGTGATGGCGGCAGTGATGTTGTCATCGCTTTCGTGGCAGTGGCGAGCGACCATCGTAACCATCGCCTCACTCGGGCTTTGGCCGCCAACCCAGATCCCGCAGGGCGCCGCGCGTATCACGATACTCGATGCGGGTGATGCGCATGCCACGCTGATCGAGACGCGTCAGCACCTGGTGGTTTACGACACCGGTGAGTCGTACTTCAGCGCAGGCCGCAGCGCTGAGAGTCTGGTGTGGCCTGCGATTCTCGCTCAGTCGCGATCAACAGCCGATCTGCTCGTGCTTGGTGCTTCGCATGGGTTTCGCGCCGAAGGCGCCGCAAGCCTCGCTTATCTCGCCCGCATCCCGACGGTGATCTACGGTGGTTTGTGGCCAGGCGCGCCCGCGAGTCACCATCGTTGTCAGCGTACGAGGCGTTGGACCTTCGATGGCGTGCAGTTCGAGACCTTTGCGGTAGCCGGTGGAAGCTGTTTGTTGCGGGTGAGCGCGCGAGGGGGCGGAGCGCTGTTGATCGCCGAGAGAGTCGATGCCAAAGAGGCCGCGATGCTCGCCGCTGACCCTGGTGCTCGAGCGCGGCTGAAGGCCACACACGTGATCGCACCACGACGTGGGTCGCTCGCGGCAGTCACCGCTGAGTTCGTTGCGGCGGTCGGTGCAACGGCAGTCATCGTCGCCTCCGCCGAATTGCCACCCGCACGACGTGCCGGTATCGCCGGACGTTGGCGAATTCCCCCAAGCGCGGTGCAGGCAACGGCCGTGCAGGGCGCCATGCGAATCGAGCTCGATCCCGGCCGACCGGGTCGGCTCGCAGCCCTTTGAACGACGGTCTCGGCTATGATGCGCCGATGTGGGAAATGGTGCGGGCCGGTGGCCCGTTGATGTGGCCGATCATCCTTTGTTCGGTGATCGCCTTGGCGATCACTCTCGAGCGTGTCTGGAGCCTGCAAAGGTCACGTGTCGTTCCTGCCGATGCTCTGCCACAGGCTTCCCGACTGTTATCCGCTGAAGTCATCGATGATCGTGCACTCGAGTCGCTGCGGGCGTCATCGCCCCTGGGGCGAGTACTGGCGACGGTGGTGACCGATCGAGATCTAGCGCGCGATGAGCGTATCGCCCGCATCCAGGAAGTCGGACGTCACGAGGCTCATGCGCTCGAGCGTTACCTCAATACCTTGGGAACCGTAGCCAGTGTCGCGCCGTTACTCGGTTTGCTAGGCACCGTCACGGGCATCATCCGGGCCTTCTCGGTCCTCGAAGCCGGGATCGTTACGCAACCCGACGTGCTCTCGGGCGGTATCAGCGAGGCGCTCGTGACCACGGCAGCGGGTTTGCTCGTTGCCATACCGGCGCTCATTGCGCACCGCGGTTTACGCGGCCACATCGACTCACTTGTGATCGAGATGGAAAAGCAGGCGCTCGCATTGCTCGTCGTACGCGGAGCTCGTCGATGAACTTTCGTGTCCGGCGCGTTGAAGATCCCGAGATCAATCTCGTCTCACTCATCGACGTCGTGTTGATGATCGTCGTGTTCTTTCTGCTCTCGTCGAGTTGGGTCACCGAGGGCACGTTGCGTATTTCCCTGCCGACGGCGAGTGCCGATGATCGCGCAGCGTCCGCCGAGGACGTGCTCGTGATCGAGGTATTGGCCGATGGTCGCTATCAAGTGGCGGGTCAGATGGTGAGTGCCGATGCCGATCTACTGCGCGATGCGATCGTGCAAGCGTCGAATGGCGATGTGACGCGGCCAGTGGTGTTCCGTGCAGACGGAGAGGCGCGACATCGTGATGTCATCCGCGGTATCGATGTGCTTCGGCAACTCGGTTTCGGCAGCGTGGATATGGCGACTCGCGACGTGGGGAGTGCGCGATGAACGTGCAGACACCCGTGCAAGTGGTCGACGCACCGCAGGTCTACCGACGCCTGCTCGGTTACGCCCGCCCGCACATGGGCATGTTTTCGATCGGTGTCGTCGGGATGGTGCTCTTCGCAGCGACCGATGCAGCGATCGCCTATCTCGTCCAAAAATTTCTCGGCGGTGCGTTCGTCGACCCGGATCCCCGCATCTTGTGGGCCATTCCGCTCGGCGCCATCGCCTTGTTCTTGCTGCGCGGCATCGGTGACTACGTCTCGAACTACTTCCCGGGTTGGGTGGGGCGGCAGATCATCAAGGCGCTGCGTGCCGAACTGTTTGCGCATTATCTGCGCTTGCCCACCCGTTACTACGACACGGCTGCCTCGGGCGGCTTGCTGTCACGATTGACCTACAACATCGAGCTCGTCGCCGAAGCGACGACCAACGCCGTCACCGTGTTGATCCGCGATACGCTCACCATCGTCGCCTTGATCGGTATGTTGCTGTGGCTCAACTGGCAGCTCGCCACGTTCGTGTTGGTCTTGGCGCCGCCGATCTCTTGGCTGATCCAGTACATCAATCGATCCTTCCGTCGCTACAGCGCACGTATTCAGGCCTCGATGGGTGATGTGACTCGAGTCGCCAAGGAGGCGCTCGATGGTCACAAGGTCATCAAAATTTTCAATGCCGAGGGTCATGAGGAGCGTCTCTTCGACGTCGCGAACGAGCGTAACCGCCACAGCAACATGCGCTTGATCGGCGCGCGTGCGATGGCGAACCCGGTGGTGCAGTTGATCGCGGCGCTCGGCCTGGCTGGCGTGCTGTATTTTTCGATCCGGCAGGTGTTCGACGCCGAAATGCGGGTCGATGAGTTCATGGCCTTCCTGACCGCCTTGCTGCTCGTCACGGCGCCGCTCCGACGCCTCGTGCAGGTCTTCGGTCCCTTGCAGCAAGGTATCGCCGCGGGCGCGAGCGTTTTCGAAGTGCTCGACACGCCGATCGAAGATGTCGGCGGCACGCGTGCACTCGGTGCTGCGCGTGGCGAACTCGAGTTTCGTGACGTCGCGTTCGCTTACTCGGCTGTGCAGGGTGAGGTGCTCTCGAACGTCAGTTTTCGGGTACACCCAGGACAGACGGTGGCCATCGTCGGCAAATCGGGGAGCGGCAAGACGACGCTCGCGAGTTTGCTGCCACGTTTCTACGATCCGACCTCGGGCGTCGTGCTGCTCGATGGTCATGATCTTCGTGACTATCGCTTGGCAGATCTACGCCGCCAAATCGGCTTCGTCAGTCAGGAGGTCGTGCTGTTCGACGACAGCATCCGCGCCAACATCGCCTTCAATCTCACGACTCCCGATGATCCGGCGGTCGAGGAAGCGGCTCGTAATGCCCACGTACTCGACTTTGTCCAAGATCTGCCGCAGGGACTCGATACCCCGGTGGGTGAGAGAGGCGCGATGCTCTCGGGTGGGCAGCGTCAAAGAATTTCGATCGCGAGGGCGCTCTTGAAGAACGCACCGATCTTGGTGCTCGATGAGGCAACGAGCGCGCTCGACAACGAGTCGGAGCGTCGCGTGCAAGAGGCCTTGGGCCGCTTGTTGCAGGGTCGAACGACTCTGGTGATCGCCCACCGTCTCTCGACGATCGAGCGTGCCGATCTCATCTTGGTGATGCACGAGGGTCGATTGGTCGAGGCGGGTAACCACGCAGCGCTGATCGCGAAAGGTGGTATGTACGCCCAGTTGCATCAGTTGCAGTTCGCGGTCTGATGGTTTTCAGATTGCGTCGCTGGCTCGAAGGGGTTTGGTACGACGGACGCAGCGGTGCGCTGTTGCTCGCGCCGCTCGCTGCGATCTTCGGTTTTGTTAGTGGCGTACGTCGCCTCGCTTATCGATGGGGTCTACGGCCTCGCTATCGCGCGTCGGTGCCGGTTGTGATCGTCGGTAATCTGTCGGTCGGTGGTACCGGTAAAAGTCCCGTTGTCGCCGCGTTGGTCGATGCTCTACAGCGCCGCGGTCTGCGGGTCGGCATTCTGGCGCGTGGTTATGGTGTCGAGCTGCGCAAGCCGCGGGAAGTGGTTGCCGGCGTGACTGCGAGCGAGGTCGGCGATGAACCGCTGATGCACGCACTGACCACCGGGGCGCGCGTCGTGGTGTGCCCCGATCGGGCCGCCGGTGCGCGCCATCTCGAAGGTCTCGGCGTCGATGTGATCGTGGCTGATGATGGCTTGCAGCATTATGCGCTCGAGCGTGCTCTCGAGATCGTGGTGATCGATGCGTCGCGTGGTTTCGGTAATGGTCGTCTGCTGCCGGCAGGACCGTTGCGAGAGCCGGTGACGCGCCTAGCGAGCGTGGATTACGTCATCGTCAACGGCGGATCGACGGGGCACGCCGATTGGGTGGGTCGCCATGGCCAGCTCGAGTTGAGACTGTTCCCGGCCGCGATGCGACGGGTCGATGATCCGCGCCAGTGGCGCGCGCTCGAGAGCTTCCGCAACCAGCGGGTGCACGCGGTCGCGGCCATCGGTAACCCACGACGATTTTTCGATTTGCTGCGCCAGTCTGGGCTCGAGATCGAGGAGCACGCCTTCGCGGATCACCATGCGTTCGCACCGGCGGATCTGGCCTTCGAGGATGGCGCTGCCATCCTGATGACGAGCAAAGATGCCGTAAAATGTCGCCCGTTCGCGCAAGAGCGGATGTGGGAGTTGCCAGTCACTGCGCGGCTCTCGCCGGACGATGGGCAAGATCTGATCGATCGGATTTGCGCGTTGGTTGCATCTCATCAAAAATCCCACGGATGAACACCATGGATAAACGACTGCTCGACATCCTCGCGTGCCCGGTGTGCAAAGGGCCGCTCGTGCATCTGCGCGAAGAGGCGGTGCTCGTCTGTCGCGCCGATCGTCTTGCCTTTCCGATCAAGGACGGTATCCCGGTCATGCTCGAGGAAGAGGCGCGAACGCTGGCTGCCGACGATCCTCTGCTCGCCCGCTGATGTTCCGAATCGTCATCCCGGCTCGCTACGCATCGACCCGCCTGCCGGGTAAGCCGCTCATCGAGATGGCGGGCAAGCCCATGTTGCAATGGGTCTATGGTCGAGCGCTCGCATGTCAGGCGCGCGAAGTATTGATCGCCACGGATGACGAGCGAATTGAGAGAGTCGCGCGACAGTTCGGCGCCGACGTCGTGATGACCTCTGTGAATCATGTCAGCGGTACGGATCGTATCGCCGAAGTCGCCGAGGTGCGCGGCTGGGCCGACGATGAGGTCGTCGTGAATCTGCAGGGCGATGAGCCCTCGATGCCCGCTGAGCTCGTCTCGCAGGTCGCCCGATTGTTGCTGGCGGATCCCGAGGCCGATATTGCGACTCTCGCCACGCCGATCCGTGATCGCGAGGAATATTTTGATCCCAATGCCGTCAAGGTCGTCACGGACGGATCGGGTCGTGCGTTGTATTTCAGTCGTGCGCCGATCCCGTGGTTTCGGGACGGAGTGGCCGAGGAGGGTGGCGAGCTCGGTCTAGCGCGCCGGCACCTCGGACTCTATGCCTATCGAGTGGCGTCGTTACGGCGCTTGTCGAACTTGCCACCTGCTCCGATGGAACAGGCGGAAAAACTCGAGCAATTGCGTGCACTGTTCAACGGCATGACGATCCTGGTCGGTGAGGCTTCTCGTCGACCCGGGCCGGATGTGAACACGCTAGCGGATCTCGCGGGCGCTGAGGCAGCCCTCAAAGAGGATCTGCCCAGCGTCTGCGATTAACGCGCTAAGAACGCGCTAGGTCAGCCGCAACGATCAAAGATCGTCGCGGCGTGAGCCGTATCCCGGACCGAAACTGATCGTCGAGTTCGACGGACTCGACGACCAAACGACCTTTTTCTCTGCCGGCGGTGTTGTCGACTCAACCTCTGTGGCGGACTCCGCCGTGGAGGTCGGTTCGCTGATTACCGTTTCGGTAACGATGGGCTCTGACACGGTTGGCTCGGTGGCAGGGCTCACGGCCACTTCGACAGGCGGTGCCAACCCGGTCCAGCTCACCTGAACCGGTGCTGCGGCCACAGGCGGCGGTGCTAGATCGTCGGCTGCCGGGTAGGCAATCTCGGTCTGAACCTGCGGCGACAGTTCCCCGCGGTTCTCAGCCAGCGCATCTTGAGCGACATCGGCGGCATGATCGAGTGCGTCGTCGGTGAGCGCGTCGTCGCCGGCTTCGCCACCTGCGGTCATCGCGCCGGCGGCGCCGGCCTCCCGATCACGTCCACCCCGACGGCCGCGACGGCCACGGCGACGGCCGCGCCGAGCGCCGCCCTCGCGTTCACCGGCCACTGCGCCTTCGGCGCCCGGCAGCGGTGCATCCAGAATCGTCTGCTCGACGTCTGCACCGCCCGCGACGGCCGCAGACGACGCTGACGGCGGCTGCGATGACGGAGTCGATGCGGCAGCGGCAGGAGCGGGTGCAGCAGCCGAGGGAGCCTGACGCTCACCGCGGTTGTCACTGCGTGGTTCACGACGACGCTGATCATCCCGACCGCCGCGACGTCCCTGACCCTGACCTTGACCTTCACCGCGACCGCCTTCGCTGCGGGCGCCGTCGCCACCGCGACCCGCGTCGCCACGTGGCGCTTGCTGAGCCGCCGGTTTGGCATCACGGGTTTCTTTGGCGGCTTCGCGCGGTTTGCGTTCGTTGCCGTCACGATCGCGGTCTCTATCTCGATCGCGATCTTTACCGCGACCACCGCGCTCGTTGCGATCCCGATCTCGGCCACGACCACCGCGTTCGTTCCGATCCCGATCGCGTCGATCCTGGCGTTGCCGACCGTTGCGCGAGGCACTCTCGTCTTGCTGCGGTGCCGGCGCTCCAAACAACCAGCGCCACAGTCGAACAAAAATACCGAGCTGCGGACCAGCATCGACGGCTTTGACCGCGGCAGCCGGGGCGGGTGCCTGCACTACGATAGGCGCGGGCGTCGTCGGCAGGAAAGTCGGCACGGCGGCCGGTTCCTGATGAGCTTGTTTTTCTCGCGTGCCAGCCGGGTCCGGCACCTTGGCCGGTGTCGGCATCTGATAACTCAGGCGCTTGACCTCGGGCAGATCGGCCTCGTCATCACGCACGCGACGGATCGAATACTCGGGTGTGTCGATGTTCAGGTTCGGCACGATGATGAGCTCGACATCGCTCTTGTCTTCGAGCGTACGCAGCCATTCGCGCTTTTCATTGATGAGGTAGGTGGCCACTTCGACCGGTACCTCGGCGATGACCTTGGAGGTGCGATCTTTGCGGGCTTCCTCACCGATGAGTCGCAGGATGGCGAGCGCCATCGATTCGACCGTGCGGATGCTGCCGATGCCTTGGCAGCGCGGGCACACTTCGTGGCTCGAGTCCGAGAGTGACGGACGCAGTCGCTGACGAGACATCTCGAGCAGGCCGAAGCGCGACAAGCGACCGATCTGGATACGCGCGCGGTCCATCTTCATGGCATCGCGCAGGCGATCTTCGACGGCGCGCTGATTCTTCGGCTCCTCCATGTCGATGAAGTCGATGACGATCAGACCGCCGATGTCGCGGATACGCAGCTGCCGCGCGATTTCGTCCGCAGCTTCGAGGTTGGTGTTGGTGGCGGTGGTTTCGATATCGCCACCGCGCGTGGCACGCGCCGAGTTGATGTCGATCGAGACCAGTGCTTCGGTGTAGTCGATGACGATCGAACCACCCGAGGGCAGCTGCACCTTGTGGGCGTAGGCCGACTCGATCTGGCTTTCGATCTGATAGCGGGTGAAGAGCGGGATATCGTCGGCATACATCTTCAGGCGACGACCACCCTCGGCCGGCATGAAGCGTTGCATGTACTCCGCCGCGATCGCATGGGCACCAGGCTCATCGACGAGCACTTCACCGATGTCGTCGGAGAAATAGTCGCGAAGGGCGCGCGTGACGGGATCACTCTCGCGATAGACGAGGAACGGGGAGGGGCGCTCGAGGACCGCCTTGACGATCTCGTCCCATTGGATCTTGAGGTTATCGAGATCCCATTGGAGCTCTTCGGTGGCTCGACCGACACCGGCGGTACGCACGATGGCGCCCATACCCGACGGAATGACGAGCGCATCCATGATGCTCTTCATCTGGTCGCGCTCTTCACCCTCGATACGACGGCTGACGCCACCCGCACGCGGATTGTTCGGCATCAGGACGAGGAATCGACCGGCGAGCGAGATGTAGGTGGTGAGCGCTGCACCCTTGTTGCCACGCTCTTCTTTCTCGACCTGCACCACGATGTCCTGACCTTCTTGCAGGACTTCGCGCATGTTGATGCGGCCACTCGAGGGGTTCTTGAGGAAATACTCTCGCGAGATTTCTTTCAGCGGCAGGAAGCCGTGGCGCTCGGCGCCGTAATCGATGAAGCAGGCTTCGAGCGAAGGCTCGATGCGGGCGATACGGCCTTTATAGACGTTCGCTTTTTTCTGTTCGCGGGACGGAAGTTCGACCGAGAGGTCGTAGAGTTTCTGGCCGTCAACCAGTGCGACGCGCAGTTCTTCCTGCTGGGTCGCGTTTACCAACATTCTTTTCATGGGCCCCAAATCTCCTGGATGGGGCCGACAGTGCTCCGACGGTTGTCCACATGGA
>JACCEC012988472.1_pt1 | contig 26519 bp, 19 predicted proteins | sample 7450121 | NCBI WGS metagenome assembly JACCEC01 (sample SAMN15323455, study PRJNA562643) | freshwater metagenome | isolation source: river surface water | place: USA:Blue River Watershed | collected 2017-08-18 | reverse complement strand
TGAAATACATGAAGTACATTGAGCACAATTACGAAGAACTGTACGACCTTCGCAACGACCCCGACGAGAAAATTAATCGGGCTAAGGACGTAAACTACCTTTCTCAACTCGAAACCATGCGCACTCAGTACCAAACTTGGAAACAAAAAGTGCGTTGATAACCGATGGGTAGGGTAGTGAAGGGTAGTATTTCTTTCAACTTTGCCTGTAGTATTAGTGACAAACCTTGATTGATATGTTTCAACGATTTTTTTTCTTGGTAGCTGCCCTGCTGTTGGGTATCAGCGTGTACGCACAAAGCGACCTCAAGGCCGTTTATTTACGGTGCGAATACAAAAACAATCCCGTGACAGACGTGCCCCAGCCGCGTTTGAGCTGGGAGTTGGCTTCAGCGGTCAATAGTCAATACCAAACAGGGTATCAAATCTTGGTGGCGACTTCGGTGGCGCTGTTGGAAGAAGGGAAAGCAGACTTGTGGGATAGTAAAAAAGTGACAAGTGACGCTACTTCCCAAATTGAATACGCGGGTAAACCGCTGGAATCGCGCCAAATCTGCTATTGGAAAGTAAGGAGTTGGGATAAAAAAAATGTACCTGGTTCATGGAGCGACCCTGCTAGGTGGGAAATGGGTTTGTTACAAAAAAGCGATTGGAAAGCCAGTTTTATCGGGCTTAATCTGAACCATTTAGGAAAGGGAAAAGAATACCACCTGCCGCCCGCTCCGTTTCTTCGCAAAGAAATTGACGTAAAAGGCCCCATCAAAAAAGCACGATTGTACGTGACGGCGCTTGGGTTATACGAATTTCAAATTAACGGTCGAAAAATCGGGAATGATTACCTGACTCCAGGCTGGACCGATTACAACAAACGCCTTTATTACCAAACATTTGACGTAAGTAAAGACCTAAAACTTGGCAAAAATGCACTAGGTTCTATCCTTTCGTATGGCTGGTATGCGGGCTATTTGGGGTATGCGTTGTTGGTGGGAAATCCCGTTGTCAAAAACTTTTACGGGGAGGTGCCCGCTCTGAAAGCACAGTTGGAAATTGAATACACCAATGGCCAACAAGAAACGATTGCGACTGATAATACGTGGAAGGCCAACTATGGCCCCATCATAGAGTCAGATATTCTGAACGGTGAAGTGTATGATGCCAACAAAGAACTAACGGGCTGGAATCAAACGGGTTACAATGAGACTGCTTGGAAAAAAGTCATTATAGTTTCGGAGAAAGCCGAACGCCTAATTCAAGCCTACCCAGGTGACCCTGTACGAGAAGTAGCCCGACTTACCCCCAAAAATATCAAACAGATTGGCACAAAAGCGTATTTGATTGACATGGGGCAAAACTTTGCGGGCATCATCAAGGTGCGTTTCAAGGCCGCCAAAGGTGATTCGATTCTTTTTCGGTTTGGAGAAATGCTGTATCCCGACGGCAAACTCATGACCGAAAATCTCCGAAAGGCACGCGGGACGGATTTGTACATTGCCAAAGGCGACCCCAACGGCGAAATCTACGAACCCCGTTTTACGTACCATGGTTTTCAGTATGTACAAATCGAAGGGCTACAAAATGGCCTCGGAATGCAGGATATTTTGGGCCTTGTACTGTCGTCGGCTACCCCAAAAGCAGGGACTTTTAAAACGGACAATGCTTTTGTTAATCAATTATATCACAATATTATTTGGACACAACAATCTAATTATCTGGAAGTTCCGACCGACTGTCCCCAGCGCGATGAGCGTTTGGGTTGGACGGGCGATGCTCAAGCGTACGTAAAAAGTGCCACGCTCAACAACGACATTGCGGCTTTTGGGACCAAATGGGTATTAGATCTCAACGATGCCCAACTTCCCAACGGAGCCTATCCGCTGTACGCACCTGCGCCGTCGGTTCGTAAAACCGATACCTATTCACCCGGATGGATGGAGGCGGGGATTGTCTATCCGTACCAAATTTTTCGTTCCTATGGCGATATCCGAATCATCAAAGCGCACTGGTTAGAAATGAAGAAATTCATGCAGTTTCTAGAAACAAAAAGCAAAGGTGAGTACGTGTTCAAGGAAACAGCCTTTGCCGAAGTTGATCCTAAAGGTGGTTTTGGAGACTGGTTGAGTGTAGGCAAAAAAACGCCGCCCGATATGCTGGCCACGATGTATTACGCGTACTCCGCCCAATTAATGCAAGAAATGGCCATGGCCATTGGCAACGAAAAAGAAGCAAGCTATTTTAAAGACATAAATGCCAAGGTGAAAGCGGCTTTTCTCAAACATTACACCAATGCCGAAGGAAGGTTCGTTTGTAATGCCGCTGCTTACGGCGATGGTCGTGGCTATATTGACGGGGAGCAAGGGTTTGAGGGACATACCCAAACGGCCTATGCCAACGCGATTTTCATGAGCCTTCTGGACAGTGCCCACACCCTCAAAGCGGCCAGATGGCTGAATGAATTGGTGGTCAAAAACGGTAATAAACTCACTACGGGCTTTTTGGGCGTTCGGCCTATGTTGCCCGTACTTTCAAACACGGGTTATAGCGAAACGGCCTATAAATTGTTGTTCCAAAAAGAATATCCGTCTTGGGGTTTTGAGATTCAAAACGGTGCCAATACGATTTGGGAACGTTGGAACAGTTTCACCAAAGAAGGCGGTTTTCCCGCAGGAATGAACTCATTTAACCACTATGCGTTTGGCTCTATTTGCGAATGGATGTTTGAAAACATGGCGGGGATTAAAGAGACGTCGCCCGGGTTTAAAACGTTCCTCATTCAGCCCGAACCGATGAACGTCACTATCAATTCGCTGAAAGCTTCGTACCGTTCGGTTTTTGGTACAATCACTTCTGCTTGGCAGAAAAAGGGTGACCTGATTACGATGACTATTGAAGTGCCTGTCAACACCACGGCAACGGTTTGTTTACCACCAACGCCAACCAATAACATTACTTTCAACGGAAAAGCGCTCGTAGCCTCTACTGTGAAGCCCAAGTGGATTAATCGCCGTGAGCAAAATACGGTGACGGTAGGTTCAGGAAAATACGTGTTGAGTTACAAAAAATCAGCTTTGTCAGGGTTTTAAACGCTTCTTTCTATGAAAATATTTGCCTGTGTTCTACTTGGTGTTTTATCGGTAGGTAGTGTTTTTGCCCAGCGTCCCGCCCAGCCACCGATGTCGCAAGAGCAGTTTACGCCCGAAAAACTGGGATATTCCTTGTTTTGGGAAGATAATTTTGACGGTAATCAACTGGATGCTAAAAAATGGGCGGTAAGGGGAGTGGGGCCACGCGCCTTAGGTTATGTGTCGCCCGAAGCAGTAGAAGTCAAAGACGGATTTCTGAAATTGCACGCTATCCAAAAAGGAGATAGCATTCTGATTGGTGCGGTGGGTACTCAGGGGAAACTGATGACCAAATACGGATATTTTGAATGCCGGGCGCAGTTGCAAAAATCGCCAGGCGTGTGGGCAGCGTTCTGGATTCAGTCGCCTGATATATCTAAGGGCGAAGACCCAGCTGTTTATGGAGCTGAAATAGATATTTTTGAGTTTTTCAAAAAACTGGGTTTGGATATTGTCTCCCACAACGTGCATTGGGCGTATGGACCCAACCAAAAAAGCACGCGCGGAATGCAAAGTTACCTCAAAGGAGTGAGTGAAGAATTTCATACTTTTGCGTTGGAATGGACGCCCGACAAATACACCTTTTTTATTGATGGATACAAGTTTTATGAAGTCACGATCGGCATTTCACGCATCGAAGAATACCTTATTTTAAGCATGGAACTGCCTTCTGAAAAGAAAGATTTACAATATACCGTTTACCCCGACATATTCTTGGTGGATTACGTGAGGGTGTACAAAAAGTAGGTATTCGGTTGGTTATTTGTCTTTCGAATCAACGTGTAAAACGTGTAAAAAACGATGAATAAAAGGTGCGAATAGAACTGACGTTGCAGATAAAAAAGTAATTCCGCTAAAAAGTGCGTAGAAAGAAGCAAAAATTTTAGCTACGTCCGAATGAAGAGTATCAACGGGTCCCATGCCTCCCAAAATCATAGCCGCATTGTAAAACGAATCCACCCAACCCATGTACGGCTTGGTAAGGTAACGATAGCCTAATACCCCAATCAACCACGAAATTCCAATCATCCCTACGGCTACGGCAGCATATTTAACAACTCGCCGTTGAAAACGAGGTTGAGAAATGACTTTTTGACTTTGGTGTTCAAACATAGTTTCTATAAGGTTCTGCCGAAAAATAGTATTTTTATTCCCCAAAGCAAAGCACTAACTTTGTGTATTATCTCGTTGATTAATTTTTTTCAGTATGCTTTCTCGCCGCCAAGAACGCGAACAAATCAAAAACTCTTTAGGCTTTCGTATTTGGAGCGTTGCATTTACCATTTTTTACCCTGTCATTTCGATTTTTACGTGGATATTTACGGGTATTCTTCTCCTCTTTTCAGGGCTTTCGCAAGGGCTCGTATGGGTACTGAAGGGAGGTCGTAGCGTCTAATGACCAACTATGTGGTAGAGCTGCTAGAAGCAAAAGTAGCTCAGTACAATCAGCCCCATTTCATCCCCAACGACCCCATTAGCATTCCGCATCAGTTTTCGAAATTGCAAGACATCGAAATCATGGGTTTTTGGGCGGCAGTTTTGGCGTGGGGACAGCGCAAAACGATTATCAACAAATGCCAAGAGTTGATTCAACTCATGGACGGCACTCCTTATGATTTTGTGCGTAATCACACCGAGGCAGACCTAAAACGCTTTCTCCACTTCAAACATCGGACGTTTAATGCGACTGATACTCTCTATTTCCTTCATTTTTTTAAGCATTTTTACCAAAATCATCACTCGTTAGAAGAAGCCTTTATACACGCCCTTCCCTCAGAGGCACCTCACGTAGAAAAGAGCCTTGCAGGCTTCCACGAGTTATTTTTTAGCTTCGAAGATTTTCCAGAACGTACCCGTAAACACATTGCTACTCCCGTACGAAAATCATCGTGTAAGCGACTGAATATGTTTTTGCGCTGGATGGTACGTAAAGACGATAACGGAGTAGATTTTGGCCTTTGGAATGCCCTGAAGCCCTCGCAATTGATATGCCCGTGCGATGTACACGTAGATCGGGTAGCGCGCAAGCTAGGGCTTATTCAGCGCCCTAACACCGACTGGCAAACGGCCCTAGAACTCACCGAGAACCTCAAACAACTCGACCCCAACGACCCCGTCAAGTACGATTTTGCGCTGTTTGGGCTGGGTGTAGAGGGAGAAATGTAAAAAGCTAGGCTATAAACTCAAACACAACTGCCTCTTCATGCCCTGCAAAGACAGTTGTTACTTGCTTCATGCCTGCTTTTTCTAATACCTGCCGTGAACTATGGTGATTAGGGTGGATAAAGGCGATGATGGTGCATCCAACAAAATTTGTTTGAAGGTGTTCGATGGCTGCACGCGTCACTTTGGTGGCTTAACCTTTACCCAAGCTTCCAGCACAAACCCGTATACTTCGATGGCATTGGTGTTTTCTACGTGTTTTATTTTGACAAGACCTACATTACATACGAATGAATCACATGACATCGGCATCTCCTTCGATTCGGAATAAGTCGGCAGCGTCTTCAGGTTGAAAAATACAGACATGAAGTTGCTAGATAAAGCGTAAATGTTAACGTTTTACAAATTTATCGCCAAACGCTCAATCACGTCCAACAACGCCATCAAATCGTTTTCACTGGTCAAAGGGTTCATCAACGAAACTCGTAGATAAAATTTATTTCGAAGCGTCGTCTGAACAATATAAAAAGTTCCTTCTTCCAATAGCTTTTGCCGAATAGTCGCATTTATTACTTGAAGTTGTTCTGCCGTACGCCCCTCCCCTACAAACCGAAAACACACAATATTACTTTCGGGCACCAATGCCAACTCAAAACCTTGCCGTTCGCCTACAATATGTGCAAAACGAAGGGCAAGGTCGTGTAACGTCTCCACATTTTCGGTAAAAATCGCTTCCCCGTACGTCTTAAGAATGGCATATATTTTTACGCTCATCATCAGTTTTGTACACTCAAACGTCCGTTTCCCTGAATTGTACCATTCTTGTGAGCCTTGATTTGCCCACAAATACTGCGCTTTTTGGTGAAATGTTTGAAACGAATCTTGGTTTCTTTTAAAAAGCAACGCCGTTGCCAAGGCGGGTGTCAAGAGCATTTTGTGCCAGTCAATCACCACCGAGTCGGCCCGTTCGATACCCTTTACCAAGGATTTATAGCGTTCCGAAAAGACTACCGCCCCGCCGTGTGCCCCATCTACATGAAACCAAAGCTGGTGTTTTTCACAAAAATCAGCAATCGCTGCTAAGTCGTCGTATGCACCCGTAGAGGTCGAACATGCACTACCAACCACTGCAATCACTTTTCGACCACTTTGAACTGCTCTTTGGTAATAATCTTCCAGCAATTCGGTGCGCATCTGAAAACGTTCATTAGTCGGGATTTTTATGATACCTTCGCGTCCCATCCCCATGGTTCTCGCTGCACGGTCAATGCAATAATGTGCTTCATCTGACACCAAGACCGCCAAAGATTGTTCGTGACCATTTTCCCACACTTCTGTCTGGGTAGCACGAGCAGTAAGTAGCGCGGTAAGGTTCGCCAACGTCCCGCCCGAAGTCAAAAGCCCGCTGGCCTCCGCTCCAAACCCAATTTTTTGAGTCAACAATTCGCTCAAAATTCGCTCAATAGGGTTGGATACCAACCCCATTTCGTAAACCGCCATTCCGTTATTCAACAAGCTCGTTAGCATTCCCGCCATGGCCGCCATCGGAAGCGGTGGCGACACTTGGTGACCCATGTATCGAGGGTGGTGCAAATGATTGGAACGCTTGATAACTTCTGCAAAAAAGTTGGAAGAAGCCCCTATTCCCTCTTGGGCATTCTGTTGCCAAAAAAGCAGATTTTCGTCGGGCGACTGATAAGGAATCACCGTTTCAAGTTGCTGACTTTGCGCAGCGGCTAAATAATCTGCAAGCTGGTCAACGAGCCGATGGGCTTCTTCCCGAAAATGCTCCGCAGAATACGCTTGTTGTAAACGCATAAAATTAAGTTAAAACTTATAAATCTTCAATTCGGAATAAGTGGAAAGGCAACAAGTATGGGTCAAGTTCGATGTAATTGTACTCGCCTTTCCAAACGTACTTTGAGCCCGTCAACAAATCATGCACAATGAAATCTTCCCAACCTGCTTTTCTGATTTTATGCAATGGAATCCGTACCATATTACCTCGGCGATTGTATCCATCCAGATTTACCACGCACAAAATACGGTTGCCGTCGGAGTGTGTTTTGAGATACGCCAAAAGTTGGTCGTCATTGATATCACAAAACGTAATATTATTGGTTTGTTGTAAAGCCGCATTCTCTTTTCGGGCACGGTTTACTTGCGTTATTACATACGTAAGTTTATTGGTATGGTTCCAATCCCAGTGTTTGATTTCGTATTTTTCTGAGTTCCAATATTCTTCTTTTCCTGGAAAAGCCTCATGTACCATAAATTCATAAGTAGGCCCAAAAATTCCATAATTTGATGACAATGTAGCAGCCATAAAATAACGAATCAAGAAATTAGGCTCGTGCCCCGACTGTAGCAGAGGTGGGTTGATGTCATGCGTATTTGGCCAAAAATTCGGACGAAAATAGTATTTCATATCCGTTTGAGTCAGCTCAGTCATATACTCTATCAACTCATGCTTGGAAGTACGCCAAGTATAATACGTATACGACTGATTATAACCACCTTTGGCCAATCGTTGCATCACTTTAGGGCGTGTAAAGGCCTCTGCTAAAAATATCATATCAGGATATTTTTTCTTAGTTTCAGCAATTACCCAGTCCCAAAATGCAAACGCTTTGGTATGTGGATTATCTACCCGAATAATGCGTACACCCCATTCAGCCCACACAAAAATAATGCGACGAAGCTCTAACCATAAGCTCTCCCAAGCTTCAGTTTCGAAATTGATTGGATAAATATCTTGGTATTTTTTAGGCGGATTTTCAGCATATTGAATCGTTCCATCAGGGCGAATTTTGAACCATTCAGGGTGGTTTTTGGCCCAAGGGTGATCAGGCGAACACTGAATCGCTAAGTCCATCGCAATTTCCATACCGTACCCTTTACAAGCCGCAACCAAGGCTTTAAAATCATCAAGCGTTCCTAAATCAGGATGAATCGCATCGTGGCCACCTAGTTCAGAACCAATACCATAGGGAACACCTGGCTCGCCTGGCTGACACAAAACATTGTTATTTTTTCCCTTCCGAAACTGCGTTCCAATCGGGTGAATGGGCGGCAAATAAAGTACATCAAAGCCCATACGTTCGATACGAGGAAGTAAATCTATCACATCGCGGAAGGTTCCATGCTGAACTGGTTCTTTAGCTGCCGAGCGCGGAAACATCGAATACCAAGTTGAGAAACCCGCTCTTGGACGGTCAACCCAAACGCTCAGTTCTTTATAACGAGTTACATTCTCACGATGTGGGTATTTTTCTATCCATTCGGCCATTTGTTCACCAATAGCTAAAACCACCGCTTCGTTATAGCGCTTTTCATCTCTAAACGCCTTTATCACTTCCTGAATCGCTTTTTTATCTTCTTTAGAAGCATTTTTTACCGTTTTTTCCAGCAAACTAGCCCCCACCAACAATTCACTATTGACATGCTGAGCATCTCGAATTTTAAGGGTAATTTCATGTTCCCACGAAGCAAGGTGGTCTACCCACGCTTCGATAGTGTAGAGGTAATCTCCTTCTTTTTCGACAACAAACTGTCCTGCCCAGCGGTCGTTATTCACAAACCGCATGGGCACTTCCGTCCATTTTTTATCGGATTGATGTTTAAAACAAAGGCGTGCAGCCGTTTTATCGTGGCCATCACAAAAAATATCGGCCTCTACCTGAATGCTTTCATTGGGCACAGCTTTAATATAAAACTGTCCTCCGTCTAATTCAGGGACTACGTTTTCAACAATGACGCGATTTTTTCCAGAAATTTCATTGAGATTCATCATAGGTCTATTTTGTTTTATGCCCTAAACCTAAAAAAATACCCCGACGTGACCAAGCGTCGGGGTAGGGATTTATTATTTCTTGATTTAAAAACCAATTCGTTGTCGTTCGGCAGGTACTTGTACACGTTCACGCAATAAATCTACGATAATTCTTCTCGCCAATTTTTCTTTTAGTAGTTGATTTTCAAGGCGTAGTTTTTCATTTTCATTTTTTCAAGCTCTAGCTGCTGAATTTGAGACATAATAGCATCATTTTCACCCATCAAGTGCGCCAATGACGTCGAAAGTACGTGAACAATACTTTGAAGTCGTGAAAGGGTCAGGTCAGTTTTACCTCGTTCGATATCTCCGTAGGCTGTAGTAGAGATACCGAGCATATCGGCTACATTTTCTTACGAAAAGCCTTTTCCAGCCGTTGGAATCGGATTTTATCAACAATCGTTTTCATCATGCTATAAAAACGACGAAAGCTTCGCGAAGGTTCGCAAAGCTTTCATTTGTTGTACTCGTTTGTTGTGACGAAAATTATTTCGCAGCAGCAGTATCAGCAGCAGCAGCAGTATCAGCAGCAGCAGCAGTGTCAACTGCAGCAGCAGTGTCAACTGCAGCAGCAGCAGTAGTGTCAGTAGTAGCAGCTTCTTCAGTTTTACCGCCACATGCTGCTAGGGTCATCATACCAGCAACAAATAAGAATGCAAACGCTTTTTTCATTTTTTGTTATGTTTTTAAGGTTTCCATTACAAAGGTAAATACATTTTTAATATTTGCAATGGTTTCCTTAAAAAAAAATTAAAAAATCATTAAAATTTAAATTAGTTCTTGATAAAGTACAATTTATAAACATTTTAAAGCCAGTATGAAACCTTAGGTCTTATTTTTTTTAAGTGAACCAGCTAGCATTTTGATTGTGTATAGGTCTAGCAGCTAAGAGATTCATGGCTCAATAGCCCTCAACACCCAATATCTAGCCTTCTGTATCTCTTTCTATTTCAACAGTCTATTACTTGGAATTTTTTTATTTTTCTATCCCGTTGCTCATCACCACTAGACTACTTCTTTTTCATTAGTTTGTACAGTAAAGACCCCCAATCATTGTTTCAAAAAAGGCTTTTGAGTATACTTGCTCTTATTCATTACTCATTTTTTAAGCCTTAGTAACTTCTATGAAAAATTTTATCTACCTTTTCGTCTTTGTTAGTTTTTGTTTTTCTTGTCAAAAGAAGGCCTACGTAAGTTCCATCCCTACTCCTACTTTTGATTATTATACAAGTACCCAAGAAGTTAAAAAACAACATTTCAAACCCGCAGTAGAGGAGAATGTTCCCATTACAAACGTAGAAGAGTTGGTAGCCGTTACCCCCGAAAATGCAACCACAATCTCTCCTATTGAAACTACCACTGTTCCTGCCTCTCAACCCAAAAAAGTAAAAACTACACTTACACTTAAGCAGCGCATTACTCAGCGGATGATTGAGCGTAAACTCACCAAAATGGGTGTTTTAAAAAATACACAACCCAATGCTACTAAAACAGATGGTGTATCAGTAGCCTCTTTCTTAGCTGCCATTCTTGGTATTGTTGGTTTGTTTGCGACAGGTTGGCTGTTTTTAATTGGAATGATAGCCGCCATTGTGCTTGGTTTTATCGGTCTTAGCCGAGTTCGTCACAGCAATGGACAACTCAAAGGCAGAGGATGGGCTATTGCTGGAGTTGTTCTTGGTTTTCTCGAATTGGTTTTACTGATTCTTGGCGTTTTGTTTGTTGCTGCTTTAATTAGTGGCTTTGGCGCTTAATCTCACTTTTATTCTCATTTATGAAACGAACCTTAGTCGTAGGCGACATACACGGCGGCTTGCGTGCATTGCAACAAGTAATGGCGCGGGCTGCCGTCACGGCTGAGGATACACTCATTTTTTTGGGCGATTATGTAGATGGCTGGAGTGAATCGGCGCAAGTCATTGATTTTCTTATCAAACTTTCGTCCAAACAACCGTGTATTTTTATTAAAGGAAATCATGATTTATGGTGCGAGGGTTGGCTCGAAATGGGACTAGCCCCACATCATTGGTTGCTTCACGGAGGAAGTAGCACCGCCAAAAGTTACAAAAATTACCCCATTGAGGCCAAATTAGCACATTTAGCGTTCTTTAGTCAGATGAAATATTATTACATTGATGTTCGTCACCGTTTGTTTGTCCATGGTGGGTTTACGTCGGTGTATGGCCCCGAACAAGAAGTAGACGAAACCATTTGCTGCTGGGACCGTACTTTGTGGGAGATGGCCATAAGCATGGACAAAAACCTTTCTTCTACGCTTTACCCAAAGCGTTTTAAGTTGTTTAAAGAGATTTTTATTGGCCACACGCCTACTCTCAACTACCACACTGGCTTGCCCATGAATCGAGCTACTATTTGGAACGTGGATACGGGAGCGGCTTTTCACGGAAAACTCACCCTCATGGACGCCACTACCAAAGAATACTGGCAGAGTGACATCGTCCAAACACTCTACCCTGGAGAAGAAGGAAGAAGCAAAAAGTAGTTTGTCGGTTTTTAAGTTTGGAGGTTTAGGGTTTGTACGTTCTCAATAAACCCTAAAACTAACGCATCAGCTCCCGAAGAACCTCCAGTGATTTGATTTCCCCTAAGCCATCGAGGTGGACTTTGTAGAAGAAAATAAGGGCGTCCAATAATTTACTACGTTGCAGGCGCTCCAAGCGGACTCTTGCTTCGTAAGGCAAATGAAGAAACACTTGCATAGCTTCTTTCATTTCGGGTTCGAGCGAATAAGGATATAAATTTTCAGCCAATTGTTCCTCTACTTCTCTGACGGTTTCGGCACCAAAACCCAGAAAAAACGCAAATTTTACCAAAAATTGAAGGTGAAAATTTTCGTAATCTGAATTGGTTTGCTCCAAATACGTGATGGATTCGTAAAGAAATTCAAATAAAGGAGGATTAGTTTCTTCTTCTCTAAGTGTTTTAACCAATAGTTCGGTCATAAAAAGGGCAATACTCGATTTGACAAAATCAAAGGGTAAGCTCTTAAAAGGCAAACTACATTTGATTTCGGATAAACGATGGATAGTCTGTTCTTTACTTTTGTGATAAACAACCAAATCGAGCAGCGTCAGAGGCTGAAACAGGGCAATCCGATTGGTTTTTGACTTGACCGAACGTACCCCATTGACGATATAACTCTGAATACCAAACTCTTCGGTGTATATTTTGGCGATAATCGACGTTTCGCGATAACGAAGATAACTGAGGGCTATACCGCGAGTTTTGTGAATCATAGATGGGATAATGGCTAAAAATCGACCGCGAGTCGTAGGAATTTGAGTAATTTGCCAACCAATTTAGATGTCAAGTTTATGGAAAAATTGCTAGTAATTAAAATAGGCGGCAACGTCATTGATAATCCTAAGGCCCTCGACCGCTTTTTGTCGTCGTTTTCGAGCTTACCTCAACATAAAATTTTGATTCATGGAGGCGGTAAAATTGCTACCCAAGTAGCCGAAAAATTAGGCATCGAAACCTTGATGGTCGATGGGCGTCGAATTACGGACGAAGCCATGCTAAACGTCGTTACGATGGTCTACGGAGGGTTGGTCAACAAAACCATTGTTGGGAAACTTCAGCAAAAAGGCAGCAATTCGATTGGGCTTACTGGAGCCGATGCCGCCGTTATCAAAGCTCGTAAACGCCCCATCAAAGAAATAGACTACGGCTTTGTAGGCGACGTTGAAGCCGTAAATAGTGCCCAACTTTCGTCCTTTCTACGGGGAGGATTGGTTCCTATTATTGCCCCTCTGACCTTCGATGCTGGCTCGGGAAATATGCTCAATACCAATGCCGATACCATGGCCTCGGAAGTAGCAGTAGCCTTAGCCGCCCAATTTGAAGTAAACCTAGTGTATTGTTTTGAGAAAAAAGGCGTCTTGTCTGACCCTACCAACGACGATGCCGTCATCACTCAAATCAATCCAAGCGCTTACCAAGCTTATAAAGCCGAAGGGGTCATCAACAAAGGGATGATTCCAAAACTTGACAATGCTTTCGCATCGCTCCAAAATGGCGTAGCGAGAGTGACTATTTGCCATGCAGACCAACTCGCCACTGCTGTCAACGAGGGTACCGCAGGAACACAACTCATCAATGAATAAAAACAAACATTTTCAACAACCATACTTTTTATGACTGCCGAACAGAACCTTGCAAAACTCGGAATCACTTTACCCCCTCCTCCAGCCAAGGGTGGCGTTTATACACCTGTCGTTATTACGGGCAATTTAGCCTACATATCAGGCCATATTTCGCTTGACCTCGATGGAAGTCTAATTGCGGGAAAAGTAGGCCGAGACTTAACCGCCGATGAGGCAAAAGAAGCCGCTCGTAAAACAGGTTATTTGCTTCTTTCAACGCTTCGTTCGCAGTTTGGCAGCCTCGACAAAATCAATAAAGTAGTAAAAATCTTGGGCATGATTAATGCCATCCCTGAATTTGAGCAACACGCATACGTCATGAACGGTTGCAGTGAATTGTTTGCCGAAATTTGGGGAGACGAACGTGGCGTAGGAGCCCGTAGTGCAGTAGGAATGGGTTCATTGCCTCGCATGGCTGCCATCGAAATTGAGGTTATTTTTGAGTTAGCAGATTAATAGCAGGTAGCGGTGGTTCGAGGTTGCTCACAACCGAGACGTGCTGGATGCTGAAATAGAGAGTTATACCCCTCCTTCGTCGGGGTGATAAACGTAGAGGAGACAAAGACGAGGGACTGGACTCCGTAAAAACAAAACCCTCCGAAAGTTTTGATACTTTCGGAGGGTTTTGTTTTTACGTCAAACGGTAGATTAGGAACAATATACCTCACATGTATTCACTAAAGTTCGGCAACGTTGAATCGTACTTGAATCCCCCCTGAGGTCGTCGAACGGCGGTATGAGTTGAGCACGTACGGATTGTTGAATGTCCGATCGAAATAGAACTGCAAACTCCACAATTTACTCACGGTATAGCTTAACTGCGGACGCAACTGGAAGTTATAATTTCCAGCAATGGCCGTAGGAGGCTCATCAAAACGACGCTGAATTGCTCGCGTATCTCGAATAGTAAAACTACAACGGAACTGCAAATCATTTTTCAACTTCTTAAACTCACCATTAATACGGAACGGAATTCGTACGTTGTTGCGCGTGAAACCAATCGTAGCCGTAACATCTCGATTAAACAACTCTGCCACTTGCGAGTTCGACAGATTGAGGGTTACGTTGCGGTCTTGGTTATAGCTAAACTGCATGTCGATTTTGTTTTGCGTACGGGCACGAATCCCAATCAATGGCGCAAACTTCTCTGACATCGAAATGGTACTCATCACAAACACAGGTATTGCTTGCCCGTTATCTCCCGCAAAAATGGCTAGCGGGTAGTTTTGTACCATTAGGTTCACAAATATATCTTTATAATCAAGCGATGACGCAAAGTTTCCTACACTATAGGTCGACTGATAGCTGTGGTCTAACGTGAAAGAGCTAAAAATCTTCTTAAACCCTTCTAGCTGAGACAAGCCATTGTAATCCAGTCGCCAGTTTGGCATTGGAAAGCCCAAAAATGGATTCGTACGTACTTTTGTTGGATCCTTCTTGGGGTCTTTTCCGTTGTAAGCAGCAAAAAACGCCGCAATCAAAACATCCTGCGAATTTTTATCGTACTTTCCATATTCGTCTGCGTTTATGGTTACATTGGGGTTACCGCGGTATTCAGCCAATCGCTTTTCGTTCAAAATTTCGACAAATGTTTCTCGATATGCTTTAAAGCGGTCAAAAATTGGCGACGAGTTATCGTCATTTATTTTGGCAAAAGCTGTTCTAAACGACATAAACGACATCTGGAAATTACCATTGCGCATCGAACTCAAGGCATTGTAAGTCCCTCCTTTCCCACTAGAAGCAGGAGTCACATTATAAATTTCACGGTATTCATCTCCCCTCGTTAATTGAGCTTGAATCTGTACTCGGAAATCTTTAAACGGTTCCAAACGCGTATTCATTCGAAAAGTCGTCCCCCGAGTTTGCATGAATGGCAGGTTGAGCATTTGACTTCGGGTAAGCCACCCTCCCTCAGCCGCTTTTCTTCTGATTCCAGGATCTTGACTACCAAACACAAATGGCAAACCAGGCGCATCCATAGACGCGTCTAAGCCAAATCGACCAGGATTATCGGGTGTAAATCCTGGCAACGTTGTAGTTTCTTGGCGCGACAAATCGACGTCAATTCCTCGTACGGTCATCAGCAAGCGAGTGATGTTTTTCAACAGCTTACTTGGTTCGCGGCTGATATCTTCATCATCTCCTGGGCTACGGGCAAAATTCTTGCGTTTCGGAGAAGGCGTGTTGGCAAAGCGCAAGTAGCGAAGTTTGTTGTACAAAATCACTAAATCGACTTTTCCTCGAATGCTTCTATCACGGCTATTTCTAATCGTGTTTCCGAAAAAGACACCCGACGTATCAGAAATACCAAGTGAACTGGCTTGGTATTGGTACCCAATGTTGTGGCTGTAGTCGGCCGTCATCCAGTCGAGCAACGGGATTTTATCCAATGGTAAGCGATAAGTTAAGCGTACCTTTTGATCAAAGTTTCTGGTCCGACCCAACCGACGCAAATTGTTCCAAATCGAGTCTTGCTTTGCTCGCGTGTCGATATCGCCTTGAGGTTCATCCACCACCGCATTGGCCATTGCACTGTAAGACAACATAATGCTCTTAGTCAAATTCCATGACAAATCGTAGGAACGATTGAACAAGAAGTATTTTTCGTACAAAGGCGCTTGTCCTAATGGGGTCAAATCACTCGTTCGGTAAAGGGTGCGAATAAAACTACGGTCGGCATCAAAACGAACGGCCACTTGAGTAGGCAATAAGGACACGTTAAATTCTTTCAGTAGCTCCAAATAAGGGCGGTCAAAGCTCTTAACGGTCTTGAACGGAGTCCACGGCTTTTGAGGGAAGCTGTATTGGTACACAATTCCTCCACGGTATTGGCGTTGAGTATAGTCAGCCAGCAAACTAGTACGGCGCGTTTGTTCATTGAACGCATACGTAAACGAGAGGTTTTCTACGTCCCAGAAGTGTCGCTTGGCGTTCGGCCCTACCTTCGTTTTTCGAACGTTAGAGAAGTTAATCCCTCGTCGTTCTATTTTCTCTACAGCCGAATTTTCTAGCTGAGCCCTCTGCGGGTCATTTTCAGCATAATTCGACAGCGACGTTGCCAGTGGCATATCGGGGTCGTAGGGGTTAAAATGCGGACGAACTTCTCTCAAATCGTAATTGATATAGACAGGAATTTTAAAACCCCATTGTTGAGGCAAAAACTTATCCAACGCCAGCGCCGACGATAAGCTAAACTCCGCCGTATTGTCTCGAGAACGGTCGGCAAGTTTTTGTTGTACTCCTCCAAATCCAAACGTTGTCCATTTTCCTGCCAGCTGTACAGTACCGATGTCAGCAAGCTTAATATCAGCCCGTGCAATGGCTGCCGTTCCTGACTGGTTTTCGAAGCCCTGCACGTGCAATTCGTTCACCCAAATACAGAAGCTTTTCGCCGCTTGGTCGTCGGAACGCGGGTTTCTTAACCCTATCATCGTCACCATGATATTACTCAAGTCGGGGCGTCCCATTACGGTAATTCGGAACACGCGCCCTAAGGCATCGGTTTTAGTAATCGCGTACGGAATCGTCAAAGAAGGGGTAAGTTGCCTATCTCGTTCTTGTTTGGCTTCAATGAGCCACTTCATTTCGATATCGATTTCGTTTTGCTCAGGCCAAACTTGCTCAGGGATATCGGTATTAGGACGCGTGGCTTGTAGTTTTGTAATTTCCACTTCATAATAATGCTCGGTCACATCTGTCCCCAAACGCAAGAAAGCCGATACTTGCCCATCTTCGTTTAGGTCGTTGTGCATGTGTACAAACATTTTCAAGCGCTCACGGAAAAGCATGTTCTGGCTTGTCACGTTTTTGAAGGCCGCCCGTGAGTCTCCGTCGCGGAGGTTAGTCACGCACAAACTCATAGCTTGTTCGTTCAATGGGCGCTGGTTAGGCGTGGTGTAATCGACGTCGCGCTGCCAGCCTGGGGGCACAGCATAGATTTGTTTTTTTGTATCCGAACCAGCTACTACTTTCGAACTGTTTTCTTCGGCACTTACGGTTGCAATTTTAAATTGCGCATCGTAGGGTTCGGGCACTTCTTGCAGCCCTTTTGCATTGAGGTCACCTGTATATTTGCGGTACTGCGTCGCCACCATTTGAAGCTGGGCAAAACGAAGTACCACTGGGCTGTCCCAATCGGTCATGTATAAACGAATGAATCGAATGGATTTGAATCCGTTGATGTTACCCACTTTACGTGTAAACTCTCGCACAGGAATACGAAACAAATACCAGTTGACGTTATCGCCTGCTCCGTTGGAAGCCGTCACTTTATCCACAATATACGGTTTCCCTACGTCTAGTTGACCAGGTTTAAGGTCTACTTCGTACTCATAGTAGGCTTCTTGGTCGTTGATGGTATTATCGGTGTTGAGATCTTCACCGTCAGGCAAGTTAGTAGCAGCTTCCGTAATTGCATTGGTACGCTCAAACTCAGGGGTATTGTTTTCGGTTCCCATGTAGTTTTTATACCGCTGTACAATTTTTTCGTTCGCGCTATCTGCTTTGGCACTAAAATAAAACTCAAAGTCATCTCCCGATGGGTCAGCAACTATTTTTTGCTTGGCCTCAGTTTTCAAGTTAGAAGGCAAGCGCTGAATATAGTTATTAAAAAATGTACGTTCTTCCGCATTATTCAAACCATCCAAACCAACGTCCTGCTTCTCACGCGCACCTTCCTGATTGGTAAAGGCATTAATGATAAATTGTTGTTTAGTACTGTAGCCCCAAGCGGTTTTGGCAACGTTGGCACTGTCCGAAGGGCCAGTTTTTTTCGTAGTGATAGGCAAGCCATTTTCGTAATCATAGCGCCCGTTTTTCATCACATCCTCTGAAATTTCTCCCAAGTTAAAAAACAGTTTCCCTCCCGTTACGTTGTTTCTGTTTGTGAACCCATCTTTTACAACCCCATTCGCTCCTTCCTTGAACGGGTCCATCATCCAAAATTCCAATATTTCAACGTTAGCATTGTCAAAGTCTACGTCAGAACCAATCGCACGGGTAATGGCTCCAAAGTTTTTACGTGGGTTACGCAAACGCCCGTCGGGGTCAAGGTCGGGATTATAATTGTATTGCCCACGTTCGCTCGGGAAGTAGGCAACATCAAGAATATTTTCTGGCAAATTCACCAAATACAAGCCTCGTCCTGTAAAGATTTCTTGAGGTGTAAAAAGGCGCTCGTAGACGTTATTAAAATCTTCCTGAACAATATTAGGGCGTTGCGGAAGGCCAATTTGGGCATTGGGAGAAAACGAAATATCAATCGAATATGCCGATATTTTTGCCCGATTGTAGCCGTATTCTAGTGGGTTAGCAAGTGTTCCTTGCGGAAAATTCTGCGGTGTTCCTCCCATTCGCCAGCGCGTAGGTTGGCGAGTTAGGTCGTACTGAGTCCGTGCCGATTCGAAGTCGTCGACCACAATTCGGTTACGTACTTGCGGGTGCAGTCCTGCAAACGACTGCGCTACCTCCCCCTGAAATTGGATGCTTGACATCTCTTTGGTCTGAATAAACGGCAGCTTATCCAATAGCTTTGTTAAGAAAGGAGCGTCTTTGCGATACGTGAAATCAAAACCAACGATACTATTACTCACAGGGTCATTGCCCAATGCAGCACGGGTCAAAAACCCTGCGGGAGTTTCGCGTAAGCGCATGGCCGTCATTCCCACCTGCACGTGACGGTTGATCGTATAATTGAGACGCGTCCCTAGCAAGGTACGAATCTGATTTTGGAACAAATCAGGCTGTTCGTAACAGACCTCAATGTCACGACCCGAATTAATCACGCTTTCGTTCATAATTCTTACTGCCGACTGCCCCTCTACCATATAATCAATCCCTTGTGAAAGCTGAACACCACCTGCCCGAACAATCACCGATTTTTCGGATACCCCAAATGGTAACGGAACCATTGCGCCCCCCATAGACCCTTGGTACGAGCCTTTCAAGAAGTACTTATTTTTCTCCGTAATTTGCTGGGCATCAATTTGGGTAGCGCGGTACAATTCATTGAATACGTACTTATTAGCTAAAATTTCATCGCTCGTAAATTGTTTAGCGAGGTTGGAACCAAATGGCTCTAACACTGGAAAAATAATTCGACCATAACGACTGTCTACCGTGACTCCATCAATAAAGTCAAAGTTTCCGTCTCCAATTGGCTTCCGATTATTATCTAAAACGGGATCATTGAGCGGGTTCAATTTGTCAAGTCCCATTACCCGAAGCAAAGGAATGTTGGCAATTGGCCCCTCTTGCAAGTTGGGATTATCAATCCCCGTTAAGTCATCTTTATAAATAACCCGAAGCTGAAAATTCTGTTTCCCCAGTTGCGTAGTGTTGAGCGAATAGATGTTTTTCATCATCAAATTCCACATGGGGTGGTTGGTATTGTTACGAATGGTCGACGATTTCAATAGCTTCAGAATCAACACTTGGTCTTCTGCTTGCGTTTGGTAGTCTTCAGTCAACTCCCCTACTTTATATTTTTGCCCATTTAGGGTGTATTCGTATGCAACCGCCAAAATTTCATCGTTCCGTAGAGGAGTTAAGAGCGACAGATAACCCAATTCAGGATGAAACTTAAATTCACGTTCGTTCAAACGCCGCGCACCTCTCAACAAATCATAATCGTCGCCGCGACGAAGGTTGTACGTTTGTTCCATAGCCGTACTTGTTTGGTCGGCTTGGCGTACGTTAGCATCGTTTCTAATTTTATCAAACAAACCGTTCGATTTGTTATCCAAGGGTCGATTGGCTGTGATAGGTTGAACATTAGGGTTGGCGGTATTATACGGCTTAGGTTCTCCCAAATCAGTAAGCCCTAAGAGATTTCGGAGGGTTTCGGTATTGTTGGTACGGTTGGTCACGTATACTTCCAAACGCGTGATAGTCACCCCCGACATAATCATCGGCAAATTACCTAACCAACGCTCGTAGTTATTACGAAAATAGTGTCCTAAGAAAAAGTGGCGATTTTCGTCATACGCATCAGCACGAAGTTCAAACTGACGATTTTGAGCGCCTCCGCGTAGTGTAATACACTGTTGTTTGGAACGTTGCTGCGAAGCCACTAAGGTAGCGGTCAATCTACCAAAGCGTAAATCGACTTTTGCTCCAAACAAGTTTTGCACCCCAGGAATAAGCTGCGAAGGTATCTGCCAATTGACATTCCCAGCCTGAATCCCCTGAATGATGCTTTCGTTTTCGGGAATATAGTCCAAAGGTCCAGTCCCCATTTGACCGACGCCCATCCCTTGTTGATTCAAGCCATTTTGCAGGCCCTGCCCTAAACCCGACCCATTAGGCATGTTAGGAACGTTTGGCAAATTCTGGTTTATCTTGCCTGGACGGTAATCTAACTTTAACTGATTTTCAAAGTTAAAACTCGATTTCGTATCAAAGTTGGTCAATAACCCCAGTTTATCGCCAATCTTCCCATTGAAGTTGACGTTAATTTGTTCATTAAAAATAAAATTAGTGTTACGACGCTGCCGAATCGGAATCAGCGGATTATCAGTTTCTTGGTGTATGACCCCAAAATCTAACAACACAAAGCCGTTAGGTTTAAAATCAATGCCATTGCTCCCAAAGATTCGGTCGAATCCTGGTGGCAAATCCAATTTAGGCAATAACCCTTTGGCCCCTAAAACTCCTTTCCCGTCTTGCTTAGAGGAGTAATCGCGCCAGAGATAATTGAATACCCGACGGTCTTGCAACTTTTGGAAGTCCTCGTAAGTCATACTCAGAGGATTACGGTAGTTGAGAGACACCGATTGAGGGTCGCCAATACGCTCATAAACCGACATTCGTCGGTTCGTGTCTAATCGAAACTCATTGGTGAGGCTTTTAGGCTCACGTAAAAAAAGTGAGGAACGAGGAGGAACGTAGTTGAAACGATTACTTGGTCGGTCGTCCCAACGAGAATACAACAATCGCCGACTTTGACGGTTCTCACGGCTAGTGTCTTGAACCGCCATTCTCCGACTTTGGTTAGAAGTCTGAGCATCAACAGATTCGGCACCCAACCATAAGGCAGTTGACAAACTTGCGATAGCGTACGATTTAACAGAACTAAAATAGATTTTTTTTGTAATAATGCCCACGATGCTTCAACGGTCTTACATACTCAAAAACTTAACGGCCAAAACCTTGCCAATCGTCTTTGAGTAAACGGATATTTTTAAGAAAGCGGGCTAAAGATAGATATAACTGTCGAAAAAAGTAAATCCCTACCTAAAAGCCACTGTTTTAACCTCTGTTTATTCCTCATTTTTTGCAATTTATTGAGTCAACAAAGAAGCATATTCTTACTTAACTATTAAAAAAATGTTTAATGATTTTTTTAAATTAAAATAGTATATATTTTAAAATATTTTTTTATATTTCATTTATTTTTACGAATTTTACACACGCTTTTCGGCGTTTCGCACTATTTTTATGCCATTGATCTGTTCCTATCACACATGAAATCATTGAATCGCAGACTTTTTCTTAAAACTACTTCAATGGCAGGAGCGGGAGTCATCATGACTCCCGCTGTTTTTGCAAACTCTTTCCCAACCGTTCGGGTGCCCGCCGCTCAACGTAAATTTAGCAGCGAAGCCATCGAAGCGACCATCGTTCGTATGAAGAGCGCCATTAAAGACCCCGAATTGGCGTGGCTCTTTGAAAACTGCTTCCCTAATACGCTCGACACTACTATTCACCATAAAATAAAAGATGGCCGCCCCGACACTTTTGTGATTACGGGAGATATTCATGCCATGTGGCTGCGCGACAGCACTGCTCAAGTATGGCCTTATTTGCCATTGATTAAGCAAGACGAATCGTTAAAAAAACTCATTGCGGGGGTAGTTAATCGGCAAACAGAGTGCATTTTAATTGACCCTTACGCCAACGCCTTCAACGACGGCCCTGGGCACAGCGAATGGCTCAAAGACCATACCGACATGAAGCCTGAGCTGCACGAGCGCAAGTGGGAATTAGACTCACTCTGCTACACCGTTCGGCTGGCCTACCATTATTGGAAAACGGCCCAAGACGCGAATATTTTTGATGAAAAATGGATCGAAGCCGCTCAACTCATCATTGCTACCTGCCGTGAGCAACAGCGTCTCAAAGGACGTGGAAGCTATCGTTTTGGGAGAACGACTTCTTGGTCGACAGATACTGTCCCAGGCAATGGATATGGCAACAATACAAAACCCAACGGACTCATTCACAGCACCTTCAGACCTTCTGACGATGCCACGCAATACCCTTTTTTGATTTCTTCAAATTTGTTTGCCGTCGTTTCGTTCCGACAAATGGCGGAAATAGCAGAGACTGTTTACAAAAACGCTGCCTTTGCTCAAGAGTGCCGTACACTTGCCAATGAGGTAGAACAAGCCATCAAAAAATACGCTATTATCAACCACCCAACTTTTGGGCTAATATACGCAATGGAAGTAGATGGGTTTGGCAATTGCCTTTTCCAAGACGATGCCAACGTTCCGAACTTGCTTGGCTTACCTTATTTGGGCGCAGTAAGTACCAACGATAAGATATACCAAAATACTCGTCGGTTTGTATTGAGTGATTCAAATCCTTATTTCTTCCGTGGTAAAGCTGCTGAAGGCATCGGTAGCCCGCACACGCTGGTAAACCAAATTTGGCCAATGAGTATTATTATGCGCGCCATGACATCGAACAATGACCAAGAAATTCTTGCCCAGCTTCGTTTCTTAAAAGCAACCCATGCAGGAACAGGCTTCATGCACGAATCCTTCGACAAGGACGACGCCTCTAAGTTCACCCGTAAGTGGTTTGCATGGGCGAATACACTCTTTGGAGAACTTTTACTAAAAATTGAGCGCGAACGCCCGCACTTACTCAAGTCATAGGGCCTCTCAGTCCCAACTCGTACCCAATACCTAACTTATAAACACCCATCTCTCAAGCCTCCTTTGGGGGCTTGAGGCTTTTAATTTCTATGAAAAAGTCACTTCTATCGGTTGGAATCGCGTTGTTAAGCCTTAGTGCAGTAGCTCAGCAGCACTCAGAGCAAAACCACAGCAAGTACATTATTCCCTCTGACCCTCAAGTAAAAACCAAACTAGCACAGTGGCAAAATGTAAAATTTGGCTTGCTCATGCACTGGGGCACATACAGCCAATGGGGCATTGTTGAAAGCTGGAGTTTATGCCCCGAAGACGAAGGCTGGTGCGAGCGCCGTGGGCCTTACAAAGACAATTGGTACGAATACAAAAAAGCATACGAACGACTACAATATACCTTTAACCCTACTCAGTTTGCCCCCGAAAAGTGGGCAACGGCCGCCAAAAACGCGGGGATGAAATATGTGGTTTTTACTACTAAACACCACGATGGTTTTTGTATGTTTGATTCCAAATACACAGATTATAAAATCACTAAATCACCCTTTGGCACCAACCCTCGTAGCAATGTAGCGAAGGAAGTCTTTGGAGCGTTCCGCAACGAGGGCTTTATGGTAGGGGCTTATTTTTCAAAACCCGATTGGCATACCGATGACTATTGGTGGTCGTATTTCCCGCCCAAAGACCGTAATCCATCTTACCATCCTAAAAAATATCCTCAGAAGTGGGAAAGCTTCAAAAAGTTTACCTACAACCAGATTGAGGAATTGATGAGCGACTACGGGAAGGTGGATATTCTTTGGCTTGATGGTGGCTGGGTACGCCCCTTCAACACCATTGACACAACCATTTCTTGGCAAAAAACCATTCCTTTTGACCAAGACATAGAGATGGCTAAAATCGCTAAACGCGGCCGTGAACTGCAACCTGGGCTATTGGTTGTGGATAGAACCGTATCGGGAGAGTTTGAAAACTACGTGACGCCTGAGCATCAGATTCCTGATAGTTATATGCCTATTCCGTGGGAAACTTGTATGACTATGGGCGACTCTTGGAGCTATGTACCAAAAGAAAATTACAAATCAGCGCGAAAGTTAATTCACATTTTGGTGGATATTGTTTCAAAAAATGGCAATTTGCTACTCAATATCGCTCCTAGCCCAGAAGGCGATTTTGATGCCGAAGCCTACCAGCGTTTAGAAGAAATTGGCAAATGGATAAAGATAAACGGGGAAGCGATTTACGAAACACATGGCGACAACGTCGTAGGTAAACAAGGTAAATTCGTATTTACTCACAAAGGCAACAATTCGACCTACGCCATTTATTGCGCCGAGGAAAAAGAAAGTTTTCCATTATCATTTGACCTTGAAAAAATAAACTTGAGCAAAACCTCAAAAATCAATCTTTTGGGTTTCCCCGATAATTTGAAGTGGATTCAGAATGGTGGTAAGATTATGGTTCAAGTTCCTCAAAAATTGGCTAAAAAAGTGCCTAACAGTTATGCTTGGGTACTGAAAATAACGAAATAAGAAGACAAAAAACCTGTAAGGTTTAAAACCTAAACCAAACTAAAACCATGAGTTCAAGAAGAAGTTTTCTCCGTTGGTCTGCATTAAGTATGCCTCTTTTATCGGCGGGGAGGTTATTTGCTAAATCAACACCTTCGACCGTTACCAAGCCCATTGTTGTTTCGACTTGGGACAGTGGTTTACCCGTTAACGCTGTGGCGTGGAAGGTCTTAAAACAACCCAATAGCCGAGCTCTTGACGCGGTTGAAGCGGGCGCTCGTTCGATTGAAGATACCATCAATTGCTGCGTGGGCCTGGGAGGTAACCCCGACCGCGAAGGCAAAGTAACGCTCGACGCCAGTATCATGGACGACAAGTTCAACTGCGGCTCGGTGATGGCATTGGAGCAAATAAAACACCCTATTTCGGTAGCTCGTAAAGTGATGGAAACCACGCCTCACGTTCAGCTTGTAGGCGACGGAGCGCTTCAGTTTGCGCTTGAAAGTGGTTTTCAGAAAGAATCGGGAAAACTCTCGGCTGACGCCGAAAAATCCTATAAACAATGGCTTAAAAAATCAGAATATAAGCCTGTTATTAACATCGAGCAGCAACAGGGCAAAGGCCAAAAAGTAAAGGCAGGCCACGGCCCTTTTGCGCCTAACTTCTTTGAAGATGGCAGTTTTAACCACGATACCATGGGCACCATTGCCATGGACACCACAGGCAATCTCTCGGGCGCTTGTACGACCAGCGGAATGGGCTTCAAAATGCGCGGTCGTGTGGGGGACTCGCCCATCATTGGCGCAGGATTGTACGTCGACAATGAGGTAGGCGCCGCGACAGGTTCTGGTCAAGGAGAAGAGGTACTTCGAGTGGCAGGCGCTTTTTTGATTGTTGAAATGATGCGCCAAGGCAAAAGCCCCGAAGAAGCATGTAAAATTGCAGTGGAACGCATTGTGCGTATCAATCCGATCAAAGCCAAAGATTTTCAGGTAGGTTTTATCGCTATCAATAAGCAGGGCGAATACGGTGCTTATTCTCTCCATCACGGCTTCAGCTATGCCGTTACTCACGCAGACGATGGTGGCAAGGTATTTATGGCCAAGAGTCACTTTTCAAAAGCTTAATCAAACCCCAAAAGCCGTCGCTCGTCTCGCATGAGTGGCGGCTTATTTTTAACTCCATCTGTGCCCCCTCCTAACCCTATGCACATTTGTGAGGAATAGCACCGATTTTTTCTTTAGATTCGATGAAAAAATTGCTCATTTTCTCTCTCTTTCTTTCTCAATTTACGTTCGCCCAATATCAACCTAACTGACAAAGCCTCGACCAACGCCCTACGCCTGCCTGGTTTGAAGATGCCAAATTTGGAATCTTTATTCATTGGGGTGTATACTCCGTTCCTCCATGGGCGACCAAGTCCAATGCCGATGGCTTTGGGAGTGGCTACTCGGAATGGTATCACCTCCAAATACCACGAAGGTTTTACGATGTGGCCTAGCCCTCAATCATGGAACTGGAACGCCGTCGATGTAGGCCCTCATCGTGATTTGGCGGTCGACTTGGCCAAGTCCGTCAAAGCTCGTAATCTCCGAAGAATCCTTTGGGTACAACCATAACGAAAACCTCGACAGCTACCAAACAGGTGAGCAGCTTGTTCACCAACTCATTGATATAGTAGCGCGTGATGGAAATTTATTACTCAACATCTTACGGAACACGTAAATGGGAAAAAGCCCCGCCGTACACCAAAGAATCCACTACCTATTTTACCCAAAAAGAGGGTGAAATATATGCCATCGTACGAAAATGGCAAGAAGAAATTGCGATTCAGAATGTCGCCAAACCATC